>Ga0210051_1002032_pt1 | contig 20517 bp, 22 predicted proteins | sample CryGey092014_all_FD_185464 | JGI IMG/M metagenome (GOLD analysis project Ga0210051, IMG submission 185464) | Groundwater microbial communities from aquifer - Crystal Geyser CG23_combo_of_CG06-09_8/20/14_all (SPAdes) (version 2) | ecosystem: Environmental > Aquatic > Deep subsurface > Groundwater... | reverse complement strand
AATAACAAAATTAAGCGGCTTAAGCGAATGGCTTACGGCTACAGAGACGTTGAATACTTTTTGTTGAAAATTCACCAGCATTGCGGATTATTAAACCCGAGATTCTTACACTAAATGCGAAAGAACCATATTTATTAAGCGATTTTTAGCATCAAGATAAAGAACTCGAAATGCTTCTTTCTTTAAATCGCGCATCCTGGGAGATAGTAAGGAAGCGACGTCTTTCGCTTTTTCAATTCTTATCTTTCTAGTATTAATACGCCCCTCAAAAAACCTTCTGCCAATTTCTATCGCAGCTCGTATCTGGGCGATTTTAGCCTGCCCTAATCCTTTAAAATTCGTCCAATCGCACGCTTGTGCTTGACTTAATTCGCGAAATATTCCAAATTTATTAATTACCGCTCGAGCTATATCCAAAGCACTATGTCCCTGAACGCCAGTTCTTAGAATAATAGCCAACAACTCAGCGTCACTCAATGACTTCTCGCCATTCTTTAATAACTTTTCTCTGGGACGATCATCCACAGGCCAATTCTTTATGCTTTCCTTATTCGTACAAGATTGTATCATGTTGGGCAACTTTATATATTTATATCTCTATGCTGTAAGTAAAACAAAAAACCCTCGCCTTATGAGCGAAGGTTTTAATTGATTAACGTGGCAGATTCCCCCTTCGAAACATACCACTTTCCAGTTATCTTTGAATATAATTTTACCATGACGTATCGGATCCGTCAACTGTTTTTTTGGCGCCTTTATATGAGCATATTATATCATAAGTAATATAACTTAAGCAAGGCAGCGGTTTCTAAGTGCGTTCAGAAACTACCCCTGGTTATTCTTCTTTTTCCTGCTCATCCAAAAAATATCCTGCCGGCTTCTTGAGAATCTTGGCGATTTTGACGAGTGTTTCAATGGATGGCAGCGATGTGCCGGTTTCATAGCGGGAGATGCTTTTTTGCTTGGCGTTGATTTTTTTGGCAAGCTGGGTTTGGTTTAAATCAAGTTCTATGCGCGCTAATTTTATCTTTTTGCCTAATTTTTGCCTATCCATTTTCGGATCTCCTTATAATTAAGATTCTTTTTCGGCATTATTTAATTCTTTGCTTAATTCATAAGCCGACGGGAGTTTACCCTGTAAGGATTTAGGTAATGCCTCTTGCAGCTTATAGGTTGAAACGCCCATTGGCCTCTTTGTATTTCTCAAGGCATATTCAACAATCACTTTATTTTTGGACTTACACAGAATGATACCAATGGTCGGATTATCGCCTTCTTTTCGTAACAGATCATCAACGGCAGATAAATAAAAATTCATCTTGCCGGCGTATTCCGACATAAAAGCCGATATCTTCAGGTCTATTACGATAAAACACCGAAGATTAAGGTGGTAAAACAAAAGATCCATCCGAAAATCTTGGCCGCCAACCTCAATCGGATATTGGCTCCCCACAAATGAAAAACCGACTCCCAATTCAAGCAAAAACTCTTTCAAATGCGTCAAGAGAAAAGTCTCAAGCTCGCGTTCGGAAATTTTCTCTCTTATGCCCAAAAAATCAAATGCGTATGGGTCTTTAATGACTTGCTGCGCAAGATCAGATTGAGGCGCTGGAAGAGTCTGCGGGAAATTTGTCAAAGCTTTGCCTGCCCGATTATGCAATTTCATTTCAATTTGATGAATAAGGACATCCCGGCTCCAACCATTTTCGAGTGTTTTTTGAATATAAAACGCGCGATTTGCAAATGATTTAACTTTCTCTAAAATTACACAATTATGAAACCATGGAATTCGTGCAGCTGACTGCTGCACAAAAGAACGTTCGGGATATGCTTCGACGAAAGCAAGCATATACTTAAGATTCCGGACAGAAAATCCCCTCATGTCCGGAAAATTCGCAGACAAATCCCGGGATAGCCGGTCGATCACTTTACTCCCCCAGCCTTCTTCAGATTGACGAACTTTAATTTTTGCGCCCAAATCCCAATACAAAAGAATTAATTCCCGATTAACGGAAACAGCCGCGCGAAGGCGAGATGTCAGAATCTGTTTCTTAAGCTGGCTTATTAATTCATTGTACCCAACAGGTAATTTGGTTAATTGTGCAGCGGGCTGCTGCACTTTTACAACATGCTTTTTTTTATCTATTGGCATTTTGTTTCTACTTCTCTTCATTTTAAACACTTCAAATAAACAAAATCTTAAAAATAATGCTTGACAGAATATACCTTTTGAGGTATAATTTAGTCATCTGAAGGGATAACGGATTTTATACCTCAAGTAAGTAATATATACCTTTTCTGGAATAAATGCAAGGAAATTTTTATGGGGGTTAATGTAGGTAAAATTGAGATCGCTGCGGCGCCCCGCAAAAATATAGGTTTCAGCTGGATGAATAATCCTGGCGTCCAAAAGCTGCTGGACGCCGTCTCTTCTATCATAGCCAATGAGTACATAGAAACGGCGAAGAAAAACCCTGAGGTATTTAAAAACGGAGGCCTAAAATGAGAGTGGCGATATACGCAAGATATTCATCTGAGAATCAGAGCGAAAAAAGCATTGATGACCAAATAAGGATATGTAAAAACTACTGCAAAGAACATGATATAACTGTTAACGATGAACATATCTATGTTGATGAGGCTATTTCTGGCTCTCTTGTTAGCCGCCCAGGCCTGCAAGCCTTGGAAAAAGCTGCTGAAAACAAGGAATTTGAAGCCGTGGTGGTTGACGACTTATCAAGATTATCAAGGAGCAACCATCAAATGCTTACCTTGGTGCTTAAGTTTAATTATTACCAGGTTAAGCTTATCTCTGTTTCGGACGGAATCGTAACAGATGATGAAAATTCTAAACTTGGCATTCAAATGCGCGGGCTTATAAATGAGCTATATTTGGATGATCTCAGAAAGAAAACCATGCGCGGCCTGGAAGGACAAAAATTAAGAGGCTTTAGCGCCGGAGAGCACGTTTATGGCTACAATACACAGCCTGTGGGCGAATTAAAGCTAAACAAAAAGGGGCAATCTAAATATGAAGGAATGAAACATAAAATCAATCCTGATGAGGCAGATATCGTACGCAGGATATATAAGGAATTTGTCGACGGGAAAAGCTTAGCCAAGATAGTAAAAGGGCTTAATGAAGGCAGGGTGCCGACAAAAAAAGCCCATACCGGCGGGTGGAACACGTCAACTATAAGCAGAATTCTAAAGAATGAGAAATATACGGGCTTATGAATATGGCGAAAGCATAAAAGCGTAAGAGATCCTATGACAGGAAGAATAAAAAAGGTCCCAAGGCCAAAGGAAGAACAAATGCCTATATTCAGGGATGATCTTATTATAATTGACAAGGAGACATGGCAAAAGGCGCAAAAACGGTGGTCAGAAATTGAAGGGACATGGCCTGTGAGGAAAAAGAAAAAAGTTTTCTACCAGCAAAAAAGCTACATTCACACCAGCCCCAGTCACTTATTCTCCGGCCTTATGAAATGTAACGCTTGCGGATCGGCTATCGTTCTTATTAGCGGTAAAGGCACAGGATACTATGGTTGCTACAACGCAAGAAGAAAAACCTGCAATAATACCCTTCTTATTCCCCGTAAGAGAGTTGAAGAAATAATAATCAATGAACTTAAAGAAAAATTATTAACAGTTGAAAACCTGGAATATGTCTACAAGAACGTTGAAAAACTGGCTGCGGAAGGATTTAACGAAGTTCCTGAATTGGTTAAGAAAAAGAGAGCTCAATATGAGAAGCTTCAACAGGAAATAGAAAATTACCTCAATTTTATTAAGGTGGGTAATCTCTCAAAAGCAGTATCAGGAGCTTTAACAGAAGCTGAAAAGAAAAATGAGGACTTAAAGCAGGAAATCGGCTCTCTGGAATTTCATAAGGAAAATAGCTTTAAAGCGCCGCCAAAAGAATGGATTAATCACAAACTGGAAAATCTACGGGAAACCCTCAATAAGGATACCGTATCCTCTGCCCTTGCGCTTCTTAAAGAGCTACTTGCGCCTATAAGCCTAGAGCCGGTTTTAACCAAGGAAAATGACTTTTATCAGCTATTTGACTGGGATGAGAAAGAATTCAAGCCTTATTATGTGGCCCATACAAAAATTCGAACCTTAGCCCTCCTGGATGAGGAGAAAAAAGGTTCGAATTGGTATCACTGGCGGAGGCGAGAGGATTCGAACCCCTGAGGGCATTACTGCCCTAACGGTTTTCAAGACCGCCGCATTCAACCGCTCTGCCACGCCTCCATTTTGCTACTATTTACATCAGGCAAAATGGACTTCGAGCCCCGCAGGGCGAGAAGTCTTTTACCTTATGTCAAAATGATCTTTTTCTCAATTAGATCTAATTTCTTCTTTCTGCTATATCTTTTTATTTCTTTTTCACGTCTACGAGCACTGTTATAATCGCATTGTAACTCACTATATATCAACAATAAAGGCTTTCTATACCTTGTGTAACGACACTTGCTCGTGTGATTATGCTCATGAATTCGCTTTTCTACATCTATAGCTATGCCAACATACAATGTACCATTATAACATCTGGCAATATAAACCCACCAAGGATTACTGTAGATTCCCTTATCCATTGTACTTGAAGATCTCTCACCCCTCACATACGTTCGGGGTTCGAGAACATTTTCGCTGACGCGAAAATGTCCGCTCTGCCACGCCTCCATTTTGCTACTATTTACATCAGGCAAAATGGACTTCGAGCCCCGCAGGGCGAGAAGTCTTTTACCTTATGTCAAAATGATCTTTTTCTCAATTAGATCTAATTTCTTCTTTCTGCTATATCTTTTTATTTCTTTTTCACGTCTACGAGCACTGTTATAATCGCATTGTAACTCACTATATATCAACAATAAAGGCTTTCTATACCTTGTGTAACGACACTTGCTCGTGTGATTATGCTCATGAATTCGCTTTTCTACATCTATAGCTATGCCAACATACAATGTACCATTATAACATCTGGCAATATAAACCCACCAAGGATTACTGTAGATTCCCTTATCCATTGTACTTGAAGATCTCTCACCCCTCACATACGTTCGGGGTTCGAGAACATTTTCGCTGACGCGAAAATGTCCGCTCTGCCACGCCTCCGATTTACCATTGTTTTTCAAGTTGTAAATCGTCCCGAGTCACCACTTGTTACGTTTAGTGACTAGGGACAATGTTTAATTACTAACCGTTTTTCACCTCCGGGGAGTCCTGCGGGCCACCCCGGAGGTGTAACGAATAACCTACATAAATATCTGCTGCCAAACCTGCATGTATAAATCCCGCGCCTGCGTAAATACAGAAAGCGCCATGTTTTTAAAGGAGAACTCTGTAAATAAAAAGCTTAGGATGCCTGCTGTTATGGCTATATTTATCAGTACAACCAGCGGCATTGAGAATATGTAGCCGCTTTTTACTATATCTGACTGCTTCTGCCTGAGGTATTCTGCTGTCTGCACCAGATGAAACGCCAAACTTGCGCCCAGGGCAAATATAAAATACCCTGTAAACTCGTTGACATTTCTAAACAGGCTCATCCCAAAATAAATTGCCGAGATTACTATCGTGTAAAAAGGTATCATGTAAGGCGTAAGGGCTACTGCTGTATTTGCCTTGTTTGTCCTGATTCTTCCGCCTTTAGATGAAACCTTAAAATCAAATATCTTTCCGCCAAACAGTTTTGCCGTTAGCGCGTGGGTGGATTCATGGCCGAATACATACAGAAAATCCGGCTTTATTATAAATATATGCACGCCTATATACGACGCTATACCGTATAAAAACATTGCCTGCGCCTGGCTTAAAATAGGAATACCTGTAATCTCTTTACAAAAATTAACAATCAGGAAAAAATCAACGGGTATTAAAAGCAAACCGAAAATAAGTTTAAGCGGTTTTTTTATCATGGCGTTAGGCTATTTTCCTGAGCCCGTTCATATATTTTATCAAAACCTTCGGCACTGTTACAGAACCATCTTTATTCTGGTAATTTTCCAGAATAGATATAACAAGCCTGGCAAGCGCAACACCTGAACCGTTAAGCGTATGCACGTATTCGGTTTTTGCCGCGCGCCTGAATTTTATATTGGCCCGCCGGGCCTGGAAATCAGTAAAACACGAGCAGCTTGAAACCTCAAGCCAGCTGCGGCTTGCCGCGGCCCATATCTCTATATCATAGCACTTTGCCGCTGAAAAACTCAAGTCCCCTGTTGCAAGCATCACAACCCTATATGGGATTTTTAGCAGCTGCAAGACCTTTTCAGCGTCTTTAAGCAGTTTTTCAAGCTCAATAAAAGAATCCTCAGGCCTTGTGAATTTTACAAGCTCAACTTTATCAAACTGGTGCACGCGCGTCAGGCCTTTTGTGTCCTTGCCGTATGAACCGGCCTCGCGCCTGAAGCAGGCGGTGTATGCCGCGTAATAAATCGGCAGTTGTTTTTCCTCCAATACCTCATCGCGGTGAATATTCGTAACAGGCACCTCTGCTGTGGGTATCAGAAACAGGTCCTCGTCTTTTAATTTATACATATCCTCTTCCAGTTTCGGAAGCTGGCCTGTTGCTGTCATGGACGCGCGGTTCACCAGAAAAGGCGGAAAGATCTCAGTGTATCCGTGTTTTCTGGTGTGCAGGTCCAGCATAAAATTAATAAGAGCGCGCTCAAGCCTTGCGCCGGCAGCCTTATAAAGAGCAAATCCTGTTCCTGTGATCTTGGATGAACGCTGAAAGTCCAATATGCCAAGCGCCTCGCCAAGCTCAAGATGGGTCTTTGCCTTGAATTTAAGCTCTTTTGGCTTGCCCCATTCTTTTATTGTCTTATTATAGGCCTTATCAGGGCCTTTTGGTGTTGAATTATGGGGTATGTTAGGTATATTTAGCAGTAAATTGCTTAATTTTTGGGTTATATCCTCCACTTTGGCATCTAAATCTTTGATTTTTCGGGATACGCCTTTCATGGCCTCTTTGATGGAAGAAGGGTCTTTGCCTTCTTTTATAAGCCGGCCTATTTCACTGCTTTCCTTATTGCGCCTGGCCTTAAGCTGTTCAACTTCTGCCAATAAAACCCTTTTGGCTTTATCAAGCTCCAGCACTTCATCAATATTAAGCTTCATGGCCCGATCTTTTATGGCCTGCTTTACCACATCCGTATTTTCGCGAATAAATTTTATATCCAGCATATTATTACCCCTTTATCACTCCTAATGGCCTCATCTTGCAAACGCGCTTTGCGATACCTGCGCCTGCAACAACATTTACAACATCATTTACATCTTTATACGCGTCGGGCATTTCTTCAGCCAACGAATCCCTGCCTGTTGCCTTGACTATTATACCCTTTTTTGCCAATTCCTGCGATATAGATCTGTTTTTGGCGCGGTTTATCGCCTCGGTGCGCGACATAACGCGGCCTGCCCCATGGCATGTTGAAAAAAATGTCTCTTTTGCCTTTTCTGTGCCGACAAGCAAATATGAATTTCTGCCCATGTCACCCGGAATAATTACCGGCTGGCCTATTTTTTTATACTTTACAGGCAGATCCGGATGCCCGGGCCCAAATGCACGGGTTGCGCCTTTTCTGTGAACGCACAACAGTTTTTCTTTGCCGTCTACATCGTGCTTTTCTATCTTGGCGATGTTATGCGCAACATCATAAATCAAAAACATGCCAAGTTTATGCCATGGCTTGTTAAAAATCTTCTCAAATACATTGCGCGTTAAATGCATCAGGCACTGCCTGTTGGCCCATGCGTAATTGGCAGCACTCCTCATTGCGCCCAAGTACTCCTTGCCCTCTTTTGAATTTACAGGCGCGCACGCAAGCTGTTTGTCAGGAACATTTATATTGTATTTCAAAAGGCAGCTCATCATGCCCCGCGCGTAATCATCGCATACCTGGTATCCCAGGCCGCGGGAGCCTGAATGTATCATAACAGTTATATCATTTTTTTTCAAATCAAAAATGCCGGCAGCCTTATCATCGTAAACTTCATCTATAACCTGCACCTCAATAAAATGATTGCCTGAACCAAGAGTGCCTGATTGTTTCTTGCCGCGCTCATAGGCGCGCTCTGATACTGCCGACGGGTCAGCGCCTTTTATCGCGCCTCGCTCCTCGGTATATTCCAAATCATCACTTGCGCCATAACCATGCTTTACCACCCAGCCGGCGCCTTCAACTAAAAGCTCCTGTTCCTGCTTTTCGCTTATCTTTATATCGCCTTTTGAGCCCACGCCTGCGGGTATATTATTAAACAGCCCATAAACTAATTTTTCTAAAACAGGTTTTACCTCAGCCTCTGTCAGATCAGTGCGCATAAGCCGCACCCCGCAGTTAGAAACAACAAAACCATCTGCGATAAAATTGTGGTGTTCGTGCGCTACTGTAAAATCATAAACATAATCATCATATTCTATTTCTGATACAGACTCAATCTTATCCCACGCCATACCTGATTGACCAAGGCCTTCTGTGGCTATTTTTATATATTCATCAAAAGTCAAATCCTCACCCCACAGCCTTGGTTCTCTATCTGTCACCTCATACAGGGATCGTTCAATAAATCTTTGCGAAACATATTCTGATGACAATCCATTGTAAACAGTTGAAGTCTCCCAGTTTTTTTCATATTTTAGTTTCGGCGCAAGAGTTACCGCTTGTTTTCTTTCATTTAAAATTCTTTTTTTTAACCTCAAGTATCCAATTGCCGCATTAGCCAAAAATGCGCGTTTCTTGTTGTATTCAAAACCTATTTTACTATACAGATTTATTAAATTTTCTGTTTGATCTGATACCATCAATCGCAGGCGATACGGTACTATGTCGTTTTTATTTACAAATTCTTTTCTTTGGCTTATTTCATGACTATCTATATCAAATTCTACAAGCAAGTGGCGTATATCATTCAAAAATCTCCTGCCATTTTCTATATTTTCTTCAGTTTTATTCATGGAAACGGTTGGACAATAAAAATTATATCCATGACCTGTCAATGTCTTCGGAGATGACATCTCAGCGCCGAAAAAACCAGCCAAAAATAATCTCTTTTGCCAAAGAGGCGCTCTAAATAACCATTTTGGAATATTGTATGCCTGGCGACATTTATTACCACTAGGCACACCCAGAGCAATAAGGAGCGCTGCGAATCCGGTTGAAGCAACCTTAAGCCAGTCTTCCTGCCTGTCAAATTCATAGGTAGAGTAAGCGGTTTTTATTTTATGATGCCTATCCCTAGAATAAAGGCTTGCCTTAAAGCCTATTTTTTCTATATCGGCCCTTACCTGATCCAAATCTTCTTTCTTACCATAAAAACAGGTCACTCCGTTTTTTGTTTTACTTACAAAATGAATCGAGCCATCCCCTAAACAATAACCCATAATTTTTAATAAATAAGGCAACTGAGCTGAATTATATCTAATAGGTAAGATTTCTTTTTTATCAAGATAGGTTAATATCTGCTTTGTTGCGTTTCCTTTAGAAGTAATTCCTGAATTTAACAAAATTTTTCTAATATCTTCCTGACCGACAATAACATCCGAACTTGGATCTTTATAATCAATGCCTTCAAACGAGTACGTAGCAATTTCATCACATAATTTTAATTTACCAATCGGTTTCATTCCGTCTTTGGTATAAAATGGATGGTCTTCAGTTGCTGTTATTTGCTTGCCTGTTTTTGTAATAATATTAAGGATTTTATTTTTTGGCTTTTGCTTTAAAAATGCTTTTATTTTAGTGGACTCTTCTTTTTCTTTTGAAAAATTCATACACTTCAACACTTCTTCTGAAAAACATTTTTCAAAATCTTTGATTTTTCTTTTGTATCCTAACTCGCTTAAAATATTAGTAAATGCCGGGAGGCAGTTGATATCGTAGCCAACCCCGCCCGGCGAGATAACGCCTCCATTTTCAATATCAGTAGCGGCAACGCCGCCTATACTGAAACCATATCCCCAATGAATATCAGGCATGGCTAAAGAATATTTGACTATGCCCGGCAAAAACGCAACATTTGCCACCTGCTCAGGCGCCTTGTCATGCCTTATATCTTCAATAAGGGCTTCATTGGCGTAAATAACGCCGTCAACGCGCATGCCATTTTTGTATGACTTCGGTATGCGCCACCTGAACTCATCTATTTTTTCTAAATTGCCGCTCCAGACATCAGGCATACGCAATCCTTTTTCCATAAGAAAAAAGCTCCTTCTTATCAGGAGCCTTGAGGTTTATCTTTATTTTTGCAGAATACATATCAGCATTTTATTGCTCTACTTCGCCTTTCGCAAAAAATATTTAGCTGGTATAGGCTTCGTAGCAGCATTCTACTTCGCTACGTCTATTGCTACGAAGCCCTTACCAGCATTTTACGTTGCGTAGGGCGAAGTAGAATGGTGAGGGCGGAAGGAATCGGACCTTCGGCGGCTTGCTTAAAAGGCAAGTGCTCTACCACTGAGCTACGCCCCCGGTTTACCATAGTTTTTCTAAGTTGTAAATCGTCCCGAGTGTCCAGATATCACGTTTAGACACGAGGGGCAAATTGGACATATTTTTTGGCTCATCCCTCGTCACTAAACGTAATTACGGGTGACTCGGGACAAATTTTCTAAACGGGATGGCTGGTAAAATCTGCTGAGCTACGCCCCCAATTTTCTAGTAGAATCTTTCTGCTGGAAAATCGATCCTGTGTCGCTAGCTAGCACATTCTGGCGACACAGGACTTTTCTTAACTTTTCAAAACTCTAATAATTCTTTCTGCTTCGCCGCTACGATATCGTCTATCTTTTTAGAATAGCTTTCGGTCAGCTTCTGCAGCTGGTCAAGGCCGTTGAACTTATCGTCTTCTGCAATCTGCTTGTTTTTCTCGGCGCTCTCTATAGCTGTTTTTGATTCATGCCTGATCGTGCGCAGCGACACCTTGCCTGTCTCTGACATGTCCTTTACAACCTTGGTAAGCTCTTCCCTGCGCTCCTTGGACAGATGAGGGATAGCAAGGCGTATAACCTTACCGTCATTGGTCGGGGTGATGCCTATATTGGATCTTAAAATCGCTTTTTCTATTTCACCCAGGGCGTTTTTATCCCATGGCTGGATTACGATAAGCCTGGCGTCAGGCACTGATATCGACGCCAATTGTTTAATCATAGTGTGCGTGCCGTAATAATCTATCATCATTCCGTCAACAAGGCTGGGGCTTGCCCTGCCTGTGCGCACCTCCTGAAACTCACGCGAGGTTGCATCAAGTGTTTTTTTAAACTTATCCTCTGTATCCTTCATAATCTTTTGAAGTGGAAGCATAGCATACCTCCGAAATTTTACCTTATCACTGTCCCGATCTTCTCGCCCAGCACAACGCGTTTTATGTTGCCGGGTTTAAATAAATTAAAAACAACTATGGGAAGCTTGTTATCCTTGCAAAGGCTTATGGCTGTCAAATCCATAACCTTTAATTCTTTTTTAAGCACATCCATGTATGTTAATAATTCGAATTTTTTGGCTGATTTGTTTTTGACAGGGTCTGAGGAATAAACGCCGTCGACTTTCGTGGCTTTAAGGATAGCGTCTGCGCCAAGCTCAACGGCGCGCAGGACTGCGGCTGTATCTGTTGTAAAATAAGGGTTGCCTGTGCCTGCGGCAAATATTACAACGCGATCTTTTTCAAGATGCCTTAATGCCCGGCGGCGGATATATGGCTCCGCTATTTCTTCCATGTGTATGGCTGTTTGAAGGCGGGTGTGCATGCCGTGTTTTTCAAACGCTGCCTGAAGCGCCATGCCGTTTATAACAGTTGCCAGCATGCCCATATAATCGGCGGTTGAGCGGTCTATGCCCTGCTTCTGGTAAAATTCGCCGCCGCGGACAATATTTCCTCCGCCGATTACTATGCCAACCTCAGTGCCGAAAAGTTTTATATCCTTTACCTGGCTGGCAATTGAATTTACAATGTCAACGTCTATATTTTCGCCGTTGGCTGATTTGCTTTGCAGCGCCTCGCCGCTTAGTTTTAAAATAATCCTTTTATATTTTGGCTTCATTATCCTTGAGTTATTCAACGCCGACCTGAAACCTCGCAAACCTCTTTATGATTATATTTTCGCCTATCTTGCCCACCAGCGAAGCAAGTATATCCTTGATAAAAATCTTCGGGTCCCTGATAAACGGCTGCTCCAGAAGGCAGATCTGCTGATAAAACTTTTCCATCTTGCCGGGCATTGCTTTTTCTACTGCCTGGACGGGCTTGCCCTCCATCTGTTCTTTTAATATTTCCCTTTCGGCTTCAAGGGCTGCGGCAGGAACCTCTTCGCGGCTGACATATTTCGGGCTTGACGCCGCTATCTGCATTGCCAGGTCTTTGGCAAAGCGCCTGAAGTCCTCATTCTTGGCTACAAAATCCGTTTCGCAGCCGACCTCCACCAATACGCCTATCTTGCCGCCGTGATGTATATACGCCTCAATATGGCCCTGGTTGGTTGTCCTTTGCGACTTTTTTGTAACCATCTCAGCGCCTTTTTTACGCAATAATTCAATGGCCTTATCAACATTATTATCCGACTCTGCCAATGCCGCCTTGCAATCCATTATACCCGCGCTTGTTTTTTCTCTAAGCTGCCTTACTAAATCCATATCCAGCTTCCTGCTCATATCTTTTTACCCACCTTTTTTATTTCGCCGGCCTTTGGAATCCTTTTTTTCATCTTTGCCTCAAAATCATCAGGCCTTTTTATCTTTTTTTCAACAACATCTTCCACCTGCTCTAAAACTTCCTCTTTTATTGCGCTTGTTTTATCGTGTTCGGCCGCGCGGGCTTCTTCTTCCTGGCGGTTGCGGTTTTCGGCAAATGCCTTATTTGCTTCCATAATAGATTCGGCCACAAACGATGTTACAAATTTTATCGATTTTATGGCGTCATCGTTGCCGGGTATTATATAATTCACCATATCCGGGTTGCCGTTGGTGTCAACCAGGGCAACAACAGGTATTGACAGTTTGCGCGCTTCGCGCACCGCGATCTCGTCTTTCTTGGGATCCACCACAAACATGGCTGCCGGCAGCCTGCCCATATTAAGTATGCCCTCGAGATTCTTCATAAGTTTGTCGGCTTCCTTTTTCATCCGCATCTGTTCTTTTTTTGTATAAGAATCGAAAAGCCCTTCATCATTCATTCTCTTATAATCCTTAAGGCGCGTTATGCTCTTTTGTATTGTCGCGAAATTTGTAAGCGTGCCGCCAAGCCACCTGGTGTTTACATAAAACATGCCGCAGCGCACAGCCTCTTCTTTTATAATCGCCTGGGCCTGTTTCTTGGTACCTACAAATATGATTTCCCCGCCTTTTGATATCTTTACCTTTAAAAAATCAACCGCCTTGGTAATAAGCTCCGCGGTTTTTTCAAGGTCTATGATATAAATGCCGCTTCTTGAGCCGAAGATATACGGCTTCATCTTCGGATTCCACTTTCTAGTCTGGTGCCCGAAATGCACCCCTGCTTCAAGTAATTGTTTGATCAACCCTTCCTTTGCCATTGAATTTTTCCCTTTCTTTTTTTTGGTATTTTACCTCATTTTAACCAATAATTATACCATATCCTTTGACTTCTGTCTATACTTATGTTATTATATCCTATCATGGAACCCTTAAAAGTAGCAGTTATAGGAACCGGCCACCTTGGCCGCCACCACGCAAGGATATACGCCAATATGCCTGATGTGGAGCTTGCAGGCGTATGCGATATCAACCAAAGGCTTGTCAAAAAGATAGCAAGGCAGAATAATACATCTTATTTTACAGATTATAAAAGCCTTATAGGCAAGGCCTCTGCTGTAAGCATAGCCGTGCCTACTGATCTTCATCATAAAATAGCCATGGACCTGCTTGAGCGCGATATACACTGCCTTATTGAAAAACCCATAGCCAACAAAATTAACCAGGCAGAAGAAATAGCCGCTCTTGCCGAAAAAAAGAACCTTTTAGTGCAGGTAGGCCACATTGAACGCTTTAATGCCGCTGTGCGCGCTGTGCAGCCGCATATCAAAAACCCGCGCTTTATTGAATGCCACAGAATGGGCCCGTTTAAAAAACGCGCCCTTGATGTAGGCGTTGTGCTTGATTTAATGATACACGATATAGACATAATCTCCTACCTTGTCGGCTCAAAGATTATATCAACAGAAGCTGTCGGCGCCAAGGTGCTCACGGATTACGAGGATATCGCAAACGCGCGGATTAAGTTTCAAAATAAGACGATAGCCAATATATCAGCCAGCCGTTTAAGCGTCAACGAGATGCGCAAGATACGCATCTTTCAGGACGACGCCTACATCTCTCTTGATTATATCAAAAAGCAGGCGGTGATTTTTAAAAAATCAGGCAAACGCATTACGCGTTCAAATATCCGCATACAATTAAAAGACGCCTTAGAAGAAGAACTGCGTTCATTTGTTAACTGCATCAAAAATAAACAAAAACCCCTTGTCTCGGCCATAGAAGCCACAGAGGCATTAAGGATAGCCCTGGAAATCACCTCATGTATAAAAAACTCTTCATAATAGCCGGCGAACCGTCAGGCGATTTTCACGCGGCAAACCTTATAAAAGCAATTTTATCCAAAAATCAAAATATACGTTTTCTCGGGATGGGCGGCGAACTCATGAAGGCCGCGGGAGCCGTTCTTTATTATAATATAGGCAGGATAAGCGTTATAGGCTTTAGCGAAGTTATAAACAAGCTGGCGCTTTATAAAAAAATAGCGGTTGATTTGGCGTCAAAACTCATTTACGAAAAGCCTGATGCGGTCATACTGGTTGATTACCCGGGATTTAACATACCTTTTGCAAAACTCGCCAAAAAAATAAATATACCGGTTATATACTATATAAGCCCGCAGGTATGGGCGTGGGACCAGGGCCGCATAGAAATATTAAAATCTGTCGTCGATAAAATGCTGGTTTTCTTTAAGTTTGAAAAAACGCTTTATGAGAAACATAGCATGAATGTATCTTTTGTGGGACACCCGCTTGTTGAAACCGTAAAAACATCCATGTCAAAAGAAAACGCGCTTAAGCATTTCGGGTTGAACCCTCAAGGCAAAATAATAGCCCTTTTGCCCGGCTCAAGGAAAACCGAAGTCGCAAAGGTACTGCCGATTATGCTAAAAACCTGTTGCCGCTTACGGAGTGTTAACGGTGATACGCAATTTATACTGATTAAATCTCCTATCATCAGCGATTCAATATACGAAAAAATACTTAAAAAATCCAACCTTAAAATAAATATTATCAGCCAAAAACGCCACGACGCCGTATCATGCGCCGACTTTGCCCTGGTGGCAAGCGGCACAGCCACTCTTGAAACAGCAATGCTTAAAGTGCCTATGGCGCTGGTATATAAAGTCAGTTTTATTACGTGGCTTATCGCGCGCTTGCTTATAAGAATTCCTTATATAGGGCTTGTAAATATCGTGGCAGGCGAAAAGATAGTGCCTGAATTTATACAATTCGGCGCGCGCCCTAAAAAAATCGCAGGCGAATGCCTCAAGATATTGCAATCGCCTGCTGTGCTTTCTGAAATGAGAAACAAACTTTCCGGCCTTAAATCTTCGCTTGGCCCGGAAGGCGCCAGCTCCAACGCCGCAAATGAAGTTCTGAAATTCCTAAACTAAATCCCCACCACGCAGATATCAGCGGCGTCGGCTAATTTTATCAATTCCTCTTTATCTATAAGAAGCGTGCGGCCTGCTTCAAGGGCCAGGGTTTTTGCGTTAACCTGGATCATTGTTTTTATCGTGGACGGGCCTATAAGGGGGATGTCAAATCTCATATCGTGTTTGGGGCTTGACATTTTTACTATTACAGCGCCCTCGCCCGCTATGCATGAGCCACGGCGTATCGCCTCGTCAGTGCCTTCCATTGCCTCAACAGCAAGCACTGCCTTGTCTTTCACCACGATCGTCTGCCCTATTCTAAGCTGGGCCACTGCCTTTACAATCGGCTTTGCGAATTCTATATCAGCAAGCTGCTCTTTTGTAGGCCTGATTTTTGTGAGCGCGCCTTTTTTTACTATATCATCTTTCAAAAAAAGAGCGCAATCTAGCAATCTTACACCTATCTTATCCAGAAAATTGGCCACTGCCATTAAAAGCGTGTCGCCTCTTTTGTCAACCGCCTTTGTGAGAAGGTTTTTCAAGTATCCGTCGGGCTTTACAGATTTACTATATATATGAGAAAGCCGCACCTTGCCTGCCATCACAGCGCGCTTAATATGATTTTCTTTTAAAAAATCAACCGCCTTGCCAAGCTCTCCTATGCTGATCCAGCATATTTTATCAACCGCTGCTTCAAGCTCAGGATGCGTCTCTTCTTTTAAAGCAACCGCATAAACAGAAACGCCGCGTTTTCTTGCGGCGATTGCGACGTTTATCGGAAACCTCGAGCTTCCCGCTATTAACCCAATTTTGTCCATATTTTACATTGTAACCCGTTTAATTGCAATATGTTAAAATGCGGTGCCTGGCACCGTGATAGGCGAAGTGGCTTGTGAGCGGCGCATTAAAAATTTTTTGCCAAATGTCCGCAAGGAATTACGGCGAGCTGTAAGCGGCGTTTCTGCTGGCCGCGAAACAGCGAGCCGTAAACCGCAGCGGACGGCAAAAAATTTCAGCGCCGCGAGCAAGCCACGAGTTACCTTTTCCATCTGGCCATGCCTCTGTCCGAGGACTTTATAAAATCCAAAAGATGTTTTATCTCATCTATAAGTTCTATTTCTTTTTCAACTTTTTTAACGGCGTTTGAAATCAAAAGGCCCTCGGCAAACAAAACCTTAAACGCTTTCTTAAGTAAAGACTGCGCCTTGCTGCTGATACCCGCGCGATCAAGGCCTATTTTGTTTAACCCATAAATCTTGGCGGGATTGCCGTCGCACATTGAATACGGCGGTATGTCCTGCGAAATCTTCGAACATCCTCCTGTAATAGCCAGCCTGCCCACCCGGCAGAATTGATGAACGCCAACCATGCCGCCGAGTATAGTGTTGTCTTCTATAGTCACATGCCCGCCAATAAGCACTGCGTTTGCCAGGACATTGTTATTGCCTATCATGCTATTGTGGCCAACATGGCTCACGGCCATAAACAGATTGCCGCTGCCTATCTTTGTTTTGTTGTGTTTTCCTGTGCCGCGGTTTAAGGTAACATATTCTCTTATGGTATTGTTATCGCCTATCTCAAGATAAGTCTTTTCGCCCTTATATTTTAAATCCTGCGGGTCAGCGCCGATAGAACATGCGGCCAAAAAATTATTATTCCTGCCGATAACAGTATCCTTGTGCACGATACACTGCGGGCCAAATACGGTGCCTGCGGCTACTTTAACGCCGGGCCCTAAAATAGAGTAAGGGCCGACTATAACATCGCCGGCCAATACCGTCATTTTATCGATTATCGCTGTTTTATGAATCTGGGTCATCTTTATATCTTAACTGTCGCCAAGAGCAAACATCAGGTCTGCCGATGCGACTTCCTTGTTATCAACGTATGCCTTTGCCTTGGCAATGCCTGTCCTGGCCTTTATTTTTATAACCTCAACATCAAGTATCAACTGATCTCCGGGCACAACCACCCGCCTGAAACGCGCGTTGTCTATGCCCATAAAATAGGCAATCTTGCCGGCATTTTCTTTTTTACAAAGTATTATAATGCCTGCTGTCTGCGCCATTGCCTCAACTATCAACACGCCCGGCATCACAGGCCTGCCAGGAAAATGGCCCCTGAAGAAATAATCGTTTACTGTTACGTTTTTAAGGGCTTTGCAGCGTTTTTCTTCTTCAAGCTCTATCACCTTGTCAATCAGAAGAAACGGATACCTGTGCGGCAGAATCCTTTGTATGTCGCCCACATCCATCTGCGGTTTGGCAAGATTATGTTCCACGGTCCGCGCCCCGCCTTCGCGGCGGCGCTGCATCTGCTGATATATCTTTTGCAGAAGTTTAAGATTTAACGCATGGCCGCTTTTTATAGCGATCACGTGCGCCTTCATGGGCATGCCAAGAAGATACAAATCACCTATCAAATCAAGCACCTTGTGCCTTGTAAACTCATCCTGAAATCTTAACTTATTTTTTATAACGCCCTTCTCGCCTAAAACCAAAGTGTTTTCATAATTAGCACCTTTTCCAAGGCCCTGCTTAAGCAATGCCTGCGACTCGCTCTCAAGGCAGAATGTCCTTGCCGGGGCAATATCTGTTTTAAAAACACCATCATTAAGCGCTACTGTCACATGCTGTGAATGGAGTATTGAGTGCTTATAACTTAACGTATATGAAATCTTAAAATCATCCGCCGGAAGGACCACAAGAGATGCGCCGCCCTCTTCTATCCACAATGGCTCAACAACCTTGAATTGGTGCCTCGGAGAATCCTCCTGCTGCTGCACGCCTGCCTTTGACAAAAGATCCATGTAATCGCTGGCTGAGCCGTCCAAACCAGGCATCTCGTCGGAATCTATCTCAACTATGATATTATCTATGCCTAAGCCTGCCAAAGCGGCCATAAAATGTTCTATGGTCTGCACCTCGGCGTTATCCTGGCTTACCGTTGTGCGGCGCGGGCTCTTTGTAAGATCCGCTAACTTTGATATGTGCGCCTTTATTATGGGTTTTTCGGATAAATCCACCCTTACAAAATTGACGCCCGTATCCGGCATTGACGGCTTAAGCACAATAGAAGCCATTTTTCCGGAATGAAGCCCAATGCCTTTTGCAGTGACCTGCGATTTAATCGTTTTCTGGAATTCCATGATATGAAAAATCCTCCGGCAATATTTTATGCTCTTTTAATTTTTTTTCCATAAAAGAAATAAATTTAAACAGATCAGGCAGCCTTGTCAGGCACGCATTAATGCGCCTCATCTTTGCTATCGGCCTTGCCGGATACCCAAACACCTTGCTGCCGGCAGGCAGCGATTTTGAAACACCGCTTTTGGCCGCTATTATCGAATTTTCACCTATTGTAATATGGCCCACAACTCCTGACTGGCCGGCTATTATAACGTTTTTGCCAACTGTCGCAGAACCGGATAAACCGCACTGCGCAACGATTATAGAATGCTCGCCTATCTCGACATTATGCGCTATCTGGACAAGATTATCTATCTTTGTGCCTTTGCCTATAAACGTCCTGCCGAAACGGGCCCTGTCAATGGTTACATTTGCGCCTATTGAAACATCGTCCTCTATTATCACAACGCCTATCTGCGGTATCTTGTGATGCACCCCGCATACTGTGGCAAAACCAAACCCGTCTGAGCCTATGACAGTGCCGCTGTGCACGGTTACATTATTTCCTATATTCACGCGCTCTCTTATCGTTACCCTCGGATAAATAAGGCAGTTGGCGCCTATTACCGTATTAGCGCCCACATATGTGCCGGCGTAAATGATAGTGCCATCGCCTATCTGAGCGTTCTTTTCAATAACCACATACGGCTGTATTGCAACATCTTTGCCAAATTTTACGCTTTTATCTATTACCGCGCGCTCATCAATGCCCTTTGGATGATCAACATCATTCGGCACCATTTTGGAAACCATCTTGGCGAACGCAAGCGAAGGATTGTCAGTGCGTATTATTGGTTTGGCGGATTTTTCGATATCCCTTGATGTGATAATAGCCGAGGCGCGAGTATTTTTTATCAAAGGCATATATTTACTGTTGGCAATAAAGGTAAGATCTCCGGTCTTTGCTTCTTTTATCCCGCAGATACCTGTAACTACCACATTTTTATCGCCTACTATCTCTCCGTCTACTATGTCAGCGACTTCCTGCAATGTCATACGCATATTTTTTAAGCCTACCGTTGTCATCTTGGATGTTTTATTTGGAATTCAAAATCTTCAGGATGTCAGCGGTTATGTCTAAGGCGTCCTTCTTGTAGACGATTACCTTGTCATTGAGCACCAGATCATAGCCCTGTTTTTTGCCGTAACCCTGAACCGCTTCATCTATATCTTTGAGTATTCCCGCCACCATTTCATCGCGTTCTTTACGCAGTTCATTGCGCGATGTATTGTCAAATTCCTGGAGTTTTTTTACCTTTTCATCTATAACAACCTGCTTGTCCTTTTTGCCTTTTTCGCTTAACAACTCCATCTCGTCGCGCAGCCTTGTGATTTCCGAAACCATTTTGTCTCTTTCGGCCTGTTTTGACTTGGCTTCTTTTTCAAGGCTAGCATCCTGCTTCTTGGTTTCCTTATATTCGTCAAAAACCTTCGCAACATCAAGATACCCGATCTTTACATCCGCCGCAAAAACCGGCTTTGCAAACAGCCCCATCACAAATAAAATCAGCAATACCAACAAAATTTTATTTTTCATCTTATTCTCCTCGTATAATGTTCACTTGACAGTGAACGGTTTTTAAATCACAATATCATTATGGTTAATTTCTATAAAGCGGGAAGACAACTTTTTAACTCTCCATTGGCCTTAAGGGACCAATCTACAAAGACT
>Ga0210051_1002031_pt1 | contig 20518 bp, 22 predicted proteins | sample CryGey092014_all_FD_185464 | JGI IMG/M metagenome (GOLD analysis project Ga0210051, IMG submission 185464) | Groundwater microbial communities from aquifer - Crystal Geyser CG23_combo_of_CG06-09_8/20/14_all (SPAdes) (version 2) | ecosystem: Environmental > Aquatic > Deep subsurface > Groundwater... | reverse complement strand
TGAATAAAAGCGCCAACACGGCTTGCTATATTTATAGATCGAACGGAAATGATTATGTGTTGCTTGACTATAATATTACTGAATTTAGCTCGGCCGATTATCAAAGCCAATCCAGCTTAGTTGACCCAACAAGAGATGGCGGATCTAATGCTTGTATCGTTGACGGGACTAATATTTATTCGTGGAAAGCCGCTTCGCCAGGAGGGACTTGCTGGTGATTTTAAAACAGGATTCAATTAACAGGCTGATTTTATTAGAGCTATGCACAACATTTTAGACAAAAAAGATTTGAGCGCGCTAAAAATGAAATTATTTAGATCGGAGAATAAAGGAAAATAATTTCGAATTATAAATTTTTTTGTCATTCCGCGCTTGACACCGAATCCGGAGTTCTGGATTCCGGCTTTCGCCGGAATGACATAATGTGAATTATGCCCAAAATTTTTGTTACCAGACAGATCCTTGAATCGGGAATTAATTTATTAAAAGGAAAAGATTATGAAGTTGAGATTAGCGATTTTGACGGAGTTTTGCCAAGAGAACAATTGTTGGGAAAAATTAAAGGAGCGGATGCGGTCTTGGCCTTACTAACAGACAAAATTAACGCGGAATTTTTTGACGCGGCTGGGCCGCAATTGAAAATAGTGGCTAATTATGCGGTTGGTTATGATAATATTGATTTGCCCGAGGCCAAGAAAAGGGGGATTATTGTAACCAATACCCCGGACGTTTTGACCGAGAGTGTTGCCGAACACGCCATTGCTTTGATGTTCGCCCTTGCCCATCGTATTGTTGAATCGGATCAATTTATGCGAGATGGCAAATATGCCGGCTGGGCGCCAATGCTTTTTTTGGGAAACGATATGGCCGGAAAAACAGTGGGGCTGGTTGGTTTGGGAAGAATCGGCTCAACAGTGGCCAAGCGGTTAAAGCAGGGCTTTGATATGAAAATTATGTATTTCGACGTTCATCGCAACGAAGACCTTGAAAAAGAATATGGGTTGGTGTATGCTGATTTGGAGACCGTCTTAAGAAAGGCGGATTTTGTTTCAATCCATGTTCCGCTTTTGCCGGCGACAAGACATTTGATAGGAGAAGCGCAATTAAAAATGATGAAGAAAGGGGCTTATTTGATTAACACTTCAAGGGGGCCGATTGTCGACGAAAAAGCTTTGGTTGAGGTTTTAAAGAATGGGGTTATAAGAGGAGCTGGCTTGGATGTTTATGAGGAAGAACCGAAGATGGCGCCAGGCTTGGCGGAGTTGGATAACGTCGTTATCACTCCTCATACCGCTTCGGCAACCGAGGAAACGCGTGGCGCTATGTCGGAATTGGCGGCAAAGAATATTATTGAAGTATTGGAGGGGAGAGAGGCAATCACTCCTATAAATTGACCTAATTAATCTAATTGTTCTAATTATTCTAAACAAATCCCAAGCACTAAGGTCAATACTTAACAATTTTTGGCCATTAAGTTATTTTATGCTTGATTGATTTTTGGGATTTAGTTATTGGTTATTCTTTAGGTCAATTAGAATAATTAGAAATTAGAATAATTGAGGAAACAGGCATGATAATTAAATTACATCGTTCAAAATGCATCGGTTGCGGCAGTTGCGCCGCAGTTTGCCCGGATTTTTTTGAGATTGCCGATGATGGCTTGTCACACATCAAGGGATCTCAAAAAGATTCCGAGGGAAATGACGTCCTGGAGATAAAAGAGGAAAATAAGGGTTGCGCTGCCGAGGCGGCGGAGGTGTGTCCGGTGCAAATAATCTCGATTAACTAATGCTAACGATGCGAAAAGAAATGCGAATAATGCGAAAAGAAGCTAAGATGTTCGCATGTTTCGCATACTGGTTCGCATATTTCGCATTATGGTTGAATTAACCGCTAAAATTAGGGAAAAAATAGGTGGAGGAATTAAGACTTTGCGAAGGCAGGGAATATTGCCGGCGGTTTTGTATGGCCAAGGTAAAAATCTGCCAATTCAGGTAAGCCATCAAGATTTTACGAAAGTTTTAAAGGATGCCGGCGAGAGTACTCTGGTGAAGTTACTGGTCGAGGGTGCTGATGGCCAGACGGAGGAGAAAAACGTTTTGATCCATGACGTGAAGAAAGAGCCGATAAACGACAAGGTTATTCACGCCGATTTTTACGAAGTGTCGATGAGCGAAAAAATTACCGCTACCGTTCCGTTGGTTTTCGTCGGCGAGTCGGTGGCCGTTAAGGCTTTGGGCGGCACATTGATGAAGAGTATAAGCGAGGTGGAAATAAAGGCCTTAGCCAAGGATTTAATGAGGGGGATCGAGGTGAATGTTGGTGTCTTGGCAACATTTGATGATCGTATTAGCATCAAAGACCTAATGGTTCCAGCTGGAGTGGAAATATTAGCTGAGCCAGACGAGGTGATTGCTTTGATCTTGCCGCCGCGTAAAGAAGAAGTTGTCGCGCCGGTTGGCGAAGAAGTAGCCGAGGCGAAAGCAACAGAGGGGGCGCAAGAAGAGGGGGAGTCGGAGAAGGAAGAAAAAGAGTAGGTGCGGATTCTCTTACCTTAAATCAAGAAACTCACAAGACGTCATCCCGAACTTGGTTCGGGATCTCTAAACGGACAACAATAAGATGCTGAAACAAGTGGAAAACAAGTTTTCTGCAAGCAAGCAGCACGACGGTCATATTCGAAATTACTAATCTGTGTCTAAACGGTCTACAATTATCGCATTTTTAGGGGCGGGAGTTGGTTTTGGTATCCTATCTTTTTTTGTTGCGCCTATTCGTTATTCCGAGGCCGAGGGTGTTACTCAGCTTAAAAATGATTTGAATCAGCAATTGGAAGAGGTTCAGCAACAAATCGAGGTGTATCGCGGTCAGATCAAGCAAAGAAGCGCTGACGCAAAGAGCCTGAAGAGGGATATTGCCATTCTGGATGATCAAATCGCTCAAGGCGCCTTGGAGATTAAGCAAATAGAGTTGGCCATAAAGAAATTTGATATTGTTTTAGAGGCGCAAAAACAGGAAATAGCGGAAGTCGACGAACAGCTGGGCCAGGAAAAAGTTCTTTTGTCGGAGTATCTAAGGACAATAAACGATTATGACCAGAAGAGTTTGTCGGAAGTGCTTTTGGAGAATGAAAATTTCTCCGATTTTTTTAATGAGATACAATCTTTGGACGAAATTCAAGATAAGATACGAATTGGATTTCAAAAAATACTGTTTTTGAAAAATAGACTGGAAGAGAAAAAATCCGATCTGGAGCAGGAGAGACAGCAGCAAGATGATCTGCGTGCGCTTCAACAGCTTCAGCAAAGATCACAGCAGGAGCAAAAGGATAAAAAGAAAGATTTGCTGGGGAGAACCAACGGCCAGGAGTCGTTATTTAATGCTTTGATAAAAAGGGCGTATTCGGATAGTGCGTCAATCAAAAGCCAGCTTTATTTGCTTGAGGGCGTTGGTTTGCGAATGACCATTGAAGAAGCCTTGGCTTACGCCGAATATGCCAGCGCGAAAACCGGGGTTCGTCCCGCCTATTTATTGGCGGTTCTGAAGGAGGAATCGTCTTGGGGGACCAATGTTGGCACCGGTTCTTGGCGGACCGATATGAATCAGAGAGATCATCAGGCGTTTCTGGATATTTGTAAAAAATTGAAAGTCGATCCGAATAAAATGCCGGTTTCCCGAAAGCCATCGTATGGCTGGGGTGGCGCAATGGGGCCGGCGCAATTTTTGCCCAGCACTTGGTTGGACCTGGAGCCGAAAATTATCAAATTGACCGGGCATGATCCGCCCAATCCATGGGATATTAATGATGCTTTCATGGCGGCCGGCCTAAAGCTAGGCGGCAACGGCGCTAACCTTGGCGCTCCCGACGCGGAGTGGAAAGCGGCAATGGTTTATTTCGCCGGCGGAAACTGGAACAATCCGCTTTACCGTTTTTATGGCGATAGCGTCATGGATTTGGCCGAAGTCATTCAGGAGCAGGTTAACGCGATAAGGGGGGAATAGCCGACAAAAAGTAATTCCTCCCTTTTCCAAGGGGAGGTTGGGAGGGATTTATAAATGGCATGGAAATATGAAAAACCACAATTAAAGAATATGGCAAGGAGTTTGAGGAGTAATATGACAGATGCCGAAAGAAAATTGTGGTCTGAGTTGAGAGGAAAGAAAATAAACAACCTGCAATTCTACAGACAAAGACCAATAGGTAGATATATTGTTGACTTTTATTGCCCGAAGAAAAACTTGGTTATTGAAATAGACGGCGGCCAGCATTATGAAGACATGGCGATTAAGTTGGACGAGAAAAGAACCAATTATTTAAAAGAAGAATTTAATTTAAGAATTTTAAGATTTACGAATTTAGAGGTGTTAAAAAATATTGAAGGCGTAATAATAAGATTGATTGAAGAAACAAAATAATCCACCCCAACCCTCCTTTGCAAAAGGAGGGAGTTAATTAGAAAATAAAAAAACCCTCGATTGAGGGTTGGGCTACGAATGTTTATGGCCGCAGTGAGGACAAATTTTAGTCAATACTTTGTCCAGTCTGGGGTCCCAGAAGAAAGTTTGTTTACAATGAGGACATTGTATTTCTTCGATTGCTTGATTATTTTTGTAATGCACCGATACGAATGACCAGCCCAAAATATCTGGGGGGTGACTATTGTCTTTTTCTTCCATTTCTTCTCCCTTTTCGTTGTTTTACTTCTCTAATCCTCTTTTAAGGTGCTTGATTACCGCCCTTAAGTTGCCCTCCATGATATCCTCTAAATTGTGCCATGATTTGCCGATTCGATGGTCGGTGATCCGGTTCTGGGGGTAATTGTAGGTACGGATTTTTTCAGCGCGCATAGCTGAGCCGATTTGGTCGCGCCGTTCCTGGGCGATTTCCTGTTGTTGCCGTTGTTGTTGGATATCGTAAATTTTAGTCCTTAAAATTCCCATCGCCAATTCCCGATTTTTGATTTGCGATCGTTCGACTTGGCACTCAACAATGATGCCGGTCGGCCGGTGCGTTAGGCGGACGGCAGTTTCAACTTTGTTAACATTCTGGCCGCCTGGTCCGGACGATCTAAAGGTCGCGAAGTCCAAATCGCTTGGATTTATCTGGATCTCAACTGTCTCTACTTTTGGTAAAACTGCCACACTAGCTGTTGAAGTGTGGATCCGGCCGTTTTTTTCCGTCTTGGGTATGCGTTGTACCCGATGGACACCGCTTTCATGTTGCAGCTGGTCGTAGGCGTCTTCTCCCTTAATTTCCGCCGTCAGGCTTTTATAGCCGCCAAGGGGAGAGGGATGGGTGTCTAAAAGCAAAAACACCCAATTCTGGTTTTGGGCGTATTTTTGATACATCCTGAGAAGGTCGGCGGCGAAAAGAGACGCTTCGTCACCTCCCGCCCCGGCACGGATTTCCAAGATAATACTTTTAGCCATATTGAAAAACGCTTACGCTTTTGTTGCTTTGCGCGATTGGCGCTTTTGCCGTTTCTCTTTTTTTGTGACTTTCGTTCCTTTCTTTTCCATTCTTTTCTTGAATTTATCCACTCGTCCTGCCGTGTCGATTAGTTTTTCTTTGCCGGTATAGAAGGGGTGGCAGGCCGAACAGATCTCTACTCTTAGTTCCGGTTGCGTTGCCCCGGTTTTAACCGTGTTCCCGCAAGCGCATTTTATTATCGCGTCTTGATAATATTTGGGATGAATGTCTTTTTTCATGGAATGTGTTTGAAAATAGGCGAATTTATCTAATATACGAATTTTTCGACAAGGTTTCGTATATTATTTTCATTCGTATTTTAGCGATTACTTCGCTATTCTATCATAAATCAGATTTTTGACAAGTGCTTTTGTGTCTGTCCGGCGGCGATTAGGTTTTATCTGCCATGGGGGTGGATTATTTTCGGGATACTTGCTAAAATAACTAAAGCGTGTATAATTGTGAGTAATAATAGCAAGAATAAGGTGATATCGCATCGTGAATAATGATATCAGGTTTGTCTGTAGCGTTCCTCGTATCTTGCGGGGCGCGGTCACGGACGGCTGGTATCAGTTTTATTTTTAAGCCATGGCAGAGAAAAAACAAACGTCATCGGGCAGGGGTGTTTCGTCTCTCCCGACCAACGAAGAAATGTTTGAAGCTGGGGTGCACTTTGGCCACCAGGTAACCAAATGGACTCCCAGAATGGAGCCGTATATTTTTGGTTCAAAGAATAATATCCACATTATTGACCTCGACAAAACAATCGAAAAATTAAAGGAGGCGTTGGATTTTATACGGACGCTTTTGGCCAGCGGCGGGAATATTCTTTTTGTTGGCACTACTCCGATGGCAAAAATGGTTGTCGAAGAAGCGGCCCCGTTATGTCAAATGCCTTATGTTTCCGAGAGATGGCTCGGGGGAACGCTAACTAACTTCAAGATTATCTTAAAACGGCTGGATCATTTCAGGGATTTGGTGAGAAAAAAAGAGGGTGGCGAACTGGCCAAGTATACCAAAAAAGAGCAGCATGATTTCAACGAAGAGATAAAAAAACTGGAACGTAAATTCGGTGGTATAAAGAAGCTGACCAAAAGACCTGACGCGCTTTTTGTTTTTAGCGCCAAAAAGAATCTGTTGGCTATTAAGGAGGCGAGGGCGGCGGGTGTTAAAATTGTCGCGCTCTGCGATACCAACATTGATCCGAAGCTTGTCGATTATCCGATTCCTTCCAACGATGACGCGCTCTCAGCTTTGCGATTAATGGCCGATTATGCCGTAAAAGCGATCGAGGAAGGAAAGAAAGGCGTTAAATCCGAGGTGGAAAATAAGAAATCAGAAACAAATACAAATGACCAAAATTTAAAATCATAAACGGTTTAGGAAATTTGGTAATTTGAATTTATGGTTTGTTTCGAATTTGGTGCTTCGAAATTCGAATTTTAAGTTTATGGATATTAATAATGTTAAAAAACTTCGAGAAGACACCGGCCTTTCGGTTATGGAGTGCAAAAAGGCTGTCGAGGAGGCGGCTGGCGACTTTGAAAAAGCAATGGCAATTTTAAAGGCGAAAGAAAGTGTTCTGGCGGCTAAAAAAACGGGAGTGGAAACCAGAGAGGGCTTGGTCGAGGCTTATATTCATAGTAATGGCAAAATAGGCGTTTTGTTAGAATTATCTTGCCAGACGGATTTTGTGGCCAGAAACAGCGATTTTAAGAAGTTAGCGCGTGATTTGGCTATGCAGATTGCGGCTTGTGATCCGGCCGACCTGGAAACCCTACTTTCCCAGCCATTTATTAAAGACGCTTCTAAGACGGTCGGCGATCTGCTCCAAGAAAGCATCGCCAAGACCGGAGAAAATATCAAGGTAGGTCGATTCTCAAGATTTCACATTTGATCTAAGTAACATGTTGCTCATCATTTTTTATCTTTTGATGCTTTTGGCCCTTCTCGGAATAGCCGCGATTGTTATAAGAAAAATTCCTATTTTAACGAAATTACCTCTTGAGCCGGAAGGAGAATCTCTGCCGAAGATGCAAAATGTGGCTGTTGGTCTTATTAGGGGAGTGGCCACAAGACCTTATCATTGGTTGATGTTTTTTGGTTGGACGGAAAAATTATTGCGCCGGACCAGAATTTTGTTTCTAAAAATCGATTCTTTTTTCGTTTCCTTAATCGCCAAGTCCAGGAATAAGTCTCAAGAGCTGGCGGTAAAATCACGGGAGTGGGTGAGTGAAAAGCGGATGAAAAAAATCGAAAAACTGAAATTAGTGGCCAGACTGAAAATGACTGTGGAGCAAAAAGAGGAACATCTTTTGCGGAGCTTGAGGCAGAATCCAAAGGATATAAAGGCTTATCGGGAATTAGGTTTATTGTATTTAGAATGTAAAAATCAGCAGGATGCTACGGCTGCTTTCGAGGAGGTTTTAAGGCTGAACCCCGAAGACGAAATGGCAAAAATGAAGTTGGAAGAAATGAAAATTAAAGAAGCCGGCCCGGTTGTCGGTGAAAATAAAAACAGCGAATCGCAAACATAGACCGGACGCGCGGTTAAATTGCGTCTTTTCTTTTTGCTTTTGCCAGTGTAGCTCCCCATAGTAGAAATTTCGTTTCACTACGGGGCAGGCAGTGATATCTCGTATTATAGCAAGTCAAGCGCGGAGTGGGGAGCAGCGGTTTTGCGAAGTCCCGTATAAATATGCCGGAGTAACTCAGGGGTAGAGTAGTAGTTTTGTAAACTACAAGCCGTGGGTTCGAATCCCACCTCCGGCTCACTGGCATAGACATATTTTGTACGGGATAAACCGTAGGTCGCCGGTCCAATCCCGGCCTCAGGCTCCTTAGGCTCGGGCGTGGGCAAGGCGGATAAACCGTAGGTCGTCCCGCTAAACGGGGCCGTTGGCCCCAAGCCTGTTTGTTTCTGCTTTTTGTTCGGAACGCGGATCGAAACTGCTTCCGATTGGAGCTATGCTTTTTTTGTTGAAAAACTATAAGAGATGGGATATGATAATTGTGGCATAATTACAGCGAAGCGGTTGGATATTTTTACGGGCGGGTCGCATAGCGGCAATTGCATCAGACTGTAAATCTGACGTCCTCTGGACTACGGGGGTTCGAGTCCCTCCCCGCCCACATAACCCGGTTATTATGGAGGCAAGAAATCGATAGTGGAGAGCGAGTAGGCCGTTGTAGCTCAGTTGGCAGAGCAACTCCATGGTAAGGAGTAGGTCCGCGGTTCGAATCCGCGCAACGGCTCACCGTATAAAAAACAGCAAGATTTTATGCCAGCAATATCTTCCACAAGAAAATATCTGACCATTTTTATTGTTTTGGGCGCTTTGTTTCTTGCCTGGATTGGGGTCAATAAATGGCAGTATGGAAAGATGCCTTGGGAAATGTTGAAAGAGGCGAATAACAGATTGAATCAAGAAGCGACCAGCGGCGTCGAAAGCGAAGCAACGACCTCAAACGAAACAAAGCCGCAGGCGTCGCAAGCGGCACGGCAGACGACAATGAAAGATATTGCCGGCAAAATCGGCGATCTTTCGCCCGCCAAGCCGGTTTTGGGGGGCAAGTGGTATGTAACGCGGTTTTGGTTTGTTTCCGATGGCAATAATTATGCTTATGTCGAGTACGAAGACGGCCATATCATGGGGCGAATTCTTGTGTCGGCCGGGGAGAAAAGTTCGGCGTATAAAGTTGTCGCCTATTTCGAGCCGGGGGAGAGCGACTGGGCGTTAAAGCAGGGAGAAGACACGATGGCCGGCAAACCTTTGGATTTATACGAGTTTGACGAGAGTAAAAACGAGTGGGTTAAGAAGAACTAATAATCTAATGCGAAAAATACGAACAACGATGCGAAATATGCGAAAATAGTTGGTTAGCATCATTCGCATCAAATTTCGCAAAATTCGCATTATAATTTCAATGAAAAAGAAACGCGATTTAAAAAAACTTCAGTGTACCGTTTGCAAAAGGTATAATTACTATGTTTATAAAAGTCGGGGGGCCAAAGAAAAAAAACTGGCCATGAAAAAATTCTGCAAGTGGTGCAAAAAACATACTCCGCATAAAGAAGCTAAGGTATAAACTAATGCGAAAAATACGAACAACGATGCGAACGATGCAAAAATGATCAGTTTGCATTATTCGCATAAAAGTTCGCAAGATTCGCATTATGGTTTGGTGAATAAAGCAAATAATCTGAAGAAATACCAGGAATTGTGCCGGAAGACCGCCAAGAAATTTGACGACGCGGATAAAGAAATTTTGACCTGGGGTTTAGGCATTGCCGGAGAAGCGGGCGACGTGGCCGGCTGTATCAAAAAAACAGTCAGCCATAATAACGACCAGCGGGACGGCATCAAAGAAAATATTGGCGATACTCTTTGGTACGCTGCAATGATTTGCAATTTTTTTGGTTGGGAACTTGACGAGATATTGAACGAAAACTTTAAAAAACTTCAGGCCAGATATCCCGAAGGATTTTCCGAGGCGGCGGCCAAAAGGGGAGGCAAACGGATTGACTGGAACGAGAAAAAGTAAAATTTTATTTTTGTCATTCCCGCGAAAGCGGGAATCCAGAGCCGGTATCTTAAATTATAAGCGGGCTTGGTATAGTGGTATTACAACGGTCTCCAAAACCGTTAACGGGGGTTCGATTCCCTCAGCCCGTGCACAATTTTTGTCCAAATTTATAATTTGACTACAAAAATTAGTGTCCCGCCGAAGCTTCAGCGTAGGAGGCTTAGCGAAGGTGGACCATCCTCGTTTTGCTTGCGAAAAACCGCTCCACGGGCGGTTTTTTGGTTGGATCCGGTCCGCGCCTAAACGGCTCAACAAGATTTCCCGTTGAGCCGTTTAGGTTGCCCCGCAGAATCACGCAGTAGCTCTACGGGGTGCCCGGCCAGCGCGGCGATTTTTTGTTGAAGGAAAGTAAAATTTGGGGTAAGCTAAAAACAGATAAGATTTTTAATTGTTCAAAATAGATTTTAAAGTATATTCGAAGTAGACGCGAATTCTAACAGGGGCGTAGATTATGAATCAAGGCGGAATTAAAAAATTTCTTGATGATTTTCAAAACAAAAGGGAGCGCACGATTGTTATTGTTGATTTTGGCAATGTAGAGAAATGGAAATACGGATTGGGTTGGCGAATGGGCGTCCGAGAGCTTGCGTCGTTAGTTAAGCATTTTACTTGCGGCAAACGATTTCTCCGTCGGTTTTATTATGGAGCGGATTATGGTCCGGATGAAAAATCAACAACGCTAACTGACTGGTCAAAATATATGCTCCGTACCGCCGATCTCAACGGCTTTGAGGTTATAGACAAGCAAGTGAAGTACATACACAGCCTTGATAATGTGCATGGCTTTGAGAAAAAGTGTGATTTAGACGTTGAGATGGCAGTTGATCTTATTCGTGAAAGAGGCAATTATGACAATATCGTGTTATTTTCTGGGGACGGCGATCTAGTAACGGCACTGAAATATCTCAATGATGAGTATGACAAGAAAGCGATAGTTATGAGCGCTCGTGGCCACATTGGGAGAGAGATTATTGACGCCAGGCGAGACGGAGTAGTGAGCGAGATACTTTACGCGGATGATTTTGAATACCGGCTAAATATGGATAGATTCCGCAAAAATAGATAAAAAATCAAAAGCCCCGCCTTGCGGCAGGGCCTCGATCAAAATCCGTGCAAGCCTTTGCTTACATCCTCAATATACGCTTTTTCGATTAAAAGTCAATGAATTTTATCCACAACGGCCTGCTCGGCCATTTTTTTGTTTTTTGCGGAAAGCCGCCGGAGGAGCGGATTAACGCCTAAAAATTCAACGGCTCAACGGGATTTCTCGTTGAGCCGTTGGGGGATTGGCCATCTCGGCGGTTCGTTGACGTATCTATATCGTTTTAATTTTTCCGATTGAGGTTTTTTGTTTCGGGTGGTAAGATTAGGCGGGAACCATGAAATTGGTATTCGATGAAAAAATTGCCGAAAGTTACAAAAGTGCCTCACAAAAGGCGCGTGTTTTAACCGAGTGCTGGATTGATAATGAAATTTTCTGCCCGAATTGCGGATGTTTAAATATCGATAAATATCCGAGTGGCCGGCCAGTCGCCGATTTTTACTGCGCTAATTGTCGGGAAGACTACGAATTAAAAAGCAAGCAAAACGGAATCGGTATGAAAATTGTTGATGGCGCGTACCGGACCATGATTGAGCGGTTGTCGGAGGCCAATAACCCCAACTTTTTCTTCTTAAATTACGATTTAACAAATCTCGCAGTTACTAACTTTTTTGTCATTCCTAAGCACTTTTTCGTGCCGGAGATAATCGAGAAACGAAAGGCGCTTTCGCCGACCGCCCGCCGTGCCGGTTGGGCCGGTTGCAATATTCTACTCAATCATATTCCCCAAACCGGCAAAATATTTTTTGTCCGTGATGGGCGAATCGAGCCCAAGGAAAAAGTGCTTGCCGACTGGAGGAAAACCTTGTTTTTGAGAGAAGAAAAAGAAGTTTCGGCCAAGGGTTGGCTGCTCGATACTATGAGATGCGTTGATAAGGTTGGCAAACGCGAATTTACGCTTAACGATGTATACGGTTTGAGGATGAATTAAGCCGGCTGCACCCGGAAAACAAACATATAAAGGATAAAATCCGCCAGCAGCTGCAAGTTCTGCGGGACAAAGGTTATCTGGATTTTGTATCCCGTGGTATCTATAAAACGATATGAAACTGAAAAATTTTATTAAAAAACTGGAGGAGATTGCCAAAAAATATGGCGATAATGCGGAAGTTGTTATGGCCGATAATATTCCTGTTGCAACTCCGGCTTTTCGGGAAAATTATTCCGGTAACGAAAAAGTGATAATAACCGACAAAGAATAAAACATGGAAATTTCTCTCTCGCCATTTTAGGCGAAAATACTTTTGCATTTCAACCCACTCTGGCGGGTGTTTGTGATGTGCAAGGGATACGGCGAAGACTATGAAAATTTTACCGAGCTGGTTTGGGAAGACGATAAGCATCTTGATTTTAACGACCGCCAAACCTATCCCGAATTTCAAATATGGATTATTTAACCCTCCAAACTCAATACGACAAAATCTATTCCTATTTCAGAACCACAACCGAGCCGCTCGATTCTTTGGAATGGGATGGTCGGGTTTTACGTGTTTGGTATAAAAATTCAATTGTTGAGATTTATAGGCATGCCGATTTAACGAAGCTGATAGAGGGCTTTTAAGCGATAAACGCTTGCCGTCGGCGAAAATAAAAATTGTGGAGGGAGAAAAATAAATTTATGAAAGATTGGAAGGAATCAATTTCTTCAACTCTCAATCCAATGTTTGCTGATTGGAAATCAGAAAAAGAAGAAAAACTGAGGGCGGACAAAGCGGCCCTCGACAAGATACTTGAAATATTTCCCCAAACGGCGACAAGGTTTTTTATTGACGATCTATTCAATGGTTACTATAGAAGATATTTTCTCAAGAGCTTAGACGAATATGAAAGGCTATACAAAGAGCCAACTTCTGTCTTTTTTGATAAAAAAATAGAGGGTGTCCGAGCGGATTTCAATAGTGCTTTCGGCGACCTTTTGAGTTTTTTGATCAGTCATTTTTTTTGTGCTTCCTTGGACTCGGATTTTTTTTCTTTATATCCAGACCTGAAAGATAGTTCAAAAGAAAAAGATAGACATTTATTTGATCGCCGGCTGAAAGAATTGCGGGAGATTCTAGATAATTTCGAAGATAAATATAATATTTTTTTGAAAATAGCCAAGGCGAGGCTGGTCAAACATAATAGATTTGATACTTGTTGGAAAAAGACATTTCTAATATTAATAATTATTTCGTTAGCATTGTTAATTGGCATCGGAATTGGCAGAAGTTCTAAGCAGGTGCCAGTCGTGCCGGATGGTGATTCCGTGGTGAATAATGAGAAGGACGCTATTTCGGAGGACGAAAATGAAAACAGTAATATTGTTGCGGGTGAGAATCTGATTAGGGGCGATTTGGTAAAAGTTACGCGCGTTGTTGACGGCGACACGATTGAAATAGAGGGCGGCGAAAAAGTCAGATATATCGGGATTGATACGCCGGAAACGGTTGATCCGAGAAAGACAGTTCAGTGTTTTGGCGTGGAGGCCTCGGCAAAGAATAAAGAATTGATTGAAGGAAAAGAAGTTCGTTTGGAAAAAGATATAACCGACAGGGATAAATACAATCGGCTGTTGCGGTATGTTTGGGCGGACGACACCCTTATAAACCTTGAGTTGGTCAAACAAGGGTTTGCTTATTCCTATTCCTATCCGCCCGATATAAAATATCAGGATCAATTCGTGAAAGCTCAAGGAGAAGCAAGAGAAGCCAAGCGGGGATTGTGGAACGCGTGTCAGTCCGATTCGAGAGTGCCGGGCGATATATCATTACCCGTCCCGGAAGAAGAGCCGACTGGAAGTTGTGTGATCAAGGGCAATATTAGCGCCTCTGGCGAGAAGATTTATCACTTGCCCGATTGCGGTTCGTATAGCAAAACACAAATAAATGAAAGCCGCGGTGAGAAATGGTTTTGTGCCGAGACCGAAGCCCAAGCCGCCGGCTGGCGCGAGGCTCTAAATTGTTCGTAAAAAATTAGCGAAATAAATTCATGGAGCTGTTTTTTGCCAAATGTGAGAAAAGAAATTTTAAAAAGATACCGCGCACGTATTCTGTAAAACCATTGGTCAAAGCCGGTAATTTTTGCATCTTTCCCGAATTGGCGATTTTAGAATATTTTAAGAAAAAAGGATATAGGGGGCTTTGGGTTGATGCTTTTCATAAAAAATATTGGACGAATTGCGATAAAAAATGCTCTTTTGATGAACTGGAGAGTGATTGTCAGAAGATTGTTAGGGGGGTGGAGGAATTAAATAATGGGAAAATAAGCGGTTGCCGGGATTTGATTATTTGGAAAGGAAATAAAATTAAATTTGTGGAGTCTAAGGGTAAACCGTGCCACGATAAAATCCGCAAAAGTCAGCTTGATTTTAAAAATGGGTTGATGAGCGCAAAATTTAAAGAAAAAGATTTTACCATAATTGAATGGGATTTTTTAAAAGGTAATTTAGGAAAATAAATTTATGGCTAAAAATATGTTAAATATGCTCAAAAAAAACATTGGGAAATATCAGAAAAAGCAGGATTTGGAATTGAGGGTTCAGCCCCGCGCGAACAAGATAAGAACCAGTTCCAAGCAGATCACCGCTCTGTTGCGCAGAAACAATATTAAACAGGCCAAGGAGTTGTTTGTTGAAATAACGTGCGACTGGAGGTCAATTAATAAGGCAGCCAACGACAGCCATGATTTATTAAATTTGTCTTGTTACAAAGAGGCAGCCGAAGAATATGTAGAAGCGCTGGCGTATTGGAGTTTTTTGGCGAGTGTTGATTTGTCTATTCCTGAATTTGTCAGAGTGGATACAGAAGAGGTGATTTCGGGGATTTGCGATTTTACGGGGGAGCTTGTTAGGAGAGCCATCACCGAGGCCAGCGCGGAAAATATTGATAAAATAATTACATATAAAAAAATAACAGAAGATATAGTCGAAGAATTGACTAAAATCCGGCTTGGAAAAAAGATGCGAAGCAAATATGACGATGCCGAGCGAAATTTAAAGAAGTTGGAAAATGTCATCTATGATATTAAAATGAAAATGATTAGAAATCGAAGCGAAGGCGGCGCGGGCGAATAGAGGCTCCCACTTTATCATTGGTCTTGTTACAACATTCCAACATTCTGCAGAATGCGTGTCAAATCATTTAACTATCTGACCGAAATGAGGTTTTGATGAGCATTGAAAAATCTGACCGAAATCTTCTTATTAATGTCGACTTTTAGTATCTTGTTCTTTTGTTGGTAGGTCATGTAAAGCGTCCCCAGCTTAACATCAATATCTCTTTTCAATTGAGCGGGATTTAAAGAAAGATAAATCTTCTTTAATTCCTGTCTTTTGTTTTCCGAAACTTCTTTTGATTCCATTGCTCTCTGGTAGGGAGTCCTGGTCTGGTCGTAGCGGCGATGAATTCTGCCCCCGACTCTTTCCTTGGAAACAAGCTTTATCACCGGCTGGAAGAAATTCTTAAACAATCTTAATTCATTCCGGTAAAGGTCGTTCAAAATCCTAAGTTCTGATTCCGTATCGTATCTGACATAACCGATAAACTTTTTGACGTGCGTCCAATTCTTTTGCTCCACTAAACAATTGTCATTTTTCTTGTACGGTCTGGAGCGCGAGAAATCCAACCCTTCTTTCTCCGTATATCTGAACAAATGAGCGTTGATGAATTCAGAGCCATTATCCGAGTGAATCTCTTTCCAGGGGAAGGGATACCTGGCTCTGGTTCCCTGAATTCCCAGGAAGGTTCTTTCTTGAGCTTTGCCCATGACAATCTCTCCTTCCCACCAACCGGAGCTGATGTCGGTCGAGGATAACGTATTCAGGAACTCTCCCGCCGCCGAGCCGCCGCAATGCTCCACAAGGTCTATCTGGATATTGCCCAATTCCCGCCTGTTTTGTTCTCCAAATACTTTTACCGGTATCTTCTGATAAAGCAGGGGGTGCATTTTGCGCCGGTATTTTCTCTTTATCCGTTCAATCTCTTTCTGATGTTTTAATTTCCTGTCTATGGTTGCGGATCCAATTGTCTTGAGCTTGGCAGCCGTCTTGTCGGAACAATCCAGTTCGTCCAACAATCTTAATTTGTCTGTTTCCGATTTCAGCAGGGGCTCCAACCTTTGTCCGCAGGGGTAATCAAAGATCCGCCACATCTGGACCAGGGCCGGTTTAACGGAATTGTCGTAGAATTGTTTTCGTTTCTTCCTTTGGGCCTTGTCCTTATCCAGATTGCTCTTTGGCTTCAGTTTTTCCATGAGATACCTTCTATTCAGTCCGGTTCTTTTCTCGGCTTCGTCAAGCAACCCGCTGCGCCCTTTCTTTGGCTTGGTTTTCAAATATTCTGACCTTAATTCTTTAAGGTATTGGTTGCGTGATTGCATGTTCATCATGGAAGTAAAAAGAGGTTAATTTTAAAGACCCTTCCTCATTTTACTCCAATAATTTTCGGTCAGAAATTAGATGATTTAACCGATACCCCTATAGTCAGATTTTAGATGATTTAATACGGAATGTTGGAATGTTGTTTGCGATGTGATATAATGATTTTGTATGGCGAAAACGACAAAAACAGGCAAACAGCTGGAGCGATACTTTAAGGGCGTGGCCAATCACTGGCGGATTGACGTCCTTTTTTTGTTGAGCGAAAAAGACAATCTGTCTTTGGACGCCATCGCGAAAGAGCTGGATTGCAATTTCAAAACGATTTCCGAACATACCAAAAAGCTTGTTAATGCTGGTCTCCTGAATAAAACATACCGGGGCAGGGAGGTCTCTCACTCACTCTCGCCCTACGGTCGCAGATTCATCACGTTTATAATGACATTCTAATATTCTGCAGAATGTTGGAATGTCATTGCTGGTGTTCGGCGGTGGAATCGCAATCGCTTGCCCTTTTTGCTCCAGCGGCGTAAAACGCGTAAAAATTGCTCAAAAATAGTAAAATTTTGAAAAAAGTTTAGAAGACTTAAGCGGGGAACACGAGAAAAAATATTATCGGGAGAAATCCGAAAAAATGTTTTGAACTGGAAGGAAATCGAAGAACTGGACGCCAAATTGGCACATCTCGCATAATATTTAGCATTTTTTGCATAGTTTGTCATATTTTTGCATAGTTTTGAGTGGTACTTGCATAGTTTTACAAATTATGATAAACTGCTGGTATGGAAGAAAAACTATTAACTATCACCGAGGCCGCCGAAATTTTAGGCGTTTCGGTCGACACATTGCGCCGCTGGGACAAAAGCGGTAAGTTGGTCGCGATCAGAAAAGAAGGGGGCACCCATCGATATTATCGCCAGAGCGATTTGGAAATATTCGCCAGCGATTTGGTAAAATTAGCCCATGATTGGATTAACGATGGCATGGAATTACCTGTCACCTTTTATTGCTCCAACAGTTCTATTTTCCAAGCGCGGCTCGCCAAGATGCAGGATGCATTAATGCGGTCCGGCACTTTTGATTTTATATTGCCGCTCATTGTTGCCGTCGCCGGTGAAATCGGCAATAATTCTTTTGACCACAACCTTGGGAGGTGGCCGGATATCCCGGGTATATTTTTCGGATATGACATCGGTAAGCGCCGGGTTGTGCTGGCTGATCGCGGGCTTGGCGTTCTGGCGACGCTAAAACGAGTTCGGCCGGAATTAAAAAATCATTTGGAAGCTTTGCGCGTCGCGTTTACCGAAATTGTTTCCGGCCGCGCGCCCGAAGCGCGGGGCAATGGGTTGAAATTTGTCCGGCAGGTGGTCGCGGAGAATCCTATCAGCTTGTTTTTCCGGAGCGGAGACGCTGAGCTACGTTTGAAAAAAGATAACGATCAATTATTCATTACAAGGTCGCATATCAACACCCATGGTTGTTTCGCGGTAATCGAGTTTTAAAATATAATTATAATCCATTAATTTTATGCGCATTGAATTAAAAAAATTTGGCACAACATTAATTTCGCGGCAGGCGGGCAAAGAGGCCTTGGCGGCATTCCAGTCCAGTCTGGCCGAACTCAAACCGGACGAAAATCTCGAAGTCGATTTTGGCGGCGCCATTACTTTTTCTCCGTCCTGGGGCGACGAATTTTTAACTCCTTTGTTAAACCAGCTTGGCGATCGCCTCATATTATTGCCGACTGACAATCCGTCGGTGAGAATTACCGTGGAGCTGCTCGAAAGAACGCAGGATAAAAAATTCAGGCGTGCTTAACCGCGGGAAACGTATAAAACCCGCATTGGCTAAAAAATTCAACGGCTCAACGGGATTTCCCGGTGAGCCGTTAGCGAAAAACGCTCCCAATGCCCCCTTGTTGGCTTACGGCAGGCAGTTGTTGGACCCGATTGGGACGTTGAACGGATGCTTTTAAAATCATGATAATAATCTTAAGCGTCGCCATATTTTTGCTTGGCTATGTTGCCATATCCCAGGAGCATTTTTTGAAAATAAGCAAGACTTCCATTGCTTTGCTTATTGCTGTGGTTTTGTGGTTATTGGTTGTTTTTGGGCGGTTGGGAAACGTAGGATTTGCCCTCACTGAATCTGCCGGAGAAATTTTTGGGTTGGTCATTTTCCTCCTTTCGGCCATGACGCTGGTGGAAATTCTGACTCATTACGGATTATTCGATTATTTATACACAAAGCTTCTCAAGCTGAACTTGGGTGATAAAGCCCAGTTCTTTATCATTACCTTTCTTGCCTTCATCTTTTCAGCCTTTTTGGATAACCTGACGACAACCATCGTTTTCTTGCAAATCGCCAGTAGATTTTTTAGCGGGAAAAATCTTCTTAGATCTGCTTCGGCAATTGTGATCGCCGCTAATGCCGGGGGCGCGTTCTCTCCCATTGGCGACGTGACGACAACCATGCTTTGGCTGGCAAATAAGTTTACGGCTCAAACTATTTTTACCCAGGCATTTCTTCCGTCGCTCACAGTTTTTTTCGCCAGCACTTTATTGATAGGCAGATCAATCGTTTCTGATACCAAAGACAGAGCAGAATACGCAAAACCATTGGGAAAAATTGAATGGTTTGTTATAAGCCTATGCCTTTTGTCTTTTTTTCTGCCCCTGTTTATGACCTTCGCGCACTTGCCTCCGTATTTCGGTTTGTTGCTGGGACTCGGTGTTGTTTGGCTGGTAGTTGATCTGGCCAGGCTTCGGAGGCCGGACAGCACCAGTTTATCAACATCCATCGAGAGGTTTTTCCAGAAAACGGACATTGCCAGTTTATACTTTTTTATCGGCATTCTTCTTGCCATAGGAGCGCTTCGGCATTTGGGAGTTTTAGAGATGATTTCTCATTGGGTGTTTACCGCAGTTCCATCTGTAACAAGAATCATTTGGGGAAATATAGCTATCGGCGGGTTGTCTGCTGTCTTTGACAACATCCCCCTTACTGCGGCGGCAATCGACATAGTAAAAACTATCGATCCCAGCCTTTGGGTTCTTTTGGCGCTGACGGTTGGAGTCGGCGGCTCTCTTCTTCTTATCGGTTCCGCTCCCGGAATTATTGCGATGACAATAGTCAAAGAGCTGACATTTGGCGCGTACTTAAAAATTGCCTCACTGCCCGCCTTGATGGCGTTCATACTTGGAATATTTGTTTGGTTTTTGCAGTATCATTATTTGGGGTAGGATTAGGTAATTAATAATAATGAGATGACCGTTTTATAGTGTCTCATTTGCCGGTTTAAGACTTGACCGAGACGGGTCAGCCGGGGCTGGTAAAAGCGGCTGGGAACCCTGTCGAATACGGACATCTTGACAGAAAACAACTTTTTTTATATAGTTAAAATGTTCTTTATAAAGAAATCTGGTCGAGTTTCTAATTTAAGAGTAGCCATAAAATAATCATATGAACGGAGTTATTAAAACTCTTACAGAGAAGGGGTTTGGATTCATTACTCGTGAAGGCGAGGCAAAAGATCTTTTTTTTCACTCTAAAGAGTTGAAAGGCGTGACTTTTGAAGAGTTGAAGGTTGGCGATGCCGTTACTTTCGAAGTCGCAGATAGCGAAAAAGGGCCGAATGCTATCAATGTGTCTCGCGTCTAAAGGCTAATTTATAAATTTACAAAAATGCCGCGCGTTTCGCGAGGCGTTTTTGGTCCGACCTAAAAATAGCGAACTAACCAGGTTTCTGTTAAAATATACCCCTGGGGATATTTAAACTCTCTGCCAACCGGCGGATCGTTAAAATCCAATTATTGAAATAATGGAAAAAACCCAAGAAAAATTTGACGTAGCAGTTATTGGCGGAGGACCGGCCGGGATGATGGCGGCGGGCAGAGCGGCGGAACTTGGCGCCCGGGTTGTTTTGATCGAAAAAAACCAGAATCTCGGGAAAAAGCTTTTAATTACAGGGAGCGGCCGCTGTAATATTTCCCAAGCCGAATTTAAC
>Ga0210051_1002021_pt1 | contig 20538 bp, 16 predicted proteins | sample CryGey092014_all_FD_185464 | JGI IMG/M metagenome (GOLD analysis project Ga0210051, IMG submission 185464) | Groundwater microbial communities from aquifer - Crystal Geyser CG23_combo_of_CG06-09_8/20/14_all (SPAdes) (version 2) | ecosystem: Environmental > Aquatic > Deep subsurface > Groundwater... | reverse complement strand
CTGGTGTTCTGAATGTGCCTGTAGGAATGTCGGCGATTTAAGCACTTTATCAGATACCCATAGTTGTATAGTTAACCATAAAAATGCCTTTGAAAGGATTGGACTTTCTTCCTTGCCAAGAGATCCCTGGGGCTCGCCCTACCTTATTGACGAAAATGAGTTGGAATTTGATAGCGATCCTTGCCGAAAAGATTCTTTAAGATCCGCTGGCCCAGATAGAAAGTGTTCTACCGGGGATGATATTGGGATTAGGATTCCTTTTTATTCAGGTTGTCAATGATTTGTAACGTGCTAGATATTAATTATCGCTATATTAAACAATTGTCGTCTAATCTAATATTTAAGAAACAACGTTATAGACAACATGCAAAAACCGCTCATTATTGCTAATTGGAAAATGAATCCGCCTCGTCTGAAAGAAGCCGAACATCTTTTTGGAGCAGAGGACTCATCACCAGTCAAGCTACTTGACAAGGATTTTATATTTGCTATACTTAAAATAATTAATCCCACTGCCTTCCTTTGACTTCGGTTGAACGACGGCAGTTTTTTATTTAATGAAAAGAGCTTTTGTTTTTATTGATGGCAATAATTTTTACTTTAAACTCAAAGAACTAATTTCTCGACTTGATGGCAAATTTAGTTTGCTTGATTTTAATTTTAGAGCATTTGCCGAATGGCTGGTTAACCCTAATGACTTGACAGAAATCCGTTATTACCTCGGCGTGATTAGTCGCCGAAAAAATGACGATAAAAGCGAAGAGTTATATGCCAATCAATAGAGATTATTTAGAAAACTTCAGAGACAAAATGTTACTATCGTTTTGGGTCAGTTAATTAGGCATCCAGATAAAAGCTATCATGAAAAAGGCGTTGATGTCCGTTTAGCTATAGAAATGATTAGATTTGCCAGAGAGAATAAATATGACCAAGCATATTTAGTTAGCTCTGATACCGATTTGGTGGCAGCCATAGAAGAGATTCAGGCCTTCGGTAAAACTGTTCAATATATCGGTATCCCCAAAGGTCAATCATTTGGTTTATCTCAAGTAGCTGATGATGTCAGATTATTAAGGCCAGAGGAAATTAAACAATTTTTCCCAGAGGCATTGATATAAATATGCAAAAACCGCTCATTATCGCCAACTGGAAAATGAATCCGCCTCGTCTGAAAGAGGCCGAACATCTTTTTGGAATAGTGGCTCAGGAATTAAAGAAAATAAAAGAGGCCGAAGTAGTTGTCTGCCCTCCTTTTATTTGGCTGCCTTTATTAAGTAATCCTGCTAAAAGCAGTTTCTTGCCAAAAGAAGGGCAAGTTGTTTTTGGTTCGCAAAACTGTTTTTGGGAAAACAAAGGAGCGTATACCGGAGAAATTTCTCCATCTATGCTGAAAAATTTAGGCTGCCAATATGTCATTATTGGCCATTCGGAAAGAAGGAAATATTTTCAGGAAACAGACGAAATGGTTAATAGAAAAGTTAAAGCCGCTTTAAAGGCTAATTTGCGTCCCGTTTTATGTCTTGGCGAAGAAGTCAGAGACAGTTTTGATTCGCAGGGCAAGCCTCTTAATGAAATGAGTTTAATTGTTGGTCAGCAATTGGAAAAAGACCTAATTGATATTTCCGGAACCAGAATCAGAGAAATAGCCATTGCCTATGAACCGATTTGGGCGATTGGCACAGGCAATTCTTGCTCGCCGGATGAGGCGATGAAAGCGGCTCTTTTTATTCGGAAAATCCTGACCAAGCTTTACGACCGGGCTAAAGCGGAAAAAACAAGAATTCTTTATGGCGGCAGCGTCACCAGCCAGAACGCGGCCGATTATGTTAAAAAAGCGGCCATGAACGGCTTATTGGTCGGCGGCGCTTCGTTAAATGCCAGCGAGTTTATCAATATTGTTAAAAAAGCGGTTCAATAATGAAAAGCCTTAGAGATTTTAATCTTGAAAATAAAAGGGTTCTGGTTAGGGCTGATTTTAATGTTCCGGTGGGCGATGATGGACGAGTTGATGAAAAAGAGGACTGGCGATTAGAAGCCACCTTACCGACGATTAATTATCTCTTAAAGCAAAAAGCTAAGATTATTCTTTTGGCTCATCTGGGCAGGCCTGGTGGTCAGGTTATAGAAAGTTTGCGCTTAGATCCGATTGCTCGGAGATTAGAAGAAATTTTAAACCGGTCCGTAGTTAAATTAGATGATTGTCTTGGCTCGGGGGTTGAAGGACGGGTCAAAAATATTAAAGAAGGAGAAATTGTTTTGTTAGAGAATCTCCGTTTTTATCCCGGAGAAGAAAACAATGATTCGGATTTTGCTCAAAAATTGGCTCGGCTGGGAGAAATTTATGTTAATGACGCCTTTGGGACAATCCATCGTTCGCATGCTTCAATAATCAGTTTGCCCCGATATTTGCCCGGTTGCGCCGGCTTGCTTTTGGAAAAAGAAGTTAAAATCCTTTCTAATGTTTTAAATAAACCGGCCCATCCATTGGTCGTCGTTATCGGTGGAGTCAAAATCTCAACTAAAATTAAAGTAATTAAAAATTTTTTAAAGAGAGCCGACGAATTGGTTTTAGGCGGCGCCTTGGCCAATACAGTTATTAGCGCTAAAGGTTTTGCCATTGGTCAATCAATAGTTGAGGAAGAAATGGTTAAAGAAGTTAAAAAATTGGAATTGACTAATACCAAACTTCATATTCCGGTTGATGTAATTGCTTCAATTGATGCCCATGGTCGAGCGCCCGGCCGGATTGCTCCGGTTGGTTATACCAAAGAGAAAGAAATGATTTTGGATATCGGACCGGACACCCGCCAACTTTTTAAACAGGTTATCTCCCAAGCCGAAATAGTCGTTTGGAATGGCCCGATGGGACTTTTTGAGGTGGATAAGTTTTCTTTAGGGACCAAGACAATTGCTCAAGCGGTTGCTCAAACTAAAGGTTTTTCGGTAGTCGGCGGCGGTGACACAATTAATCTTTTAGAAGAGTTAAATTTGATTAGCCAGATAGACCATGTTTCTACCGGCGGCGGAGCCATGCTTAAATTTTTAGCCGGCGAGAAATTACCCGGACTAGAAGCTCTCAAAAGGGCGTACTTTTGAGGGACGCCCTTAAATATATCGAAGGCAACCCTTTAAGTTATGAAATGGCAAGTTAAACCAAAAGCGCCAGTTATTTTTTTTAAACAATTTCCGGAATATTCTCACTTAGTTGGGCAATTGCTTTATAATCGCGGCCTTAAAACTCAAAAACAGATTGATGAGTTTTTTAATCCCGATTTTTTGGAGGACTTTCATGACCCTTTTTTGCTTAAGGGGATGAAGAAGGCGGTTGGAAGAATTCAAAAGGCAATTGCTCGAAAAGAGAAAATATTGATTTATGGAGATTTTGACGCTGACGGCGTCTGCGCTACGGCTATTTTATTTTTGACCCTCAAGAGCTTAGGCGTTAAAAATATAGCTACCTATATTCCTGATAGGGAGAAAGAAAATCATGGTCTCAACGAGGAATCGATTAAATATCTGGCTAAAACTGGCGCTAAATTAATCATTACCGTTGATTGTGCCAGCCGTGATTTAGCTCAAGTTGATTTGGCCAATTCTTTGGGTTTGGATGTAATTGTTACCGACCACCATGAATTAGGGAAAAAACTGCCGGCGACTGTTGCTCTGATCAATCCTTTTCGCAAAGATGAAAAATATCCTTTTCGGTATTTGGCCGGAGCGGGCGTGGCCTATAAATTAGCTTGGGCGCTTTTGTCAACTCGGGAGAATAAATCATTAAATTCACTTAAAAAATGGCTGCTTGATTTAGTCGCTTTGGCGACAGTGACTGATGTTATGCCGCTTGTTGGCGAGAATCGGACCTTGGTTAAATACGGCCTAGGGGTTTTGGCTCAAACCAGATGGCTCGGCTTGCAAGAGCTGATGAAAATAGCTCAAGTGGATATTAAAATCGGCCAGCCGATTTCAATCGGTCAGGCGCCGCCAACCAATCTGGACGTTTATACTCTTGGTTATATCCTGGGGCCGCGTTTAAATGCGGCTGGACGGATAGACCATGCCAACAATGCCTTTCGACTTTTAATCACTCGTGACAGGAAAGAAGCTAAAGAATTAGCCGAACGACTTAATCAAAATAATTTAACCAGGCAGAATTTGACCGATAAGATTGTTCAAGAAGTGATTAACCGTTTGGAAAAGAAGATAACCCAAAAGGAAAGCCCTAAACTGATTTTTGAAGGCAGTCCTGATTGGCCGGTTGGCTTAATTGGTTTGACGGCTGGTAAAATCGCCGAGAGATATTGCCGACCGACCTTTATTTATCAAGAAAAAAAAGGAAGGATTTTTGTCTCTGGACGAACTATTCCTCAATTCGATCTAATTAAAGCAATCAAAAAGTCCGCGCATCTGCTTGATAATTTTGGCGGGCACAAAAAAGCGGCCGGCTTTCAGATGAAAAAAGATAATTTAGAAAAGGTCAAAAAGATTCTTTATCAATTGGCCGAAGAGAAATTAAAAGAAGAAGATTTCGTCCCGCAAATTGATATTGACCTGGAATTGTCTCTAGAAGATATTAGTTGGCCTAATTACGAATCTATTCAAAAATTTGCTCCTTTTGGCCAAGGCAACCATCAGCCAATATTCTTGATTAATAAATTGGAGATTAAAGACGTCCGGATAGTTGGCCATAACGGGAAACATTTAAAAATGGAGCTAATGATTTTTGACGAGCAATCCAATCGGGGCAAAAATTTTAAAGCGATTGGTTTTAATTTAGGCAGCTGGCAGGAAAAGCTGAAAGCGGGCGATGCGGTGGATATAGTTTTTGAATTAATCGCTGATGAATGGAACGGTTATCGCGATTTACAGCTGAAGATTATTGACATTAAAACCTCAGTAGTTTAAGAGAATTATATGAAAATTACTATTTATACCGATGGCGGAACGCGGGGGAATCCCGGGCCAGCCGCCATCGGCGTAGTTATAAAAAAAGAGGGGCAAACCCTCAAGAAATATTTCCAGTTTATTGGAGAAGCGACCAATAATCAGGCCGAATATGAGGCGGTCATTTTTGCTTTAAAAAAGGTCAAACTTCTTTTTGGCAGGAAAAAAGCCAAGACAATGGCTCTGGAAGTTTACACAGACAGCGAATTAATGGCCAGGCAATTAAACCATCAGTATAAAATCAAAGAAGAAGACCTCCAGCCGTTGTTTCTTAAAGTTTGGAATTTAATCCTTGATTTCAGACAAGTTTCCTTTAAACACATTCTTCGTCAACAAAACAAGGAAGCGGATAGATTAGTCAACCAGGCTTTGGACAAAGAAGAAAAAACTTCTACCTTGCCCGGCTTTGAAACTTGACATTGTTTTTAAGAAGGAATATAATAAAAATAGCCCAAGTAAGCGGGTAGCCGCTCTGCGTTAACGCAGGGAGGAAAGTCCGGGCGCCAAATCCGCCTTAGGCGGAGGAAAGAGGCAGTGGGTAATGCCCACCGTTCGCAAGAATAGGGAAAGTGCCACAGAGACAATACTTCTCCATTTTAGGGGCAATCTCCTAAAAAGGGGTAAAGGTGAAAAGTGAGGGATTAAGACCCCTCTCGTCTAGTGGAAACACTATGATGCGGTAAACCCTGTCTGGCGCAAGAGCAAACTCGGTCGCTTTATTTGACCGAAGAAAAGTAGCTCGCTTGACCCGTTAGGCGACTAACGAGGCAGATAGATGGCTACCTCCGCCAACTGGCGGAACAGAACCCGGCTTATAGCTTGCTTGGGCTTTTTTAATTTCTGCAAAGCGGGACCAAGGCCAAGGATGAACGGTTTAAAAATAGCCTTTTCCTTGATTTTTCCCTGAAAATCGTTAGAATAAGGATAATGAAACGAGCCGAACTTATCTTTACCGCTATTTTAGTCCCCTTGGATTTTTTGATGCTGGTCGGGGCTGGTTTAGCCGCTTATCTTTTAAGAATCAGTCCTTGGCTGGCCGAATATCGGCCGGTTCTTTTCTATTTAAACCTTTCCTTCAGCCATTACTTTGGATTGGTTATTGGCGTATCCGTTTTTCTTTTAATTATTTTTGCTTTAGTTGGTCTTTATAAGATTAGGGTTTATCGATCGCTTTTGGAAGATTTTTTAAAAATTGTCATTGCTCTCTCGGCCGGTATCATTGTTTTGGTTTTTTATATCTTTCTTAGCCAGGAATGGTTTAACTCTCGTTTTCTTATTTTAGCCAGTTGGCTGCTCGCCATCTTTTTTGTCTCATTTGGTCGTTTCTTAGTCAGCCAATGGCAGAAATATTTAATTAAAAAATATCATTTCGGCGCTCAGCGCGTTTTAGTGGTTGGCCAAGACGGCATTAGCCAAAAAGTTATTCAGAATATTAAGGAGCAGGCCGGTTTAGGGTATCTCTTGGTCGGCAATTTAACCAACCTTGATTTAAAGAAAATAAAAGCCAAAGCTAAGAGTCCGGGAGTAGAAGAAATAATCTTAGCTGACCCGAATTGGCCCCGTCGGAGATTTTTAGAATTAGTTGATTTTTGCGAAGAAAATCATTTAGTTTTTAAATTTGTGCCTAATCTTTTTCAAACCTTAACCGTCAATGCCTCTATTGAAACATTAGGCGATTTGCCGATGGTTGAATTAAAAAGGACGGCTTTGGATGGCTGGGGCAGAATTATCAAGAGGGTTATTGACTTTGTTGGTTCTTTGGCCGGTTTAATTTTATTAAGCCCTTTTTTCGTTTTCTTTGCTTTTATGATTAAATGCGATTCAGCCGGACCGGTTTTGGTTAAGCTGAAAAGAGTCAGCCAGGGCAAAGAATTTGACCTTTATAAATTCCGTTCAATGGTTCAAGGGGCCGAAGATTTAAAAAAATTGCTTTGGGCTCACAACGAAAGAGAAGGCGGTCCCTTGTTCAAGATGAAAGACGACCCTCGGGTGACTAAATTAGGCCGGTTTTTACGCAAGTATCGGATTGACGAATTGCCCCAGCTGATTAATGTTTCTAAAGGAGAAATGAGCTTGATTGGGCCGCGGCCTCATCAGCCGGATGAAATCGCTCAATACCAAAAACATCATAAGAAAGTTTTAGCTGTCAAGGCAGGAATGACCGGCTTTGCTCAAGTCAGCGGCAGTTCCGATTTGCCTTTTGAAGAAGAAGTCAAGCTAGATACCCATTATGTGGAAAACTGGTCTTTGCTGACGGACTTGAAAATTTTTCTTAAGACCTGGGTTATTTTATTAAAAGACCGTTCAGCTTGTTAGATAGCAGACAGAAAAAATCTTATGAAAGTTGCTCTGGTTCACGATTACTTAAACCAGTACGGGGGGGCCGAAAGGGTATTAGAAGCGTTTACTCAAATTTTCCCGCAAGCGCCGATTTATACCTTGCTTTATGACAGCCGGCGAACCGGTTACGCCTTTGCCGGAAAAAAAATTAAAACTTCTTTTTTGCAAAAGATTCCCTTGCTTAAATCTCATCACCGTCCCTTTTTAATGTTGATGCCCTTGGCTATTGAGCAGTTTGACTTTTCTCAATATGATTTGGTCCTTTCTGATTCAGCCAGTTATGCCAAGGGAGTCATCACTCCGTCTAAGGCGCTGCACATCTGTTATTGCCATACGCCGATTCGCTACGCTTGGGACGATTCTCACAAATATATTGAAGAATTTGGTTATCCCGGTTTAGTCAAAAAAGCCATTCCTTTTTTTATGAACTATATTCGACTTTGGGACGAACAAGCCGCTCAAAGAGTAGATAAATTTATTGCTAATTCTTATTTTGTCGCTCAACGAATCAAGAAATATTATCATCAAGAGTCCCAAGTTATTCATCCGCCGGTCAAAACCAGCCTTTTTTATTTAGCTGACCGACCGGATAATTATTTTCTAATGGTTGGCCGTTTTTTGCCCTATAAACGCTTTGATTTGGCTGTCGAGTCCTTTAATCAATTGGGCCTGCCCTTGAAAATTATTGGCGATGGACCGGAAAGAAAAAAATTAGAGAAAAAAGCTAAGTCAAACATTGAATTTATCGGTTTGGTCGATGACGGAAAGCTGAAAGATTATTACGCTCATTGCCGGGCCTTTATTTTTCCTCAAGAGGAAGATTTTGGCATTACGGCCGTTGAGGCGATGGCGGCCGGCCGGCCGGTTATCGCTTATCAGGCCGGCGGCGCTCTGGAAATTGTTCAAGAAGGAATAACCGGTTTGTTTTTTAAGGAACAAACAGTTGATTGTTTAATCGAAACAATCAGAAAATTTAAGTCGTCTGATTTTAATCCTCAAATTATCAGAGAAAAAGCGATGGAATTTGACCAAGAAAAATTCAAGGAAAGGATTAAAGAGTTTATTAATAAAGAATATCCCGGAGCAACCCTTATTAGTAAAAATGGATGCTCCGGGAAAACTTGGGAATAAATGACTATTGGTCTTGATATTAGGGTTTTGTCTCGAGGCGCCAGGACCGGTGTTGAGGAGTATACCATTAATTTGCTCAATCATCTTTTGCCTCTGGAGCCGAAAATTAGTTTCAAGCTTTTTTATAACGCTTATCGCAAAGCTAGTCTGGATTACCCTTGGCTTAATTTGAAAAACGTCCAACTAAAAGACTTTAAAATTCCTAATCGTTTTTTCTTTGTCGGCGCTCGTTATCTTCAACGGCCTAAGATAGACCGATTATTAAAAGGGATTGATTTATATTTCAATCCTCATTTTTTTGCGGCTCCCTTATCTGCTGATTGTCGGAAGATAGTTACTTTTCATGATTTGTCTTTCGAGCGCTATCCTCAATTTTTTTCCTGGCGCAAGAGAGGCTGGCAGAGATTTTTAATGGACGCTCAACAGGAAGCTGTTCAGGCCGATAAAATTATTGCCGTTTCTCAATCAACTAAAAATGATTTAATTGACCTCTATGGAATTAAGCCGGGCAAAATAAGGGTGATTTATTCGGGAATAGGCGAGCAATTCAGGCCAATAGGAAAAAGGAGTAATATGAGGAGCGAGGCTCCTAAATTAAGGAGCCTCGCTCCTAAATTAACGGCCGTTAGAAAGAAGTACAATTTACCGGATAGATTCATTTTATACTTTGGCACGATTGAACCCCGCAAAAATATTATCGGTTTAATCAAGGCATTTGAATTATTAAAGAGAAAACGGCCGGTTAATTTGGTTATCGCCGGAGCTAAGGGCTGGCTTGACAAGGATATTTTCAAAACAGCCAACCAATCAAAACAGGCCCGAGATATATTCTTTACCGGTTTTATTGAGGAAGTGGACAAGCCCTATCTCTATAATCTGGCCGAGCTTTTTGTCTATCCCAGTTTTTTTGAGGGTTTTGGTTTTCCGCCCTTGGAGGCGATGGCTTGCGGAGTGCCGACGATTGTTTCTAACGTTTCTTCTTTGCCCGAAGTGGTCGGCCGGGGCGCTTTAATGATTGACCCTTATCATATTGATGAATTGGCCTGGGCCATGGAAACGGTTCTGACGGACAACATGCTGAAAGAAAAATTAATTGAAAAAGGCATTAGTCAGGCCAAAAAGTTTTCTTGGCAAAAATGCGCCAGGCAGACATTAAAAGTATTGACCCGCTCCTATGAAGATAGGTCTTGACGCCCGTTTTTACGGGCCGAAACAAAAGGGATTAGGCCGTTATCTCCAAAAGCTGATTGAAAATTTGGAAAAAGTTGATTCAAAGAATCAATACGTCATTTTCCTTCGCCGAGATAACTGGCATGAATATCGGCCGGACAACCCTAATTTCAGAAAAGTTCTGGCTGATTGCCGCTGGTATACTTTCAAGGAACAAATCCTGATGCCGTTGAAAATCCGGCGAGCTAAGGTTGATTTGATGCATTTTCCTCATTTCAATGTCCCTCTTTTTTATAGAGGCCCTTTTGTAGTAACTATTCATGACTTGGTCCTGAAGAAATTTCCCACTCGCCGAGCTTCTGCTTTAGGGCCAATCCGTTACTGGTTAAAAAATTTAGCCTACCGATTGGTTATTCGATTGGCCGTCAAAAAATCTAAAAAAATTATTGCTGTTTCTCATTACACCAAGAAGGATATTCTGCGGTATTTCAGAATTAGCCCGGAGAAAATAGAAGTGGTTTATGAGGGAGCGCCAGACACTTTCTGGACGAATCGGAAGCAGCTTAATAAGAACAAGCCCTATTTGCTTTACGTCGGCAACGCTTATCCTCACAAAAACTTGGAAAGATTAATTTTGGCTTTTCAGAAATTAACTCAGGAAGAAAAATCAGATTTAAGACTAATTTTAGTCGGCCAATTAGATTATTTCTACCAACGGCTCCAAAACCAATTTGGCGAGCTGCCCGGACTAATTTTTACTGATTTTGTTTCTGACGAGGAGCTTTCTTTGATATATCGGCGGGCCGCGCTTTATATTTTCCCTTCGCTTGGCGAAGGTTTCGGCCTGCCTCCCTTGGAGGCAATGGCTTACGGCTTGCCGGTTGTTTCTTCAAAAGCCGCTTGTCTGCCTGAAATTTTAGGCCGGGCCGCAGTTTATTTTAATCCCGAAGACATTGAAGAAATGTCTGAAAAAATTAAACTTGTTTTAAAAAATAAGTCTCTTCAGCAGAAGTTGATTTCTCAAGGTTTTGAGAAGATAAAAGAATATAGTTGGCCAAAAATGGCCCAAGAGACATTGGCTATTTATCAAAACTGTTTTCTAGAGCGTTTCCTTTGACCTAAAAGGGTCGCCCTTTCGGATACGTCTTTTGCTTCGCAAAGGGCGTATCCTCAATGGCAACCCTTATTAGTCTTATTAGTAAAAAGGGATGCCTTACTGACGCCTCAAAGTTGTGGATTAGAGGATAAAAAAGAAATATGGTATAATGAAAGCACCCTCATTAAACAGGGTGCTTTGTTGTATGGCTCAGAGCAAGAACTGTGTCCTATCTGCTTTATTTGACATTCGACCGGTTACCGAACGGGGCGATTTAGATATGGAAAAAATCAAGCAAGTGACCGAAGTTTTAGATTTAAAAGGGAAAAAAACCAAAAGCGAAGACAAGCAAAGAGAAAAAGCCGTTGAGGCACATCCTAAAAAAGAAGATTTTTTATCTGAATTCCAGCCGGAGATTAACCGAGATTTAGATTGGTCGTTGCCGAATAAAGAAACATTGCCTGAAGAAGAAATATTTTCAGATGAAGAAATACCGACCAAAGAGGAAATTTTATCTGAATTGGAAAAAATTGAAACGGCGGATAATCTTTTATGGGAAAGCCGAGTTAATCTAGTCAACGAACCGGTTGCCGAGCCAATTGAAGTATTAAACAAATCGGTCGCTAGTCAGCCAACCGATATCTCTTTAGAAGATTTCTATTTTCCGGAAGCCGCTTCTCAAAAGTACTCTTTTAAGAAAAAACCAATTAAGCTGTCGCCAATAGCCTCATTCAGATTAAAACCGGCTAAACCGTTTTTGTATTTTTTAATAGCTGGTTTTCTAATCGCCTTAACCGTTCCGGGAGCGGCTCGTTTGAGCCAAGGATTAGTCGTCAAAGATGATGTTTTAAGCAATAGCTTGGCCGCTTATCAAAACCTTTTATCGGCTCAACAATCTTTGGGAGAGGCCAATTGGCAGGAAGCGGCCCAGAATTTCAGTTCAGCGCAAGCAGGATTTGAACAAGCCGAAGGAGAGATTAAAAAATTAGGCCAGCTTACTTTAAATATTTTAGAAAAATTGCCGGGCGGTCAATTGGTTTCTTCGGGAGAGCATTTGGTCAAAGTGGGCCAGAACTTAGCCCGGGCCGGTCAAAGCATGGCTTTGGCCATTAATGGTTTTTCCTTGAGCAATTTATTTAGCTTGGTTGATTCAGCCAATTTGGCGGAAAGTGATGTTTCAGCCGGCGGAAACTCTTTAACGGATTTGCTCGGGGACAGCCAAAACAGTTTGAACGTGGCCCTGGTCGGCATTAAATTGGCCCGGGAAGAATTGGAGCAAGTTAAAGTAGAATCCCTGCCGGTTAATCTTCAGGAAGGGGTCAATTCTTTGAATAAAAAGATGCCCCTAATTGAGAAAACCCTTGAACAGTTAGCCGGTTATTCAGCGGCTCTTTTAAATATTTTAGGGCAAGACAATCCGCGCCAGTATTTATTGATTTTTCAAAACAACAGCGAAATGCGCGCCACTGGCGGTTTTATCGGCACCTATGGCCTTTTAACCCTGGACAGAGGAGCCATTAAAGATATTTTCGTTGAAGGAATTTTTAACATAGACGGTCAGTTGCGGGAAAAAATTATTCCGCCCCGGCCGATCCAGAAAATCAGCACAGCCTGGTCAATGCATGACGCTAATTGGTTCGCTGATTTTCCGACCTCGGCCGGGAAAGTGGCTTGGTTTTACGAAAAAACCGGCGGTCCGACTGTTGACGGAATCATCAGTTTAACTCCGACGGTTATTGAGCGGCTTCTGGGATTAACCGGCCCGATAGCCATGCCTGAATACGAAGTCGTTTTAACGGCTGATAATTTTGTTGAGTTGGTTCAGTACGAAGTTGAAATTGATTACGACAAAGAACTTAATCAGCCCAAGAAAATTTTAGCCGATTTTGTTCCTCAATTTATTCAAGGGCTAAATCAACTTTCAGACAGTCAAAGGAAAGAGGCCCTGGCAATTATTTTTAACGCGCTTGAAGAAAAGCATCTCCTAACTTATTTCAAAGACGCTTCTTTAGAGAAATTAGCCGTTGACGAGGGGTGGGCCGGCCAATTATTGACTACCGAAAAAGATTATTTAAGCGTGGTTTCTTCTAATATTAACGGGTATAAGACCGATCGGGTTATTCAGGAGTCCATTGAACATCAAGCCGAAATTCAGGAAGACGGTTCAATTGTTGACACTTTAACCATCACTCGGCGGCACCAAGGCGGCTCTGCTCAATACGACTGGTGGAATCGGGTCAACGCCAATTATTTAAGAGTTTATTTGCCTCAAGGCAGCCAGTTAATCTCGGCCGTCGGTCAGTCATTGGAAATTTATCAGCCGCCGATTGATTATCAAAAACAGGGTTTCAAAAAAGATTCTTTGGTTGATTCAATTGAAAACAAAATGACTATTGACCAGAAAACCGGCACCCATATTTTTGAAGAAAATGGCAAGACCGTCTTTGGCAACTGGCTTTATGTCAGTCCCGGTCAAACGGTCACTTTGACTTATCAATACAAATTGCCTTTTAAAATAAACTTGAATAAATCAAACGACAGTTATAGCCTGTTAGCTCAAAAGCAATCAGGCAGTTTGGGCAGCCAATTCAGCCATCAATTGAAATTTCCGGCCGATTGGTCGCTTTCTTGGCAGTATCCGGACCAAGCCAGCCGGTCGGCCAATACTTGGCAGTTCAAAACTGATTTGAGCCTGGACAGATTTTTAGGAGTAACCTTTGAGTTTTAGATTTTAGCCGGTGATAGTTTCAAGAATAATGATTAAATCATTTTTCAATAGCCCATCAAGAACCATTGCCGCGGCCGCTGTTGTTCTAGGAGCGGCTTCTTTAATTAGCCGATTATTAGGTCTTTTCCGGGACAGAATTTTAGCCGGCCGTTTCGGAGCCGGCGACGAATTAGACATCTATTATGCCGCTTTTCGCATTCCCGATATGGTCTATTCTTTGTTGGTTTTGGGAGCCGTTTCAGCCGGCTTTATTCCGGTTTTTATCAATTATCTCCAGAAAGACAAAAAACAAACTTGGTCTTTGGCCAACAGCGTTCTTAATTTAATGGCTTTGTCTTTAATAGTTGTTTGCGCTCTTTTAATCGTCTTGGCTCCTTGGCTAGCTAAATTAGTTGCTCCCGGTTTTTCTTCGGAAAAGTTATCGTTGACCGTTCAGCTAACCAGAGTCATGTTTTTGAGTCCTTTTTTCTTGGGGTTAAGCGCGGTTTTCGGCGGTATTTTGCAAAGCTTTCGCCGCTTCTTGGTTTATTCTTTAGGGCCGATTATGTATAACCTGGGCATTATTTTCGGCACCTTGGTTTTAGTCGATTATTTTGGTCTCTTGGGCTTGGCTTATGGCGTGGTTTTAGGCGCTTTTTTCCATATGTTGATTCAAATTCCTCCGGCTCATTTTTGCGGATTTAGATGGCGGCCGGTTTTTGATTTTAGATTTAGCGGCGTCCGGCGGATTTTTAAACTGATGCCGCCGCGAATTTTAAGCTTGGCTCTTTCGCAGATTAATTTTTGGCTGATGACCGTTTTTGCTTCATTTTTGGCCGTTGGCAGTATTGCCGTCTATAATCTGGCCTATAACATTTGGAGTTTTCCCTTGGGGGTTTTTGGCATTTCCTTTGTTTTAGCCGCTTTTCCCAAGCTTTCCCAAACAGCTCAAAAGAAAAATATTATCGGTTTTGTCAAAACGTTTTCTTTAACTCTGCGGCAAATCCTTTTTTTAACCCTGCCTTCGGCGGCTCTCTTCATCGTTTTGAGAGAAGAAATCGTCCGGGTCATTTTAGGCGTCGGCCGTTTCAGTTGGCCGGATACTCTCTTAACTTTTCAGACCTTGGCCTATTTTTCCATCGGCCTTTTTGCCGAAGCTTTAATCTTGCTTTTCTTGCGCGGCTTTTTCGCTTGGGAAGACACCAAGACGCCATTTCTAATCGGTCTTTTGGCGATGGCCTTTCGTTTACCCGTCGCTTGGTTTTTGGCCCAGAAAATGGGCGTTTCCGGCTTGGCCTTAGGCTTTTCTTTCGGGAGCATTTTTTACCTGATTTTGCTTTTTATCGCTTTAAGGAGAAAGATAGCGAAAAAACTTAGGAGCTTCGCTCCTCAATTTATGAAGAGCGAGGCTCCTAAAAACTTAGATGAAAAGAATATTTTTCTTTCCGGCGGCAAAATGATTCTTGCTTCCGGCTTGGCCGCCTTAGCCGCTTATCTATCTTTGCAATATTTGGCCTCTTTGGTTGATACGGCCACCGGCTTAGGCTTATTGTTTCAAGGCGGTTTAGCCGGTTTGTTTGGTCTGCTCATTTATCTTTTATGCGCTTGGCTCTTCCGCTTAACCGAATTAAAACTTTTTTTAACGTCTTTGTTTGGCCGTTCCCTCGGTAAAAAATATCTCGAGGGATAGACAAGATTGATAATTCTTAAGAAGAAAAAGATTAGGAACAATATAATGGAGCATCATGCAAAATATACGTAATTTTTCTATAGTCGCGCATATAGATAGCGGTAAATCAACTTTGGCCGACCGTCTTTTAGAAGTAACCGGAACAGTCGAAAAAAGAAAAATGCGGGCCCAGTTTTTAGATATGATGGATTTGGAAAGAGAAAAGGGAATTACCATTAAACTGCAGCCGGTCAGGATGGAGTATGAAAAATACATTCTTAACCTAATTGATACGCCCGGCCACGTTGATTTTTCTTACGAAGTTTCCCGTTCTTTGGCCGCCGTTGAAGGAGCTGTTTTATTGGTCGATGCCAGTCAAGGAGTTCAGGCCCAAACTTTGGCCAATCTGTCTTTAGCCCAAGAGCAGAACTTGGTTATTATCCCGGTTGTCAATAAGATTGATTTGGCCCAAGCGCGGACAGAAGAAACCGTTAAAGAGATTAGCCAATTATTAGGCGTTGAGCAGGACGAAGTAATCAAAATTTCAGCTAAAGAAGGGATAAATATTGAAAAAGTTTTGGAAGCGGTTATTAAAAAAATTCCTTCACCGGCCGGTGATTTAAAATCTCCTTTAAGGGCTTTGGTTTTTGACTCTGATTACGATCCTTACCAGGGAGTAATTGCCTATGTCAAGATTGTTGATGGACAGGTTAAAAAAGGCGACCAAGTTGTCATGTTCGCTTCAGGCGCTTCAACTGAAACGAAAGAAATAGGCATTTTCAAACCGCAATTAACCCAAAGAGGTTTTCTTAAGGCTGGCGAAATCGGCTATTTAGCTACCGGCCTGAAAAAAATTAGCCAGTGTCGGGTTGGCGATACAATAACTAATTTCCCGGCTCCGATGAATTTACATCCCTTGGCCGGCTATCGGGAACCAGAACCAATGATTTTCGCCAGTTTTTATCCGGCTGACCCGGATGATTACGATTTATTGAAAGATAGTTTGGCCAAATTAAAATTAAACGACGCTTCTTTAGGATATCAGCCGGAATCTTCTCCGGGCTTGGGCCGAGGATTTCGAGGCGGCTTTTTGGGAATGCTTCATCTGGAAATAGTTTCCGAAAGATTAAAGCGGGAATACGGCCTGAATTTGGTCATTGCTTCGCCGTCAGTCAGTTATCGGGTGTTCACAAAATCTTCTGAAAAAGAATTAATTGTTTCCTCGCCGGCTGATTTGCCCGAAATGGATAAAATTAAACAGATAAAAGAACCCTGGCTGGAGCTGAAAATAATTACTCCCGGTCAGTATTTGGGTTCAATTATGAAACTATTAAGTCAGACCAGGGGCCAATATCAAGAAACTCAATATTTAACTTCGGAGAAAATACTGATTGGATATCAGGCGCCTTTAAACGAGATTATCGTTGATTTTTATGAACGGTTAAAGAATATCAGCGCTGGCTATGCTTCTATGAGCTATCGGCTGACAGATTATCAACCGGCTGATTTAATTAAACTGGATATTTTAGTGGCCGGTCAAAAAGTTGAGGCCTTTTCTCGAATTGTTCATCGGGACAAGGCCTATCAAACAGGAAGGGCTTTGGTTAAAAGATTAAAAGGAGTTATGCCGGCTCAGCTTTTTGCTGTTTCTTTGCAAGCTTCGGCGGCTAACAGAATTATTGCTCGAGAAACAATCAGGGCTTGGCGCAAGGACGTAACCGGTTATCTTTACGGCGGCGATTATACGCGCAAAAAGAAGCTTTTAGAGAAACAAAAAAAGGGCAAGAAAAAGATGAAACAGTTTGGCCAGGTCAATATTCCTCAAGAAGTTTTTTTGAAAGTTTTAAGAAAAGATGTCTAAACAAGCAAAAGACCTTAACTACTGACTAAGCTCTTTTGTCTCAACTAAATTTCTGATATGATTAGAACAAAGGTATCAGCAAAAAGGCAAACATGCTTAAAACGACTAAACTGGCTAGAATAATCCAAGTCAAGCGGAAAATTTTTCGACGGGTTAATATCCTCATTTTTTTAAAATAACAAAAATATTTAATTCAGTCAAATGGTTTCTCAAGCAAAGCATCAAAACTTCATCAGGAAATTAATTGGTTCCAAACTTTTTTTATTATTGATTGTCTTTATCTTAATCGCTTTGACCATCAGCGTTGGTCGGGAAAGTTATCACAAATATCAGTTGACTAAAGAAATCAATCAGTTAAAATCAGAAATTGGACGGTTGGAAAAAAATGGCCAACACTTGGCTGATTTATTGGAATATTTTGGAGAAGAGTCTTATTTAGAAAAAGAAGCCCGGCTTAAACTTAATTTACAAAAGCCCGGCGAGAAATTAGTCATTATTTCCGGAGAAGAAAATGGACAGTTAGACCAGGGGAATGAATTTTACCAAGGGGAGGATTACTTGACTGCGCCGGGAGACAGCCAAAGAGATTTATCTCAACTGGGAGGCGAACAAACCGAAATTAATTTTTGGAAGTGGTGGGAATATTTTTTTACTCCCTGAATCGCGGAGGCGAGCGAAGGCGGGATTAGTTTAATGGCAGAACGCAACCTTCCCAAGGTTGAGATACGAGTTCAATTCTCGTATCCCGCTCCAAGCAGCAACCATCGCCGCTCTTAATAAGGGAAATGGGCGGAGGAAGCGAGCCCCTAATAAAAGAGCTCAAAAAGGGCGTTTGCCGACTATGAATACGCCGATGTAGCTTAGTGGCAAAGCAGTGGTTTCGTAAACCACCGACGGCAGTTCAATTCTGCCCATCGGCTCATTTACCTGGCTGAAAAAATATGATAGAATGGCTCAATGAAAGATTTAACTGAGAAATTGAAGGGCAAGTACGATAGGCGTAATGCTATTTTATCAATTTATGCCGGGGCTGGCGGAGTTGATGCTCAAGATTGGGCCGAGATGCTCTTGCGAATGTATTTAAAATGTTGCCAAAATCAGAAATGGCCCGCTCAAGTTCTTCAAATTAAAGAAGGCAAGGAAGCCGGCCTGAAAAATGTTACCTTGCTTGTTGAGAAAAATTATGCCTACGGTTATTTAAAGGGCGAGGGCGGGGTTCATCGATTGGTTCGTCTCTCTCCGTTTAATGCCGACCATCTGCGCCAGACCTCTTTTGCTTTAGTTGAAATTTTGCCGGAGTTGACTGAAATTAAGGAAATTAACATCAGACCGGAGGATTTGAAAATTGACACTTATCGAGCCAGCGGGCCGGGCGGGCAATATGTTAACAAAACCGAGTCGGCTATTCGAATTACCCATTTGCCGACCGGTCTAGTGGCCGCTTGTCAAAGCGAACGGCTTCAAGGCGAAAACAAGAAAAAGGCAATGAAATTGCTTTATAGCAAACTTCATCAGCATCTTTTGAAAAATAAAGAAAAAGAAAAGAAAGAATTGAAAGACCAATCTTTGGCTATCGAGTGGGGCAGCCAGATTCGTTCTTATGTCCTTCATCCATACAAAATGGTCAAAGACCACCGGACTGGCGTCAAATCATCTGAACCGGAAAAAGTACTTGACGGCAAACTGGATAAATTTATTGAGGGCTTTATCCAAGCAGAAAAAGGGCTGTCCTTAAAATAACGTCCTTGCCCAACAATGGTCTTTAGGCATTGATCAGCCATCAAAACTAAGATGGAAAGGGCGTCATTTTAAGGGCAGCCCTTAAATGATAATTTTTGGACACAATTGGCATGATAAAATTTAAACAAATTTATAAAATATATCCGCCCGATTGTCGGGCATTAGAAGACATTAATTTAATCATTAGCGAGCAAGAGTTTATCTGTGTAGCTGGTCGTTCCGGGGCCGGTAAATCTACCTTGATTCGGCTTTTAATTAGAGAAGAAGCGCCCAGCCAAGGCCAAATTCTTTGGCACAATCATGATATTTTTCAAATTCGAAACAGGGACTTACCTTTTTGGCGGCGGCAAATCGGCATGATTTTTCAAGATTTTCGTCTCTTGCCTGAAAAAACAGCTTACGAAAATATTGCTTTTGCCATGGAAGTGGGCGGTCGGAATAATCAGGAGATTAAACGAGACGTTTCCCAGCTTTTGAAATTAGTCAATTTGGTCGAACGGGCCGATCATTTTCCCAGCCAGCTTTCCGGCGGGGAAAAACAGCGAGTGGCCATTGCCCGAGCCTTGGCCCACCGGCCAAAATTGCTTATTGCCGATGAGCCGACCGGAAATTTAGACGGTCTTCACACTTGGGATATTATCCGACTCCTAATTAAAATTAACGAATTGGGGACAACCGTTGTTCTGGCTACTCATGACCGGGAAATTATCAACGGCTTGGAAAAAAGAGTCGTTATCTTGGAAAAGGGCAGAATCATTAGAGATGAACAAGGCGGCCGCTATATCTTATAATTTTTTTTAAAGATTATGTTCACTAGTTTAATCAGAGTAATAAAAGCAGGTTGGTTGGGTTTTTGGCGCAACCGTTGGCTTTCGGCTACGGCTATTGGCATGATCAGTTTAGCCATCCTGGGGATTATCAGTTTATTGCTAATGAATGTTTTGATTGGTTCATTGATCACCAACTTGGAAGACAAGATTGATGTAAGCGTCTATTTTAAATTGGATACCTCCGAAAAGGATATTTTAGAAACAAGAAAAGAATTAGTTAAACTGAACGAGGTGCGCAGTGTTGAATATGTTTCCCGCCAGGAGGCTTTGAACAGATTCAAAGAGAAACATCAGGATAACCAAGTTCTAATTCAGAGTTTGCGGGAATTAGAAAGCAACCCCTTGAAAGCATCTCTCAATATTAAAGCCCAGATGGCTTCCCAGTACGAAAACGTTGTCGGTTTTTTAAATCAGTCGAAATATCAAGAAATTATTGATAAGATTAATTATCTGGAGAACAAGGCGGTCATCGCCAGATTGTCCTCAATCACCACGACCATCCGCCAAGGCGGTCTGCTCGTTTTAATTATTTTGGCTTTCCTGGCCGCTTTAGTCAGCTACAATACTATCCGTTTAACTATTTACAGCAGCCAAAAAGAAATTAAGGTGATGAAATTAGTTGGGGCAAGCAATTGGTTTGTCCGAGGGCCGTTTATTATTGAAGGGGCTATCTACGGAATCATTGCGGCGGTTATTGCTTTGCTTGTCTTGCATCCGCTTTTGTGGTATCTTGCGCCAAAGATTACCGCTTATCTGCCCGGCACCGACCTTTATTACTTTTTCCAGGTCAATTTTGTCGCTCTTTTCTTTCTCCAATTAGCCATTGGCATTACCTTGGGAACCGTCAGCAGCTGGATAGCTATTAGAAGGTACTTGGATATCTAATTATTGCCGGGTGGAGTAATGGTAGTCTCGCCACGCTCTGGACGTGGAAATCTAGGTTCGAGTCCTAGCCCGGCAGCCAATTAGTAAAGTTTGCGTTTCCCGCCTTGCTCGGGGCTTCGCCCCTCGCTTCGGCAAACGAATTTTCAAGCAATTTCCAAGGGTTTTTGT
>Ga0210051_1002018_pt1 | contig 20541 bp, 17 predicted proteins | sample CryGey092014_all_FD_185464 | JGI IMG/M metagenome (GOLD analysis project Ga0210051, IMG submission 185464) | Groundwater microbial communities from aquifer - Crystal Geyser CG23_combo_of_CG06-09_8/20/14_all (SPAdes) (version 2) | ecosystem: Environmental > Aquatic > Deep subsurface > Groundwater... | reverse complement strand
CGTTGCACTGCATCCCCTGCCCGGTTGAATGCCGCTTTGCGGCCCTGCTTCGCAGGATTCAACCGGGTAAATCATTGCGGCGTACCCATATGTACGCCTCATTCCTCAGGATTTGCGCGCCTTGCATATGAAGCTTTTTACTTTGCCATCCTAATCTTGAGTTTTTACGATTTCATCAAATCTGACCTTATCGCTTGGTGATTTGCGTTGACTTGAATCCTTGGACCCTTGACCGCTTGATTCGTTTTCTTCAAACCCATCCCCCTTTCAACGGCAGTGCGACGACCTGAATCGCGGTTTTCCCGACAACCGTCAGGACATCGAAACCCGGCTGTTCTCATGGCGTCGAAGTCTTTTTCAGGTTCAACTTCTTTGCAATGGTATTTGACAGGGTTTCCACGAATGTGTCGAGGTCCTTGCCGTTCAGGGGTTTCCCGGGTTCCGGAACTTTAAGTCCCTTGGGATGAATCAACACCGGCGCGTTGACCAGTTCGGGTTTAGTCTCTACATTGAATTCCGCCGCCAGCGTGCGGGAAAAATACCTCTCCTGGAACCCCGAAAATTTGATGGCATGCGCCGTGGAGTCGAGGACGGCAATCTCGCTTTTTGAAACGATCCCGGCACCAACGGCCCGGATGAGGCCGGCCAGGGATTCTCCCCCGTGGGTGCATACGATATGGCCGTTTCGGTTGGCCACAAGTTGGCAATCCATGATTTCCTGCTCAGTCACCTCGATGAAAAAGACCCGCTGCCTGCCGGCGGATTCATTGAATCGGTCCACCAGGTGGATGACCCTCGGCATGGAGACAGGGTTCCCGATCATGGCTGCCTGAGCCACGCTGGGCCGAACGGCTACGGGGACAAACCGGCGCTTCTTAGGGTCCGGCTCCAGGTAGTATCGGTAAACAGGATCGGCGTGTTCGGATTGGACCCCGATGACCTTGGGGAGCGCCTTGATGATCCCGGCTTCAAAAAATTTCAGGAACCCGGAAAGGATGGCCGTGATGTTTCCCGCATTTCCGATGGGGACCACCACCACCCGGTCCGTCACGTCATAATCGAAGACCTGAGCGATTTCGAAAGAATAAGACTCCTGACCCAGGATCCGCCAGGCGTTTTTGGAATTGAGCAGAGCCACGGGATACCGGCTGGAGAGGTGCTCCACGATTTTCATGCAGTCGTCGAAGACACCCGGGATCTCGAAAACCGCCGCCCCGCTTCCGAGGGGCTGGGAGAGTTGCTGGGGAGTGACTTTTTGATGCGGAAGAATCACCGCGGATTGGACATAGGGCCTGAGATAGGCGGCATAGAGCGCGGCTGAGGCCGAGGTGTCGCCGGTGGATGCACACACGGCCAGGATGTTTTTAGCGTGCCCTTTTCGGACCAAGTAGTTGATGTAGCTTAACGCACTGGCCATCCCCCGGTCCTTGAAGGAGGCGCTGGGGTTCTGGCCGTCGTTTTTGAAATAAAAAGGGACTCCCACCCATTCTTGAAGGACGGCGTTGGCGGCGATCACCGGCGTGTGCCCTTCCCCCAGATAGATCACCGCATCCAGGGGAAGCACCGGCCCGACGAATTCATGATACAGATAGATGCCGGAAAGCGCCGGAATCTTTACGGCCTTCCTGAAATCCAAAATCCGCCGCCACAGGGGGGCCGGGATCTTTTTGATCCGATCAAAATCCTGGTCTTCGATCATCAGGACCTGTCCGCAATCCGGGCAGGTATAAAGGAGCGTTTCGATGGGAAATTCCCCCCGGCATCCCAGGCATCGATAGACCATCTTCCCCCCGGGTTCGGGAATCAGATGGGGTCTCACATCCTCGGGAAAGTCGAAAAGTTTCATGGCCGGATCGCTTCCAAGCCGCCCATGTAAGGCCTGAGGGCCTCCGGGATGATGACGGATCCGTCGGCCTGCTGGTTGTTTTCCAAGATGGCGGCAACCGTCCTTCCGACCGCCAGCCCGGAGCCGTTGAGGGTGTGGACGAGTTCGGTTCCCTTTTTCCCTTTTCTTTTGAACCGGATATCGGCCCTCCGGGCTTGGAAATCCTCAAAGTTGCTGCAGGAGGAGATCTCCCGATAGACCCCCTGGGCCGGCATCCACACTTCGATATCGTAGGTCTTGGCCGCGGAAAACCCCAGATCGCCGGTGCACAGCGTGACTACCCGGTAGGGAAGTTCGAGACGCTTAAGGATCTTCTCCGCATCCGCCAAGAGGGTCTCCAGCGCCTCATAGGAGGTCTCCGGTGCGGAAAACCAGACCAGTTCCACCTTGTTGAACTGATGCTGGCGAATCAGACCTCGGGTATCCTTTCCATAGGACCCGGCCTCGCTGCGGAAGCAGGGCGTGTATGCCGTGTAACGGATGGGCAAAGCCTCCTCCTCCAGGACTTCTCCCTGGTGGATATTGGTCACCGGCACTTCGGCGGTGGGAACCAGAAAATAATCCCATCCTTTGAGCGCGAAAAGATCTTCCTCGAACTTGGGGAGCTGACCGGTGTGAGTCATGGACCTGCGGTTGACGATGAAAGGAGGAAGGACCTCCTGATACCCGCTTTCTTGGGTGTGAATGTCCAGCATGAAGTTGATGAGAGCCCGCTCCAGCCGTGCACCGGCGCCGAAATAAAGCGGAAAGCGGGACCCGGTGATCCGGGCCGCCCTTTCGAAATCGAGAATACCGAGGCTCTCTCCAAGATCCCAATGGGCCTTGGGCGAAAAAGAAAACCGGGGGACTTCTCCGACCTCTTTTCGGACCGGGTTGTCGTTGCTGTCTTTTCCTGCCGGAACGGAAGGATGCGGTATGTTCGGGATGCTCAGAAGGATCTCAAAAAGCGCCTCTTCGTTCTCGGAAAGCGCCTTCTCCAGGTCCTTGATCTTTGCGGAAACCCCCCGCATCTCCTCTACCAGCTCCAATGGCTCCCGGCCGCTTTTTTTCATGGTGGCAATGGTTTCCGACACCTTGTTGCGACGGTGTCTCAACGTCTCGATCTGCGTGAGAGTCAGCCGCCGCTCTTCTTCATGGGTCATGAAGGCATCCAGGCTTGCCTGCTGCCTTCTCAGTGACAGGGCCTCTTGCACCATGGATAAATTTTGCCTGATGAACTTGATTTCCAGCATGGCAATGCCTATTTTAATTAAATAAAGTAGAAATATCTCCCGGTTAACCGATGGAATGCCCCCGGCGGCCCGGGTAAAATGTTCACACGATACCTTCGCCCGTATCAGGAGATGGGTTTTCAAAACAACGACGATTCCGTACCATGAACACGCTATTTCGTCAATGATTATTATACGTTGACATTATCTCCAAAAATTGGTATAAACAAATTTTTATAAGGATATCGACTGGCGGGCGTATGAAAGATTACCTGACAGATCCTAATAGACACCGGGAGTACATCGATGGATGAGATCATCGAGAAAAAGCGATCGATCCGGGAAGACATCCTGAAACGAGTGTGCGCTCTCTCTGAAAAAGACCGGCATGGCAAGACCCAGGAGATCCAAGACCGGCTCTTTTCGTTTGCCAACTTTCTGGAGTCCAAGGTCGTACTCCTTTATATGGAAAAAGATCCGGAAGTCCCCACGGCACAGATCATCAAAAAGTGCTACTTGATTCAAAAGGTTGTTGTGCTGCCGGCCTTCAAGCCGGAGAAAAAAGGGATGGATTTGCTGAAGGTCGATCATTTTGAAAATTTCCTCAGACCGGGCCCACGGGGGGTTTTGGAACCGGACCCCGCCGTGTGCAAGGTTGTTCCCATCGACTTCATCGATATTGCCATCATCCCCGGTATCGCCTTCGACGAAAAGGGCGGACGGATCGGGACCGGGGAAGGGTATTACGATCAGCTCATCCCCAAATTGCCCATCACCACAAGAAAGGTCGCGCTGACCCTGGAAACTCAGTTGATCCCCCAAGTGCCTATGGAGCCCCACGACCGCTTTGTGGATATCCTCATCACGGAAAAACGGATCATCTACAAGATCTGATGCCCTTCTCGATTGCATGGACAGAAATGGGGATCCCTTCATCATGAAGGGCTCAATGCCTTTCCCAGAAGCCTGAGATTCTTCTCTCCACCGATAGCGATGACCGTGTCCCCGGCGCAGAGGGTCGTTTCAAAGGAGGGATTGAATCGCATGTTCCCGGCAGAATCTTTCACGGCGATGATGATAAGATCGTATTTTTGCCGGATGCCGGAATCCTTCAGCATGACATTGACCAACTCGGAGTCGGGACTTACCGGGATCTCTTCCATCTGGATGTCCGTACCCTTGTACGCCAGGGCCAGATCCAGGAAGCCGCTCACGGTGGGACGGACGACGCGGTGAGCCATGGCGACGGCTCCGATGTCGTAAGGCGATTCGACGATATCGGCTCCGGCGGCTTCCAGCTTCGCCTTGGATGCATCCGCCGTCGCCCGGGCCAGGATGAAAAGATCCGGGTTCAGCTGTCGTGCCGTGAGGACTAAAAAGACGTTGTCCGCATCGGAGCTTAACACCGCCACCAGCCCCCTTGCGGTCCCGATGCCGGCCTTGATGAGGTTGGCCTCCTCGGAGGCGTCCCCGCTGATGTAAAGGATGCTGTCTTGCTCCAAAACCGGTAAGAGATTTTTGTCCTTTTCGATGACCACTACATCCAACGGCCTTCGAAGGATATTTCTGACAAGGATCCGTCCGATCCTGCCGTACCCGCAGACGATGTAATGGCTTTTAAGCCGTTCGATCTTCTTTTCCAAGCGTCGCCTCCCTAAAATATTGCGGATTTGGCCCTCCATCATGAACTGAATCACTGCGCCCGCCACATAGAAGAAGTATCCCACCCCAACAAAGATCAGCACCATGCTGATGGCCCTGCCGGAGTTGGTGAGCTTTCGGACCTCTCCGTAACCCACGGTGGAAAGCGTCGTCACGGTCATGAAGAGGGAATCCATAAAATCCCAGCCCTCCATGAACATGTAGGCGCACGTCCCCGAAAAGATGATAAAAGCGCCGAATACCAACGACCATAAAAGGTGCCGGGTTCTCTTCATTTCCTCTCCGCATGGTGGGCCAATCGTTTCATGGTGCCGAATATCTCTTTTCCGGTATAAAAAATCAAGCCCGAGGTCCGTGACCGGGCCGCCTCGGACAGGCCTTATGCGATATCTCTTTTCATAAATGCCCCGGAATCGAATCGTCTTGACCCGCTAAAGGGGTTCTGGTAGCAGATTCCTTAATGAAAAGCGATCCCCTGAAATGCGAGCGACTGCGCGAAGAGATGGTCAAAAAGCAGATCGAGGCCCGGGGCGTTTCCGATCCGGTCGTCCTTTCGGCCATGAGAAAGGTTCCCCGACACCTCTTCGTCAGTGAAGCACTCAGGGATCAGGCTTATGGTGATTTTCCACTTCCTATCGGTTTTGATCAGACCATCTCCCAGCCTTACATCGTGGCGGAAATGACCGAAGCCCTGCAATTGGATGAGGAAGACCGGGTCCTTGAAATCGGGACCGGATCCGGTTATCAGGCGGCTGTTTGCGCCGAGGTCGCCTATCGGGTTTACACCATCGAAAGGATCCACGCCTTATATCTTCGGGCACGTCGTCTCTTCGATGATCTGCACTATCACAACATCGTCAGCCGTTACTCGGATGGGAGTTCGGGATGGAAAGAAGAAAGCCCCTTTGATGCCATCATCGTCACCGCTGGGGCGCCGGAGATTCCAAACACTCTGGTCAATCAGCTTGCAATGGGCGGCCGGCTGGTGATCCCGGTTGGGGACCGCTTTTCCCAGGAATTGGTCAAACTGGTCCGGGATGAAAACGGCATCCGAACGACCCGTCTGGGAGGGTGTCGTTTCGTCAAACTCTTGGGGGAATACGGGTGGAAGGACGCGTGAATGCTCCGGAGGCTCTATGACTGGGTCCTCCACTGGGCCGAAACACCGCAAGGATCATGGGCACTTTTTCTCCTGGCTTTTGCCGAGTCCTCCTTTTTCCCCATTCCCCCCGACGTTCTCCTCATCGCATTGGCCATCGGAGCACCCCGGAAGGCCTTTCGGTATGCGGTCATCTGTTCGGCAGGATCGCTGCTGGGGGGATGTTTCGGGTACTTGATCGGCCGGCAGTTCATGGCCACCGTGGGTGAGCGGATCGTTGCCATTTACGGCTTTACCGAAAAATGGGAGTATATCCGGGATCTTTATATGCGCTACGATGCCTGGGCCGTGGGGATCGCCGGCTTTACTCCGATTCCCTACAAGGTTTTCACCATCTCGGCCGGGGCTTTTCGGATCCACTTCGGCGTTTTCTTCCTGGCCTCCCTGATTTCCCGTTCGGCCCGATTCTTTTTAGTCTCCAGCCTCATTTATCTCTTCGGCCCGAAAATCAAATCCTTCATCGACCGATACTTCGACATCCTGGCCATCGCTTTTACCATTCTGCTGGTGGGGGGGTTCGTGATCATCAAGATCGTTTTTTAGGAGCACTTGGAAAATCCGCAGGAGTGGCAGACCAGGCACCCTTCCTGGTGCGTCATCACGCCGCCGCAGTCCGGGCATACCCCGAGCATGTTCTCGGAGCCCTCAATGTCCGCGTGGGTGACGGCCTTGAGCACCTGGGCGATGGCGTCCGGGCATGAAAGCACGATCCTGCCGTTTTGCCATGCCGGGGACGGGCACCGGATGCCGATGAGCTGCTTAGCGATGGCGTCCACCTTGACCCCGGACCGCAAGGCCAGGGAGATAAGCCTTCCCGCCGCCTCGATCTGAGAAGAGGCGCATCCTCCGGTTTTCCCCATCTGGGCAAAAACCTCGCACATCCCGGTATCATCGGAGTTGATGGTGACATAGAGCTTTCCGCACCCGGTGGTGATCCGCTGGGTGATGCCGCGGGTCCGTTCTGGCCTGGGTCGCGGCGCGATTTGAACAGACTCCTTTTGCGGGGTCCCGATGCTGAGAACCTGTCGTTCCCGGCTTCCGTACCGGTAGAGGGTCACCCCCCTGCAACCGGATCGGTAGGCCAGGCGGTAAACCGCGTCGACCTGCTCCCGCGTGGCGTCCTGGGCAAAATTGACGGTCTTGGATACGGCGTTGTCCGTATGTTTTTGAAAGGCCGCCTGGATGCGGATGTGCCATTCCGGAGGGATGTCGTGGGAGGTTTTAAAGATTCTTTTCACCTCTTCCGGAACGTTATCCACTCGTTGTACGGAACCTATGGCAACGATTTCCCGGACAAGCGCATCGGAATAAAAACCCAGCTTTCTGGCCATCCGGGTAAAAAAAGGATGGATCTCATAGAGGGTCTTTCCATCCAGGACGTGCCGTTCATGGGCCACAGCAAATAAGGGCTCGATACCGCTGGATGTCCCCGCGATGATACTGAGGGTGCCGGTGGGGGCGATGGTGGTGGTGGTGGCGTTTCGCATGAAGGGGGTCGCCGGATTGTCGAAGAGGCTGCCGGGATAATATGAAAAATTCCCCCGCTTTTTTGCAAGAGCGGCCGAGGCCTCCCGGGATTCCCTCCGGATGAACCCCATCACCGTTTCGGCCGCCGACTCCGCTTCCTCGGAATCATAAGGGATCCCCAAGAGGATCAGCATGTCGGCGAACCCCATGACACCCAGCCCGATCTTCCGGATCCCTTTGCTCAACTGCTCGATCTGAGGGAGGGGGTACCGGTTCACCTCCACCACGTTATCGAGAAAATGAACGGCCCGACGTACGGTCTCTTTGAGGCGCGTAAAATGGATCTTCCCCTTTGCCACCATCTTAGTCAGATTGATGGATCCCAGGGTGCAGGATTCATACGGCAATAACGGCTGCTCGCCGCACGGGTTGGTGGCCTCAATGGCGCCGAGATGCGGCGTCGGCTGGTTCTCGTTGATGCGATCGATGAAAATCACCCCCGGCTCCCCGGTTCTCCAGGCCGAATCGACGATGGAATCGAAGATTTTCTTAGCCGGCACCGATGCGACGGCCTTTCCGGTTCTGGGATTCACCAAGTCAAAAGGGGCCTCCTTTTCCAGAGCCTCCATGAATTCCCGGGTCAGTGCCACTGAAATGTTGAAGTTGTTGAGTCTTTTGAGATCGTTTTTCGCCGTAATAAAGGCTTCCACGTCCGGATGATCGACCCTCAGAATCCCCATGTTGGCACCGCGCCGGGTGCCTCCCTGTTTGACGGTCTCGGTCGCCACGTCGAAGACGGTCATAAACGAAATGGGGCCGCTGGAAATCCCGGCAGTGGAAAGGACCATGTCCTGCTGCGGCCGGATCCTGGAAAAGGAAAACCCTGTTCCGCCTCCGGCCTTGTGGATGATGGCGGTGTGCTTCAAAGTTTCGAAAATGCTTTCCATGGAATCCTCGATGGGAAGAACGAAACACGCAGCAAGCTGTCCCAGGCGCCTTCCGGCGTTCATCAGGGTGGGCGAGTTGGGTAAAAAATACAGGTGCATCAAGATTTCTTCGAAACCCCGGGCTGTTTTGGATGCATCGGTTTTCGGATCAAACTTCAGATCCGCAACAGCAACAGCCTGAGCCACCCGTTTGAACATGTCTTCCGGCGTCTCGATGACATTTCCGTCAGGGTCTTTTTTCAGGTATCGCTTTTCGAGCACCAGGCGTGCGTTGGGTGTCAGGGCTGCGGATTCTCGGACCTTTTTTTTGGATGGACTCATACCGGCTCCGCCTCTTTTAAGCTTTCTTTTAAGAATCGTGAAAAGGCCTCAACCAGGGGGGAAGGGGTTCGGTGGCGATGAAAGGTCAGATAGACCCCCCTTTTAAGGTTCAGCTTGTCCACCGATAGACTTTTCAGAGCGTTGGTGCGCAAATCCTCTTCAACCGCGATTTTGGACAGAATGGAAATCCCCATACGGCCCTTGATCCCTTGCCGAATCGCCTCCGTACTTCCCATCTCGGCAACCACTTTAAGGTCCTGGATGCGAATCCCGTTTTTCATCAGGCTTTCTTCGATGGAGGCCCGTGTCCCCGAACCTTCTTCCCGCATAATAAACGGTTCCGAGCGCAATGCCGACAGTCTGATTCGCGCCTTATTGGCCCATGGATGTTCAGGGAAGACCACCAAAACCATTTCGTCTCCCAGAAGGATTTCCTGAAAGATCCGTCTGTCTTTGACCTTCGCCCCCACTACTCCCAAGGCGAGAATGCCTTCCTGGATATCGCCGACGATCTGCATCGTGTCTCCGATCTTCAGGGAAACCGTCACCTGGGGATGTATAGCGGAAAAGGCACCGATGACTCGAGGTAAAAGATACGTCCCGGGAATCGTGCTGCCTCCGATCAGGAGGCGTCCTTTCACCTTACCGTGGAACTGGGCCAGGGCCGTTTCCATCTCGTCTTTTAACGCCGCAAGCCTCGCGGCGTATCGGAAGAGGATCCGGCCGGCTTGGGTGGGAACGGCTTCCTTGGCCAACCGGTCAATGAGTCGGCAGTTGAAATGGGCTTCCAGGTCTCGGATATGGCTGCTGACAGTGGGCTGGGACAGACGCAGGCTGTTTCCAGCCTTGGAAAAACTCTTCTGCTCCACCACCTTGGTAAAGACGATGAGATGCCATAAATCCATTGTCCCCCCGCTTTTTACCCTGTTGTTGTAAAAGCTGAGGATGTCCCAGATCCAAGGCGTCCAAGGGCGAAGCCGGTGTATTTTACTGCGAGCCCTTGGCAACGAAGGAGATGGGGCATCCTCGGCTTTCCCTCCGGGTAAAAAACATGACAAATTTCATTTGTTTTTAGAAGTCACTAAAAGTATCTTCGCGAACCATGCCTAAACGTATTCAAATTCCCTGTTATCATTATTTTTTTCTATACCTTGTCATATTTTTTATGCAACTGATGCGTTTGTTGGGTGAGGGCGATTGATGGAATTTCTCTTTTAATCGCCGGCTGACGATGCGAGGGACCATGTCGTCGATTTCGCCGCCAAATCGAGCCGCCTCTTTGATGATGGACGAACTGGTGAAAATCCATCGCAGTTCCGTCATCATAAAAACAGTCTGAATCTCCCGGTTGAACTTTCGGTTCATCAGGGCCATTTGAAATTCATACTCGAAATCGGAGACTGCGCGCATGCCACGAAGAATGGCTTGCGCCTTCTTTTGGACCGCGTAGTCTATAAGCAGTCCTTTAAAGGTATCGATTTCGACATTCGGAAATGCCTCCAGGCTGGCTTTCAGCATTTCGAGGCGTTCATCCACCGTAAACAAGGCTTTCTTTTGCGGGTTGATCAGGATAGCCACGATAACTTTGTCGAAAAGGGCGAGTCCGCGCTCGAGGATGTCCAAGTGGCCATAAGTGATAGGATCGAAGGAGCCGGGATAAATGGCGACGTGTTTCATGCCAAGGACCTTTGTGTTAAGAGGTGAGGGGGCGCTGTTCGATCCCCACGGAAACGATTTAACAATAGCCAAATTTGATGAAATCGTAATAACTCAAATTTGGGATGGCAAAGTAAAAACGCTTCAGATGCAAGGCGCGCAAATCCTGAAAATGAGGCGTACTTATGGGTACGCCGCAATGATTTACCCGGTTGAATCCTGCAAAGCAGAGCCGCAAAGCGGCATTCAACCGGGCAAGGATGCAGCGCAACGCAGCAGATGGACTTTTTACGAAGCCATCAAATTTTATAACACACGTTCCAGCAATGAAACAAGGGTTTTCCCGTATTTTCGCTTTTCGGATATATAAAATCCGGGTATTTGCATGGGCTCCTTTATCCCGTGCTCGACAACCACGACGGCTCCTTTTTGAAGGACACCGCTTTCATTGAGGTTTTGGAGGGCGGGGACAACGATGCCTTGATTATAGGGAGGATCCATAAAGACAAGATCGAAGGTGTCGGCAAATCCGGCCAGGCAGTGAAGGTTTCGACCGATGTCCCAGCGAAACACCCGTGATCGATCCTGCACCTTACACCGCACGATGTTTTTCCGGAGAGTCGTTACGGCACTTGGATCTGCATCTACAAAGATGGCGAACTGCGCGCCCCGGCTTAACGCTTCGATACCCAGGGCCCCGCTTCCGGCAAAAAGATCCAGTACCGTGGCGGACGACACTCTGTGATACAGGATATTGAAGATGGCTTCCCGGACTCGGCCGGAAGTCGGTCGAATGGAATCTCCCTTCAGGGAAAACAAAGAAGTCCCCTTCAGGTCGCCTGAAAAAATGCGCAGTCCCATTGACGGATTTTGGGTATCAAACAGCGATACGCAGAACGACAATCGACCCGAAATGCATTCGTTGGAATCCTCTCTTTCTGCCCAATTCCCAAACACATCACCCCTTGGGTCCCCGGATTATTTATTCTATTCTCAAACTCTTGATCGTGCGCTGAAGATTGCGGGAATCCATACCGATCCGTTTGGCGGTTTTCGCAATATCCCGTCGGCTTTGGAGGTATTTTTCTCGGATATATTCCCTCTCGAAGGCCCGGGTCGCTTTTTCCAGGCCGTCGATTGAGAACAGATCGGCCTCCCTGACTGCTTCGGGATGCGGTAAAGGGCCAGGGTTGTATGGCCTGGGGATATCCGAAACCTCAATCTCCTCTTTCTCCACCATAATGGACAGTCGTTCGATAAGGTTTTTAAGCTCCCGGACGTTTCCCGGCCAGGAATAGGCAATCAGCAGATCCAAAGCCTCTTGATGGATCCGTTTCCTGGGACTTCGACTTTCCCGGCTGAATTCGTCTAAAAAGATGTCCATGAGCAGGGGAATGTCTTCCCGACGTTCCCTCAAAGGCGGAACTTCGATCGGGATCACGTTGATTCGATAATACAGTTCCTCACGAAAGTTTCCTTTTGCTATTTCATTTTTTAGATCCTTGTTGCTGGCGGCGATCACCCGGATATTCAGGTGGAGCACTCTCCCGCTGCCGATTCTTTGAAACTGCTGCTCTTGAAGCACCCGCAGCATGGTGGCCTGGGTCTTCAAGGGCATATCTCCGATTTCGTCCAGGAAAATAGTGCCTTTATTCGCCAGCTCCAGCTTGCCGATCTTCTTCGCTGCAGAGCCGTTGACAGCTCCCTTTTCGTGTCCGAAGAGCTCACTTTCGATGATCACCTCGGGAATAGCTGCACAGTTGATGTCGATGAGGGGTTGATCCGATCGGGGACTGAAATGGTGAATGCTCCGGGCCACCAACTCCTTTCCGGTGCCGTTCTCCCCGGTGATCAGGATCCATTTATCCGTAGCGCCCGCGGCGGCGATCTGTTTTCTTAAGTTCACGATAGAGGGACTATTCCCGTTGATGGAATGCTTTTCGATGGTCTTTTTCCTTAAGTACTTGTTTTCCTCTTCCAGCCTCTGAAAATTGAGGGCGTTATTGATCGCGACGATGACCTTATCAATGGAGAGCGGTTTTTCGATAAAATCAAAAGCCCCCAGCTTGGTCGCCTTGACCGCTGTTTCGATGGTACCATGGCCCGTGATGATAATGACCTGGATGCCCGGATTGTCCTTCTTGATCTCTTTCAAGGTTTCGATGCCGTCGATGCCCGGCATCCAGACGTCCAGAAGGACCAGGTCCGGAAAATGCACGTCGATGATTTTGAGGGCTTCGTAACCATTGATGGCGGTGAGAACCTCGAATCCCTCATCTTCCAGCAAACCGCCGAGGCTTTGGAGGATGGAGGGTTCGTCGTCAACGATTAAAATGGAAGGGAACATGGGGTTGTCGACTCCTGTTGTATGGTTGCTGATGATGTCGCCGATTTCGCGTTTCTTTTTTTGAGAATAAACGGGCTATGCCGGGAGTTCAATAATAAATTTTGCCCCTCCGACGGGATTGTCCTGCACCCGGATCAAACCATTGTGCTCATCGATGATGGCGCTCACAATGGTGAGCCCCAGGCCCATCCCGCTCGTTTTGGTAGAGAATTTCGGCTCGAAAAGCCTTGTTTTATCTGCATCCGGGATCCCCTCCCCACTGTCGGTAATTTCGATGCGGACCCGCTTCAAGATAGGGTCGTAGGCTACGGCGATATGGATGTAACCGGTCTCCTTGATGGCATAGATGGCATTTTCGACCAGGTTGATGAGGGCTTGCTTAATCTGCTGGCGGTCGAGGTTCATCTGAGGGATGGCATCGCTTACCTGGATTTGAAAATCGATGTTCCGATATTCTTCTTTATAAAGGGAGACCGTTTCCTCGATGATGGGAATCAGTGCGTTGGGTTTGGGATTGGCAACGGGAAACCGCGCAAAAGTCGAAAACTCATCGACCAGATTCCGGATCACTTCCACATGCTCGGCAATGGTACGGGTGCACTCCTCGAAAACCGGATCCTGAATCTGATTTAAAAACTTTCGTTTCAGTCGCTGGGCGGAAAGGGCGATGGGGGTGAGGGGATTTTTGACTTCGTGGGCGATGCGACGGGCGACTTCCCGCCAGGCTGCCATGCGCTGCGCCTTTTCCAGTTCCGTGAGATCATCAAAAACCATCACCAGCCCCATGTGTTGATTTCGGTCGTCCTTCAGTGCGTTGATATGGATTAAAAAGCTTCTCGGCCTGCCTGCCACCGTCATTCTCAAAGGTAATTCCACCGCGCTCTTACTTGAAACCGATAGGCTTTCCATGATATCATCGGCAATGTTTAAATGCTTCTGGTCGATCAAATCTTTATAACTGTGGTTCACGATTTGGGTGGGAGTGAAGTTCAACATCTTTTCCGCGGATTTGTTGATGGTGGTGATACATCCCTCGGCATCCAGGGTGATTACGCCGGCAGAAACATTCCTGAGTACGATCTCCATGTATTGCCGCTTTTCTTCGATTTCGACGTTCTGCTCTTTGAGCATCCGGGCGGATTGTTCCAGCTGCTCACGGCTGACATTCAAGTCCTGAGTCATTTTATTGAATGAATCCACTAGGATGCCGATTTCATCGTCGGCAGGGAGGCCGATGCGAACATTGAGGTCCCCTTCCGCCACCCGACGGGTTCCTTCGGCCAGCTCCATGATGGGAATCGTGATGGATTTTGCCTGATAAAACCCAAACCAGATGGCGCAAAACATCACTAGAAGCGCCACGATGGAAAGGGTGATGTAATAGGTGATCTGGATCGGCCTTTTCAGCAGTGTCCTCTGACGATATTCCTCAAATCCCTTCGAAATGGAGGCCAGGTTTTCGGAAAGCTCCTCGGAAAGCAGAACCGACAGAACGATGAATCCTTCCGAAGATTCATTTTTTTCTCCATAAGGGATGCTTCCGATGGTCCTTACCAGTTCTCCCTGGGGGAGCGTCTCGATGAAGGAGTGAACACCTTCGGACCCCCTGTCTTTTTGCAGGTTGTCGGCAGATACAACCTTCAGGGGTATCATTTCCAAGGCCTGGGATATGGCATAGGTGAGCCGTTTCGAATTGGCGCTGTAGAGCTCTATGGCCGGGATGTTGAACTCCCGCTGAACCACCTGGGCATACTTGTCCAAAGCCTCGGCCTTCTTCGGGTCTAACAGCTTTTTTGAGGCAATCTGGTAGGCAATCCGTTCAACAAAATAGCGATTGTTTTCTTCCACATGATTATAGATCTGACGGCCCACAAGCAGAGAATTTTCAAGGGCCTGTTCCACCGGAACATTGAACCAGAACTCGATACTGGTGGTAATAAAATTGATGGAGAAGATAAAGAGGACGATGGTGGGCATGAGGGACAGCATAATAAATGCGAGCACGAGGCGGGTGCGCAGTCTGGCGCCGATGACCTTTTTTTTTCGGTCATAAAGGAGCTTAACCAGGTTTCTCAATACCAGAAAAATCAGCAATATCAGTAAGAGAAAATTAATATTGATCAGGATGAACATGAGGGTGGTGTTGGAGATGGGAAACGCCGAACCGAACTGGATCACCTTGGTTTCTGCGTATGTGAGAAGGGAAACAACCGCAGGGATGACCAGGATGAGGGCGATCTCTCTTTTACGCTTCCGCCGCTCTTTTTCAGGCAGTGTCGCGAAGGATTTTGTGAACCGGTTCAAGCGCATGGTTTACTCTGTTGTTGCAAGCCATGCCTAAACGTATTCGAATATCCTGTTATCATTCTTATTTTATATACCTTGTCATGTTTTTTATGCAACTGCAGGGTTTACATTCGGCATTCCGGCCATGGAAGGCCGTATGCGGCATTTTTGTTTTCCGCACCTGGGCCTGGAATCGATATTGAAACCATTTCAACGAGCGCATTCCCTGCTCCCGGTAACGGGAATATTTACAATCGATGATCCTAGATTGAAAAAAGTCTTTCAATCAGCGGTCAATAGATAAAATCCGTCGTATACCAGTCGGTCTCGAAGTCCCAGAGGGCGACGAAAAACAGCACGTAATGAAGATAGAAAGGAAGCGTGCGCTTGCTAAGCTCCGCTTTGGCCTGGATCTGATATTGCCGACCTTTTTCGAGGCGATTCAACTCAACGATTTTCAAGCTGTCGATTTCGGTCATCAGTTTCTGGGCCTCCAGGAAGGACCGGGTCTTTTGAGGCGAGGCGCTTTCCCAGGATCGATTCACGACAAATTCCTTCTTAAGGGGATTGTATCGTATGGTGTGGGTAACCTTCAACTCAGCGATTTCCTTATCTAACCAGAAGGTGCGATACTGATATAAATGGATGAAAAACGAAAAGGTCGCCGGCACGCCGCTGAGGATGGCGCTTTTCATGTTGTCCGGAAAGGCGCCTTCCACACGCAAATAAATGAGCAGATCGTCCCGGGTGTTGGTGACGATGATATAGGTGAGCCTCGCCTCCTGGGAAAAAACCGGACTTTGCATCAACAGCAAAACAGATAAGAAACAAAACACCTTTAATAAATTCCGCAGCAAGCGCGCGGTAAAACTCAATCCCCTCAAAAGAACACCTCTCCGTGAAAACGTCGGTCGGATCAACGGTATCGTAAGGTAACAAGGACCTTCATTCGGATCCGGCACACCGCATGTAGCTTACCGAACTAACCGATCCATACCGGATGTACGTTGAAATCGCAAGAATTTTTGGGCCATGGAGAGGGAATCAGGGCCTTTGAACGAAACAAGTTTCCCATGAATCCCGCCTCTTGAAGAACTCTTTGAGAAAGGCGTGGTTGAGTGCGTGACCCGATTTAGAGACCTTCAGATGCCCAAGGATGGGCATTCCCAAAAGGGAAAAATCTCCCAAACAATCCAGGATCTTGTGTCGGACAAATTCGTTTTCCCAGCGAAGTCCGTCTTTGTTTAGGATCCGATCCGAGTCGATGACGATGGCGTTTTCCAAAGAAGCACCCTTGGCAAAGCCATACAGTTGAAGGTATTCGAACTCTTGGAGAAACCCATATGTTCTGGCTTGAGCAATCTCTTGCCCGAATCCCTTCTCGGTCAAAACCAGGGAAAAAGATTGGGATTGAATGACCGGATGGTCATAATGAATATGGCACGAGATTCGAAATTCCGGGTACGGATGCAGGGCCACCGTTTTTCCGTTTTCGGAAAGCTCAATGGGCTTTTTGATCACAAAAAAACATTTGGGGCTGTCTTGCTCTTGAATCCCTGCTTCCAGGATAGACGCCGTGAAAGGGCCGGCGCTTCCATCCATTATGGGGATCTCGTAAGCATCAAGTTCCACCAGGGCATTGTCGATGGACAGGCCGGCGAAACTGGCCATCAAATGCTCGATGGTGGAAACGATGAATCCGTCATGACCGATGACTGTGGCCATGCTGGTGTCCACCACGCTGTTCAAATGGGCTGAAATGCAGGGGCTTTCCGGCAAGTCGATCCGCTTGAACCGGATCCCAAAATTGACCGGTGCCGGCTTGACGGTCAGACAAACCCTTTTGCCGGAATGGACCCCGATTCCGGAACAATGAACAGGTTGGGCTACGGTTCTTTGTTTGTAAGGTATCATCAACACCGTTTCTTCCCGAGCCGAGTGAAACCGGCATCGGAAAAATGGCTTTTTTATTTATTAGGTAAGCATCCATAGCAGTTACTGAAGGGCAGTTCAATACCGATCTTGAAAGTTCCCGCGTTTCGTTTGATTTCAATATCTGTTTCATAAAAAATTTGTCTCTTAAGAGGTGATCTGTTATATCCCTTGGCGGGAATTGGGATAAATATGGTTTCAAGGATTCAAAGCAGCGCATTGATGGGGATCGACGCCTACCGTGTAGAAGTGGAGGTAGACGTCTCGCCGGGGCTTCCGGCATTTACCATCGTAGGTTTACCCGAAACTTCCGTAAAAGAAAGTAAAGAGCGGGTCAAAAGCGCGATCACCAACAGCGGGTACGTCTTCCCAGATGACCGAATTACGGTCAACCTGGCCCCTGCTCATGTCAGGAAAAGCGGTACCGGTTTTGACCTGCCCATAGCCCTCGGGATCCTTTTCGCAAGCCGGTCGATTCCCAATCCGGAGCGATCTCAGCACTTGGTTCTGGGGGAATTGTCCCTTGACGGCCGAATCAAACCCATCGCCGGGGTCTTGTCCATGGTCATCACCGCCAAGGAAGCGGGACTTCAGGGAATCGTGGCTCCATACGAGAATCGAAAGGAAGCTTCCGTGGTGGACGACCTATCGGTCTTTGCCATCAAAACGCTTTCCGAGGCTGTTGAATTTTTCATGGGAACCCTGGATCTGATTCCTGAAACATCCGACCCGATAGATTCAGAGGAAACGGCAATCGAAGATGAGGTTGATTTTTCGGAGATCCTGGGGCAGGAACACGTCAAGCGGGGCCTGGAAGTGGCCGCAGCCGGTGGTCACAACCTCATCATGGTGGGTCCTCCAGGATCCGGGAAGACCATGCTGGCCCGGCGCCTTCCGACAATTTTGCCGCCGCTTTCCTTTGAAGAAGCCATAGAAACCACCCGTATTTACAGCGCGGTCGGAATGCTGAGAAAAGACCAGCGTCTGCTGACCCGCAGGCCCTTTCGCGCACCTCATCACACCATTTCCGATGCTGGGCTCATCGGCGGCGGTCATGCCCCTCGACCCGGAGAGGTGAGTCTCGCCCATCACGGTGTTCTCTTTCTGGACGAATTTCCTGAATTTAAAAAACCCGTACTGGAGGCCCTGCGCCAGCCTATGGAAGACCAGGAAGTGACCATTTCAAGGGCGGCCTCTGCATTGACCTTCCCTTCGGCTTTCATGCTCGTGGCCGCTATGAATCCTTGCCCGTGCGGATATCACATGGATCCCAAACATGAGTGCCGCTGCACGGACTCCCAGATCCTCAAGTACCGGTCTCGGATCTCCGGGCCCCTGATGGACCGCATCGATATTCATATGGAGGTTCCGGCGGTGCCACATAAAGAAATTCGCCGCGGAACCGGAGGGGAGCCCTCTGCGTCCATCCGAAAACGAGTTTCGGAGGCCCGAAGACTCCAAAGGGAGCGCTTCGGGAAAACCCAAATCACTTGCAATGCCAAGATGAGCAGCCGGCATATTAAGCGGTATTGCCCCCTGGATCCGGATTCCATGCATCTGTTGGAGATGGCCATGGATCGTCTGGGGCTTTCGGCAAGAGGCTATAACCGGATCATCAAAATCGCGAGGACTATCGCCGATCTTTCAGACATGGAAGCCATTGCACCAGCCCACGTGGCAGAGGCGATTCAATACCGGAGTCTGGACCGGGGAAAAAGCATGTCCTAAGTCCATCGGCACTTTACAGGCCCTCTGCCATATGCCATTTATTTTACCGATTTTACAAAGACCTGATGACTCTTACGGACTCCTGAAGAATGGTACCCAAAGAGGATTTTAAATGGAAGGATTTTACGGCAGGATATTGGAAATCGATGTGACCCGTCAACGGTTCCGAATCACTCCTATCGGCGACGATATCCTGGGACACTATTTAGGTGGCAAGGGGCTGGGATCTTATCTTCTCATGCAGTTCAATCCCGAAAAGATTTCTCCATTTTCGCCGCAAAACCGCTTGATTTTCGCCACAGGACCCATTACCGGAAGCCCGATCTGGGGCTCAAGCCGTTATGGCGTTTTCACTAAGTCTCCGCAAACAGGGTTTTATAGTGAGTCCTATGCCGGAGGAAAGGTACCGGAAGCCGTCGATGCCGCCGGGTTTGATGCCGTCATGATTTTCGGGAAAAGCGACGAACCCATCATCCTCGGTGTTTGCCCGGACGGAGTGACATTCTATCCGGCCCAAGACATTTGGGGAATGGATACTTTTGCCGCCGAAGATGCTGTCCATGAACGATTCGGCCGAACGCTAAAAAAGGGAGAAAAAGCCGGAGCGGTGGTGATCGGACCTGCAGGAGAAAACCGTGTTACCTTTGCGGTCATCGAAAACGACTACTGGCGCTCGGCAGGCCGCACCGGTGTCGGGGCCGTCATGGGGAGCAAGCGTATCAAAGCCATCCTCTTCAGGGGCTCAGAACGCCGCAAGCTTCATGATTCCGAAGGTGTCCTCCAGTTTTCCAAGGAGTTGGCCAATGCGGCAAAAGAACATCCGGTTGTCATTGCGTTCAAGTCATGGGGTACGGCCAACATGGTGGAAAGGACCATCCGGGCCAATGCGTTTCCCACACGCTACTGGTCCCGGGGATCTTTAGCCCGTTGGGAAAATATCAACGCTCAGGCGCTCCATCGAGAATGCCGGGTGACGCCCCGCGCCTGTGCCAGGTGTTTCATCGCTTGCGGCAGGATGAGTGAGATTCTCGCCGGCCGACATACCGGCCTGAAAATCGAGGGACCCGAGTATGAAACGATTTTTGCCTTCGGCGGCCTTTGCATGATCGATGACATCAAAGAGATCGCATACTTAAACGACCTCTGTGATCGCCTGGGCATGGACACCATCAGCGCCGGGAACTTATGCGCATTTGCCATCGAGGCCTCCCGGAGAAAACGCATCGACCTTTCTATCGATTACGGGGACGTGGACGGCATTGCCACACTTTTACACCAGATCGCCGGAAGGGAAGGCGTCGGAAACGACCTGGCCGACGGCACCGTGAAAGCGGCTAAAAAATGGGGCTTGGAGGAGATCGCCATCCATGTTAAAGGCCTGGAGCCGCCCGGTTATGACCCTCGCGTGCTCAAAGGAAGCGCTTTGGCTTTTGCCGTTTCGGACCGGGGAGCTTGCCATCTGAGGGCGATGTTTCATAACCCGGAACTGAGCGGGCTCTTTAATCCGGATGAAATTGAAGGAAAGGCAGCCCACCTCATCGAGGATGAAGATCGGTTGACCCTGATGGACACCCTCATCCTGTGCCGCTTTTACAGGATTCTTTACCCATGGGAAAAGATGGCCGATTTCTTCGGCCTCGTCTGCGGGATCCGAACCGATCTGGAAGGATTGCGAAAGCAAGCCAATGACATTACCACGTTGATCCGTCGGTTCAACCTCCGGGAAGGGCTGAAATCCGATGACGATCAACTTTCAAAAGGGTTTTTTCGAAAAGACCTGAATGGCATCCGTCCCCTTGATGAAGCCCAGGTCAGGAAGATGGTCCAGGATTATTACCGCCTTCGAGGATGGAATACCTCCGGCGTCCCGGTGTAATCCCTCTCACAAACAGCCGCAACAAATGGAATCCGTGCATATTCCCTGCAAGTTATCTCTATTC
>Ga0210051_1002017_pt1 | contig 20543 bp, 21 predicted proteins | sample CryGey092014_all_FD_185464 | JGI IMG/M metagenome (GOLD analysis project Ga0210051, IMG submission 185464) | Groundwater microbial communities from aquifer - Crystal Geyser CG23_combo_of_CG06-09_8/20/14_all (SPAdes) (version 2) | ecosystem: Environmental > Aquatic > Deep subsurface > Groundwater... | reverse complement strand
CAAATAATGGTAATATTTGGGTGGATGAGGATGGAACATGTATGGTTACGGTTTACTATTACTCACTTGATTATTTGGCAAGGAAGTATTCAAGTTATGGAGATGTTCCTTGGGATGATTTGATTGTTGGTAGTAATGTTTTAAACACGGATGTTGATTTGGTGTATTCTACTACTAAAGGGAATTGGGTTCCCGCAGATACTCACGTAGAAAATCTTAGGTTAAATGTTAATGGCGAGCACAATCAAGGCGGGAAAGATCCTCGGACCGGCTTTCAAGTAAAATATAGAGTATGGAGAGATACGGTGGTTCGTGTTCAAAGTAATACGTGGGGCAATCATGGTAATGTAAAATTAAACAGAACTGATACATTCCAAAGACAATCTGACAATGTTATACTACTTAACGGTTCTCCAATCTATATTAATATAGGTGCTACTTATGAGATACAAAGATTTGAATGGAATCCTGGAGACCATGGGGCTGGTTATAGTTTTCTAAAAATAATTAATGTTTCTTCCGAATATTTTGATATCCATCAAGAAGTTTGGGAGTACGATGAACAGTATGATTCGGCTTATGCCAAAATAGAAAGTTATATCGAGCCTGTGTTATAAAACGGAAAAACGGTGTCAAAGCGGTGTCAACTCTGGTTTTCTAATTTAGTAATCAGTGTCGGGTACTGATTAACCGAGAAAGTGGGGTCAAGTCTGGTTTTTTGAGAAAATTGACTTCTGACTTTAAAACGTGATAGGATAAAAATATATGGCTAAAGAATTAAAACAATTTAAGGTTATTATTGAACAAGATGAAGATGGTTATTTTGTGGCTTCAGTTCCGGTTTTACCTGGCTGTTATACTCAAGCCAAGACACTTCCAGAACTTAAAAAAAGAATTAGAGAGGCAATTTTGCTTTGTCTTGAAGTTGCCAAGACGAATCCGCGGTATCGCCGACGTCTAAAAGATTTGGCTTATGAACCAAGTTTTGTAGGGCTTGAAATGATAAAAGTATGAGTGGGAGATTGCCAGCTCTTAAGGCTTGCGATATAATCCGTGTTCTTAGAAATCTTGGATTTTACAAATTACGTCAGAGTGGTTCTCATATTTTTCTTAAACATACCGATGGTAGATTTACTTTAGTGCCTCGTCATAGCAGCGAAGATATTGGTCGGGGCCTTTTACGCCAAATTCTTCGCGAAATTAATATTTCACCAGAAGACTTTTTAAAAATGTTATAAAAATTGCTGGCTAATGAAAAATAAGGGAGAAAAAAGGATGCGTCACTTTTAAATCCCATTAGAATTTGTTAATTCTAACGGGACAGGCAGGGAATTAAGCATTTTTAGGTGTTTTTAGAATAAGATCAAGAAGCTAATCTTCTTGAATGAATTATGGCTGGAGATAATATCAAACAATTTAAGAATGAAATTATAAAGCATTTTGACGAAAAGACCGAGGAAACAAAACGGCATTTTGATGTTGTGGCTGAAGACTTGAAAGAAGAGATAAAAACTGTTGCTGAACAAGTAGGAACTAATGCCGAGAAATTGGAAGAACATGACCAAAGATTCAACAAAATTGATGAGACCCTTGGGATTATCCAGATTGACATCGAATTCATTAAGAATGGACTTAAACAAAAAGTTGGCCACGACGAGTTTGCTGTTTTAGAAAAAAGAGTGAGTTTGCTGGAAGCGAAAATGGCTCGCTAATGAAAAATGGGGTCAGGTTTGGTTTTTTTGAATTATATTATGGAGAAAGAGAAAATAAAAAAGTTAAAGAAATATTTTAAAGGAGAGACCGATGTGCTAATGGCTTTTGTTTTTGGTTCGCAGGCGAAGGGTTTAAATAGAAGGGTGTCTGATTGGGATATCGGGGTTTATTTTAAGCCAGAAGAATATTTGGAATTAGAAACAGAAAGAGATTATCCGAATGAAGATAAAATTCGGTCAGATTTAATAGATATCTTGGAAACCGACGAAGTTGATTTTGTGGTTTTAAATAGAGCTAAGTCAAGTTTAGTTTATAATATATTAAGAGAAGGACTTCCCTTAATAATGAAAAGTAAGAAACTTTACTTAGATTTGCTTTGTAAAGTCAGTTATGAAGCAATGGATTGGTGGCAGTTCGTCGCGGATTTTTATAAAATAAGAGAAATAGCGAAATCAATATCGCCGGAGGCGCGAACTCGGCTTCAAGAAAGATTGACATTTTTAGAAACTCAATTTGAAGACATAAATCACTTTAAAGAATTAAGTTGGGAAATTTATCGAACTAAACGAGATGAACAGAGAAATGTGGAAAGATGGGTTGAGAATTTAGTGATAGTTTCTTTGGATATCGCCAAAATTATTTTAGCTTCAGAAAAAAGAGAAATTCCTCAAAGTTATAAAGATACTTTAAAGGTCTTTACTGCTGTCTATATTGATTCTTCTCTTGCTGATAAATTTTCTACATTCGCCGAATTCAGAAACATAATCGTCCATGAATACCTGGATATTAGATGGAAAAAAATAGTGAATTTTATTAAAGAAGCAGAAAAATTATATCCAAAATTTATTGAAAAAGTTAAAAAAATTGTAAGATAAAAAATGGTGTCGGGAAAATGGGGGAAAAGAGGGACGTTTCACTTTTAAACGGGGAATTAGGAATTTTTAGAATCAAGTAGAGAAAAAATGGTGTCAGCTCTGGTTTTCTTCTTGAGATTTTGTTAAATTTATGTTAGTTTAATTTATCAACGATATTAATGAAAATAAGATTTTCTCCCCATGCTTTAAAAAGAATAAAGGAAAGAGGAATTGCAAGGGAAGATGTTGTTAAAACTATAAAGTTTCCTGATAAAGTTGAAATCTCAAAAATTGCTAAAAATAGATTTTTGGTGAAAAAAGTTTATTACCACCAAAAGTTAAAAAAAGATCACTTGTTAATGCTAATTTGTGAAAAAGAAAGAGATGTTTTAGAAATTATTACTGTCATTGATACTTCTAAAATTAGTAAATATCTTTAATCTGTAAAAAATAACTATGGCTAAAGTTAATTACAATAAAAAAACAAAAATCTTAAGTATTCGTTTAAGCGATAAACAAAGCGTTGACTCTGATGTGCAAGGGAATGTTGTTGTTGATTATGATAAAGAGGGGAAGATAGTTAATATAGAAATAATGAATATTAATTTTGAAGAATTCTCTAAAACAAAAGATCGGTTAACAGAACTTTTGAAAATTAGGGAGGAGGCAGCGGTTTAAAGAAAACGGGGTCAGCTCTGGTTTTCTTGGAATCAAAAACAAGGAGCTAAGCTCCTTATAATATGAAACTTGCTCATTATTCAGAGAAGAAACTTAAAAAAGAAATAAAGGAAATTATTGGTAAGCATCTGGACTTGAAAAAATACAAAGTTTTCTTTTTTGGTTCAAGAATAACAGGTAAGGGCGACGAGAAGTCAGACATTGATGTTGGTATTGAGGGCAAAGAAGCAATACCGGCCGGCGCTTTCCTTGATATTCAAGACGAGATAGAGAATTTGCCCACTTTATACAAGATTGAAATTGTCGATTTTGCCGAAGTTGATAAGAAATTTAAAGAAGTTGCCAAAAAACACATTGAGATGATAAATTAAAAATAGAATATGTCAAAATTCGAGTCGTTATTTGAGGATTTTCAAAAAGCCATAAAACGTTTAGTAGAGGTTTTGGAGCAAGAGAAAACCGAATTCATCCGCGACTCAGCTATTAAACGTTTTGAAATTGCTTTTGATATCAGCTGGAAAACCCTAAAGGCTTTTTTGGAAGATTATTACAAAGTAAGATGCGCTTCTCCAAAAACCTGTTTTCGCGAAGCATTTAATCAGGGGTTAATTGATTATGATGAGATATGGATGAAGATAGCTGATTGGCGAAACGATGTGGTTCATACTTATAAAGAGGCTCTGGCAGAAAGATTATACAGCAATCTTCCTCAGGCTCTTGAATATTTTCAGCTCTTGGGGAAAAAAATAAAAAAGGCGAGTGAAGAGTAATTAAAAATGATAAAAGATAATCTAACCCCGTAGTGAAAATTTGAAATGTTTAAAACCCGACGTTAAATTATATTGCCTGATTATTTAAAAATGTTTAAAAATTTACTTTCTAAATAAAAATAAATAAAAAACTATGGCAAAATATCACAAAGAAATTTTGGTTTTATTATTAATCATTTTGGTTATTAGCTTTATTATAGGGAAGCAAGCAAAAGCGGGAAGCGGCGACAATGTTTACGGCTGGGCCTGGTCTGAAAATATCGGCTGGATTAGTTTTAATAGTACAAGTGGCGGAGGACCTATAAATTACGGCGTCCATATTTGCGCCAGCGAATCTGATTCTCTCTGTGCTTTGGTCTCTGCTCCGAAAACAGGAAAATTGATAGGTTATGCCTGGTCTGATAACATTGGCTGGATATCTTTTGCTGATTTTGATGGCGATGGAGATATTGATGCTAACGATAAAGATATCGCTGGTTCTCCTTGTGCGCCAAACTGCGAGGCCGAACTTAATTTAGGCAATAACGAGGTTTCCGGCTGGGCAAGGGCTTTGGCAAATGGCGATGGTTGGGATGGCTGGATAAAATTGAGAGGGACAATTCAGGCCGATGGACCTTACGGAGTTTGGTTAGATAGAAACCCAGATCCAGATCCAGATGAGTTTCGTGAATGGGCTTGGGGAGATATGGTAGTTGGCTGGATTAGTTTTAATCATCTTGATTGCGACCCAAATGGCGACGGAAATCCAAATGATGGACCGGCCCAATGTGTAGATGTAGAACCAGGCAGAGATTATTCAATAAATCCTATCCCAAACTACAAAGTAATGACTGATATTGTTATCAATCGAGATCCTGATCAGCCTGCCACCCTTGACAAAAGTTGGGACTATTGTGGAGGTACCCCATCAGTGAATACTCGGACTGGATTAACTTTAAATTGGTCAGAATTTTCAGATGATGACATTAATGATACTCAGCAAGCTTATGAAGTTGAGATAGCTGGTAATTCTTATAAAGCGTCCGTAACAGGCTCAAGTTATAGTGTAGATCCTTTGAATCATGGGTTTTTAGAATTTACTTGGGGCAATACCTACAATTGGAGAGTGCGGGTTCAAGACAATAACGACAATTGGTCAAATTGGTCAGATAACGATTCTTTTACTATGCCCAGCCATCAAGCCCCTAACCCCAGTTTCACCGCAAGTCCAACTGATCCGCCGGCTGGGGTAGAGGTTACTTTTACTGACGAATCAAAATGTTACACAGCGGTTGGGGTAGAGTATGACTGCAAAGATGGTGGAGCAGGTGTTAGTTACAGCTGGGATTTTGGTGATGATGACAGTCCAATAGATACTACTAAAGGAGATACCACCCATACTTATCCTCAATCCGGAGATTATATTGTTCGTTTGGAAGTAACCGGCAGTATGTGCTCCTGCGTATTTCCCTTGACAGTGTTTTTGCCTCTTCCTACCTGGAAAGAGATTGCTCCGTTTTAAAGGTCTTAGAAAATGAACAAAGAAAAATACAGGGGTTTTGCTCCTGTATTTTTTATGCTACAATAGAAAAACAAAGGTCTGATAGTTAAATAAATATAAAATTAAAAAAATATGTCTATTTTATATATTATTTTAGTAATTTTGGCAGTCGTGGTTCTCTGGGCGATTTTTGCTTATAATCGCTTGATTACTTTTTTTAACAGAGCTAAAGAGGCCTGGTCAGATATTGACGTTCAACTGAAAAGAAGATATGACTTAATTCCGAATTTGGTTGAAACGGTCAAGGGCTATGCTGGTCATGAAAGAGAGCTTTTTGAAAAAGTTACTGAAGCCAGAACAAGGGCAATGGGAGCAAAAACAATACAGGAACATTCGGAAGCGGAAAATATGCTTTCTTCTACTTTGAAGACATTGTTCGCTGTTTCTGAAAATTATCCCCAATTAAGGGCTGTAGAGAGTTTCGTGGAACTTCAGAGAGAACTGCGGGATACTGAAGACAAGATTCAGGCAGCCAGAAGATTCTATAATGGTCAGGTACGGGACTTGAATATAAAGATTGAAGTTTTTCCTGCCAAAATCATTGCTTCTTTGTTTGGTTTCAAAAAGATGGACTTTTTTGAAATAGAAGAAGCCGCTGTCCGAGAACCAGTAAAAGTGAATTTCTAATTAACCTAATTTCTAATTATTCTAATCAAATTCCAATTTCTAATGTCTAATGACTAAAATTTTTGGGATTTGGTCATTGGGATTTATTTAGGTCAATTAGATCAATTAGAATAATTAGGTTAATTTATGACGCTATACACTCACGCTGAATCTAATATCCGCAAGACTTGGCTGTATCTAACTGGTTTTCTTATTTTTATAATTATCCTTGGTTGGCTGATTTCTTATTTGCTCGGAAGTTATTTTATTTTATGGCTGGCAATAATTTACAGTATTCTGATAAGTTTTTTCGGTTATTGGTATTCAGACAAAATTGTTTTGGCAATGAGCCGGGCCAAGCCAATTGAAAAAAAAGACGAGCCAGAACTTTACCGGCTTGTTGAAAATCTTTGCATTACTGCTGGTCTTCCTCTGCCTAAAATTTATATTATTCCGGAATCCCAACCCAATGCTTTTGCCACGGGCAGAAACCCTCAGCACGCAATAATAGCGGTTACCCAGGGATTGCTTGGCCGTTTGGAAAGAACAGAATTGGAAGGAGTAATCGCTCACGAACTTTCCCATATTGGCAATCGCGATGCCTTGTTACAGACAATCGTCGTCCTCTTAGTCGGAGTGGTGGTTATAATGACTGATTTCTTTTTTCGTATCTCTTTTTGGGGCGGGTTTTCTTCCAGACGCGGTAGTCGGGGTGAAGGGAATTTAAAAGTAGTTATGCTTGTTATTTCTTTGCTCCTTGCTGTTTTAGCGCCTTTATTCGCTACTTTAATAAAATTAGCGATTTCCCGGAAAAGAGAATTTTTGGCTGATGCTTCCGGAGCTCTTTTGACCAGATATCCTGATGGTTTGGCAAGGGCTCTTGAGAAAATTTCTCAAGACCTAAGTCCTATGAAAACAGCCAATAATTCCACCGCCCATCTTTATATTGCTTCGCCTTTTCGCGGAAAACAATCCCAAAACTGGTTTGCCAAATTATTTATGACTCACCCGCCAATGGAAGAGAGGGTAAGGGCGTTGAGAGGAATGAGAGTGTAAATTTTCAATTTTCAATGACCAATTTTCAATGAATTTTCAATTTTTAATTTTCAATTTTTAATTGATAATTTGAAAATTCGATAATTGATTGATAATTGAAAATTGATAATTGATAATTAGTATGTTTTGCCCTCATTGCAAAATAAAACTTAATAGCGCAATCTTGAATAATGTAGAAATAGATTACTGTTCTCATTGTCTTGGTCTTTGGTTTGAAGAAGATGAATTGAGATGGGCAAAGGATGAGAAAGACAAGGACTTAAAATGGCTGGACATTGATTTATGGAAAGACGAGAAAAAATTTAAAATTTCTTACGGCATCCGGCTTTGTCCTTCTTGCCGGGTTCCTCTTTATGAGGTATATTACGGTGATTCAGGAATAATAATTGATGTTTGTAATCTTTGTCAAGGGATTTGGTTGGACAGAGCAGAATTTAAAAAAATCACTAATTGGCTTAAAGAAAAAACAGACAAGGAGGTCTTGAATAATTATGCCAAGAATTTATTGGAGGAATTCGGAGAAATTTTTTATGGGCCAGAGACCCTTAGAGAGGAAGTTTTGGATTTTTTGACAATTTTAAAACTTTTAAAATACAAATTCGCTACCCAACATCCAACAATCTCTAAAATAATCTTACAATTACCGAAATAAAGGTTAAGTGAAGCCCGGCTTCACTTAATATGGAGTTGCCAAAATGAGGAGGGGTGCTCCGAATGGTAAGGAACACGTTTGGAAAGCGTGCGCCCGCAAGGGCTTGCAGGTTCGAGTCCTGTCCCCTCCGCAACGTAATAAATTTTTAAGTATGCTAGACAGCCTTATTTTAAACAAAAAATCAATAGAGAGCATTTACAAAACTATTTGCGAATATCACGAAAAATATCTCAAGCAATATGGAGTGAAGTTGCCTAAACTTTATGCTTCAAAAGGTAAGTTCACAAAAGATGCCCTTGTTTTGGTTTATTTAGCTTATGACTACCCAAAAACGAGAAAAGTTACAAAAGAAGAATTGACTAAATTTGTCAGGAGTTATTATCCCGATACAAACGACGTCCAACAAGCTAGACATTTGGGCGCACAAAGTGGGTGGTGGATAGTTGCTGGCGGTAGAGATAATATTGTTTTAAATATCAAAAGGGGTTCATATCAACTTTATACATTAGAGCAACCCTATCCATCATTTAAAAAAGGACATAGGGTAACAGATACGGCTGATTGGGGAAAGATAAAAGAAAAATATAATTTTAGGTGTGCTACTTGTGGTTCTCAAGAGGGTAAACCTCAATTTCATTGGTCCGCAACAAAAACTGTTTTACAAAAAGCGCATATGGACCCGGATAAGCCATTAGTTGCCGGCAATATTATTCCGCAGTGCCAGAAATGTAATAGAGGCGATAGAAATAGATGGGTTTATGACGAAAAGGGACGGGTTATAAAATTAGCCAACCCACAAGTTATAAAAACTTGCGATAGAGAAGTACGGAAGAAAGTTTATAGGATTTTGTATAATGAATTTAAAGGAAAAAATCCTAATTCCATAAAATAACTATGAAAAATAAGGATTTTATAAACAAGATTATTTGTGCTGATACGTTGAAATTGCTTCCCGAAATTGAAAACAACTCCATTGATGTTGTTCTTACCGACCCGCCATATTTTTTAGACAAACTTGATAACAATTGGGACCACGAAAAAGTGGCGAGTCAGAATAATCAATATACGATTAAGTCCTTGCCCGCCGGAATGAAATTTGATCGTGAGCAAGGAAAAAGATTTTATTCTTGGTATTTCGAAGTATCAAAAGAAATTTTTAGAGTATTGAAGCCGGGCGGATTTTTCTTTTCGTTTTCAAGCCCAAGACTTTACCATAGAATGGCTTCCGCTATTGACGATGCCGGATTTGAAATTAGAGACGCTTTCATGTGGCTTTATACTCAAAATCAAGCAAAGGCAATGGGCGTTGACCATTTTATTAAAAAAATGAACACCGATGGAAAAACAAAAGAAAAAATCAGAGAAAAATTGAACGGATGGAAAACCCCACAAATCAAATCGTGTTTTGAACCGATTGCAATGGCCCAAAAACCCACCGATCAAACATATCTAAATAATATGCTAAAACACGAAGTTGGTTTATTAAATACTAATATCAAAATTGGTAATAATATGTATCCCGCAAATGTTTTTACAGTTGATAGTATAAACGAGCTTATAGACAAAACTTTTCTATTACCAAAACCGGGCAAGAAAGAAAAAGGCGAATATAATGACCATAAAACTGTTAAACCGTTGGCAATCTGTGAATACTTGATAAAACTTTCTGCTTTTTCTAAAAACGCCGTTATTTTAGATCCTTTTGTCGGTAGTGGGACTACTGCCGTTGCCGCCAAAAAATTAGGTAAGAATTATATGGGGATAGATTCAAATGAAAGATATGTAAAAATTGCCGAAAGGCGATTAAAAGAAATTGATGAAGAAATAAAATCAGGATTATTTGCGGTTCAAGAGAAAAAACAGAAAAACTCCCAATTAGAATTTCAGGTTGTATAATGAAAAGAATTTGCCGCCAAAGAAAAACTTGAAATTGTTAATTTTCTCAACGGAGCAGTCCGAATTTTTTGCTCTCCCGACCCGAGCCCGCCACAGGCGGGCGAGGACAGAATTCCGTTCGAGCTATTTTAACTAAAACAGACTGCCTTAGGAAGTAACCATTAGTTTTTTGTAAATTTTAAGATATTCTTTTGCTGATTTTTCCCAGGAAAAGTCATTTTTCATTCCATTTTTTTGGAGCTTTTCCCAGATTTTTTTATTTTTATAAACCCTTAGGGCTTTTTTTATTACTTGGAGAAATTCTTGTTCATTATAATTTTTAAACAAAAAGCCGGTTTCTTTAGTTACAGTGTTTTTGAGTCCGCCAACTAGCCGAGCAATGGGCAGGGTTCCATAGCGCATTGCGATTAATTGTCCTAAGCCGCAGGGTTCAAAAAGAGAAGGTATCAGAAAAATATCAGCCCCGGCGTAAATTTGTCTTGCTAAATTGTCGTCAAAACCAATTTTAGTCCAGAACTTTTGGGGAAATTCTTTTTTCTTTTCTTCAAAAAAGACCTCATATTCTCTGGCGCCTGTTCCCAAAAGAATAAATTGAAGGTTTTCTTTCATTAGAAGAGGAAAAATTTCCTTAATCAAATCAATGCCTTTTTGGCTTGCCAGCCGGGAGACCATTCCCAAAACAGGAATGTTTGGATTAGTTTCTTTGAAATATTTTTTTTGAAGATAAATTTTGTTTTCTTCTTTTTTTTCAATGTCTAGAAGCGAATAGTTTGCTTTTAGGTTTTTATCGGTTTTTGGATTGAATTCTTCAGTATCTATTCCGTTTAGAATGCCGATTAAGTTATTTTTTCTTTGCTTAAGAAAGTTTTCCAAACCGTAACCGTATTCAGAAGTAAGAATTTCTTTGGCATAGTTCGGGCTGACGGTGTTGATGAAATCAGCGTTGAGAATCCCTTCTTTAAGACAATTAACCTCTCCAGAAAAATTAGTTCCCAGAAGTTTATTGACTATTTCGGAGGGATAAATCCCCTGATACTGGAGATTATGGATCGTCAATAAGGTTTTTATATTTTTGTTCTTTGGGAGCGTAGCGACGATTGCTGTGTGCCAATCATGACAGTGTAAAATATCAATTTTTAGTATTTTAGCCACTTCTATCGCAGCTGCTGATAAAAAAAGAAACCTTTTTGCTTCCATTTCGCTTCCTCCCGAAGAGGCATCACTTTCAATATAAACGTCGCCTTTAAAATAGTTATTATTTTCAATCAAAAAAACCGGAACCCTGCTTTCTGGTAAAAATGTTTGCCAAAGATTGAATTTTTCTTCTTTTGAGACCAATTTTCTTTTTTCTTTTTTCAGATTCACTACTCCATAGAAAGGAATTAGAATAGAAACGTCCACCCCCATCTTTTTTAAATATTTTGGCAGAGAGCCAACTACATCGGCTAAGCCCCCGACTTTGGCAATGGGCGCGCATTCTGATGCTGCAAATAGAACTTTCATAGGTTCTTGCATTTTTCTTCTCCGAATTTGATTAATTTATTCATAACAATATTTGATTGATTGGATATTTTTTTGCTTTTCTCGCTCATTGCAGCAAAAGCTATAATTCTAATTAAATTTGTTAGAATAAAATAATTAATTTTAAATTTTTGTTCTTCTGTTATTGGTTTGGAGAAATAATTTTGGAAAAAAATATCTTTCAATTTTTTCATTAAGCGGCGATAATTTTCAGGGAAGTCATATTCAAACATAAGTTCAGTATTAATTAGAAAATTACCAACGTCATTTAAAGGATCGTAAAAGGAACTATTCGAAAAATCTATTAATTTAATTTTCCTCCCACTTATTAAAATATTTCGACTATAAAAATCGCCGTGCGTAATTTTATAAAACTTAATGTCAAAATATTTTCTATATTTTTCTCCTAAAAGCCGGCATTTCTGTATCCATAACAACGTTTTATCAAACGTTATGGGGTAATATTGCCTGATAAGTTTTAGGTTCTGTCGCCACTGTTTTTCCTCTTGTTCCCTATCTCCTATAATGATTTTGTTTTTTCTCCGCACTTTTACCTCATGAATTCTTTTGAGTCCTTTAATAACAGCAGGAATTTTATCTAAAAATTCCTGTTCTTTATGCTTAACGCTTAATTCTTGCAAAAAATACCCAGGCACAAATTCATAAAGATAAAGATTAAATAAGGGTAGATATCCAAGAGGGTTGGGCACGATATCGTTTAGGCCCTGTTCCTGTAAAAATTTAGTTGTTGAATAATCAACTAAAATATTGCTTTTTCCCCCTGATTTTTCAGCTTTCCCAATAATATTTTTTTCAGAAATATTTTTTTCTTCGTCTAAAAGTTCTAAGCGATACTTTATCACAACACTTTTATAATTCAGATATATCTTTAGCGGTTCAATTTCACAATCAATTAATTGTTTTTTGGGAAAGTATTGATTAATCTTTTTACCGAAAAAATCTTTAGCCCATTTCTGATTCAACAAAAACTTAATTGATTTCATTTATTCTTGAAGTTTAAATTTTTCTCATTTCCGGCTGACCTGGTTTTATTTGATTGTATTTCTTTTTATATTTTTCAATTACCTCTCTAATCTTGGAATCAGGAACCTCTGTTCTTAAAAGATTGACAGCGTGTATCGCGTCGTAAATGTCGTTTTTTGTTTCCAATTTCCAAATTGCATCCCGCCAAAGAATAGCCCTTTCGAAATTTTTCTTTTTGGTTGATTCCCACATCTTTTTTTTCATTAATTCTAAAAATGCGTAATATTCCTCCGGCTTATCAGCGTCCAAGGTTCTTTCTTTAAAGGGAATTCTTGTTATTTCTTTGTATTTTTTCGCCTTTTCTTCAATTTTGCCATTTCTTTGCCATTGAAGCGCTTGCGCCAAAATATTTTTATAATATTTTTCTCCAATTTTTACCTCCTCTTTTTTTATTTTTGGCAAATTTTTCAGTGTCTGAAACGTTGTCCAGGCGCCTCTTTCTATCATTTCAATACTCCACCAGGGCTCACCCGATGCCCAAAAAAACTGGTCCGATGCCAAGGCCCGGTCAATTCTTTCTTCTATTTTAGGGCTAAGTTTTCTTTTTTTGGCAATTACTAAGAGATAATTCAGAAATGTCCATTGCAGCTTATGAATTTTATTTTTTGGATCTTTCCAAGAATAAAACTGAATTCCTTTATCAATATCTTCTTTAGTAGAAGCCCATGTTGAAGAGATGGGAGAAGTTTCTTCTTTGACTTCAAAATAATTAGGTAGTTCGGAGAAAAATATTTGTTTTGGCTTTGACAAAGATAATATTTTAAACAAGGTTTTTTCAAGTCCGGGGCGATGATGACCAAAAGTTTCGCCATCCATTGCCGTTAAAAGATATTTATTTTCTTTAAATTCATCTCTAATTAAATTTAAAAATTCTTTTTTGTTCCTGACAACCGCGCTCATAATAGAATTTGAAACCATTCTTTCTCTAAAAACCGCTATCAGGGGTTTGGCATTCTTTACAAAAAAGAGCTTATTGTAAGAAGGATAACTTTCCCCGCCGTTATAGGCAATTTCATCCAAAATAATAATCTTATAGCCCAACCTTGATATTGTCGCAGCAACTTTTTTGTTGTAAGCCATTTCTGGCGGGAAAAAGCAAACTGGTTTGTAAATTCTGCCAAAATATTTTTTGTTTGTTTGGTAATTTTTTTGAATTTGGCGGATAATCTCGTTTTTATCTAAAAAGGGCAAAAGAGCATGGTATTTGGCGCTTTCGGTAAATTCCAGTTTTTTCTGTTCCGCCAAAGTTTTAATAACATCAATCACGTCCTGATATCCTTTTTTTACCAAAAGCTCAACCAAGGCTCCATTTATATTAAGATTGATTTTTATTTTATTAATATCTAAAAGCCCTTTAAATAAGGGTCTGTAGGATTCGTTGACTACTCTTTCCAAAATTTCTTTTGATTGGTCAAAAGGTTGATAAATATGCAAAAAATTTACCCAATACATAATCTATTTTTACCCCGTTAGAGGTTTGCCCTCCTTTTGCTTCTCCTTTGCTTTTGTAACCTCTAACAGGGTTTAAAGATAAGATTATTAAAGACTTTTATATGTTCTTCTGCTGATTTTTCCCAAGAGAAGTTTTTCTCCATGGCTCTTTTAATTAAGTCCCGCCATCTCTTTTTGAATCTAAAAGAAGTGTTGGCTTGGATTACGGTCGTAAATAAAGCAAAAGGGTCGTAGTCTTTAAATACAAAACCTTGGCCTTCGTTTTTCTCCGGAGAAAAACTTTTTACTGTGTCTGTCAGTCCCCCGGTTTTTCTGACAATAGGAATAGAGCCGTATCGCATTGCCTGCATTTGAGTGATGCCGCAAGGTTCAAATTTAGAAGGAATCAGTGAAGCGTCTGAGCCGGCAAAAACAAGATGGGGAAGATTGGTATCAAATTCCATAGAATAACCTACTCGTTGAGGATATTTTTCAGCCATTTTTTTAATACATTCTTTATATCTTGATTCTCCGTCGCCATTAAAAAAGAGTTGAAGGGTTGTATTTTTTAGAAGAGGGTCTATTATTTGTTCTAATAAATCAAATCCTTTTTGTTCGGTGAAACGGGTTACCATTCCGATTAGAAAAGTATTTTGTCCTTGATTTAGACCGAACTTTTTTTGGAGCTCAAGTTTATTTTTTCTTTTTCTGGCGATAGTTAAAGAACTGTAATGAATAGGGATATGAGGAGTGGTTTGAGGATTATAGTAATCATAGTTAATTCCGTTAAGGATTCCGTAAATTTTATCTCTTTTTTCGTTAAGAATCTTATCTAGTCCCTCTCCGTATTCCGGCGTTAAAATTTCCTGAGCATAAGTTGGAGAGACAGTGGTAATAATATCGCTGTAAGTTATTCCCCTTAACATCCAATTTAGTTTTGCCAGTCGTGGCTCAAAGAAATCCGGGAGTGGTTCATGGCCCGAGTCCTTTTCGCTTTCTTTTATAAAGTGGAAATCGCACATTCCTTGAAAATAGAGATTATGGATGGAAAAAACCGTAGCGATTTTTGACAAAACAGGGTCTTTTTTATAAGTGGTTTTCAGATAGTTAGAAATAAGGCCTGCCTGCCAGTCGCAGCAAACAATTATTTCCGGAACCCAAGAGGAACGTTTTAAAAACTCTAATACTCCTCGGCACAACAGCATCCATCTTATATGGTCGTCTGAATAGCCGTAAACATTAGCTCTTTTTTCGTAATATTCCATATTTTCTAAAAAATAAACAGGAGCAGTATCTCCGCCGAGATATTTTTTAACATTGCATATTAAAAAAGAATAAGGTTCTTTGCTTTGGTCGGTTGGCACTTTTAAGTTGTTTAACTCTGTTTCCAATTTATAGACCTTTGGATCAATCGTAGCGTAGCGCGGTATCATAATCTTGGCGTCCTGGCCTAATTTTCTCAAAGCCAGCGGCAGAGAAAACAAGACATCTCCCAAACCTCCTGCCTTGGCAAAAGGAGCGGACTCTGAAGAAACAAATAAAATCTTTAGTCGTTTTTTAGAAGACCCTTCTTTTTTTTCCATATATATTATTTGCTTTTTAAATAAAAAGTTATTATAATTTATCATTATAGCAGGGAATTTATATAAAAGCCATATTAAACAATGCTCAGCTCTCCTATTGACGAAATCAAGAGCCGGCTGGATATAGTGGAGGTTATCCGCAGTTATATTAAACTTCAGAAAGCCGGGGCTAATTATCGGGCTGTTTGTCCTTTTCATTCGGAAAAAAAACCGTCTTTTTTTGTTTCGCCAGCCCGTCAAATCTGGCATTGTTTCGGCTGCCAAAAGGGAGGAGACATTTTCGGTTTTGTAAAAGAGATTGAAGGCGTTGAATTTGGCGATGCTTTGCGGATTTTGGCCCAGAGAGCAGGGGTAGAACTTAAAAAACAAGACCCAAAAATAAGAAGTCAGAGACAGCGGCTTTATGAAATTTCCGATTTGGCTTGTCGTTTTTTTGAAAAACAACTTAAAGAAAGCTCATCTGGCAGGGAAGCAAAAAAATATCTTTTGTCCCGGGGAATAAAAGAAGAAACAATCAAAGAGTGGCGTTTAGGATATGCGCCTGACACCTGGGAAGGCCTTTCTGATTTTTTGGTTAGTAGGGGTTGTAAAAAAGAAGAGACGGCCCAGGCTGGTTTAATTTTAAAATCTGAGAAAACCAATAATTTTTATGATAGATTTCGGGGAAGAATTATTTTTCCTATTTTTGATTTAGCTTCCCAGGTGATAGGGTTTGGGGCAAGGGTATTAGAATTAGAAGGTCAAAAAAACGATGAGGTCGCTAAATATGTAAATACTCCAAGCACTTTTCTTTATGATAAGAGCAGGGTTTTATACGGTTTAAATAAGGCCGGAAAAGAAATTAGAAAAAAAGACAGCTGTATTTTAGTTGAGGGCTATATGGATGTGATTACAGCCCATCAAGCAGGTTTTGAAAATGTGGTTGCCACTTCTGGCACCGCCTTAACTCCTTGGCAATTAAATATTATTAAAAGGTATTCTGATAACCTTTTGACCGCCTTTGATATGGATATTGCCGGGGATAACGCCACCAAACGGGGAATTGGTTTGGCCCAAAGCCAGGACTTTAATATTAAAATTATCACGATGCCAAAAGATAAAGACCCAGCCGATGTTATTTCAGAAAATCCTCAAGAATGGCAGAATTTGGTTGAGAAGGCAAAATCAATTCACGATTTCTATTTTGAGAATACCTTAGCCCGCTTTGATAAAAATACCTTGGATGGCAAAAAAGGAATTTCCAAAATTTTACTGCCGGTTATTAAAAGAATTTCAAATAAAATAGAACAGAATTTTTGGATTCAGAGCCTGGTAAGGGCTTTAAGAACAAAAGAAGAAAATATTTTAGAAGAGCTTTCAAAAACTAATTTTTCTCAGGACGAATTTGGCGCTATTAATCAGGTAGACAAGGAGCTCGTTTCCTCGCCCCAAAAAACCAGGAGAGAACTTTTGGAAGAATATTTGCTCACCTTGGCTTTTAAACGTTCTGAAAACCTCAATTTGGTTAAAGAAGATGATTTTGTTTTATTATCTCTTCCAACCATAAAGTTGATTAATTGTTCTTTAGGCAAAGAAAAACAAGAGGAGCTTTCTCAAGAATTGCAAGATAAAATGAATTATTTATTTTTCAAAACAGAATTTTTGGAAATTGACAGCGCTCAGGTTGAAGCCGAATTTAAAAATTGTCTGCAAGAAATTAAGACACTGGCATTAAAAAATAAATTAGACGATATTTCCAAAGAAATTAAAAAAGCAGAAGAGGAAAAGAATTTTGAAAAGGTTCAAGAATTAGTTCATAAATTTTATAATTTATGCCAAGAAAGAAAATTTTAAAAAACAAAAGAACTATTCGGAAGAGAAAAGTTTTTCCCGAAGAAAAAATTCAAGCCTTGTTTAATAAAGGAAAACAGAGGGGCTTTGTTACTACCTCTGAAATTCTTTATTTTTTTCCAGACATAGAGAATAATATTAAAGGTTTAGAAGGACTTTACGATGATTTAGAAAAAGAAGGCATTGAAGTTAAAGAGACAAAAGAGTTTTTAATAACAAAGGAGAAAACCAAACTGGGAAGACCTTTAAAAATAGAAGAAGCAAAAATAGATCCAATCCAGCTTTATTTAAAAGAGATCGGTAAGGTGCCATTTTTAACTGCTGAACAGGAAAAAGAACTTGCCAGAAAAATTGAGAAAGGAGATAAGGAAGCAATGAACAAATTAATGCGAGCCAACTTGCGGTTGGTGGTTTCTATTGCCAAAAGATATGTTAATAGATCCCCAAATCTTACCCTCTTGGATTTAATCCAGGAAGGGAATATTGGTCTGAGGAGGGCAGTGGAGAAATTTGACTGGCGAAAAGGTTATAAATTTTCAACCTATGCTACTTGGTGGATAAGACAAGCAGTTACCAGGGCCCTGGCAGACCAGGCCAGAACAATCAGGATACCCGTTCATATGATAGAAACCATTGCCAAGTATACTAAAGCGAGACGTGCTTTACTGCAAAATTTGGGCAGAGAGCCTTTGGCCGAAGAAATTGCAGCTGAAATGGGTCTTGACGTTACTAAGGTTCATCATATTATGAAAATTTCCCAAGAAACGGTTTCTTTGGAAACGCCGGTAGGAGGAGAGGATGAGGATAGTGTTTTGGTAGAATTTATCAAAGACGAAAAAACAGTCTCGCCTTCTGTTCAAGCAGCCAGAAAACTACTTCAAGAACGACTAAAAGAAATTTTAGCAGATTTAACTCCCAGAGAACAAAAGATATTATCAATGAGATTTGGTTTGGATGACGGGATTACTTATACCCTAGAAGAAGTAGGGCAGGAGTTTAAGGTGACCCGAGAAAGAATTCGCCAAATTGAAGCCAAATCCCTGGAACGAATTAGAGGACATAAAAAACTAAAAAAACTCAAGGGATACTAAGTGAAATTTCTAATTTCTAATTGACCTAATTTCTAAAATTTATATAATAGAATAATATTCCGGGGTAGCTCAACGGTAGAGCCATCGACTGTTAATCGATTGGTTGCGCGTTCGAATCGCGCCCCCGGAGCAGTGTAGAACACTTGTTCGCTTGAAGCACCGTGTCAAACGGTGTTTTAAGTTCAAATAACAGCTTTTTACCCTGTAATTTGATGTTCTGAAGTAGAAAGTTGAGAAGTTGCCTTTTTTCGCTGACTTCAGAACTTTCAAAGATTTGTTCAGCCTTTTGGGCGAGATTTAATACCATATTTGCGGTTAAATAGAACTTTTCATCAGCTTGGTCGTATCTTCCCATTTCTTCTCTAATTTCTGCCTGTTTTTCTTTGTATTCCTTTAGCTTTTCATTAAACATCTCTTTAGTAATACTCTGGTCGTCTAATCTTAAATCAAACATTCTGCTTATTCTGTTTTCAATTTGGTCGTATTCCTCTCTTAATATTGTTAAAGACTGCTCGTGGAAGCGATTTTTGGCTTCGTGGGTCTTTTTCAAGTCCTCTGTTATTTCCTGTATTTTCTCATTAGACAATTGAATATTTTTTAGAACATCATAAATAGGAACTAATAAATCCTCTTCTCTTACATAAGTCCTTTTGTCGTGCATTCTTCTATAATTGGTGCAACTGTAGTAAATATGTCCCCTTGCGGTCTCTGGCGTGATTGTGCAACCGCAGTCAGCACATTTTATTAGCCCTCGCAACACAAACGGCTTAGAAGCATATTTAAAGGGCTTTTTATGGTATCCAAGCATAACTTCTCGGCATTTATCAAATAATGATTTTGAAATAAGGGGCTGATATTTATGAGGATATAATTCGCCCTTAATTTTCATCATTCCGTAGTAAAACGGATTTTTTAAAATGTTGTATATCATACTTTTAGTTAATAGCTTGTTTGGTTGGGCAGTGCCTTTTAATCCTAATTTCTTCACTTCATCTCTGATAAGTAAAAGCGAGTAATTGCCTGTCGCATACATTTCAAAGATTTTAATAATAAAATGAGCTCTTGTTGGGTCAGGAGTTATATCTTTATTGCCGTTTTGGTCTTTTGCATTGATATATCCTATATGGGCTTTACCAATCCACTCGCCTTTTTTGATTTTGTTTTCATAAGCCCTTTTTACATTATCGCTGATTGCGTCAGAATAATACTTTGCTAAACCCAAATTTATGCCGAAGTGAAATTTCTCTGTTGCTGATATGTCAGGCGTGATAATAAGATTATCCGAAGCAAAATGAAGCTCTATTTTGTCTTTCATCGCCAACTCATATAAAGACGCTACCCGTTTATCAAAAACATTACGAGAAAATCTATCTACTTTATCAAAACATACAACGATTTTTTCTTTAGTGGATTTTAGATAATCCAACGCTCTGTCAAAATCGTCTCTTTTCGTTTTATAAGCACTTTCATCAAGGCTAAATACCTTTGCTATTGCAAAGTCCTTCTGTCTGCAGTATTTCTTAAGCCGTTCAATTTGGGCTGGCAACGAATTGCCCGCTTCTTTTTGTTCTTCAGTTGAAACTCTTGCGAGTATTATTGCTTTCATAATTTTTGAGTATTTACCAATTTATAATAAGGATTTCTGGAACATTTTGCTTTGATTTTTTCGGCGTGATTTAAGCCTAATTTTTCTAAGCCAATGTTAAAATATAAAGCAAATACTAAATCATCAATGTAATCTTTTATTTTTTGCTGTTTTCCAGAATCAATTATTGGCAAATCTTTTAATTCCGATAAACTAATTTTTTGTTTTTCTAATTCTATTATCTGTTTGCCGAATCTTTCATTAAGAGATTTTTTAACTAAACCCTGATTTTCTTTAATGGCAAGTTTAATTTTTTCATCATCTTTTTCTAAAATTAAGTCATTACTTTCTACTGAAATTTTATCAAATTTCTGGAGCATTACTTTTGAAAAGTCAACAAAATCTGACAACTTTTTTTCTTCCAAAGTCAACATTTCTTCGGTTTGTTTTATAATTCCATCTTTAATATATTGATTATTTTCGTTAATTTTAGGAATTCGTATCTGGTCTTTTATGATTTGCAAGCTGACTAAAATAGTCCTTGTGTCTTCTTGTTCAATTTTAATAATGTTATTTAACAATAACTTTGTTATCGAGGAGTTAAGCAATGCAAATAAATAAAAAATTTCATTTTTATTATCAGAACCAATCCCGAGGATTTTGTTTCTTGCCCAGATAACAGGGTTATCGGTG
>Ga0210051_1002010_pt1 | contig 20599 bp, 25 predicted proteins | sample CryGey092014_all_FD_185464 | JGI IMG/M metagenome (GOLD analysis project Ga0210051, IMG submission 185464) | Groundwater microbial communities from aquifer - Crystal Geyser CG23_combo_of_CG06-09_8/20/14_all (SPAdes) (version 2) | ecosystem: Environmental > Aquatic > Deep subsurface > Groundwater... | reverse complement strand
ACGATGGCCGATTCAGCTTCTTCGACCGCTCCGACTTTGTAAAGGTCGGACCTTTTCTGGTCGTTCACTTTCATCCATGAACCCCAAAAGTATTGGACAATTTATTATTATCGGTCTTGTCGCCGGCGGCGCGTACTATTTTTATGGTCAGGTTCATGGCGCCGCGACAGTGAACGTTACCCCGCGCGACCCGCTCTTGTCGGGTCTTGTCGGTCACTGGACCTTTGACGGGCCGGACATGACGCAAAATGTCGCGGATGCAAGCGGGCAGGGGAATACGGGATATCTCACCCTCGGCGCGTCGGGCTACACGGCGACGACGACTGCCATCGGGAAGCTTGGACAGGCCTTGGAGTTTGATGGGGACAATGATTCAATTGATGCGGGAAGTAGCGTGAGCATCAATAGCATTACTAATGCGACAGTTGCCGTATGGGTGAAGCCGGACAGCACCTCAAATTTTTATAGTATTATTAGCAACGCGAGAGATTGTTGCGGGAGCTATAAAGGTATTGAATTGGAACTATACAACACAGGAAAGTTTCGTTGGGTAATTTGGGGTACGGATAGTCTACCCAGAAACGTCTTCTCTCTTACAAGTGCAACTGCCGGTCTTTGGCAACATGTCGTGGGAACATACGACGGCACCTCGCTCAAGATTTACATGAACGGCGAATTTGAACAATCTACGGCTTATACAGGGTCAATTGGAATACCGGCATCGTATAATTTAAACATCGGAGAGATGGGCCATTCTTCAAGTGTTTGGAATTTTGACGGCTCGCTGGACGATGTCCGCGTCTACAACCGCGCCCTCTCCGCCTCCGAAGTCGCGCAGCTCTACGCCCTCGGCCGCTAACAAATTGTTGGACTTGCGAAGTCCAACATATTAATAAATTCCTACCACCCTGTAGGTTTTTTGTTTTTGCGTTCCCTATCCGTCTCCGAAAATCTCCGAAATCACCCGGCATCCCCCAACCCATTGTTGGACTTGCGAAGTCCAACAATGCTATTCAAGTGCAATATCAGCGAGATTGGCAAAACCAATCCCGATATTCGCCTCTTTTTCCATGCCTTCAAGCCGTTTTTTGAATACTTGTGCATAACCACCCTCACTGTCAAAATATTTTGTTAAAAATTCTCTCTGTGTAACGGAGGGAAAGTTTTTCTTTCCCAAGTAATCCAAATGGCTACTCCAGTGGTAGTCCTGTAAAAATTTTTGCGCTTGTGCTAAGTTGTCAATTTTCCACTCCCGCCATTCTGGCATGCTGAAATCCAATGGATTAAGATGGATATAAAAGGGGAGATGCGCAAAGTGCGTTTCATTTTCCACTAATACAGATTTGTACCTTCCTTCAAACAAAGCGCCGGTTCTCGCATACTTTTTATTGAAATATTTCGCATAACCAATATTTACTTTTCTCATGAACTGTACAATACCATCTTCAACCAAAGGGCTTAAAAGAAGGTGATAATGATTTTTCATAATACAGAAAGCATGAATTTCAACCAATAATTCTCTGACCTTTTTTACGGCTTTCTTATCATCACTTCCAATTGTTGGACTTCGCAAGTCCAACATATTATAGTCAAATGATCGTACGGTCAGTCCGGCGGGTTGCTGATCGTTAAATTCAAAAAGATCGTGAATAAACCGAAAGCGATCTTGATCGTCTAGAAATATTTCTCTTCTATCTACACCCCTATTAAGCGTGTGGTAAAGCTCTGTCACATGAGTACTTATTAAGAAATATGTACTGTTATCGGCTCTATGGCACTGTTTCCATTGTACAGAACAATGTTGGACTTCGCAAGTCCAACATTGTTCTGAAATAGGGAATGTGGTATATTTTATATTGCATTATGTATGCGCTATCCGATAAGTGGTTAAGATTCAAAGTGCTCGCGGGCGTATTTTTTCGCCAGAAGTTTGTTTTGGGTTACGCGATAGCCTCCGGTCTGGTGCTCGCGGGATCGTTCTTGCTCATATATGTTATGATGCATGACAAAGGATCCACCGCGGTACTGCACTACAACGTCTATTTCGGTGTGGATTTGATCGGTAACTGGTACGCACTCTACAAATTACCATTTTTGGGACTCCTGTTTTTTACCCTGCACACAGGTCTCGCGTTGTTTTTTTTTCAGACGGAAAAAATGTTGAGTCATCTGCTGCTTTTCATGGGAGCAGTACTCGTGGTCATGCAATGTGGCGCAACTGTACTGCTCATACTGGCGAATCAATGATATACTCACTAACAACTCACTTCGCACGACGTACAGCAACATGTTTGAGAACAGTGTTGTCCGTTAGCAGTTGCAAGTCATACATTACCTTTCATGTTGTATCTTTCCGCGCTTAAAGTTTTTACTCTCACCACACTCGCATTCGTCGTCACGCTTTTTTGGACGCCGCTGTTTATCGCACTCCTCAAGCGATATCGTCTTGGCAAAACTATACGCGATGAAGCAAGCGCACCGCTGTTTTCTCGTCTGCACAAACATAAATCAGGAACGCCAACCATGGGCGGTGTCTTGGTATGGGGAACTACACTCGTGTTGGCGGCGATTTTTTTTGTCGCTTTCAAACTCATACCCGGCACGTTTTTTGCAGAGCTTAATTTTTTAACGCGCGCGGAAACCTTGTTGCCCTTGGGCGCGCTGGTTGCAACCGCAGTTGTGGGATTGCTTGACGATTATTTGAATGTGCGCGGTATCGGCGCAAACGGCGGCGGACTTAAAATGCGCCATCGTATCATCATCTATACGCTCATTGCCGGCGGCGTTGCGGTGATTGGCGCCTTATGGTTCTATATCAAATTGGACTGGGACTTGGTACGCGTGCCATTTTTCGGAAATTACCAAATTGGTCTTTGGTCCATACCGCTTTTCGTACTGGTTATTTTGGGAACGGCATTTTCCGTGAACGAAGCCGATGGGCTTGATGGACTTGCCGGAGGTATTTTACTCTCCGCTTTTTTGGCGTTCGGTGCCATTGCGTTTTCCCGCGGTCAGATAAATTTGGCTGCATTTTGCGGCGTTATTACGGGGTCACTCCTCGCATTCCTGTGGTACAATATTCCGCCGGCAAAATTTTTTATGGGTGATACGGGCGCTATGGCGCTGGGCGTTACGTTGGGTATTTTGGCCATTCTCACCAATACCGTACTGCTACTCCCTATTATATGCCTACTTTTGGTTGTGGAGTCTGGATCGGTCCTGCTGCAATGGACCTGGCGCTACGGCTTTCACAAAAAATTGTTTCTCTCTTCGCCACTCCACCATCACCTGGAGGCGCTCGGCTGGAGGGAATCCCAGATCGTGATGCGTTTTTGGATTATCGCGGCACTTTCCTCGGTCGCGGGGCTCATCGTATTCTTAATGGATAAGGGATGGTAACTGCGCAAGCGATCGCACAAAATTAACCCTGTACCTATTTGCCGATGAACACAGCTGAACGAAAAAACAGTTACCGTAACAAACAGGTTCTCATATTCGGACTTGGACTCTACCCGCAGGGCAGCGGCATGGCGGCGGCGCTATTTTTTTTACGCGCCGGATCACAGGTAACCATTACCGATATGCGTCCCGCGCGCCAACTTGCCACCCAACGCAAAAAGCTCGCGGCAAAAAAAATCGCTTGGGTACTGGGGAGGCACCGCGCATCAGATGTGCTGCGCGCTGATCTGATTATGCGCAATCCCGCCATACCTTATGATCATCCATTACTTGTCTTGGCACGATCACGCGGCATTCCGGTGCACAATGACTGCTCGCTTTTTTTTACCCTTGCGCCCGTGCGACCCATTGGCATTACCGGTACGCGGGGAAAAACTACCACCGCAACGCTTGTTGCCGAAATATTGCAATCGCATCACAAAGAAGTTTTCTTGGGAGGTAATGTGACCGTTTCTCCATTGACCTTCGCGCGTAAACTTACGCCGGAATCCAAAGTCGTATTGGAATTGTCCAGCTGGCAATTGGAGGACCTGGGAGCGTGGCATCTCTCGCCGCGCGTCGCGGTGGTTACCAACATATTTCCCGACCACCTCAATCGCTATGCGCATGTGCGCGCATACGCGCGGGCAAAAGAGGGGATTTTGAAAGCGCAGCAGCCGCAGGACACCGCCATACTGAATGCCGACAATGCGGCAACGCTACGCATGGGTCTGCGCGCGCCGTCCCGGGTTATCTGGTTTTCGCAGAAACTCTTGCGCAAAGGCGACGGGGTATTTGTGCGGCGCGGGAATATTATTGTGCGCATGCAGAACAGGGAACGTACGATCATGCCGGTCGAGCAGGTTCGGCTTGCGGGGGCGCATAATCTTGGCAATACGCTTGCCGCAATAGCGGTTGCCGCTGTTGAGGGTGTACCCCAATCCCATATCCGCCGAGTTGTGCGTCGCTTTGCAGGCGTACACAGCCGACAGGAATATATCGGCATCTTCCGTGGCATACGGTGCGTGAACGATACCACTGCCACCACACCCGATGCCGCACTTGCCGCACTCGCAACATTGGGCGACCAAAAAAAACTCATTATGATCGCCGGCGGCATGGACAAAAATCTTTCCTATGCAGCGCTCGCGCGCGCGCTGCCACGTGCGTGCAAAACCGTTATACTGCTACCGGGCACTGCCACCGACAAACTCCTCAAACATTTACCAAAGTCTTTTCAGGTGCACACAGCGGTATCAATGCGCAATGCGGTAGACCAAGCTTTTGGACAAGCGCGGATGAGCGACACCATACTGCTTTCACCGGGTGCCGCAAGTTTTAATGTATTTCTCAATGAATTTGATCGCGGCGCGCAGTTTGTACAAGCAGTCAGAAATTTTCGCTAAACGCAGATATGCTACGAAATAAGAAAAAATCATCAAGACTCGGGGCTCCGGATATGCCACTCGCAATTGTTGTGGTAGCGCTCGTGCTGTTTGGACTCTTGATGTTGAGTTCCGCGGGAGTGGTTATCGGGTACGAAACGTATGGCGATTCCTACTGGTATGTGAAGCATCAACTCGTTTCCGGCGTACTTATTGGTAGTATCGCTATGGTGTTTTTTGCCCTACTGCCCTACCGGCGCTTACAAAAACTCTCGGTGCCATTTTTCATAGGATCCCTCGCGCTACTCGTTGCCGTTTTCATTCCGAGTATCGGTACGAATTACGGCAGCGGCGCGCAAAGCTGGCTTGATATCGGCATCTCCGTTCAGCCGAGCGAGCTTGCCAAGCTTGCGCTTATCATCTACCTCGCGGCTGTTTTTTCCGGTAAAGAACCGGAAGCGCTTCGGACAACAACCGAAGGACTCGTGCCGCTCTTAGGGAGTCTGGCACTGGTTGGTTTGCTCGTCGCCGTGCAGCCCGACATTGGTACGCTCGTCATTATTGCCGGCATTGCGCTCGCGATGTATTTTCTTGCAGGGGGTAGCTTGGTGCATATCGGCGGACTCGGTATTGCGGGATTTGCGGCTTTTTTTGTACTCATTAAAGTGGCGCCTTATCGCACGGCGCGATTTATGACGTTTCTCCACCCGGAGCTGGATCCCCAAGGGATTGGCTACCATATCAATCAGGCATTTCTCGCCCTTGGCTCCGGAGGGCTCATAGGAAGGGGTTTTGGCCACTCGCGCCAAAAATACCAGTTTTTGCCGGAGGTAACCGGCGATTCGCTTTTCGCGATTATCGGTGAAGAATTAGGATTCATCGCCGCCACAATAATTATCCTCGCTTTCCTCTTTTTCATTGGCCGTGGTTTTACCATTATGCGTCGCGTACCCGATACTTTTGGAAAACTGCTTGCCGGAGGCATTGTGTCCTGGATCGGCATACAGGCGTTTGTGAATATCGGCGCGATGATCGGTATTTTTCCCCTGACCGGTATCCCGTTGCCATTCATGAGCTTTGGCGGAACGGCAATGGCAGCGGAGCTTGCAGGCATCGGCATACTCCTTAATATTTCACGGCACACGCAATGAACAACCGACAACCGACAACCGACCACGAGCAACGCAAGCGCATTTTTCTCGCCGGCGGTTCAACCGGAGGCGGGCCAGTTATGCCGCTCTTGGCGCTTGCCAAAACTCTCGCGCGGGAATTGCCTGTCTGCGAGTTTTTGTGGCTTGGCAGCAGCTTGCCGCTGGAGCGCAAACTCGTTGCGCATGCGGGTATCGCGTATCGGGCAATCCCTTCAGGCAAGCTGCGGCGGTACGTTGCGTGGGAAAATGTTATGGACATCGCGTGCGTTATCGGAGGATTTTTTAGCGCGGTTGCGCTCATCAGCCGCTATCGGCCAAAGCTCATGGTAACCGCGGGCGGATTTTCCGGTCCTCCCGTTGCGCTTGCGTGTTGGCTTTTTCACATTCCCGTGCACGTGCATCAGCAGGATGTCATACCAGGTCTTGCCAATAGGCTCATGGCACCCTTTGCCGCATCGGTGAGCGTAACGGTTGCGGCATCGCAGCGTTATTTTTCGCCACGCAAAACAACTGTTACCGGCGCTGTGGTGCGTGCGGATGTGCTCTATGGCGATGCAAGCCGATTTTTCCGCTCGCTAGGGATTGACACGCACAAACCCGTAGTCATCGTACTTGGTGGTGGACAGGGAGCGATTGCACTGAACAGACTTGTAGAACAGTCGCTTGTATATATGAGTCCGGATGTGCACATAGCCCATGTAACCGGCTATGGCAAGCGTCTTACCCCGACCCGTCGCCGCGGCTATACGCAAAAAGAATTTGTGGGAGCGGACCTTCCCGATTGGTACGCGGCGGCAGATATTGTGGTAACGCGCGCGGGGTTTGCAACGCTGGCAGAACTTGCGGCACTGCGCAAGACCGTAGTAGTCGTGCCTATGCCGCGATCGCATCAGGAGGCGAATGCCGCGTACTTTGCCGATCGGCAAGGGGTGCGTGTTTTGGCTGAAACGGCCGATCCTAAAATTTTTGCCGAGAATATTACCAACCTCTTGGCGGATGCGCAAGCACGCAAGCGATTGGGTGACGCGCTATATACGTCTCTGCCGCCGAGCGGACTTGCGGCTCTTACCCCTCTCATACTCTCCTATGCAAAACGATAAGCGAAAATCAACCGGACGCCACATCCATCTCATAGGCATCAAAGGAGTGGGGATGACCGCGCTTGCGCAGGTGCTTAAAGCGCGGGGCAATCGGGTGAGCGGCTCAGACGTGCGCGATACATTTTTTACGGATGCGGTTTTACAACGCGCGCATATTCCGGTACGCGCTTTTTCAGCACACAACATTTCTCGCGGCGTTGATTTGGCGGTGTACTCAACCGCGTATTCTGAAAAACATCCTGAACGCAGAGCGGTAAAAAAACTGGGCATTCCCTCAAAGAGTTATCCGGAGATGCTGGGAGAGTTGTTGGGAGAAGGTAAGGGCATTGCGGTTGCCGGATCGCACGGCAAGACGACGACAACTGCCATGTTGGGGTATGTTTTGGCGCAAGCGCGTCTTGACCCAACGGTCATCGTGGGAAGCAACGTCCCGCAATTTAAAGGCAATGCGCGCATTGGTGCGCCTCACCTGACCATAATAGAAGCCGATGAGTACCAGAATAAATTCCAATTCTATCATCCCTTTGGTATCGTGCTCACCAACGTTGATTACGATCATCCTGATTATTTTCCTAACAAACGCGCGTATGAGGTCGTTTTTAAGGAGTTTGTAAAAAAAATCCCGCAAGACGGTTTTTTGATTACGAATGCCGATGACGCGCCGTCGCGCCGCATCGTCCATCTTGCCAAGAGTAGGACCATAACATTTGGCATCGCCATGCCGGCTCATGTGCAAGCGCGCAAGGTACAGACCGCACGCGGGGGATCGGAGTGCGAAGTATGGTGCGAGGGGAAGCGGATCGGCAGCTTGCACCTGCGTTTATCGGGTGCGCACCATATCGCGAACGCTCTGGCGGTGCTTGCCGCTGCCCGGCAGCTCGGCGTACCCTATGCGGCCGCCATCAAGACTCTTGCACGATTCTCCGGTACGGAAAGGCGTTTCCAAAAAAAAGGTGTCTATCGTGGGGCACTCATGTATGACGATTATGCGCACCATCCGACGGAAATTGCGGCAACGCTTCATGCGGCGCGCGCGCAGTTTCCCCAAAGACGCGTGGTATGCGTCTTTCACCCGCATACGTTCAGCAGGACGCAAGCGCTCTTTAAAGGATTCGTGAAAAGTTTGGCGATTGCTGATGCGGCATGGGTCATGGATATTTACGGATCGGCGCGCGAGCTACACGGTAGCGTGCATGCGCAAGATATTGTTGAGCATTTGCGCAAGCGCAAATGCAATGCCGTGTATGTGGGCAGCGTCGCAACCGCAACCGCGTATGCCAAAACACACTTGCAAAAAAACGATTTACTCATTACGATGGGAGCGGGAGATGTGTGGAAGGTTGGTGCAGCACTTATCAAGAAAAATATTTTTCTCAAGTGATACAACGTGTTCTATGGAAGAACTTAACGAATTGTACATTGACGACAAAGGCGTGGTACGCATCATTCTTCGCGGCGATCAGACAAAAGAAAAAGCCGAGAAGCTTTTTTATGACCTCCTTGCCATCGCACAACGGCAGCCGGAAAAGAAATTTAACGGGATTATTGATATGAAAAAATTCATTCCACCCTCAAAAGAGGTGGAAGAAATATATAAAAAGATTTTTAGTCATCCGCAAGTGGGTAAGGTTGCCTATTTGAGTGAAGTGCTTCCCTATGTAGAGATTTTCCTCAAGTTTTTTGTTGAGGACATTCATAAAGATACGGTACGCATCGTAGCATCAGAGGAACAGGCGTATAAGTGGTTTGAGGAAAAGTAAGAGGCGTGCCTAGGTGAAAATTATGACACTCTATCCAAAGGAGCACATCTCGCTTGCGCGGTACACATCGCTTAACCTGGGAGGTTATGCCGAATATTTTATTGAAGTCCCGAGCAAAGACGTATTTTTAAAAGCGGTTGCGTGGGCGGGGGAGAGGAAGATACCCGTCACTATTCTTGGCGGAGGAAAAAATACGCTTGTGGCGGACGCCGGTATCCAGGGATTGGTGCTGCGCATGGCGATGCGCGGGCTTACTATTTCCGGTTGTGAGGTGACTGCCGAAGCGGGCGTGGTGTTGGGTGTTTTGGCGCAACACACGGCGCGGGCAGGACTTGCGGGTCTGGAATGGACGTGCGGTGTCCCTGGAACGGTTGGAGGAGCGGTGCGCGGCAACGCGGGCGCATTCGGCGGCGAGATACGCGATACGCTTGTATCCGTAGAGGCATGGGACGGCAGTACACTGCGCACGCTGACCAATGCCGCGTGTGGGTTCAGTTACCGCGAGAGTTTTTTTAAGACCGACGAGGGGCGCGGGTCGGTGATTTTGAGCGCGAAATTTTCCTTACGTGCGGAAGACGCAAAAACGTGCGGTGTGCGCGTGAAAGAATTGAGCCAAAAAAAAACAGCTTCCCAACCCTTGCAAAGCGTGACCGCAGGCTGCACGTTTAAAAATATACGGTTCGCAAAGCCGGATCCGCTTTGGACAAAAAAAATCCCGCGGCGTTTTTTGGATGCGGGGGTTATCCCTGCGGGATGGCTGATTGATGAGGTGGGACTCAAGGGAAAGAAAATCGGGGGCATATCCATCAGCGATCGGCACGGCAATTTTTTCTTAAACGATGGTACGGGAACCGCCGATGAAATGGTACAGCTTATCAGTATGGCAAAAATGCGCGTGCGCGACCAATTCGGAATCCAGTTGCAGGAAGAGATACAGTTGTTGGGATTTGAATAATAAAAAAGCCATCTTGAAAGGATGGCTGGTATGTCGTTGAGTATCTATTACGGCTGCTGATCGGGGATTTTCAGCATCTTGCGGATGAGCCATACCACATTATTCATACTACATGGTTTTCGGAGGTATGGCTGACTCTTCGCAATGAGCCGGTGTTTCGCGCAGATATCGCCAAGCATTTCGGAGCTCATCAGGATGCTCGGCGTGGCACACCAGCGCCTATCCCTTTTCATTGCTTCCAGCAAATCCCCCCCGGTTTCTCTTCCCAACAAATGGTAGTCGGTTATGATCAGGTGCAACCGATCTTCAGGAGGGTAGTTGCGTAGAGCGTTCATCGCTGTGTTACACGATGTTGCATCCAGCACGACCACCTGGTCCCCAAACTGTTTTGCACAAATTACCTTGACTAACCGCCGAATAGACGACTCGTCCTCAACATGCAGGATAATATATGGATCCATTTCTTTTCTCCTATTCTTCTCTCGAGATGATACATTCGGCCACCGCCTTTACGAGGTGTTTCATTTCCTCCAAATCATTTCTGTCCGCGCATTTCCAGCCCTCTGCTGAAAATTGCGGCACCTGCTCTTTGTCACAGAGCAGGAGTACTGCCGATTTGGGAAAGTATGGTTCCCAATTTTCTTCACGCGCGCGCGTTGCATATTTCAGGACTAATGCGGCATCTGTGGCTTGCGTGTCAACCACGACACAATCAATCCACTTTCTGGACAGCCGGTGCGCGACGTACAGCATGCACTTTTTTCCTGATGTAAATCTATGGACGCGCGATCGCTCCGGGGTCCAGGGAGATGCGATTTTGCGTGCCACGCTATCCAGGTACTTTTGCACCTCCTCTATGGCCATGAGGGGGTTGGGTACGATGAGATGCAAACGCATAACGTAGTTATGCCAATCGGGCTTTGCCAGCTCGTGTATCTTCTGTCTGATTACCTCCGCTTCAGCGTCCATTACCTCAATGGCGCGACGTAAAGCCGCGTCAAACTCGCGTTCGAGTAATGTGACGCGTAATTGGTCCGTGATGACGAACAGCACGCGAATCATGAAAGCTCCTTTTTGATGGATGAAAAAATGACGCTGTGGTTATGAATGAGCGGTTTGAACACTTATATATACCATACCGTACCTACGTTGTCAAGCATCTCGCGCATTTACCTCACCCCGCATCACACGTACATTTATGTTGGACTTGCGAAGTCCAACATCTATTTGCACAAACACCTAATTATGGTACCCTATAATAGGTTACCTAACAGCCAACAACTCAAACGTACAACACTGGCAATGCCGTTTGTTGTATGTGGCACGGTGTTGGTGAGCTCACTATGTCACTCCAAATATCGGGGAACAACCTTGAAATAACCCCGTCGCTTAGACGGTACATAGAAGAGAAGATTGGCGGCATCAGCAAGTATCTCGGGGACATCAAGAAAATGCAGGTGAACTGCATCGTTGACCACCATCACCAAAAGGGCGAGGCGGTGCATCGCGTGGAAATCACCGTACACGTACCCAAAGAAGTGTTCCACATTCAGGCCGCGGGTTCGGAAATGCATGCGGCGATAGATAAGGCATCCGATAAGCTGCAGCAGCATGTTGAAAAATATAAAAAGCACTTTATGGAACGCGATCGTACGGCGTTGCGCCGCCTTAAAGAAACCGTGTTGATTTGGCCAAAGGCATTCATGCGTAAATCGGTATCGGATACGGACAAGACACCGCAACGGCGCGAAGGGGAGGTGGCAAGCGGCGGCATTGATGCGCATCGCGCTCTTACGGATAGCAAACCGATGACCGAGGCGGAGGCCATGGCGGAATGGCGCGTATCAGGCCTTTCAGCATATCTCTATCTGGATGCGGAATCGCATAAACCAACCATGCTGGCAACTGATGAACGTTCAGGTAAGCGCATCGCCGTTACGCTTGACTAGAGTGTATGATGTCTTTGCGAAATCTCTTTGGTGATCCCAACGCTAAGGTCGTAGGGCAACTTGAGCCTCTCGTGCAAGAAATAAATAATCTGGAACCCCGGTTCCAGGATTTTGCTAATGGTCAGTTTTCGGAAACGACGCTTGCGTTGCGCAAGCGCGTCCAGGAAGGCGCTTCGCTGGACGAACTCTTACCCGAAGCATTTGCGTTGGTACGCGAAGCCGCCAAACGGTCGCTCGGGCAACGGCACTACGACGTGCAGCTTATGGGAGGCATTGCATTGCATCAGGGACATATCGCAGAGATGAAAACGGGAGAAGGAAAAACGCTCACCGCAACACTCGCCGTGTATGTAAACGCGCTTACCGGACGTGGGGTGCATGTGGTAACGGTCAATGATTATTTGGCACGGCGCGATGTGGCGTGGATGGGAAAAATCTACGCGCTGTTGGGACTCACATGCAGTTCTTTACAGCACCAGACGGCGTTTCAATTTGATGCGACGGCGGATGATGCGCTGCGTCCCGTATCCCGCAAGGAAGCCTATGCGTGCGATATTACCTATGGCACGAACAACGAATTCGGCTTTGACTATCTGCGGGACAATATGGTGTACGATCTTGCGCACAAGGTCCAACGCGGCTTTGCGTATGCGATCGTGGACGAAGTGGACAGTATTTTGATAGATGAGGCGCGCACGCCGCTCATTATTTCTGCTCCTGCGGAGGAAAGTGCCGACCAGTACTATCAGTTTGCCAAACTCGTTGAGCAACTTTCTGAAAACACCGACTACAACATTGATGAAAAAATGCGCGCCGCCACGCTAACCGCAGAGGGCATCGCCAAAATGGAACAGTGGTTGCATGTGGACAATCTCTACGCACAGGGCGGCATGCGCCTCGTACACCACGCCGAACAGGCTTTGCGCGCGTACGCACTCTTTAAAAGGGATCGGGACTACGTGGTGAAGTATGGCGAAGTCATCATCATAGATGAGTTTACGGGGCGCATGATGCAGGGGCGGCGTTATAGCGAGGGGCTGCATCAGGCAATTGAAGCCAAAGAGGGCGTTGCCATCCAGCGCGAGAGCCAGACGCTTGCGACCATTACTTTTCAAAACTACTTTCGCATGTACGATAAGCTCGCGGGCATGACAGGAACCGCCGCAACCGAAGCCGAGGAGTTCAGCAAAATCTATAACCTTGAGGTCGTAACCGTTCCCACGCACATGCCAGTTGTTCGCAAGGACTTGCCAGACCGCGTGTATAAAAATGAAAAAGGGAAATTTGAAGCGGTTGTGCGTGACATCCGCGAGCGGTATGCGCAAGGCCAGCCCGTGCTGGTTGGTACGATTTCCATAGAAAAAAACGAGCGACTCGCGCATTTATTGGAATTGGAGGGCGTTCCGCACAGCGTGCTTAATGCAAAACACCACGAAAAAGAAGCGGAAATCATCGCTTTTGCCGGAAGAAAGGGCGCGGTAACCATTGCCACCAACATGGCGGGGCGCGGCGTGGATATTATGCTGGGGGGACCGGAAGCGAATAAGGATGAAAGGGAGGAAATTCGCAACCTTGGCGGGCTGCATGTGATCGGTACCGAACGCCATGAATCGCGACGCATTGATAATCAACTGCGCGGGAGATCAGGCCGCCAAGGTGATCCTGGATCTACACAGTTTTACGTTTCCATGGAAGATGACCTGATGCGCATATTCGGCTCGGAACGCATGCGGGGATTTATGGAGAAACTTGGGGTTCCGGACGACGTGCCGATTGAACACAAGATAATTTCTCGTTCTCTTGAAAGCGCGCAAAAAAAAGTTGAGGGATACCATTTCGATACGCGCAAGCACTTATTGGAATATGACGATGTACTCAATAAGCATCGCGAAGTTGTGTATGGCAGGAGAAATGAAGTGTTGGCAACGTATGCGAAAAACGAAGCGTTATCTCGGGACATACTTGCGTATGTGGAAGCGGAATTGGAGCAAGTGGTGTCGTTTCATACGGCATCCGAACGCGTGGCGGATTGGAATATTAAAGAAGTATACGAAGTGGCGCATACTATATTTCCGATAGCTGCACCCGACCGGCTGCCGATGGATACGCTGCGCGATGTGCCTGCCGCTTCCACGCGTGATAAAAGTTCCGAAGTGGCAGCGCGTACGAGGCTCATTGCGCATTTGCATAAGCTTGCGGAAAAAAACTACGCAGAACTTCGGGAACGTATTGCCCGGCAAGGGCGTGATAACGGCTGGAATGCGACGCAAAATCTCATGGGTACGATTGAGCGGGATATACTCTTGCGCACAATTGATACGTTGTGGATTGAACACCTGGAAGCGATTGATCACCTGCGCACCGGCATTGGATTGCGGGGTTACGGCCAGCGGGACCCCCTGGTTGAGTATAAAAAAGAATCGTATCAGCTGTATCACGTACTCATGAACACCATACAAAAAGAGGTGGTGTACAGTATTTTTAAAGTTGGTATCGCGGTAAGCTCGGCGCCTACCTTGTTACAACGCCAAGGCGTGCAACTCTCCGCGCCAGCAAAAACCATGGAAGAGGGGAGTCGTCGTGGAGCGGAAGTTGTTGTTGAGGTCGCGCCAAAAGACGCGCAAGGAAATAAAATTGGCCGCAATGACCTGTGTCCCTGCGGAAGCGGAAAGAAGTATAAGAAGTGTCATGGGAAGTAGGAGCTGACAAATAGAGCCGTTTCCGTCCGCAAACTGCGGATAAAGGGAAAAACCCCGTGCGATGAGCACGGGGTTTTTCTATGCCAAAATCCCGATCTCGAAAAATTAACACTGCTCGTCGAAGGTCGAGGTACGCGGCACCAGAGTCCGCAAGCTTACAAAAGTTGACACAACACCGAGTATGAAAAACATCACACAGGTGAAGAAAACATACGCGAAGAAATTCGCGGAAAGGTCATGCGGGAGCGCATCCGAGCGGCAGCCAAAAGTCTGGCAAAAGGCATCGAAGACGATATCGCCGATGAGTTCGGCAACCTGACTGGAAAGCTGACCGCTGACTTCACGGACGACGGATCAGAGATCGAGTCGGAGCTGACTGGCTACGCATTCGATCAGATCAACGACGCCCTTCTCGGTGAGGTCAAAAAACAACTGAGATGACCACGGGTCAAAATGCATATTACGAGCTTATGGAACGCTACGGCGGAGACATTAAAAAAGCCTCCAAAGCAAGAATTCCAGCAAGCAGCACGACGAAGCCTTAGCAGTCCGGCTATCGCAGTAAAATGCGCCGCACCCGTTTCAGATGCAAGCAAGCTTTCACCCTGCTGGCTCGCTAGGAATTATAAAAATTGTCACAGCGCATAAAAAACCGTACTCCTAGAAGAAGTACGGCGGCGGGGCATCAGGTTTGGGCTTGTGGGGACCGATGCACGCCTCAAAAATCCATTTACATGCGGGAATGCTTTCGGCATTCCCGCCATTGTGTACCGCAGCAAGCATGACGTGGTGCATTCTGTCGTAGAAACACACGACATCATATTTCAACCAAGAGCATTCTATCCCCTCATCTTCGGTTACATACAAAATAAATTCATCCACTTATTGTGGGTCCATTGGAAAGGATTCGTCAAACCCATGTATAGAATAGGTTTTTGTCTACTCCTCCTGATTAACGAGTCGTGCCATAACCCTACCCCTACCCTCCTCAAATCAAAGGACGTGGCTTTTGTTAAGGAGCTCAGTTACCCTGCTTGATTTTATCTCTCTTCTCTACAAACTGCAAATGCGAAAGTTTAAGTTATACACAGGGCATACACAGGTTATCCAAAAATTGATCTTGACAAAAGTTAGTTTTACGCACACAATAAATAGGAATTATTCTTATTTATTTAACCCCCTATGCTCTATGACTACAATTGCCCAAGATCCCCCATGCTCTACAAAATGACCAAGCAAAGGACGGCGATATTAAGCTTTTTACGATCACAGCATGCCCACGCGCATCCGAGCGCCGAAGAAATTTATACCGCGGTAAAAAAAGCGATTCCGTCGATGAGTTTGGGTACGGTGTATCGCAATCTCTCGTTTCTGCGGGACAAGGGTATTATTGAAGAATTTTCATTCGGGAAAGATAAGAAGATGCGCTACGAAGCATTTGTGGAAACGCACGCGCATTTCACCTGTGAAAAATGCGGAACGGTGGAAGATGTACGCTTTGCAAGACCAGATCTCTTCATAGCCGCGTGTGGCAAAACTCTGGATCACGAAATACATAAGCTCAATATTTCGTGCAAAGGTATCTGCAGGAATTGCATGAAAGCGAGTTCATAATCACCTAACACATCTGATGGCCATGTCATACCAAGCAAAACCACTTCCCTTTACCAAAAAGCTCACCGGCATTTCCCAAAAAACACTCGTCATACATCACGACAAACTCTACGCGGGGTATGTCGCGAAAAAGAACGAAATAGAAGAAAAATTACAGCAAGCGGATAACGCAACGGCAAATCAAACATATAGCGAACTGCGCGCATTGAAAGCCGACGAAACCTTTGCGGCGAATGGCGTGTATTTGCACGAAGGATATTTTGAGGCGCTTGGGGGAGACGGGAAAGCGACGGGGGAACTTGCTGATGCGCTGCAAGAAAAGTTTGGGAACCTTGAGGCATTCCAAGCCCGTTTTAAGGCGTGCGGTATGGCGGCGCGGGGCTGGGCGGTACTCGCCTGGGATACGAACGATCGGCAACTCCACATCTATACGGCGGATGCGCATAATCAGGGTGGCATCTGGGGCGCAGTTCCGCTCATCGTGCTGGATGTCTACGAGCACGCGTATTTTATGGACTACGGATCCGATCGCGGCGCATACATAGACGATTTTTTTAAAAACCTTGATTGGGTGACGGCGAATGAGAAATTTGCGACGCTTAAAAGGTCTTAACGAAAATTGAGTAAGAGGAACAGAACAAAACGACAACGTTTATTCTGAACCACACAAGAATATTGCTATGCATGAACATCATGAATGCGACAACTTTTGCGGCGACATGCTGCAAGTGAGCAAATCTGCTCCCGCATTTGAAGAAAATGCGTTGGTTGACGGGAAAGTAAAAAAGATAAGATTGGCTGATTACAAGGGAAAGTGGGTAGTGCTCTTTTTCTACCCGGAAGACTTTACCTTTGTCTGTCCGACCGAGATTCGCGGGTTTGCGAAAGCGGAAAAAGAATTTGCGAAACACAATGCGGTGGTGATTGGCGCAAGTACCGATTCCACGCACTCGCATAAAGCGTGGTTTGAACGGGATTTGCCCGAAGTGCAGTTTCCGGTACTCGCGGATACCGCGCACGTTGTGAGCGATGCCTACGGTGTTTTGCTGGAAGGCAGGGGAATTGCGCTTCGCGGTACGTTTATTATTGATCCCGAGGGCATATTGCAGTACCAGGTCATCTCTAATCTGAATGTCGGCCGATCTGTTGCGGAAACCTTGCGCGTACTGGAAGCATTGCAAACCGGCGGACTTTGCCCTGTGGAGTGGCATGAAGGGGATAAGACACTCAATACGTAACGCACCATTGACGACCCAACATTCATACGAGTAAAAACAGCCCGTTACACGGGCTGTTTTTACTCGTATGAGCTAATTTACAGACAAACAATGGCAAATGCACACGGTAGAGATGGATCTTGAAGCCAAGGGGTACATTTTTGCCGACGGCAAAATACAGTGGTTTGCGCGTAATACTTATTTCACACCTTCTGATCGGATTAGTTCATGAGAAATAACGACATCATCAACGTAGAGTATGGTATTCGTATCGTATGAATTCGCGCTGATGCCAAACTTCTAAATTGTTGTACACCGTATCTGCCAAAGGAAGGGTCTGCCCTATTTCGCTAATTATTTTTTGACCATCAAGCCACAGTTCCGCCAAACCGTCTTCTTTTTCAGAGAGATAAAAATGTGTTTTGATATGGAACTATTTCCCGATCGGAAGGAGAACCGTTTCTCCTCTTTGCTTGAAATGGGGCGTACTGAACGCTTTTAGTTCAAGAGACGGCAACCCGCTTTCATCTACAAATATACACATGCCCGGATATCCGGTCATCCACGAGGATTCGATATCTATAATGCTTGTCGGCATGCCTTTTTCAATATAGTACCAAGCGGAAAACCATACCGTGTCGCCTTTTTTGTAATGAAGCAATTCTGTATCAAGAGATGCCTTCGCGACCGGTACTCCGAAAGACGGCGGCACGGAATATGTTCTGAGTGATCTTGTCCCAGAGCGCACAACCGTATCGCTTGGCTCAACCCTGTTTTCAAGAAAATCGCATCCATTTTTTGAAATACATTGGTTTAACTTTATATAATCGCTTACTCCGTGGGCGCGCGGCGACTGTAGGGTAAAACCCGTCCAACCTGCCTCATCACTTTCATTTTGCATAAGAAAATTCTGCGGACTGTCCGTGTCTTCAAAATTTTCTTCAAAATATGCAAGGGTGGGAATAAGCGAATTTCCCACGTCGCTTACACGAAATATCTTTCCGTCAATTTCTCTATAATTTTTTTGATAAAAATCAACGTCGTACACATGTTGCGCAAACTCCAGCTTACTGTCAATCGCGTATTTTATACGCGTCACCGTCAATGAGCTGGCAAGCGGTATTACTTCCTTCAGGAATAAACATGGTTTGCGCAAGAGATTCGTCTATCGGGTAGATAACTCTCGTTTTATTGGAGAGCATGGCGATCGAAAGTCCGACGCATACGACAACAACTGCAAAAATAATGACAAGAAATTTTGTCATGACCGTATCACACGTAGTAAAGGTAAGACATTTCGTACTCGCCTTGCGTTGTTCGCAGACGTGATACCCTAAACTGGCACACGTCGAACTTTTTGGTTTTTAATACACCGTACCAATTTCTCGACAAGTTGCTGCGGGTTTGAATCAAATACAGCATCTTCGCTCCCGCGACACCATTTTTCTATAATATTTTGTATAACTTTATCGGTTTCCCAGACACCCTCGAGCGCCTCAATATACCCCCCCTTCCTCAAAAGCAATCGTAGATTCATTTATTGTGCAGATTCTTCCGTACCCGACGAGAATCGCGTCCGATGATCGTGTCAAAAGCAGGTTGCGATCTGAAAATCCAACCCAAGTATAAATGATTACGTCGAGATAATCAAAGATGATTAGGAATATGATTAAAGTTTTCTCCACCAATCTATTCCGCGTGGCCCGCGAGTACCTGATCTGGATGGACTGTTACCGCAAATACGGTAACGCGTCGCTCGTCTGCCACAAGTTCGGTATCGCTCGCAAGTCGTTCTCTCGTCGTCCCAAGCACTCGCCTCGCTAGACACCGTGGGACATTGAACAAGCATGTAGTAGCTATGAAGCGTGAGTATCCAAGGTGGGGCAAGGAGAAGATCGCTCTGTACTTGCAAGTTAAGAAACATATTGCGCTGTCCGGTAAGACCGTTTTGAAGGATATACTAAGCCAGTTGGAACAAAAGTAAAATAAAAAGTGTTATTGAAATGTACTAATGTTGGACTTGCGAAGTCCAACATTAGCCGAGCCAGACTCTACTTCGCACGTTTTACAGATGTCCTGTTATACAGTGTTTTAACCACAGACCATTGACAATTTCCACCAGTATGCTATACTCCCCAGTTACGTGATAAGAATTGCCTTTGCAAGAACTAGAAGAGATTGCGTAACATTATGGTCTTTTTTGGCCTAAAGCCTTGAAAGACCGGCATGGGGAAAATGCCAAAAACGGCCCTTTTGGGCCGTTTTTGGTTTGCTATAAAAACTATAAGACAGAGGGAGTCAGACATGGGCAGAAACGAGCGCGATATATATATAAAAACTTCAGCAAGGTGTTTGACAGAGATGACGTTCTGCAAAGTCCGCGGCGTGCAGAAAAAAACTTGCACATACCTCGCGTTTTATTTTGCCTATTTGTTGCGGCTCTAGACTAGCAGTACAGATACTGATAGTCTAGAATTATGCGTAACTACGTGAAAATATCGCCATACAAGATTGGAAAAATAATTGCACATTTTTGTATTGACATCACCTCCTCGAAAACTACTGCCCTGCTGGGCATGAATCGCAATACGATCAACCGTTGGTAGGGTATCTTTCGCAGAGCGATTTATGCTCATCAGATGAAAGAATGTGAAAAAATATTCGGTGAAGCAGAATTGGACGAGAGCTATTTCGGCGCATACAGGAAGCGTGGATACCATGGCAAGCTTCAAACGAGGACGAGGAACGCTCAAACAGCCGGTGTTTGGTATTTTGAAACGCAACGAGATGGTGTTTTTACTGAAATTATCCCGAACTGCAAGAAGGGGATACTTTATCAACGGGATCGAGAACTTCTGGAGCTGCGCCAAGCGACGATTGTCAAAGTTCAATGGAGTCAAAATCAATTTTGAACTCCATCTCAAGGAGTGCGAGTGGCGGTATGGGAAGGATTCCGCACTGCTTGAGATGAAGCTGAAAAAGATCGTCAAATGCTATTTGAACAGTTAAACATCTAGTCTAGAGCCTTGTTACATACTACTACTGGTTCAAAAATCTTTATCCCTTGTTTGTATGCTGAAATATTTATATAATACATCTATGCCGTATGAAACAAAGTTTTGAGAGAAAACTTTTCCCGTACACCATAGCAACGTTTGGGTTTATGGTGTTTTTCTTTGGTTTCTTATATGTACAAACTGCATCCGCCGGCTATTTTGACTATGATGACGTAGTGGTGATTGTGAATGACGCGTCGGCGACCTCAACCGCCATTGGCACGTATTTTCAGGTTGCGCGATCCATTCCCGATATACAGATGATCCATATCAGC
>Ga0210051_1002007_pt1 | contig 20603 bp, 24 predicted proteins | sample CryGey092014_all_FD_185464 | JGI IMG/M metagenome (GOLD analysis project Ga0210051, IMG submission 185464) | Groundwater microbial communities from aquifer - Crystal Geyser CG23_combo_of_CG06-09_8/20/14_all (SPAdes) (version 2) | ecosystem: Environmental > Aquatic > Deep subsurface > Groundwater... | reverse complement strand
CGCCTCATGGTGGGGGAAAATTAGGTCTTTGGCTCCGCCATGAATATCATATTGGGGTCCAAAATACTTTTCCGTAATGGCCGTATCTTCAATATGCCAGCCAGGCCTGCCATCACCCCAAGGACTTGACCATTTAGGTTCTCCGGTCTTACTAAATTTCCACAAGCAAAAATCTCCTTTATTTCTTTTTTCTTTACTTTCATCTATTCGAGAAACCGCATCCTCTGCCTGAAGAACGGTTCTCTTTGATAATCTTCCATAATTTTTAAATTTTGAAATATCATAATAAATCCCATCTTCTATCTGGTAGGCAAAACCTTTTTTCAGCAATCTTTCAACCTGGCTAATAATTTCTCTAATATGGTCAGTTGCTCTAGCATATTTTGTCACGCTGTCGATTTTCAGGGCTTTCATATCATTCAGATATTCTTTTTCAAACTGGCAAGTCAATTTTTCCGGAATTATGTTTCTTTCTTTCGCCCTTTGAATTATTTTATCGTCGACGTCGGTTATGTTTTGAAGATAAAAAACGTCGTAACCTTTCTGCCTGAGATATTTTACAATCACGTCAAAAGCAATATAGGTTCTGGCATGACCAATATGGTTGAAATCGTATGGCGTAATGCCGCAAACAAAAATATTTATTTTTTTATCTTTTCGGGGCCTCAAAGTTTCTTTTCTCCGCGATAGAGTGTTGTAGAGTTTAAGCATGTTTATTTATCTTATCACACTTTGATTTTTTGAGGAATTTACCAGTCTCTTTTTGTTGACAAATTTAATTAAATATGTTACTGTTTTATTCTAAAGAAGCTCTTTTAAATACCTATCTTAGGATTGAAATTTAACCCATTTCTCAGCTCTAAACCTTGTTTGGTTTTGAGCTGTTAAGATATTTATTATTACGGAAAGGAGGTATCACTAAATGAACTTGGACTTGGAAGAAATTGTGGTTGGATTACAGAAACGCCGCGTAGAAACAGATAAGGTGCTTGATCCCATTTTTGAAAACAAAAAGCCCAAAAGTCCAGAGGAAGCTTTCCTGTGGAGTCATCTTTATGGAGTTTATCGGCTTTTGCTGAAGGATTCTATTTCTCTTAGCGCCGATGGCTCCTTGTCTCCCCACGAAAGTTTACCTTCGGAACTCCTCCCGGCTATAAAATCTACTAAGGTAAGCTCTCTTAGTGTTGATGAGTTGGAAAAAAACTGGGAAGAAAGGAGAATGCAGGTACTGGAGATTACCGAAAGGGGGATTAAAGACCTGCTTTGGTTTCGGGGGCTGTGGAGGCGGTTGTATGAAGGGTTTGAATTTCGCTGGGAAAAAATCCTGGAGGAACCTGCGCCTGTAGGGGAATACCAACTGCTAACTGAAGAGAATAAAGAGGTGGTGCATCTATTGACTACGGTGGGGATTGGAGCTGGAGTGCTTGCCCAAGCCTTATTTGAGATTTCCGGGAGATTATTTGGCCCATCCTGTTATATCTTAGGGATCGGCGATAACGGAAAGGTCTACAAAAAAGCTCTGCCTGGAATCGATTTTAAAAAACCTGAGACGCTTCAGCGACGGTTTGACAACTGGAGAGAGATGACTGCCAATGGTTTTTATTTCTGGACTCTTCCCCCTGAATACTTGAATGCTATCGTTGGAGAAGGAGAAAGATGGACCCATTTGAGTTCTTCCACCACTAATTACCCTACAATAAGCGGAGGGTTCGAAGTGGGGGACCAACTAATTCGATTTGGCCTTGACCACAAACACTATTTCTCTCCTCATCCTCATGAGGTGATCATCAGATCGGGAGATATTGATACCATCACTGTAATGGATCTATCTCCGCTAAAGGAGGGGGTAATCTACAAGGTAAAACACCTCGATGGCACCATTACCGTTGGGGACTATCGTAAGTCTCCAGAGTCTAATGCCTATTTGTTTTATCCATCGGATTACTTTGCCAGCTTTCTGATGGGTGAACTCCGAGTTCTGGCGACAGATTGGCAAGGGATTGCTTCTCTAATCGGCGCCATTGCTCGAGACATGTTCGTCTGCGAAGAGGTACATAAGTTTTACAAAATGAAGGGAGGAAAGCAACAAAGAGAAGAAACCGCCAGAGAGAGAAAAAGTACAGTCAAATGGATCCCTCGGTTTAAAGTGGTTTATGATCTGCCATTGAGGGCTATAACTAAAGTGGGGGAGTTGGAGGAAAAAATATTTAGCGTAGCCCCTCATCCTGTTGCAGGTCATCCTTATCGCTTACCTAATGGTAAACACGCCAACAGTTTCCAACTGGAACTGGCTAAACACTTTGGGGTAGTTATCCCCACTGGTTATACTTTCGTCCGTCCATACGAAAAGGGAGAATACGAGGTCCAGTATACTCTTTACAAGAGTCGCTCCGCCCTCCAGACGCTTTTTGGTGCTCATTCATGACAATCAACCCTAAGATAGTTAAATAAGGTGATCCGTTCGACTCGGATTTCGGGAGCAGCGATTTTGCCTGCTCCTTTTATTTTGATTTTTTGGAAAATTTGTGATAAAATAACAAAATATGGATTTTAGCCAAGAGTTAAAAACATTTTTGTGGGCAATGACCCCTGTCGGCGAATTAAGAGTTGCCATACCCATGGGATTGACCGTTTATAAGCTAAGCCCGCTTGCCGTTTATTTTTTTTCTGTTTTGGGGAACTTGTTTTCGGTTTTTTTAATTCTTACCTTTTTGGGCGCTTTTTCCCGATGGACCTCCAAAAACATTTATTTTTTCAATCGTTTTTTCACTTGGTTATTTTCCCAAACAAGAAAAAATCATTATGATAGGGTAAACAAATACGGGCTTTATCTTCTGCCTTTTTTTGTAGCTATTCCTCTGCCTGTTACCGGAGGATGGACCGCTTCCCTGATTGCTTTTGTCTTCGGTATGCCTTTTAAAAAGGCTTTTCCTTTAATAGGATTAGGAATTTTGGCTGCAGGATTAATCGTCTCGTTTCTTACTAGGGCTGGAATTGCCATTGAAAAAAATTTTGGCTGGCAAATGTTAATAGGAATATTGCTGATTGCCGGCATTACCTATTGGCTTTATAAGAAAAATAAAAATAATAAGTATTAAGAAAAAGGTCGAAGAAGGTTCCTTCTTCTCCACCTTCGCTTTCGCTACGCGAAAGCTCGGTTTATGAAGAAAACAGACGCAATAATCAGCATAATTTTAGGATTTTTAATAGGAGTTTTTTTCTTTGTTGTTTTAAAGAACGTCGGCATAAAAATTCCTTATCTCTGGACCTTAATAATTGTTTTTCCGCCTTTATCCCTGCTGGGCATGTTTATTGTTTCTTCGCTCGGAAAAAAGTTTTTAATTATTCTGCAAGCCGGGAAATTCGTTTTGGTGGGAGCTTTCAATACTTTCATTGACTTGGGCGTTCTAAATATATTAATCTGGATTTCGGGGGTGGCCTCTGGCGCCTGGTATTCGGTTTTTAAAGGAATTTCTTTTTTAATAGCCGTAACAAACAGTTATTTTTGGAACAAACACTGGACATTTGAAAAAAGGAAGGAAGCCTTTGTCCCAGGAGAATTTTCCAAGTTCCTAGCGGTAACCGCGATCGGTCTTTTTATTAACGTGGGAATTGCCTCTTTTATCGTAAATGTAATCGGACTCCAATTTGAAGTTTCAAAAGCAATGTGGGCAACAATCGGAGCGTTTACCGCTACTTTTTTTGCCTGGATTTGGAATTTTTTAAGTTCAAAATTTATTGTTTTTAAAAGCTGAAGCTTTAGCTGAAGCAGTCGAAGAGAACTTTGTCCTCTTCTCCTCCCTCGCCTCGCTATAGCAAGGCTCGGCGAAAGAAGAAGCACGCTTCTTCGCACAATAATATGTCATTAGTTTTATATCGAAAATATAGGCCGCAGACTTTCGCGGAAGTGATTGGCCAGGAGCACGTGGTTAAAACCTTAACCAACGCCATTTCGTCCGGAATAATATCCCACGCTTATTTGTTTGCCGGACCACGCGGGGGAGGAAAAACCACTCTTGCCCGGCTTTTGGCCAAATCTCTTAATTGTCAAAATAGAAAAGAGGGGCAATCTGAACCCTGCAATAAATGTAATTCCTGTCTGGAAATTATGGGAAACAGGTCTTTGGATTTAATTGAGATTGACGCTGCCTCCCACCGAGGCATTGATGAAATAAGAGAGTTAAGAGATGGAATAAAATTCGCCCCAACCAAATCTAAATATAAAATATTTATTTTAGACGAAGCTCACCAGCTTTCTAAAGATGCGGCAAACGCGCTTTTAAAAACCTTGGAAGAACCGCCCTCTCATGTAATTTTTGTCTTAGCCACGACCGAAATCCATAAAATGATTCCAACAATCATTTCAAGATGCCAGCGTTTTGACTTCAGAAAGCTGACCTTACAGGAGATTGTAAAAAAATTAGAATTTATTGCGAAAAAAGAAGGCGTTAAAATAGAAAAAGGAGCTCTAGAATTAATTGCCTTGAATGCCACAGGCTCAATTAGAGACGCAGAAAGCATATTTGGCCAGATTTTAACCTTTGAAGATACGGCACGAGAAATCAAGTCTGAGGAAGTGAAAAATTTGTTGGGATTGGTGGAAATAAATTTAATCAGCCAATTTTGCGATTTTCTTTCTCAAAAAAAAGCTTCGGAATCCCTTAATTTCTTAAACGACATAATGGAAAAAGGCGTTGATCTCCAGGAATTCACAAAATCTTTAATTAATTATTTAAGGCAGGGGTTGATTTTAAAGATAATGGGGCCGGAAGCGGCTAACCCAATTATCACTGGTTTAACCAAAGAAGAATTCCAAAGACTCCAAAAACAAACAGAAAGTTTTAAAGAAGAGGAATTACGGAAAGTTATCAATCTTTTTTTGGAAGCAGAAAATAAAATGAAATATTCTTCCATACCACAACTGCCCTTGGAGCTAGCCATCATTGAAACAATAGAGAGCGAAGAAGATAAATCTTCTTCTTCCCCTTTCGCTGCCGCTCGGTAGGGCGAAGAAGATAAATCTTCTTCTTCCCCCTTCGCTGTCGCTCGGGAACCAAAAGAGTAAGTTCTTTACATTTTTGAACCACGATGATAAAATTAAATAAATACTAATCGTGGTTCGTTATGCCAAAAATTCAAGAAAAAGCAAAAGCAATAAAGCTTAGAAAAAGAGGTTTGTCTTACAATGAAATTTTGAAGGAAGTTCCAGTAGCTAAATCAACTTTATCATTATGGTTAAGAAGTGTTGGCTTAGCTAAAAAACAAAGGCAAAGACTCACGGAAAAGAGACTTACTGCTCTTCTCAAAGGAGCAAAAGCCAAAAAAGACCAGAGATTAGCACTTACAAAAGAAATAAAAAGTAGGGCAAGGAAAGAAGTGGGGAAATTGTCTAAAAGAGAATTATGGCTTATTGGGACGGCTCTTTATTGGGCAGAGGGTGCGAAAGCGAAACAGTGGAACGTTAGTGTGGGTTTAAAATTTAACAATTCCGATCCTACAATGATTATTTTCTTCTTAAAATGGTTGAAAGAAATTTGTTTCGTTTCTCCGCAAGATATTATTTATGAATTATATATTCACGAAACAGCTGATTGGAAAAATGCTAGGAAATATTGGAGTAAAATTATATCTATTCCACCCCAAAAAATAAGAATATATTTTAAACATAATAAAATTCAAACAAAAAGAAAAAATATTGGTAATGATTATTATGGATTAATAATGGTACGTGTTAAGAAAAGTACAAATCTAAATCGGAAAATTACGGGTTGGATAGAGGGTACTTGTCAATATTGCGGGGTGGTGCAACGGTAACACGCTAGGCTTTGGACCTAGAATTCTTGGTTCGAATCCAAGCCCCGCAGCTCTTCGTCGCTACTGCTCCTCAGAGTCTTCGACCCACTATATAAAAGCGACGAAGACACTGAGATCGGCAGAGCGAAGTGCCTATTTTAATCAAAATGTCATACACTGTCTATATTGTTGAATGTGCCGATGATTCTTTCTATGTCGGTTGTGCTAACAATCTTGAAAAACGAATAAAACAACATAACAAATCAAAATGGGGAGCGCGCTATACAAAGGTTCGCAGACCGGTAGTTTTGAAATATTCGGAAGAATTTAAAACATTAAAAGAAGCCAGACGCCGGGAATCCGAAATCAAAGGTTGGCGGAGAGAAAAGAAATTGGCGCTAATGAATCGGTAGTGCTCAGTTCGAGAGCTCAAAGAAGGCAAGACTTCTTTTCACCCCTTCGCTGTTGCTCGGGAGACCGATCCGCCTCATATTTTTAGATAAAAGTCGTCATATGGGCGATTTTTTGGTAGGATAAATAATATGAAGACAGGGATCATCGGCGCAGGACGTATAGGATCGGTGCTCTATAAAAAAACTGTTTCTTTGGGTTGGGAAATAAAATTTATTTTGAAAGATGACGGTGTTTATAGAAATTTATCCGAAAGAATGGACAATTTTGAGAATCGCCAAAATTATTTTAAAGACCTTGATGTTGTGTTTTTAGCTATTCCGACCTTTGACGATGGCAAGACAGCTTTTGACTATATGACATCTTTATTAGAGAAAAATATTCCAGTTGTAACTTGCGAAAAGGGGTCTTTGTCAAATTATTTTTCCGAGCTTGAAAAATGGATAGATAAAATCGGCTACAGCGCTACGGTCGGAGGCGGGACCAGATTATTGAGGTATTTAGAGAGGAGAATTAACCCGCAGGTCAATGAAGTTCAGGCTGTTATAAATGGAACGCTAAATTATATTTTTGACGAAATCTCAAAAGGAAGAAATTTGGGAGAGGTTGTTGAAGAAGTAAAAAGACTTGGCTATACAGAGCCTGGAGCAAGCAGTCCTATAGATATAATCAACAAAGAATCTTTAGGAGATGCTCCTATGAAATCTGCGATTCTATTTAATGTTTGTTTCAGAAAATTTACTCCAAAACGCATGAAAGCAAAAAATGTGGAGCTTAACAAGATAGGTAAACAAGAGCTGAGAAATCTTATTACGGAAGCCAATAATAGAAGATATATTGTGTCCATCACCAAAGGAAATAATAAAGAAGATGTAATTGGCGGATTCAAATACCAGATAGACGATTGGACTATTTCCGCTGGGTTTAAACGCATAGATGATAATCCCTTATTTAGAAAATTAATTCCCGAAGGAGTCGATAATGCAGTGTTAATCTCAGAAGGAGAATTTGGAAGAGAGGGAACTTATGTTTTAAGTGGCCCTGGAGCTGGGTCTGGACCAACAACAAACTCTATGATAATTGACGCGGAAGCCATTCTTTTAAAAAGAGATAGCTAAACAGGTTCTAACGTCGTCCACGATCCGCAGCAAATGAAAATCGCCAAAAAGGCGCCTGTCTACCGTCAGGCAGGGGTTTTTGGTAGGATAAAAATATGAAAAACGTTGAAATCGAAATTCAAGTAAAAATCGAAAATAGTAAGGCCTTGATAGATTTTCTGGAAAAGAACGGTGAATTTAAGGGAGAAAATCATCAGATAGATGAGTATTTTTCGCCGGCCCATCGCAACTTCCTTGAACCTCGGCCGATGCACGAATGGCTAAGATTAAGGAATTCCAACGGTAAATATTCCATAAATTACAAAAACTGGCATTTTGACGATACCGGCAAAAGTTATCATGGCGACGAACACGAAAGCAAGATAGAAGATTTAGAACAGGTCAAAGAGATACTGGAAGCCCTTGATTTCAAAATGTGTGTTGAAGTTGATAAGTTAAGAAAAATCTGGATTTATAAAGATTACGAAGTGGCCGTGGATTCTGTAAGGGGGCTTGGTGATTTCGTAGAAATCGAATACAAGGGCGAAGATAAAAACGCCGACCCGAAGAAAGTCACGGAAGAAATGATAGGTTTTCTTAAAGAAGTGGGAGTGGGGAAAATAATGAGAAACTACGTCGGCTACCCGTTTCAATTATTATTCCCAAAAGAAGTAAAATACGAAGAACAATAAATTATGAAAATATATTTTGCGGCTCACTCCACAACAAAAGACAACGAAGCCCATCTTTCATCGGGTTGGAAAGATGTTGGATTGTCTGAGCTTGGTATTCAGCAAGCCAAAGAAATGGGGGAGAGGTTTAAAGAAATAAAGATAGACTTGATTTGTTGCTCTGATCTAAAGAGAGCGGTTGATACTGTAAAGATAGCCTTTGGAGATAAATATCCAGTTATTGCTGATAAGCGCCTCAGAGAGCTAAATTATGGCGATTTTAACGGCAAACCAAGCGAGGTTGTAGAACCAATGAAAATAAGCCACATAAAGGAACCCTTTCCCAATGGCGAAAGCTATGAACAGGCGATAGCCAGAACTCACGAATTCTATAAAGAGTTAAAGGAAAAATACCCAGAAAAAACAGTTTTAGTTGCTGGCCACCGTGCAACTCAATATGGTTTAGATACATTAGTGGGCGGTAAAACAATTGAAGAATGCCTAAACACACTATTTAAATGGCAACCTTATTGGGAGTATAATATTTAAAGAATAAAAATATGAACAATAACTCAAAAACAAAAGTCGGAGCCTGCGGGATTTGCTGTTCAACCTGTGGGTTATATCTCAAAGGAATTTGTCCTGGCTGTAATAAGACAAAAGAAGGTGTTGAATTTCTAAAAAGCATTAATGCCAATTGTCCTGTTTTGGAGTGTGCTATTGGAAAAGGAATGGATGTTTGTTCAAAGGATTGCCACGAATTTCCCTGTAGCAAATTTGAGGGCTGGCCGTTGACTAAAGAATGGCTTGAGATGTACAAAGGAAGATTAAAAGATGGCAAATAAAAATTTAGGCCGTAGTTAAATTGGTCGAGGCCGAACCTCACTCAGTCGCTAAGAGAGCGGTTTTTTGGTATAATAAAGTAAGCAATATGAATACGAAATTTAAAAAAATTCTCACTATCGGGATTAATAAATTTGCATTGGATTCCGCGTATTGGCAAAGAATTGAAGCATTGACCGAAAAAATAGTCAACTGCGATAAAGATAGCCCCGAGATTAAAGACGAACTAACTGATACTGATTGTTTGCTTACAGGATTCGGGATAGTAGTCAATAGGGAAATGATAGATAGTTCTCCTAACTTAAGATATATTGGTGTGCTAGCTACTGCATATGGGAAGGTCAATGTTGATTATGCAAAAAGTAAAGGAATTTCCATTTGTAACATTCCAGGGTATGCCACAGAAGCAGTTGCAGAATTTGTCTTTGGTGTAATTCTAGATCATATCAGAGAGATAGAAAGAGGAAAGAAACAGGCAAGGGAAGGAAATTATTCCGAGGCTGGATTTTCAGCCATTGAAATCAAAGATAAAGTATTCGGAATTTTGGGTTTGGGAAGAATTGGCAGTAGAGTTGCAGAAATAGCTTTAGGTTTTGGCGCAGATGTCAGATACTGGAATATAGATAGAAGAAAAGAATTTGAGGAAAGAGGTATAAAATATGAAGATGCAGACAATTTGATTCCTAAATGTGATTTTCTCTCTTTACATTTTGCTCAAGTAAAGGATACCGAAAATTTCTTAAACGGAGAAAGAATTCAGAAAATTAAAAAAGGAGCTTTTGTAGTCAACACAGCACCGATGGAATTAGTGGATATCGATGCCCTCGCAGCAAGATTGAGCATTGGAGATATGACATTTATTTTAGATCACTCTGATGAGATGTCTCAAGAGAATATAAACAAACTTTCAAAATTCAAAAATTGCATAATTTATCCACCGATCGCTTACATAACAAAAGAAGCAAGGATAGCAAAGCAGGAAATCTTTGTTGGGAATATCGAGAGCTTTTTGAAAGGACTTCCGACGAACCAAGTGAACTAATACAAAGCTCGCTTATTTTTAAACTTCAGTCGCCAAAGGGGCGATTTTTTGGTAAAGTAAAATAATATGAGAACAAGAATAATAGTATCTGCTATCATTGAAAACGATAAAGGAGAAATATTAATAGGAAAGAAGTATCCAAATAAAGGCGTTTACCTTGATGCTTGGCATATTCCAGGCGGTGGCATAGAAGAAGGCGAAAGGATAGAGGAAGGATTGAAGCGGGAAATTAAGGAAGAAACCAATTTAGAAATTGCAGACATTCGGCCTATTCATTTTTCTGACGATATAACAACAAGAATTCAAGACGGTAAAACCGAAAAAATTCAGATGATATTTCTTGAATTTAAATGCAAAGCAAAAACAGAGAATCTTTCTCCAAGTGACGACTTAGAAACTTTGAAATGGGTTCCGAAGGCTGAAATTAAAAATTATAACCTAACTCCGCCCGGCGAGAAACTTTTTAAATTTTTAGGAATGAGATGAGTAAAATTAAATTAATATTCTTTGATATGGACGGAGTGCTTGTTGACATTATAGGTTATAACGAAAACGGCAAAAAAGTTGCGATAAGCACCTGGAATACCGTCTTTGATCAGACTGGTATCTACCATGAACATGAAAGATTAAAAGAATTATTCATTAAAGGAAATTTCCCTACTTATATGGAGTGGACAGATGAAGCTTGCCGAGTTCTTCAAAAACATGGATTAACAAAAGATAAATTTATGGAAATCATTAATAGCAGACCTTTGATGAAAGGGGCGGAAGATACTTTGCGCGAATTAAAAAAGAGGGGGTACAAAGTAGCAGTAATAACAGGAAGTTTTAAAGCATTAGCAAAAAGAATAAAAGAACTACTTGGCTTAGATTATATAATCGCTCATTGTGACTTGATTTTTAATGAAAATGGAAATCTTAAACAATGGCAGTTAATTCCTTGCGACTTTGAAGGTAAAGTGGAATATTTCAATAAACAGGCCAAAGAATTGAATTTAAATCCTTCCGAGTGCGCCTATATTGGGGACGAAGTTAATGATATGCCCATTTTTGGAAAAGCTGGTTTAAGTATTGTTTTTAATTGTCAGAAAGAAGAAGTTAAGAAAGCTGCTGGTATTATAATAGACAAAAAGGACCTAAGAGAGATTTTACAATATTTCCCAAATCTTTAACGTTAGCATGACAGCGGTTTAATCGGTTCAACCACCGGAAACTGCTCCCAGAACCAAGTTCGAACTATGTCCCATCCCCGCAGCCACCTTGAGCGCGGCTGGCCCTGAGTTCACCGAAGGGTTCGGGAGACCGAGTCGCCTTTAGTCCAAGAATTTTTCTCGGATTTTTGTTACCATAATATAGTCGATGAAGTTTTACTTCATCTCCATCTTCGTCCCGCTTTGCGGGACTCGATTTATGAAGCTTAATGTTCTGTACGAAGATAATCATTTAATAGCGGTTTATAAACCGGCTGGCGTTTTAACCCAAAGAGACAAAACGGGCGATATTAGTTTAGTAGACGAGGTGAAGGCTTATTTAAAAGAGAAATATCAAAAATCCGGTAATGTGTTTTTAGGATTATTGCATCGTCTTGACAGGCCGGTTTCGGGAATTGTTTTATTTGCCAAAACAAGCAAAGGTGCTTCGCGCCTTTCTGAGCAATTCCGCAATCATCAGATTGAAAAGACGTATAACGCTATAGTTATGGGAAAAATAAAGAAAAACAAGGGAATATTGATAAATCATATTCAAAAAGATAGAAATAAAAAAAGGGCAACAATAGATAAAAAGGGGAATGGTAAAAAAGCAGAGCTTTCCTATAAAGTGCTTGCTTCAAATAATAAATTCTCTCTTTTGGAAATTAAAATCAAAACCGGTAGATTTCATCAAATCCGCGCCCAACTATCATCAATTGGCCATTCAATTTTAGGCGACATAAAATACGACGCACCCTTTGCTCTTCCGGATAAAAGTATTGCCTTATTTGCTACTTCAATTTCATTCCAAACGGCAACATCAAAAGAAAAAAAAGAAATATCTGTAAGAATTCCTTCGCAATGGGATTCTGTGTTAAAATACGAAAACAACCCCGACCGAGACGCGTCGTTTAAGGAGCCAAAAATTACCTTGAGCAGACAATAACCGTAAAGTTAAAGTATTGTCAAAATTTCCACAATTGCTTAATATATATAAAGAGTCTATAATTTAAACCGTAAGTATAAAAAAGTCGAAAATTAACAAATAAAATTATTTAAAACAAATATGTTTGTAAAAATAACCGGTCTTTTGGGAGGAAAAAGGGCCGTAAAGAGCTTGGGCGCCTTTTGTCTGGCTCTCTTTGGGACATGCGGTCTTATTTTGAGTTTTGGGGTAGATGTATTGCAGCCGGCCTGGGTAATTTGGATATTTTGGGGCGGATCAATCCTGGGTTTTCTTTTGCTGATTGGCGGAATCTTTGCTTCTGATATTTAAAGCGATAACTGATATTACAAATCTAATGTACAGAAAAGACAGACAAAATGAGTTTTACACAACATTGGCAAAAAAGGACGGGTATCCCGCAAGGTCAGTATATAAACTACGGGAGATAGACGAAAAATACAAAATTATCAAGGAGAACAGCCGGGTTTTAGATTTGGGTTGTGCGCCGGGTTCATGGATTTTATATATTTCTCAAAAAGTGGGCAAGGGGGGAAAGGTGATTGGTGTTGATATTGAAGAAATTAAAATACCCCAAAAATCCAATATTACTTTCATTAAAAAAAGCGTTTTTGATTTAAAAGAATCCGATTTTAAAGATAAATTCGGGGCGATTGTTTCCGATCTGTCGCCAAAAACATCGGGCGTAAAATTTTTAGATTCCGGAAGGTCTTTAAAATTGGCAGAAAAATCTTTTGAAATTGTAAGATTATTTCTATTGCCTGGCGGAAATTTTGTCTGTAAGATTTTTGAAAATGAATCAAGTGAAGAGTTTTTTAAAAAAATAAAAAATCATTTTGATTTTGCAAAAAGATTCAAGCCAAAAGCAGTAATCAAGAAAAGCAAAGAATTTTATATTATTGGAAAAGGATTTAGGTTGACCGATTGATTTTTAAATGTTAACATTACCTACGTAAGATAGTTGCCTAATGAATATTTAGTCGAGTTTATTCAGGAAACTAAACTTTAGGACAAAACCTTAAAACATTAATTAAATTAACTACCAAGTCCGCCTAAGGCGGACGAAGGTGAAGAAGAGATTTATCTCTTCGACTTATAACTATGGAAGGAACAATTAAAACTCTTACAGATAAAGGATTTGGATTTATTACCGTTGATGGCGAAGAAAAAGATTTGTTTTTTCATAAGAACGAGCTGAAGGGCGTAACCTACGAAGAGTTAAAAGTAGGCGATAAGGTATCTTTTGAAAAAGCTGATTCTCCAAAAGGACCCAACGCAACAAACGTAACCCGCATCTAAGAATTTATTTTGTAAGATCAAATAAATGAAAACCAAGTCCCGCTTCCGGCGGGATTTGATTTTTGATACGGATTAAAATAGTTTATACTAACAATATACGATTTAATACTTGCTGAATTTTTATGGAGCCATTAGCATCAAAAATCAGGCCTAAAACCTTGAAAGAATTCGTCGGGCAGGAGCATCTGGCCGGCGAAGGGAAGCCTTTAAATATTGCCATTAAACAAAAGCATTTGTTTTCTTTTATTTTTTGGGGGCCTCCGGGAACCGGAAAAACGACTTTGGCTAAGATATACGCAAACAGCCTGAATGCAAAAATTTACGAATTGTCCGCGGTTTCGGCAGGGAAAGCGGATATCAGAAAGATATTGGACGAAGATTCACGGGGAGTTCCCAAGGTTTTATTTTTAGACGAAATACATCGCTTTAACAAAGCCCAGCAGGACTTTCTGCTTCCTTACGTTGAAAGAGGGGAGATAACTTTGATTGGAGCCACTACCGAGAATCCGAGCTTTGAAGTGATACCGCCCCTGCTTTCCCGATGCAGGGTTTTTGTTTTAAACGAACTTTCGGAAGACAATATGAAAGCCATTATTAAAAGAACCGGGCTGAAAATGGACAAAAAAGCGGAAGACTGGCTGATTAATATGGCCAACGGCGACGCCAGGCAGGCGATAACCATGCTGGAAAATACGAGCGAACTTTACAAGAAAATCACGGTGGAGAATTTAAAAAACGCTCTCCAGTCAAAGTTTTTAAGATACGACAAAGTAGGGGAGGAACATTACAATACTATTTCAGCTTTTATCAAAAGTATGAGGGCCTCGCAACCCGACTCGGCCTTATATTATTTGGCCAGGATGATTGATTCCGGTGAAGATCCCAAATTTATAGCAAGGAGAATGGTTATTTTCGCTTCAGAGGATGTAGGCTTGGCTCAGCCTACGGCTTTGGTGGTGACTAATGATGTTTTCAGGGCCGTGGAAATAATCGGTTTGCCCGAATGCGGCATTAACTTGGCGCACGGAGTAGTTTATCTGTGCCAATGCAAAAAAGACAGAAGCGCTTGCGAAGCCTATATGAAAGCCATGGAAGACGTAAAAAAATTCGGGAATCTAGCCATTCCTTTGAGTTTGCGGAATCCGGAAACAAAACTAATGAAAGAATTGAATTACGGCAAAGGATATGAAAAATACTCCAAGGAATCTTTTCTGCCCGATAAGTTGAAAGGAAAGAAATACTTAAAAAAACAGGAATGAGCTCAGATCGAAATGGGTTGACAGAATATTAATCTTAATATATGCTATTAGCATAACTGAATCTCATAGCTTTATTTAAGAACCTACGAGACCAACCGGTCTTTTTTATTTGTAAAGACCAGATGTTATGGGGAAGACCCCTTGAGGAAAAATTATGCATACAAGAAGTTTTAACAATAGAGGACCGAAAAAATACCTCTTCCAGTCCCACTACAAGAATGCGGGCTCTTTACGTTTGGGCCGCAGGAGGCTAGGAGGTCGGCCCGGGGAAAGAATAGATCCCGCAAAGTTTATCAACAAAGCGATTATGGCTGAAGGAGATGAATATTTTATGCCTGAACACAAATTTCAGGATTTTAAAATTGATCAACGATTGATAAGGGCTATTGCAAATAAGGGTTACAAAATACCCACGCCAATTCAAGACCAAATCATTTCGCATATCATTGAGAGATTTGATGTTGTGGGTATCGCCGATACCGGTACAGGGAAGACAGCTGCTTTTCTTTTGCCCCTCATCAATAAAATTTTGCAAAATTCAAGACAGCAAATTTTGATTGTCGCTCCGACTCGAGAGCTTGCCATTCAGATCGACCAGGAGTTTAAATTCTTCGCTAGGGGAATGAGAATCTTTTCTGTTTGCTGCGTAGGAGGCGCGAGCATCGGCAGGCAGATTTCAGAACTTCGCTATAATTACAACTTAATTATCGGCACGCCCGGAAGACTGAAGGACTTGATAAGAAGAAGAATGATTAATCTGTCTAAGTTCAACACTGTCGTGCTGGACGAAGCAGACCGAATGCTTGATATGGGCTTTATCAACGACACCCGTTTCATAATGAACGGAATGCCAAAAGAGCGACAGACACTCTTTTTCGCGGCAACTCTTTCAAACGAGATAGAAAGAATTATCAAAGAATTTACCAAAAATCCAGTTAGGATTTCGGTTAAGGCCATAGACACTTCAAAAAATGTTGAACAGGATATTATTAAAATCGAGCAAGGCAAAACAAAATTAGATATTCTTAATAATCTTTTAAATAAAAAAGAATTCAATAAAGTGCTTATCTTCGGACGGACCAAGCACGGAGTGGAAAAGCTCTCAAAAACGCTTCTTCGCAATGGTTTCAGTGTGGAGTCAATACATGGAAATAAGAATAATTCTCAGCGCCAGCGAGCGCTCGGCATGTTTAAGGATAACCGCGTTCAGATTTTGGTTGCAACCGATGTTGCGGCCAGAGGACTCGATATCGCCGATGTCAGCCATGTCATCAACTATGACATACCGGCAACTTATGACGACTACATTCACCGCATTGGGCGTACCGGCCGTTGGAACAAACGGGGCATAGCGCTGACATTTATTGAATAAAAAGCGATGAAGTTTTACTTTATCTTTATCTTCGTCCCGCTTTACGGGACTCGATGAATAAAAAATCGCCTTTTGGGCAGTTTTTTGGTAGAATGAATCAAAAGGTCATAAGTATAATAAAAAATAAGAGATAAAAAAAATGGGGATAGGATGGCGAAACCAAAAGCGACTTAATAGAAAGTCGAAAAAGAGAGGTTTAAGGAAGAGAGGCTTAAAGAAAAAATAATAGAGATTTGTAAAGAATCGCCAATCAGGTGGTTTTTTGGTAGAATAAAACTATAAATTATATGAAAGTTATTTCGATTGAAACGAGAACGATACTGCCTCCAAAAGATGATATCTATTCTGTAATTGATGAATTTTGCCCCAAACTTAGAGAGGGAGACATTTTTATTATTACCTCAAAGGTTTTGGCTATCCATCAGGGGCGGTGTATCCCTATAAATGAAATTAAAAATAAGGACGATTTAATAAAAAAAGAAGCAGATGTTTTTATCCCAAGGAAAGAATGTCCGGGGGAACATGTAATTCTGGCAATTAAAAAACATACTTTAGTTCCTTCGGCCGGTATAGATGAAAGCAATGCAAACGGCCATTATATTCTTTGGCCCAAAAATCCTGAAAAAGAAGCCAAGCGGATTTGTCAATATTTAAAGAAAAAATTTTCACTTAAAAGATTAGCGGTCGTCATCACCGATAGCCATTGCATTCCTTTGCGTTATGGCACAATGGGTATATCGATTGGCTTTTATGGATTCAAGCCCCTTAAAGATTATAGGGGCAAGAAAGATATTTTTGGACGCGTTTTAAAAATAACGCAAGCCAACATCGCCGACGCTTTAGCCGTGATAGGGGTAGTGGCTATGGGAGAGGGAAACGAAAAGAGACCAATGGCAATTGTCCGCGATGCGGATTTTGTTAAGTTTACCAATAAAGAAACATACAAAGATTTATTAATTCCGATAAAGGAAGATATTTTTTACCCTTTGCTTAAAAATTTTTACAAATAACAACTATGTTTAAAATGAATAATTTAAAATTAGTTGGTATTATTTTGGGGATTCTGGCGAAAAGAAACCATCAAATATGAAAATATTGCTTTTGTATCCAAAATTTCCTAAAACCTTTTGGGGGTTCCAATATGCTCTTCCTTTTATTGGAAAAAAGGCCGTTTTTCCGCCTCTTGGTTTATTGACCGTGGCCGCTTTACTTCCTTCCCAAGAATGGGATAAGAAATTAATCGATCTTAATGTTCAGAAGTTAAACGCAAAGGACATTCAAGAAGCGGATCTTATCTTTGTTTCGGCAATGATAATTCAAAAAGAATCGGTCAGAGAAATTATTTCTCAAGCTAAGAAATTTAAAAAAAGGATTGTTGCCGGCGGCCCTCTTTTTACCACAGGTTTTGAAGAATTTTTGGATGATATCGACTATTTTGTTTTAGGTGAAGCGGAAGCTACGCTGCCTCTTTTCTTAGAAGATTTCAAAAAGGGTAATTTAAGGAAAGTCTACCAAATTGATCATTGGCCGGACATTAAACAAACTCCAGTACCTCTTTGGGAATTAATCGACATAAAAAAATATTCCTCAATAGGGATTCAAATTTCCCGAGGTTGTCCCTTTAATTGCGAATTTTGCGATATTGCTTTTTTAAACGGGAGAATTCCCAGGACAAAGGATAAAAATCAGATTTTAAATGAACTAAATGCCTTGTATGAAAGGGGTTGGCGAGGGAATATTTTCTTTGTCGATGATAATTTCATTGGGAATAAGGTTATTTTAAAAAAAGAAATTTTACCATTGATAATAAAATGGACAGCGGATAAGAAATATCCTTTTACCTTCAGCGCTCAGGTTTCGATCAATATTGCCGACGATAAAGAATTGATGAAATTAATGACGCAGGCCGGCTTTAACACTGTTTTTGTTGGAATTGAAAGCCCGAACGAAGAAAGCCTTAAAGGATGCAACAAGCTTCAAAATACAAATCGAAATTTATTAGAATCAATTAAAACTATTCAAAATTATGGTCTACAGGTACAGGGAGGATTTATTGTTGGTTTTGACCAAGACGCCCCTTCAATCTTCGATCGAATGCTTCTTTTTATTCAAAAAAGCGGGGTGGTAACAGCTATGGTTGGTTTGTTACAGGCTCCACCAAAATCAAGATTATGGGAAAGGTTAAGAAAAGAAAAAAGATTAATTTCTCGGCCAACCGGCAGTAACACGGATTGCACCATCAATTTTCTTCCCAAGATGGATCTTCAATCTTTGATGGCCGGCTATAAAAAGGTTTTAAGCCATCTTTATTCTCCTAAGAATTATTATCAAAGGCTGATGAATTTTTTGAAAGAATATAAACCAAAGAGGAAAGGAAATTATAAGTTGAATTTGGGAAATCTCTTAACTTTATTAAAATCAATTTGGATTTTAGGAATCAAAGAGAAGGAAAGATTTTATTATTGGAAAATTTTCTTTTGGTCTCTTGTCAGAAAACCAAAGTTTTTTCCTATAATAATTGAAATGTCTATTAAGGGATTTCACTTGCGGAAAATTTCGGAAGAATATTTATCGTCTTAAAATTATATTTTAAAATTTTATTTTCTTTCGTTTCAGAACAAAATAGTAAAAGGTCGTTAAAAAAACTAATTAAAAACCTTCGTCCGCCTTGGGCGGACTCGGTATATGAAGGGATTTATTACAAACATTGAACAGGATACGGAAAATAATAATTTCTTTAGGAAAGTGATTTTTACGGCAAAATACAGCCAATTGGTTTTAATGAGTTTAAAGCCGGGGGAAGAAATAGGGAAAGAGGTTCATAATAATTTGGACCAATTTTTCAGATTTGAGGAAGGCAAAGGTAAAGTGGTTATTGAAGGAACAGAATTTTCAGTTGAAGATGGTTCTGCGGTTGTGATACCTGCCGGGACAGAACATAATATAATAAATACGTCTCTGCAAGAACCTCTTAAACTTTACACGATTTATTCTCCGCCAAATCATCAGGATGGAACAATCCACAAAACAAAAGAAGAGGCAGAAGCGTCAGACGAACATTTTGACGGGAAAACAAGTTTTTAAAAAATTAGTGGCTTGGAAGACTTGCTCCGCATAAAGCCCCGCTTTTGCGCGGGGCGGTTTTTTGATAGAATAATTTATATGACATTTGAAGAATTGGTAAATAAAGGCATTGAAGATATCCCTAAAAAGTTTTTGGAAAAATTAGAAAATGTAGATATTGTTATTGAAGAAACGCCTGCTCCGGAACAATTAAGAAAACTGAAGATCAGAAAAGACGTTCTTCTTTTTGGCTTGTATGAAGGTGTGCCTCAAACAAAAAGATGGGGATACGGCCAGGTTTTGCCGGACAAAATTACAATTTTTAAAAATCCAATTGAAAAAGTAGCTCGTTCGGAAGAAGAGACGAAGAGAATAAGTTCTCTTCTTCACCTTCATCCCGCTACGCGGGAATCGGTAATAAAAGAAATTGTTAAAAATACCGTCTGGCATGAAATTGCCCATCATTTTGGCATGGACGAAAAAAGAGTAAGAGAAGCAGAGTCTCGCAGAATTAGGAAAAAGGAGTTAAAATAAAAAATATGCCTGATAAAAATATTTTTGTTATATCTTTGGGCGGCTCAATTATTGTTCCCGAACCCGGAAAAATAGATTTTCGGTTTCTGGAAAAATTCCGCAGGTTGATTCTAAAATTTATTAAAAGAGGATGGAAATTCATTATTGTTGTTGGTGGAGGAAAAACTTGCCGGCTTTATCAGAAAGCCGCTTTGAAAATAATCAAAATTACTCCTGAAGAATTAGATTGGTTGGGAATCCAAGCCGCTAAATTAAACGCTTATCTTTTAAAAATAATTTTTAAGAAAGAGTCGTTTCCGATAATCTTGGATAATCCCCACAAAAAGACTAAAAGAGAGTTATTGAAAAAACCGGTTGTTATTGCCTCAGGATGGAAACCGGGCTGGTCAACCGATTATGTTACTGTATTAATGGCGAAAAGGTTCGGAGTTAAAACAATTATAAACGCCAGCAACATTTCCTTTTTATACAAAAAAGACATAAAGATTTACAAAGACGCAAGAAAAATATCGGAAATTTCCTGGAATGGTTATCAAAAAATAGTAGGGAAAAAATGGAGTCCCGGCATATCTTACCCTTTTGATCCTATCGCCGCCAAGGAAGCCAAAAAACTGAACTTAAAAGTAATAATAGTGAAAGGCACGAATTTAAAAAATTTGAAGAAAGTTTTACGAGGAGGAAAATTTAAAGGAACGATAATAGAAAATAATTAGAAGATTATTCGACTCTTCTTACGTATTCTCCCTTTTCCGTATTTACCTCAATAACATCTCCCGTTTCAACAAACAAGGGAACATTGATTTGAGCTCCGGTTTCTAAGGTCGTTGTTTTTGTGCCACCCTGGGCGGTGTTACCCTTAAAACTTGGCGGAGCTTCTATTACTTTCAGAAAAACTTTAATTGGCAATGAGATATTAATTATTTTTTCGTCAAGCAATATCGCATCAACAATCTGATTTACTTTTAAAAATGAAAAGGCGCTACCAATTGTTTCTTTTGGCACATCAAATCTGAAAGAAGACTCCTTTTCTTTGCAAAAGAAAAATCTATTCCGATGAGAATAGAG
>Ga0210051_1002006_pt1 | contig 20605 bp, 15 predicted proteins | sample CryGey092014_all_FD_185464 | JGI IMG/M metagenome (GOLD analysis project Ga0210051, IMG submission 185464) | Groundwater microbial communities from aquifer - Crystal Geyser CG23_combo_of_CG06-09_8/20/14_all (SPAdes) (version 2) | ecosystem: Environmental > Aquatic > Deep subsurface > Groundwater... | reverse complement strand
AATATAAGCAGTAACCTCTTTTCCGCCGCTCAATCTAACACGAGCTACCTTTCGCAGTGCTGAGTTCGGTTTCTTGGGCGTGATAGTTTTTACAATAAGACAGGTCCCTCTTTTAAATGGTGAGTCTCCCAGCGCTACAGATTTTAGTTTCTTTTGTTTATCTTTTCGACACCCTCTAAGCAATTGATTGATTGTAGGCATACTTACTCCCCGATTTTTTCTATCTTTAGATTTTGATATTTGGATAAACCTGTACCAGCAGGAACTAACCTGCCAATAATTACGTTTTCCTTCAAACCCAACAGTTCATCACTTCTGCCTCTAATAGCAGCATCAGTAAGTATGTGAATAGTTTCCTGAAATGAGGCGGCAGCAATAAAACTATCGCTCTTTAACGCCCCTTTTGTAATGCCCTGCAATATAGGTTTTCCTTTAGCAGGTTTTCCACCACTTACCAGGATGCGATTATTCTCCTTTTCAAACCTGAATTTATCCACCTGTTCCCCGGAAAGAAAATTGGTATCTCCTGAATCTTCAATTTCAATCCGACGCAACATTTGTCTGACTATTATTTCAATGTGCTTATCGTTAATATCCACACCCTGCAGACGATAAACCGATTGAATTTCATTTACGAGGTATTCCTGGAGAGCTCTTTCACCTTTGACTGCTAGAATATCGTGAGGATTAATTGGGCCACTGGTCAAGGGTTCTCCTACATTGACTTTATCTCCTTCTCGAACTCTTAAATATTTACCTTCTGGAACAAGATATTCTCTTGTTCCTCTGTCTCCCTTTACCACAATTTTCCTCATACCTCGGGAAGAAGGAGCAAAATCAACTATTCCATCCACTTCGCTTATCATGGCACTATCTCGAACATGTCTTGCTTCAAATAATTCTTCAACTCTAGGCAATCCTCCTGTTATATCCCTGGTCTTAACAATTTGATGCGGAATTTTTACTAAGGCATCTCCTGAAGACACCTTCTTGCCATCTGTGGTCACTAAATGTGCACCGGTGGGAATTGGATATGTAATTGTTTTCTCTTTATTTACAACCTCTATCCTTGGGTGGTATCTGCCTTCCTTATGCTCAATTATCTCCCGTTCCAGTAATCCTGTTGTTTTATCGAGCTCCTCCCGCACAGTCTCACCTTTTATAATATCTTTGAATACAACTTCTCCAGATATTTCAGTGAGTATTGGTTCATTGTATGGATCAAACTCTGCCAGAGGTTTGTTTGCAGGCACTATTTCACCAGGGCTTACTTTTATTTCGGCTCCGGCTTGAACAGAAAGAGGATATTCCTCACCCATTATAAAAACAGTACCCTGCTCCTCATCAATTTTTACTATTCCAGTAACTTCAGTGGGAACAGACTTTCCATCCTCTTTTGCAAGTTGCTCGCCTGTTGTGACCCACAATCCATCAAAAACGGTAATTTTTGCCCTGGGGGAAAGTATATATTTACCAAGAATTCTTCTTACTATTATCTCTCCATGTCTATTTGCGACAAGTGCCCCATCATTTTCTCTTGTAATCAAATTCCCGGGAATATCCATCACTTCAACTGGGAATTTAACTCTTATATCCTTTTCCTCTACCTGGGTATAGGCCGTTCCACCTATATGGAAGGTGCGCAGTGTAAGCTGTGTTCCTGGCTCACCTATGCTCTCAGCAGCTATTACTCCAACTGCCTCACCAAGTTCCACAATTTTACCTGTTGCAAGGTCTATGCCATAACATTTCCTGCATACTCCCCTCTTTGCTTCACAGGTAAGCACAGTACGTATTCGAACTTTTTCTATTCCTGTTTTCTCAATCTTTTGCGCATCTTCCTGGGTCACTTCTTGATTATCCTTTACAACTACCTCCCCTGTTAGCGGGTCTATTACATCTCCAAGCACAACTCTTCCTAAAATTCTGTCACCCAATGATTCAATGGTCTCGCCACCTTCTTTCAAAGCTGAGACATTTATACCATTAACTGTTCCACAGTCCTCTTCACTAACAATTTCTTCTTGAGCCACATCCACTAATCTGCGCGTTAAGTATCCAGCATCTGCTGTTTTTAATGCGGTATCAGTTAATCCCTTTCTTCCTCCATGAGTGGAAATGAAGTATTCCAACACATTCAGTCCCTCACGAAAATTAGTGGTAATGGGCAACTCAATAATTTCACCTGATGGTTTGGTCATCAAACCACGCATTGCCGCAAGTTGCCTTATTTGCCGCTCTCTACCACGTGCCCCAGAATCAAAAATAAGATAGAGAGGATTAAAACCTCCCTGGTCTTGCTTTATATTTTCAAGCATGGCATCAGTAAGTTTGTTGGTTGCTCTTGTCCATATGTCGATAACACGATTATATCTCTCGCCCTCAGTTATTAATCCACGGTGATATTGTCCTCTTATTTTCCTCTCTTCTTCCTTGCTTTCCCTTATGATTTCTTCTTTTTGTGATGGAATTTTTATATCTGACATTCCTATTGAGATACCAGACTTAGTGGCAAACTCAAAACCTAATTCTTTTATTTCATCCAAGAGTTCAGCAGTCCTGGTGTTCCCGTACATCTTACAACATCTATAAACAAGGTCGCTCATTATTTTCTTATTTAATGTTTTATTGATAAACCTCAATTTTTCTGGAAGAACGTCATTGAATATCGCTCTTCCAACCGTGGTACCGATTATTCTCTTCTCTTGGCGAGCAGTAGAAAATTGTAATCTTATTTTGGCATGCAGCCCTACAAGACCCAATTGATATACATGGATTACCTCATTTATATCCGCGAAATATTTACCTTCTCCGCGCTCTTTTTCGCCTTCCTTTGTTAAATAATGACAACCTAAAACTATATCCTGACTGGGAGAAGAAATTGGCCTGCCATTAGATGGCGAGAGAAGATTGTTCGTAGACATCATAAGCAGCCGTGCTTCAAGTTGTGTCTCTAAAGAAAGTGGAATATGCACCGCCATCTGATCACCATCAAAATCAGCATTAAACCCTGCGCAGGCTAAAGGGTGAATCTGTATAGCCTTACTCTCAATCAAAACAGGTTCAAATGCCTGAATTCCCAGACGATGAAGAGTTGGAGCTCTATTTAATAATACGGGGTGGCCCTTAATTACTTCCTCAAGAATGTTCCATACTTCTTCGCTCTCTTCTTCTACCATTTTCTTTGCACTTTTGATATTGGGTGATATTTCCTGCTTGGCTATTTTCTCAAGAACAAAGGGTCTAAAAAGCTCCAGGGCCATTTTCTTGGGGAGTCCGCATTGATGAAATTTTAATTGAGGTCCAACAACAATAACTGATCTCCCAGAATAATCTACACGCTTACCTAATAGATTCTGTCTGAACCTTCCTTGTTTTCCACCTAATAAATCCGAAAGCGAACGCAAAACCCGATTGCCCATTATAACCGGATAACCACGGCGCCCATTCTGGAACAGAGAATCAACTGCTTCCTGAAGCATTCTCTTTTCATTCTGAATAATAATTTCAGGAGCTTGATGCTCATACACCAACTTGTGCAATCGAGCATTTCTATTAATAACTCTCCGATACAGATCATTTATATCGGATGTGGCAAACCGTCCACTTTCTAACTGTACCATTGGCCGTAATTCCGGTGGAATAACTGGAATAACACTCAACATCATCCATTCTGGTTTGTTTCCTGATTTCAAGAAAGTCTGAACCAGTTCAATCTTTTTAGTTAACTTTTTATTTTTTTGAGACAAAGGCTTTTTTTTCAGTTCTGCCTGCAGATCCCTCTCTACTGCCTTTAAATCCAATTCCGCTAACAATTCCTTAATCGCCTCTGCCCCCATTCTGGCTTTAAACGAATCTCCATATTTCTCTTTATATTCCCGATATTCCTCTTCTGAAATTATGTCCTTTTTGTTGCACTGCACCTTCCCAGGGTCCATTACAATATATCTTTCAAAGTAAAGCACTCTCTCTAAATCGTGACTGGTTATATCAAGGAGTACTGCTACCGGAGATGGAATTTCCTTAACATACCATATGTGACTCACCGGGCTAGTAAGTTCTATATGTCCCATCCTGCTCCTTCGCACACTTGATTCAGTAACTTCAACACCACACCTATCACAGGTAATACCTTTATAACGAAGACCTTCATATTTCTCACAAAAACACTTCCAGTCCTGAGTCGGTCCAAATATTTTCTCGCAGAATAGACCTTCGCGCTCAGGCCTGAAAGTTCTATAATTTATTGTCTCGGGCTTTTTTACTTCTCCATGTGACCAACTACGAATTATCTCTGGGGAAGCCAGTCCTATTCTTATGGATACAAAATCCTCTAATGAAGAATTTGATTCTTGAGATCCAGGCAAGCCTTCAGTTTTGGGTAGTGCTTCAATATTTAGCAATCTGCCTTTTTTATCAAGAAAAGAAATATTTAATCCTAAACCCTGGAGTTCCCTCACAAGCACATTAAAAGATTCAGGAACACCCATCTTGGGTGGCGTTTTGCCCTTGATAATAGCCTCGTACAATTTTGCCCTTCCTATTGTATCATCACTCTTTACTGTAAGCATCTCCTGAAGGGTATAAGCTGCGCCGTAAGCCTCTAATGCCCATACCTCCATTTCCCCAAATCGCTGCCCTCCGAATTGAGCCTTACCACCGAGGGGTTGCTGAGTCACGAGGGAATAAGGGCCTATGGAACGGGCATGCATTTTGTCATCTACTAAATGTGACAACTTCATCATATAAATATATCCAATTGTAACATCCTGATCAAATGGCAAGCCTGTACGCCCATCATAAATTTTCATTTTGCCCGATTCGGGAAGAGCTGCTTTACGCAACATTCCCCTTATTTCTTCTTCAGAAGCACCATCAAATACAGGGCTAATGAACTTTAAGCCCAGAGCCTTCGCAGCCAATCCTAAATGTACTTCTAATATCTGGCCTATGTTCATTCTGGAAGGAACACCGAGGGGATTGAGTACTATTTCTACAGGGGTACCATCTTTCAAATAGGGCATGGATTCCTCGGGTAATATTTTTGATACAACTCCTTTATTACCATGCCGACCAGCCATTTTATCTCCTTCAGATACCTTCCTTTTTTGAGAAATGTACACCTTTATCAATCTGCTTACACCCAATGGCAATTCGTCACCACCCGCTCGCGAAAATACCCTGCTTTCAATAACTTTACCATCATAACCCGGTGGAACCCGTAAAGATGTATCCCGAACTTCCTTTGCTCTCTCACCAAAAATAGCCCTTAAAAGTCTCTCCTCAGCTGAAAGTTTGGTTTCTTCACGAGGTGTAAGCTTTCCAACCAATATATCCCTTGGTTTAACATCAGCGCCAATTCTCACAATTCCGTTTTCATCCAGATCCTTCAAACTTTCTTCACTCACATTTGGAATATCCCGCGTGATTTCCTCCTCACCCAATTTTGTATCCCTTACTTCAACCTTAAACTCCTCAATGTGGATAGAGGTGAAAGTATCCTCCCTTACCAATTTCTCACTTATGAGAATAGCATCTTCAAAGTTATATCCTTCCCAGGGTAAATAAGCAACCAGCACATTTCTTCCTAATGAAAGTTCGCCATCTTTTATGCAGGAACCATCGCTAATTATCTGCCCGTTTCTAACCTTTTCACCTTTTTTCACAATTGGCCTCTGACTTATGCAGGTACTTTGATTAGAACGGATATACTTATCTAACCAATATATTTCTTTTTCTTTATTTCCTTTAGCAGTTTTTTCATACTCAAGAATTATCCTGCGGGCATCAACCTCTTTTACAACCCCATCTTTCCTGGCAATTTTTACTCTTCCGGAGTCCCTTGCTATAACAGATTCCAATCCGGTCTGTACCAAAGGAGGTTCTGGAAAAATTAGAGGGACGGTCTGCCTCTGCATATTAGAACCCATTAAAGCCCTGTTTGCATCATCATGTTCTATAAAGGGAATTAGACTTGCAGTAACGCTAATCAATTGTTTTGGGGACACATCCATATAATTAACTTCCTCACTTTTAGCCATTATGAAATTGTCCTCAAACCTGCAAGGAACTTCCTTATTTATAAATCTATTATTCTTATCAACTGGAGCATTTGCCTGCGCAATTATAAATTGGTCTTCAACATCAGCAGTTAAGTATTCTATTTCATCAGTAACTTTACCGCTTTCTACTTTTCGGTATGGAGTTTCCAGGAGTCCAAGGTAATTGGTCCGCGCATAGGTACTTAAAGAAACTATCAATCCAATATTAGGACCTTCTGGTGTTTCTATAGGGCAAATTCGTCCATAATGGCTGAAATGCACATCGCGAACTTCAAATCCGGCCCTTTCTCTTGTGAGCCCTCCGGGTCCTAAAGCGCTAAGCCGGCGTTTATGCGTAAGTTCTGCAAGCGGATTAGTCTGGTCTAAATACTGGGAAAGTTGGCTGGTTCCAAAAAATTCATTTATACCTTCAGCCACCGGCCTGATAACAAGAAGAGAACGAGGCATTGCTTTGTCAAGGTCTACTGTAGCCATTCGCTCTCTGGTCATTCGGACAACCTGCAGCATTATCTTTCTGAATTGATTCTCCAATAGTTCGCCAACCGAAACAATCCTTCTGTTTCCTAAATGGTCTATATCATCACCTTGCCCCCTGGTCCTCTTTAATTCTATTAGTCCTTTAATTACTTCTATGATATCTTCCTTAGATAATACCTTCTCGTTTAAGGGTACATTTAATTTTAGCCTTTTGTTCAGCCGGTACCTGCCTATTTCACCAAGACTATATCTCTTAGGAGACATGAAGATATTTTCCAGAAGGCTCTTTCCGCTTTCGGGCGTAGCTGGTTCATTTGGACGAAAACGACGATAAATCTCCACGCACGCTTCTTCTTCATTGCGTGCAAACTCGCGCGATAAAGTATTGGGAAAAATTATGTCGGTTTCCTCGCTACCCAAAACCTTTATTTTATCAAGATTTAATCTCCTTATTATTTTAATTAAACCTCTGTCAATTGGAGTGGAAATTTTTGCTACGGCTATCCCATCCTTATCGCTCAGTGTCTCGCCTAATCTCCTCCCGATTAATTCATCAAGTTTATGGCCCCTTATGTGAATCTCCTTCAAATTGCCAAACATCCTCAACATTTTTTCTTCACTATATCCTAATGCTTTCAAAAAAATTGTAACAGGTATTTTTCGTTTTCTATCAAGTGAAACATTAATAATATTGCTGGATTCCAGAGTAAATTCCATCCATCCTCCCCAGTATGGAATAATCCTGGCTGAATATTGCCGTTCTCCCCCCGAGCGAACCTCCACTTGATAGAAAACTCCGGGAGCACGATGAAGTTGATTTACAACTGTTCTCTCAACGCCATTAATTATGAAAGTACCCTGTTCAGTCATACAGGGAATGTCACCTAAAAAAACTTCCCCTTGTTCCTTCACTTCGCCTGTACGTTTATTCACAAGTCTCAACTTTATTTTTACAGACGAACTGTAACTTACTCCTCTCTCAATGCACTCCCAGGGACCATGCCTGGGTTCAAAAATTTTATAATCCACAAACTCAAGAGCGACTCTTTCATTGAGGTCAGTTATCGAAAAGGATTCTAAAAAAAGTGCCTGCAATCCTATATTCTTCCTCTTGTCAGACGACACATCCATCTGGATGAATTGCTCATATGATTTCTTCTGGATTTCTACCAGGTCCGGAATTTCCATTATCTCTGGAATTTTACCAAAATTAATCTTTCTGACCGATTTTTTCTCTTTATCTTTTTTTTGTTTCATTGTTCCACTCACTTAATCTCTACTTTTGCTCCAGCTGATTCTAATTTAGCTTTAATTTCCTCAGCTTCTTTTTTGGAAACTTTTTCCTTTACCGTCTGTGGTGCACCCTCAACTAGATCCTTTGCCTCTTTCAAACCTAAATTAGAAACTGCCCTGACTTCTTTAATAACTTGAATTTTCTTATCGCCAACACCTGCAAGAATAACTTTAAATTCAGTCTGCTCGGCCGCGGGAGTTTCACCAGAAACACCCTGTGGCATCTCTGTCGAAGCCGCAACAGAAGCAGCAACCGGGGCAGCCTTCACACCAAACTTTTCTTCCAGTGCCTTTACTATCTCAGCTAGTTCCAGAACACTCAAGTTTGCTATCCCTTCTATTATTTCTTCCTTTGATAAATTAGCCATTTACCCCCCTCATAAAGGGGACAGGCTACTTTTTTACCTGTCCCCTTTTTTCCTTCTTTGTAGCAGTACACTTAACAACTCTCTAATCGGTTCCTCAAACAAACAAACCAACTTTAAAATAGGAAACTGCATAACTGTAAGTAATTTCGACAACAGAGCTTCCCGGCCGGGTAATTTAGCAATTGACTCTATTGCACTTGCATCCAGAAGTTTTTTGTTCAATAGACCACCCTTGATTTTTAATCCCTCGTGCTCTTTTGCAAAATTAGCCAGAAGCCTTGAAGGAGCAATCTCATCTTGCATACAAAATGCAATAGCTGTTGGACCGGTAAGGTATGCATCAATTCCTTCAATACCAAATTTTTTAAAAAGAATTGAGGAAAGGGTGTTTTTTATTACCCTGAACTCAACTGCCCTGTGTTTCAATTCTCTCCTCAAAAGACTAATCTCGCTGACATTTAGTCCTCTATAGTCAGCAAATATCAAATACCTGGCATCGGCAAATTTCTGGGTTTCAGAAAGAATAGATTCATTTTTACTCTTCATTCCTCATACTCCTGGGTTCAATTTTTATTCTGGGACCCATCGTGGAAGTAAGTATTATACTCTTAAATTCGGCCAGAGGTTTTAATTTCATAATCGCATCAAATACTACTTTAGAGTTTTCCTTCAATTGTTCAGGAGAGTGGGAACGTTTACCAATGCTTACCTGGATAATTCCTGCTTCATCCATTTTAATTTCCCTGCGTCCACCTTTTATTTCCTTTATTATACGTGGTAAATCAGAAGTTACAGTTTCATTCTTGGGATTAGGCATCAGTCCTTTAGGACCCAAAATACGACCTAACTTTGTAACTATCGGCATCGTTTCTGGTGTGGCGAGAACTACATCAAAATCAACCCATCCACCTGTTATTTTTTCTGCCAGATCCTCAGCTCCAACAAAATCCGCTCCTGATTCTTGAGCTTCCTTTACCTTTTCACCTTTTGCAAATACGAGAATTTTCTTAAGGCTTCCAAATTGATGAGGGAATGAAATTGTTGTCCTCAACACTTCTTTTTGTTTCCCAGTTACCAATCTTAAGCTCAAATCTACAGTTTCATCAAACTTCACATGGGGCATATCTTTAGTTAACCCCAGGGCTTCATCAAAAGGATATAATTTTTTTGAATCAACCATCTCTTTGATTTTCCTGTATCTCTTACCTCTTTTCATCGTTTAACCTTTCCATTAGTCTTCTATTTCAATACCCATACTTAAAGCAGTCCCCTCTATCACCGCTATGGCTTTTTCCAGATTGTCTGTATTAAGATCTACCATTTTAAGATTTGCAATCTCTATAATTTTTTCCTTTGAAATTTTTGCCACCTTTGTTTTGTTTGGCTCTCCTGACCCTTTTTCTATACCAGTTGCTTTCTTTAAAAGTTCTGCTGCGGGTGATTTTTTAGTAATAAAAGTAAATGTTTTATCCTGATAGATGCTTATTACTACAGGCAGAATCATTCCTTCCTGGTCCACAGTCTTTTCATTAAAAGCCTTACAGAATTCTATAATGTTCACCCCGCATTGTCCCAGCGCCGGCCCAATTGGAGGTGCAGGGTTGGCCTTTCCTGCAGGAATCTGTAATTTTATCGTCTTAACTAACTTCTTCGCCATTCTTTTTCCCTTTTTAAAATCATAACTTTTGAACTTGTGAAAATTCTAACTCTACGGGAGTTGCCCTTCCAAATATTGTTACCAGAACTTTAACTTTCCCGCGTGATGGACTCACATCCTCAACTACTCCGGTGAAATTGGCAAAAGGTCCTTCTGTAATTCTAACTGTCTCATCCTTCTCAAACTTAAACCTCATTACTGGTTGAACAGCAATTCTTTCTTTTCTCTTCAAAATATTTTCAACCTCTGCGGGCATCAGTGACATTGGCCGTTTGCCCGGTCCAACAAAACCTGTGATGCCTGGAGTACTTTTCACCACATGCCAGGTTTTTGTATCCATTTCCATCTCTATGAGGAGATAACCCGGATACACTTTTCTTTCGGAGATTGTTTTCTTCTTACCCTTTATGTCCATAACTTCTTCTGTCGGAATAACTATCTGTATAATTTTATCTTTCAGATTCCTTGATTTACATTTATTCTCTAAAGCCCCTTTGACTTTTTCCTCATATCCCGAATAAGTATGGATAACGAACCATCCTTTAGCCATTTTATTTTGACATTCTATCGACTCCGCCCCCGAGAAACAAGGTTCTCGAAGAGGTTCTTATCTGATAATTAAACTGATTAATTTTGAAAAAACAAAATCCAGCAAGCCTATAAAAATAGCAACGAGCAGTGCCGTAACGATTACTACTGTTGTAGAAGCAATGAGTTCTTTTCGATTAGGCCAGACAACCTTTCTTGCTTCAATATTCACTTCGCCAAGAAACTGTCTGAAACGGTTGATTATATTCTGCTTCATAGTTTGACTTCGCTCACTATTTTCAATTTTTAATCCGGGACTGGGGTGATTCGAACACCCAAAAACGGTTTTGGAGACCGTCAGTTTACCATTAGCTTACAGTCCCCTCATTTTGACCTACCCTTTGAGGTTCTTACTTTTCTTTATGGAGAGTATGCTTTCTGCAAAATCGACAATATTTCTTCATTTCCAATTTTTTAGTTTTCTTTTTCTTGTTCCTGGTAGTTGTATAATTCTGCCTCTTGCATTCATCGCAAGCAAGCGTGATTATTTCTCTCATTATTATATCCTTTATATTATATAGGTAGGAAAAGATGCCCAAAACTTAATATTATATCATAAAATTTTAATTTGTCAATACCCCCTTGCATTTTTTTTGATTTTTAGGTAAAAGACTGGAAAGCCCACGACCGGAATTGAACCGGTGACCTCGTCCTTACCAAGGACGTGCTCTTACCGTCTGAGCTACATGGGCAAAATTTAGTAAAATGGAGCGGGAGACGGGATTCGAACCCGCGACCCTCGGCTTGGAAGGCTGATGCTCTACCGACTGAGCTACTCCCGCTACTACTTGGTTCTAAAAATGGGGAGAGAAGGATTCGAACCTTCGAAAGCACTACGGCTAACGGGTTTACAGCCCGTTCCCTTTAACCGCTCGGGCACCTCCCCAATGAAAAATATATCTTATCACAATTTTAAGGAAATGTCAAATTTCTTTTTTCTTCACTTTTTGCCTCTATAAGCACTGGCTCGATCATCTGCGGCTATCATAAGTACTATTTTCTTGTGTTTGTCAATTTCATAAAAAAACCGCCAGTCGCCTATTCGATATCTCCACATATCGTATTTGTAATTTGTAAGTTTTACTATATGTGGGCCGAAATAAGGTTGCTGCTTTAATTGAGGGTAAACATAGTCCTTAAGCTTAGCCCTTATTTTTTCCTGCCGCCCTCTAAAATCTTGTTCCAGGTCCTCCAGAAACCCTTTAGTTTCGAATATTTTATATTCGTTCATACAAATTTGCCTTTTAGGACTTTTGCTTGTCTGTGTCCTCTTTCCAGTTTCCTCATTAGACTTTTATTGGCTTTTATCTCGGCCATTTCAGCTGGGTCGATAAAAGTAGATTCTTCAATTTGTCTTAAAGCCATTGTCTCGATAAAATTAGATATTGGGCGATTGTCTAATTTAGCCCCGATTGCAAATTCTTCATAAACTTCTTCCCTAAGTCTTAAAGTAATTGTTTTTGGCATAATAACTACCTCCTTCAATTTGTTTCATATATATTCTAACATATTCTTTTCTATTTGTCAAGTTTTGGTGCATTTTTACACCAGAAACCCATTTTAAATTGTTTAAGAGCGAAGTCTGGAGCTGGCGACCCGATTTGAACGGGTGACCTGAGGTTTACAAAACCCCTGCTCTGGCCACTGAGCTACGCCAGCATCATTTATAAAACTTTTTTCAAAAAAATGGTTTGCTCACGGCGGGCGCCAATGGAAATAATGGAAATCGGCACACCTGATAGATGGGAAATTCTATTCAGATATTTTCTCGCATTTGGTGGGAAATATTTAAAATCTTTTATTCCTGATATATCCTGTTGCCACCCTCGCATGACTTCATAGATTGGTTTTGCCAAATTTATAACTTCAGTTTGTATTGGAAAATCGTTCATAATTTTACCTTTGTATTTATACCCAACGCAAATGTTTATCTCTGGTAAATCATCAAGAACATCCAATTTTGTAATTGCCAATGAATTGAGCCCATTTATTCTCACAGCATAACGAACTGCAACTGCATCAAACCATCCGCATCGTCTGGGTCTTCCTGTGGTTGCGCCGTACTCCCTACCCTTAATGCGAAAGGCATCCTGCCTGGATTTCTTTGTAAATTCAGTTGGAAATGGACCATCCCCCACTCTTGTTGAGTAAGATTTGACAACACCGAGCACTTTATTAATTTTTGTAGGACCAACGCCGACTCCAATACAGGCTCCTCCAGCAATTGGGTGGGAAGAAGTCACAAATGGATAGGTTCCAAAATCAACATCTAAAAGCGTACCTTGCGCTCCTTCAAATAGTACATCCCTGCCATTATCTATCGCCTTATTAACAAGAGAGGAAGTATCAACCACGTATTCTTTCAAAATATCTGCATATTCTGAATATTTGTCCACGATAGACCTGGAATTAAAACCACACCTGTTGTATATTTTTCTAAATATAAGATTTATATCTTTTAAATGCTCATTAAGTTTTTCCTTAAAAATCCGTGGGTTTATCAAATCGCATGTCCTGATTCCAACTCTTGCCATTTTGTCAACATAAGTAGGACCTATTCCCTTGCGTGTAGTCCCTATTCTGGAATGCTCACGCTCCTCGGTTAACTGCTCTGAAAGTTTATGGTAAGGCATTACAATATGGGCTTCCCTGCTGATGAAAAAATTTTTTCTGTCAATTATAACTCCACGCTTACGCAATTCCAGGATTTCCTCTATAAGTCCCTTTGGATCTATCACAACTCCAGCGCCCAGCACACATTTCTTGTTATGAAGAATTCCTGAAGGAACAAGGTGAAAAATAAATTGTGTATTATTAACCACAACGGTATGCCCAGCATTGTTGCCCCCTTGATAGCGCACAATCAAATCTGCTTTTTCGGATAGTATATCAATGATTTTTCCTTTTCCTTCATCACCCCATTGCGCTCCGACAACAACAATTACAGACATATTTTTTCCTTTATTAATATCGTTTATTCCATTCTGGCGACTTATATTTTTCTATTAATTTGTTTGCTAAAGTTATCTCCTGCTCTACCAGCTGGCCTTCTTCCAAGATAATATCAAATTCTTCTCTGAATCCACGCAGGATATATTCTTCAACTTCATCAAACATTATTTTCTTGCCAGCAGCTTCACTTAACGAGATGCCTGCACCTGAAAATCTTGCAAAATCCCAATTTTGTTCAAGCAGAATTGAGCCCTGGTGAAGAAGGACTCCAGAACTGCGTTTCTGTGCGCCACCAGCAAGTTTTCTGTTCTTTATTACCACATCGCCGGGTTGAATAGTAGAGAAACAAAATTGTGCCCCAGGAAATCCTGTTTCACTAATGCATACTTCTAATCCTAACTCTTTTAATCCCGCAGCAACCGCACTGGAAATTTTGCGATAGGACTGGCGAACTCCTCCCTGTGATACTTCATTATACAAACAGATAATGCTGAAAGTTATTTCATGGCAATGAAGAACTGTTCCTCCTCCAGTCATCCTCCGAACAGATGGTAAATCCAGTTCTCCAAAAATACTTCGGTTTTTATTGAAATGTTGAAAATATCCAAATGTAATCGCTGGCTTGTCCCAGCCATAGAACCTGATTGTAGAAGGAACCAGGCTTTTTCTATGGCATAAAAAAATTGCCTCATCAAGAGCCATATTAAAATAAACATTCCCAGGCCCTGTATTTAACAACCGCAATTCAATCTCCTGACACCTATTTTTGACACGGCATCATTGCTGTACTGTTTATCCCTCAGCCACTTAAGGTTTCTTAACTTCAAGGCCCTCCTGTTGAAGTATTCTATCCTACCATAAATTATTATACTACAAAATCTTAATTTATCAAGAAAAATCAGACCTGAAGGTCTGAGTTACGTAACTCAGGACTTTAGTCCTGAACTAATCAAACCTGAAGGTTTGAGCTACAACATACAGATGTAACTCAGGACTTTAGTCCTGAAGGTTGTGGATAACTTTTGGTATAATTTCCTTAGCTATCAAGAAAAATCACCGATTTTTTTTCGCATTTTGGTGTCGCATTTTGGTTGCTTGAATCCTGTGGGGTTAACTAAGTGGTCTATTTCATAAATTCTGTTACGTATTATGCATAAGCATATGAAGTTTCTTGTATTTCACTCCGAAACGGAAATTCTTCGGTGTTTGAATCTTGGGAAATTGTAGGTTGATATTGTTCGATGACATGGTCACTAATAAGTTTGATTCTTTCTTTGAGGTCTTGACGATTAAATTTCCATTTGAAAGGATGGGCTATCTCTTGGTATCGAAATTGAAAATCCAATAGACGTTTTTCAACCATCCCAAGACCCGATGGAAAATCATTGGGAGTTAGAACTTTTCTCTGAACAATAGCAAAGTAGATTTCAATTTGGTTAAGCCAGCTGGCATGGACGGGTAAATGGACAGCAATGGCATTTGGCCATTTCTTTTGGAGACGTTCAACAAAGGGCTGTCCTCGATGAGAAGAACCATTGTCTACAATCCAGAAGACCCTCTTGGCTGTGTTATAGGGTGCTTGCGACATCACCTGGTCCACCAGTCGGTCAAATGGTTCAATTCCACTTTTAGCTTCGCAACGACCAAAGATTTTTGCCCTGTGAACATCCCAGGCAGCAAGGTAAGTCCATGCTCCACCACGAGTATACTCATGTTCTACTTTCATCGGTTTTCCCGAAGATGGAGGAGTAGTAGAATGTTTACGAATTCTGGCTTGGATACTGGTCTTTTCATCAGCACAGATGCTATAATCATCTGGTCCCAGAGGATTACCTTCCCATTGCCTGGCATAAAGATCGAGTACTTTCCCAGATTTTTCAATAAACTGGGTATCTCTGGGGTAAATCCAGGAGCGGTGGAACCAGGGGCGGATGGCATCTTCATGCAGCCATCGCCAAACGCTGGAATCGCTTACTGAGGGAACAATGGCAGCAGAAATTACCTCTCGGACAATCTCGGTAATACTGAACCGGCTTAATGGAATACCGCGTTCTGCAGGGAGTTGGCAGGCAAGTGCTTTTATCTGTGCTATTTCTTCAGGAAAAAAAAATGAACGGGCGGCCGGTTCTGGATTCATCCACAAGCCCCTGGTCTCGCTTATAGAAAAAGCGCTTGCGCCACTTACTGACAGTTTTTCTTGGAAGATTAAGTCTTTGACCAATTTCCTTGTTCTCCATGCCCTCTGCAGCCAGCAGGATTACTTGTGCTCTAATTACATCTTTATAAGGTGCCGTATATTTTCTGGCCAAGGAGGTTAGGTGATCTCGCTCTTCGTCAGTCAGACTAATTTCAAATGGACTTTCTCTCGGCATAATATCCCCCTTTCTTCTTACAGGAGATATTATATCACAATTTTAGGAAAAAGTCAAGAAAAAATACGAAACCTTACTTATGAAAATGGGCACTAAGGTTGATGCTGCTAAGGCAAAGAGGACAGCCATCTATGTGCAGTTACAATCAGTAATTTATTGTTATCATTTTTTATATACTTAAAAACCCCCTCTTTATTTACAAGTTGGACAGCCGGGATATTCAGAATTTTTTGAAATTTCATTAAACTTTTTGCAGGCTCATCGTCTGAAAGTTTTGTCTCAATTAATAAAATTGGAACATTGTTATCGGCAATTAAAAAATCAACCTCTTCTTTCTCTTTGTTCCGGATATAATGTAATGTAAATTTTCCATACCCATATTCATTCCAGTTATAAATAGCCCTTAGAAACTCAAGGGCTACCATATTTTCAAATTTATAACTTTCGTTTTCAATTTCAGGATAATTAAAAAGATATATTTTTTTTTCTTTTAAAATCGCTCTTGATATTTTTTTTGTCCAGGGTCCTATTCTGAATGCGAGGTAAAAGACCTCAAACAGTTTTAACCATTCCCTTACACTCTTAAAAGAAACCTGCAATTCTTGGGCGATATTATTTATTGAAAAAGGACTCCCGATTTTTGAAGACAGGAGAGTAAATAGGAGTTCAATATTATCAATATTCTTGATACCATGTATACTTCTTATATCTTCTCGAATAATTTGCGAGGCATAATTTTTTGCCCATTTAATAAAAAAAGTGTCTTTTCCTTTTACAAAAGGTTCCGGGAAACCACCTATTTTAAAAAGCGTCTGCCAGATTTTCTGCGTGGAGTTTTTATTATTGATATCAAAATTAGCAATAGGGGTTTTCATAAATTCATTAAAACTTCTTCTGCTGTCATTTAATTCCGCAATAGTAAATGGAAATAAACGAAATTGAAAATATCTGCCCGCAAGGGAATCCCCGCCCTTTTGATACAAATCCAATCTGCCGCTTCCAGAAACAAGGAATTTATAATCTGATGCAAACTGGTCGTAAATCCCTTTCAAATAATTTTTCCAATGTTTGTATTTATGTATTTCATCAAAAATTACAATTGGCGTTGTTTCATCTTGCCTGTTTATATTTTCAAAAAATGCAGGATTTTTAATCAATAATTTTTTATGCTCAAGGATATCCCAATTAAAATAAACGTTGTTCCTAAATTCTCCTGCTATTTCTTTTGCAAGGGTAGTTTTCCCAACCTGTCTGGGACCAGAAAGAAATATCATTTGTTTTTCTGCTGATAATTCCTTCCATAAGTTAATATACATTAATCTTTTTATCATATGACTATTTTATACCGAAATCTAAAAAAGTCTTGACTTTTTTAACATTGACTATGAAAAAGTCGTAATATCTAAATTATATCACACTTCTGCCTCTTTGTCAAGTCCCCCAGGTAGGTTTTCTGCGATTTTTTTATTTTTCCTCAGGAGGAGGCAGGTCAGATAATCGCGCATGGGCATTAAATTTCTCAATGTGCCGGGAACTATATATTGAGATTTGACTCTTTCTATTTCAGCCATCATATCATTATGCATATTAAGTGCTTCTTTTAATTTGTAAATTATCTGCCTGGATTTGGATGAAACCTTGCGCAGATTTTCTACTTCAAGAATAATCAGCAGTTCACGGTTGATATTTTTTATACGCTTGCACTCCGCCAGCCAGCAATCAATAAGGCGGGGGAAATTAGTTTTCTTTTCCTTAAAAGAAAGAAATCCTTTTTCGGCACTGGTTATATTTTCAATCATCTGCCCTATATCCTCACAGTATTTTTTCCCTTCTTTAGATAACGACTCGATAACTTCCTGAGGATAATGACGCGGGTAGGGATGACCGCCGGCAACGTAAGTATAGAAATAATATGGTAATTTACGTGCATAATGATCACAAGCATATTCATCTGTTGTAACGGCTTTTTCAAGTTCATCGAGAGCAGCTTTTCCTTTTTGCCATTGTGCACCGAAGATAAAACGAGCATATTTCTCTCGAAATTGCTCAAGCGTTTCTTTTTTTCTTTGATTCCAGGAATATTCAGCAAGACAATAGTAATTCTGATGATATCCGTAGTCGTAAACAGTGTAGCTTTGAGCTCCCTCAGCACCTTCCTTGTAACCCTTATCGAGCATATTGAAAATATTATTCAAGTAACTGCCGTACCAGCTCCAGTTCCAATAACAGGTTATCGGTTTCACCCATAAATTAAGCCCTAATTTATTATTTACACCTGAAGGAAAATGGGGAAATTTTGAAGAAATTTCAGGTGCATACCACCAGCAGTCAATTACAACCTCCTTAAAAAGATTTTCTTTTTTCAGTCGCGAGGAAAAAGACTCATTAATTAAGCCAATTTTTGAGATGTAATCAGCATAGAGGATAATTTTTTTCATACCCTTCTCTTTAAGGTGCCGGGCAAGTTGTATGAAGAAATCAATAAAAAGTTCTTCCTTGGTTTTTGCAGAACACTGACTGCATTTACACCAGGGGTCAACTTTACGGTAGAGGTCTTTGAAGTCTACTCCATTAACTTCATAAACTTCGTCTAACTGCAGGTGGAAGAAATCAATACCCTGAGGTTTAAGATATCTATCGATTATCTCGTCATAGATATTAAAAAGTAATTCGTAAGTTTTTGGATTGGTCAGGTAAAAACCGTAATTTGTAGGGACCCCAGTACTTTCTTTTGCTGAAACATCCGGATAAAGACGCGGTATAAGAGTATTATGACCAGCACTGTTGAAATATGGAAAAACAATAACGTTTCTTTTTCTGCCATATGCAATTACTTCATCAAAAAAATCCCTCGTGAACATCTCCGGTAAATAATCTGAAATCACTTCTCTTTTTCGCAAAGGAGAATAATAATGAATTCGCCAGGGGGTTTTTAAATCAGGATATTTCTTAAACGGCAATAAGAGAAACTCGGTAATTTTATTTTCATACTGGACGCACCAGCATCCGTACACTCCTATACCCAGAGCATTGAGTTTTATATTTGCCATATAATCAATGAGGTTTTTCCAGTCCTGAAGGGTCATCAAGTCAGGTCCCCATTTATTTTCTATGAACAAACCACGGTATTTATAATCTGGGAAATCCTTAATTTCTACTTCAGGCACAGTCAATATACCATTTTTAAAATTGATTAGCTGAATCAAGGTCTGCACTGCATATAAAACGCCTGCAGGATTCTTACCTTCAATAATAACCTGCTCATCCCCGATTTTTAAAAAATATCCATCCTCATCAGAAAATCCCTTTTTATGACTTGATTTCTTATTGTTTAAACTTCTGAGAAGAATCATTCTTTTCTTATTTTCAATTTTATCTGTTTTAATCAGCAAAAGTTTTTTCTTGCTTACATCTTCAATATATTTAATAAGCAACTCGGCAGATTCCTTCTCTAATTCAGATGCACTTTTGCTGATAACTACCGGCATATCTAATGCAATTGCTACTTCACCTTTCCTAATTTTTAATTCCTGCGGCTCAGGAAATATAACAATGTCTTTTTGCATTTCATCTCCTTGTCGAGTAAACTCGACCACTACAAAAAATTTTATTCCAATTCCGGGCCCAATATACCATAACCCCAGGGTTCTGTGGAAGGCTTGACTTTCGGACATTCTGGAATCTTTCCAGGCTTGAGTTTATTTGCAAGCTCTACACATGTTTCAACAATTTTTTCTCCTGCAGAAATCTCCAAATTGGAATAACTTGTTAAAACTGTTTCATATCCTCCGCCCTGCGAGTTGAATGCTTCTTCTGTGGGAACATAGCCCACACATCCATTAGCTAATTCCACAATGTAAGTAAAAGGAAAAGGACTTTTCTTTTTTATATCCAGCCCCAGCTGGCAGAAATACTCTGCGGGATTTGATAAGAAAATTGCTGGTCCAATCTGGATTGCCTGAACTTCTGCATCTATACAAGGTTCTTTTTTCACCAAATAGTTGAGAACAATGACTTCTTTAGCAAATGTCCAGGCTGTTGAATTTTTAGGAGAACTTTTAACAATATTAAAGCTTTTTTTAAGATGTTCTTTACCTGGTTTTCTTCTTTTAAAACGGAGCACTCTGCTTGCCGCCTTTATTGGTTTCAATTCTCCCGGAAATGCTGTTGCAAGGACCTTTAATGCTTCTGCTCCAACTCTCTGACCTACGATGCGGGAAACCCTTTCTCCGAAATCCGAACCTTCCAGAGATAAATTGTTTACCTGAGTAATGTCACCGCAGGCACCATTAAGAAAAACGACATTTGCATCCCTGCCGTAAACTCCCTGAATTGTATTTTCCAGGAAATAAATCCAATCTGCAGAAACCCCTTTAAAAGGAGCAGTAGTAGCATGACAGGCGTAATTAACAACACACCCAAGAAGTTTTCCGTTTTTTTCCCAGGCAGCAAGAACTCCAACTTCCGGGTCAATCGGACCGGAGGGTCCAATGATTTCTGGATTACCTTTTCCTGGATGGGTGTATGTCCTTGCGTTTTTCATTTTAAAACGACGATTATAACAAGCCTTATCCTCATAACCACTTCCAACAGAAAGTAAAACTTCCTTTTTATTCTGCTCGGCTTCACAGATTGCAGAAACAGTCTGGTTTATTACTGATTGATAATAAAATGAATCGGTAATAACTGAATGATTTAAAGCAAGAGATTTTATCAGAGCAGGAGCATCTTTAAATTTTTCAGGCAGGGGCCCAAAAAACGGCCCAGCCGAATGGTCATGGGAAGCAGCAATCAAAATACAATCCCCTTTAATTCCACATCTTTTTTCTACTTCTT
>Ga0210051_1002005_pt1 | contig 20615 bp, 20 predicted proteins | sample CryGey092014_all_FD_185464 | JGI IMG/M metagenome (GOLD analysis project Ga0210051, IMG submission 185464) | Groundwater microbial communities from aquifer - Crystal Geyser CG23_combo_of_CG06-09_8/20/14_all (SPAdes) (version 2) | ecosystem: Environmental > Aquatic > Deep subsurface > Groundwater... | reverse complement strand
ATATCCATGATGAGGGTGTTTTAGATAAATTTCTTCCCTGGTCAAGTGATCTACCGCTAGAATGTCGGGTAAACAAATAGCCGTAAACCCGCTTTATTGGATAGGTGGGGACTATTTTACGCTTACGATTAAAAGTGCAGCCATATAAGATTCGCCAAACATTCTCAGCTCTACGTCAGAAGGCTTAAGAAACTTCTTTCCTCTGCCCTGCGACTAAAGAGACACAAAACAAGGCAACCGCCGCATAAAGCTTCGGAATAAAGGGAAATACTATAGCACCCTTCCAAAACAAGCGCAGGGCCTCAATCCTGTTCCCTTCCATTTGAAAAGCCCTGGCAAAACCAACGTACATAAGCGCCTTCCGACGCCGTATCTTCAGGTTATCCAAGAGAGTCGCCTCGCCCGACTTGGGAAAATATCTGTTAACAATAGCAAAACTGGCATCCATTTGGCGCAGGATCGATTTGCTGGCATTTCCACCATGGCGGCGGTATATCCCCAAGATATCGCTGACGAATTGAAAATGAACACCGGCCCTAGCAAGCTTTAATAAAAGATCATAATCCTCGGCTATCGTAAAACTCGGGTCCTCGCTGAAACCATCTACCAGCAACATATGTTCCTTGCGGACCACGATAGCAGAAGGCGGAAACATATTCCCTATATAGAGCAGATGATTGAACATGTCTTTTTTACCGCGACCGTATACCACGTTCTTCCAAAATATACCGTCTCTTTCAAAGCGGAGGCCGTGGCATACCAAACCTATCTCGGGAGTGAACTCTTCGAGGCATCTTTTTAGTTTGTCGGGATACCAGGCATCATCTGAATCAAGGAAAGCTACCAAGTCGGCGTTTGCCAACTTAAGCCCCTCATTACGAGATGCCGCAATGCAGCCGTTATTGCGGAAATTTACCAGCCGGACTCGAGGATCGTTGAAGCTGTTAACTACATCAACGGTGTTATCCTCGGAGTAGTTGTTAACCACAATCGCTTCCCAATTGGTAAATGTTTGCGCTACGACCGAATCGAGCGCTTGCCTTAGGAAGGCGGCATGATTATAGGTGGGAATGATTATGGATACCGCAGGGTGCAGAGTATCCCCCACTACTTTACACCTCCAAAAGCCTGCTGGCATAAACGAAGCGTAGCGTCTATTTCCTCATCAAAATTGCCGGTAAGACTAAAACCTGTGGCCTTGAGCTTATCGATGCGGTAATCAAGCAGTTCCGAGGCCTCACCCGGGCCGGGGTCGGGGCGTTCAATCGCCGGTCTAAAGCCTAATATACTCTCGCACCTGTCGGCAATACGCTCGGTTATATCGATTATCCGCAAGGAGGCGTCTCCTCCGAGATTAAACAACCTGTTATCACATTGCTCGGCCGGAAGATCTAAGAAATGTGCAACTGCCCGGCCTACATCGGCTAAGGTAATAAAATCCCGCTGCTGCAAACCCGAGGAGCGTAACGCGAGCTTATTTGTCGTGACGGCCTGACGGCAGAGATCGTTGACGATAAGTGTCCAACGGTTAACCTCTGCATTGATTGGGGCGCCAAAACCGTTGGAGAGCCTTAGGACTATGCCGGTGAGAGTTCCCTGGTCGTTAGCCGCTAATACGAAATCTTCGGCGACATGATGGGTTATTGCATAAGGATGAATGGGCCTGGGGAGGGTTTGCTCAGTGATGGTTCCTACCAGCGGAGCGCCATAAACGTGAGCTGTTGAGAAATAAATAAACCGTTCGACACCTGCGCGCTCGGCAGCCCGCAAAACCTTAAGTGTGCCTAAGCTATTAATAATTAATGCTTGCTGGGGGTCTGCGATGCTATCAATCTCGTTCATGGCCGCGAGGTGGATTACAGAGCGCACTCCCCGGCACGCCGCATCAAGGTCTTCGTCACGCATTATATCCAGAGAAACCGCTTTGCCGTTTGCAAGCCAGGTTGGCACGGGCAAATCTACCTGCCGAGTACCTAACCTTAAAAATAGCTGTGGGTTGTCGGCTAACGCCTGGGCAACGCGACCGCCTACATATCCTAAGCCACCGGTAATGAGCACCGAGTCCATCATCTATGTTTTATCTCCCAATCATATGGAATAGACCTGTCAAAAGGGTCAAGCCTGTCGATCTCTTCCGCGTCATGAGGAATCGTGGCGCAATTGGCGACGATCGCCATATCTTTGCCGATACCCTTGAAGCCATTCCATACCATAGGCGGCACTGTGACCAGGCAGTAGTTATCCGGCCCTAAAAATATCTCTTGGAGTTCGCCACGGGTAGGGCTATCTGGACGGTCATCGTATAACACGAACTTTATATGGCCATGCGGGACGGCGTAATTTAAAATCATCTTCTTGTGGATATGCCAGCCTTTAATCGCCCCTGGGTACACGCAGGAGAAATAAATCTCGCCAAAGCCCTGAAAAACCTCGGAGTCGCTTCGCAGCATGTGCATAATCTTGCCCCGCTCGTCCAGGATCTGCTTTAAGGGTGTAATCTTTACGCCATCGATCATCTTAAGCCTCCGTGTAGTCCTTGATCTGCTGTCGTGATACGTCAAGCGCCGGCTCCCCAAGAAATACGCGTTTGTACCAGGCGACCGTTTCATCCACCGCACGGTCGAAGTCCCAGCGGGGATGCCAGTTTAGAGACTGCTGCGCTTTGTCGCAATTAAGATGCAAAAGCCGTGCCTCATGCACCGCGTTTGCCTCGGTGTTTACCTTAAGTTCGCCTTTACCCCAACCGCTAACGATCCGCTCTGAGAGGTCGTTGACCGTGCGGATAGATTCTCCGCCGGGGCCGAAGTTCCAGGCGCCCAAGAACTCTTTTGGATTATCGTATAATTTCGCGGCCAGCAACAGATAGCCCGAAAGCGGCTCTAGCACGTGCTGCCAAGGCCGGGTCGAGGATGGATTGCGCAATACGATCGGCTGATTGGCCTGAAGCGCCTTTATGCTGTCGGGGACGATGCGGTCGAGTGCCCAATCGCCTCCACCAATAACGTTTCCAGCGCGCACGCTGGCAATACCGAGCCCCTCCTGTTTCTCAAAAAACGAGGTCATATAGGCAGAGAAGACGATTTCTGCAGCAGCCTTTGACGCGCTGTAAGGGTCGCGGCCACCCAGTTCGTCGTTCTCGCGGTATCCCCAGATCCACTCTTTGTTCTTGTAGCATTTATCCGAGGTCACGTAGATGACCGAGCGAAGCGATGGGGTTGTTCTTACCATCTCCAGAATATTGACCGATCCGGCGATGTTGGTATCAAACGTGAGCTTGGGCTCGTCATAGGAATATCTCACAAGGGATTGGGCAGCCAGGTGAAACAAAAACTCGGGTTGAAACTCATCGACAACACGCTTGAGCTGGGCTAAGTCGCGGATATCGCCATCAACATGTTTGATGACCTTATCAAGGCTGATTTCATTAAAGTGATCATTCTTGCGCTCAGGCGGCAGGGCAAAACCGACAACATCGGCGCCGAGTTCGCTCAGCCATAATCCGAGCCATGAACCCTTGAACCCGGTATCGCCGGTAACAAATACTCGTTTGCCTTTAAAAATGGAGAGCGCCTCGTTGGTTACCATACCACCCATGGGGCCTCCCCTTTATCATAAAGCCCGTTAAGCAGCATGTAGTCGCGATAAGTATCCATGGGCTGCCAGAAGTCATCGTGCTCGTATACCATCAGTTGCCCGTCGCGCACCAGGTTCTCCATAGGTGCGCGCTCAAAGACCAGGTCTTCGCGATTATCAAGGTAATTGAAGATCTCCCTGCGGCAGACAAAGAAGCCGCCTGAGATCCTGCCGCCGCTCGCTTGCGGTTTTTCGTTGAATTCGGTAACCATCCCGTCGGTGTCGCTCATCAACTCGCCAAATCTACCGGGCGGCCTCACCCCGCTCACGGTCAAGATTTTACCGTGCGACTTGTGAAACTCGACCAGTTTATCGAGGTCTATGCTTCCGACACCATCGCCGTAGGTCAGCATGAAGTTCTCTTCATCGGCCAGGTATTTCTGCACGCGCTTAACCCGCGTACCCGTCATGGAATCTAAGCCGGTCTCGGCCAACGTGACTCTCCAATCAGACTCGTCGTGATCGTTGTGATACTCTATGGATTTAGCCCCGCCTAATTCTAAGGTAAAGTCTCTGGTGCGGGCTTCATAGTTAAGGAAAAAATCCTTTATGACCTGACCCTTATATCCCAGGCATAGCACGAAATTTTTGTGCCCAAAGTGCGCATAATATTTCATAATATGCCAGAGAATTGGCAGGCCGCCGACCGGAATCATCGGCTTAGGGATATCGTCAGCCACATCCCTGATACGCGTCCCGTAGCCCCCACATAAGATAGCAACCTTCATATATCGTCTTCCTTTAAAAGTCTCTTATAAAGCTTAACATAATTTGCCACCGAAATATTAGGTCAGCCAAGAACCTATCGTTAAATCCCTATAGAGCATTTTTACCAAGCTCTATACGACCCATATAGAAGTTTTCGAACCTTGTGAGTATTCTCTTTAATCCTATGAATTAAATGCCTATTACCATGCCGCAAAAACACCGGCCCTTGGCAGTTGCATCAGAAAACGCCACCTGATTTCTGGCAGGATAGTATTCGCCTAAAAACACAGCCTTTAGGAAAATACGTTGGGCATATCCTACCAGATAGCAGCTCAAATTGTGGCAATTTTGCGCGGGCTAAAGCCGGTAATCGAGGGAACGAAAGCGTGGCAGACCAGCTTTAGCTTTGAAACAGGTCCGCCAATTTACCAATCCTTGTATTTCGACGACCAGCTATCATCTCTCTCAAGTATCAAACCATAAAATCCCTCGAAATCGTGTCTCTTCCAAAGGAACTTAGTAAACCTGAGGAGGCTTTTTCTTGGGTACTGTAGATAAATATTTTCAGCTACGATCCCCCAGCCCGAGTGTTTCACGGTCAGTTTCCAGTCCTCTGGACAGAGTTCTAGAATGTGGGTGTTCTCCGCATTAGCGCCCTCTTTGCTCTCACTTCTGATGTGTCGCAAACCTACCCGGCTAACCTTAACATAAGGCACGGTAAGTATTAGATATCGTGCGCTTGTTTTTGTAGATAACTCATGCAGAAAATAAAAAGGATTCATCAAATGCTCGAGTATCTCAAAGCATATAAAAACGTCCGCACTCACATTATATTCGGCCAAATCCTCCGCCCTTGCGTGGATAGCATTGAGGCCTTTACTCTTAATCTTCTCGACTGCCTTCGCATCTAGATTTACGCTAAGACAGCTAATATCTTTCTTCTCTGAATAGAGACCCAGGATATACTTCAGATGATTACCGGAAGAGTCACCTATATCTACAATCAAAGGATTATTTAGTTTATTAATAATCCTGTTTACGAGGGATAGCTGAAACGCATGTTGCGCCCGGGTTTTCAAAACGTCATAGTTGTCGCTTATCAGCCAATTAGTATATTGATCGCTAATGTCGGGGACTATGGCCTCAAGCTGCCTTAATAACCTATCTAGCTTCTGCTCCTTAATCGCTTTATTTAAAGAGTGCTTTAGGATGCCGAAATAAGCCCTTTTCAAATACGGTTTAATTTTATCCTGGGTTACATTAATCAATTGCATACACCACTAAATATAACGAGCGTCCCATATTATCTAAAATGCACCACTATCGATTCTTCAAAAGATTTTAAAATCTTTTTGTACTGGCCCATATTCATCTTTAGATATTACTTAAAATTGATAGTATCTTATCAGCGACTCTTTGGCTCGTTTTTCCGTCACTTTTATAGAAACATCTTTTTAAAACGACTTCGCGCGTTTCGTCATTAGGAACATACGCTTGAGGGTTACCGATAAAAGCCTGCAAAGCGTTTTTCAAATCAGAGACGGAATAGAACTGGGGTACTACCCCTATATCTCTAAAAACAGAGGCGTTGTAAGCAGTCGAGCACCACTGCCACACAGGGATACCTCTTATTAAAGCCTCCTCGGCCACGGTGGAATACGTGAAGACTATCAAGTCCGCGCCCTGCAAGTCTTCTTCTAATGTTCCGTCCGTTATTTGTATTCTGTCTTTATATCCTTGAAATGCTGGGCATTCGTCCATCCTTGCGAAGGGATGACTCCTCAGATATAGCTGAATACCCGGTGAATCCTTCGTAGCCAGATGGACGGCCTCAACCATTTCCATCTCATGATCTCTGTCAAGAGAAGCGACCAACAAAAGCTTTACCGGGCTCCCCGGCTTGTCTTTCTTAATCGTATCGCAGGTAACATGTTCGTACCTTGTTGACCCTGTCAGGAATACTCTTTCTTCTGGAAAACCGCTTTCCATGAAGACCTCTTTGCCAAGCTCCCCCATTGCAAATATATAATCGGGTTTCGGCACCGGACAATTATCCGGCTCTCCTTTATATTCAATCGTGGGCTCAAGAAGCGCTAAGGTCTTCTCCCTGCTATAACTTGCATGCTGCACCGCACAATTGACAACATTCGCACCCGAATTTTGCGCTGCTTGATACAACGACCTGGAATGCAAGAACAACTCTAGAAAACTTGCGGACAACTTTGGTTTATACGTATTGAACGCGCGCAGGCTTGCCAGATAAACCAACTCATAGTGGGGAATCGTAAAATTGCTAAAACCGGAATAGAGCTTCGGTTTTAGTAGCGGCGAGAAATCTATCCCGTTCTTAACAAAAATATCTTGGAACTCTCGCTCTTTATAAAATGAATGAAAAATAAAAAAGGGTTTTATGTTGAGTATGGTCTTAGCCAAGTCCCTTAAAGAAATAAAATCCTGAAGTATCGCTAGATTATCATATTTTTTGAGTCGTCCGAGGATTTCTTTTAGCTTAGGACGACCTGGTGTTGGCTCGAAATAAGGGTCGAACCATAAAAGCCAGCCTACCCGTGATACTTCGGACAACCTTTGGGGCAACGACTTAAAGAAGCGATCGGTAAGCACGTCCGTCTCATTATTGTACTTAACACTCCAGTCCCAAAAACCCGCAAAAACAATATCGAAGGGCTTTTGAGGACGATTCCTTAAGGTGCTTTTTACGGCAACCCATTTCCACAAGAACTTGATACTATACTCTAGCCTGCTTAAACATCCCCTTATAAAATATGCGGCATGAGAATTAGAGCTAACGGAAGGTGTGACCTCGATTACCCTATACGTGCTTTTGAGGGCATTTGATGTCGTCTTTTTCCCGCTAAACAAAAGTATTTCTTTGCAATCAACCGCTTCAGCTACATGGCCGATAATGAATACTTCTATAATAAGATTAAATGTATCATCAGACTCGCAGTCCTTTTCTGATACCTTATGGAACCACCAGGCACTTACACCGTCTTTGTTCTTTAACGCCTGACGCAGGGTTTGTCCGTTTTTTGCCTTTATGGGTGTTGCGCCGATTTCCGCCACCAAACCGAGATAGGTTTTAATCGCCTCAGCCTTAACGTTTGGCGCAACTTCCCTGGCTGAAATTAGTTTGCCCTGGAATACGCTTCTTAAGTTACCTTCTGCTTCGGGACTTAAAAAGCTCAAAATCACAACATCTTTACCAGGAAGGGCTTCGGGACTTTTCCAGCAAACAAATAGGGTGGGTTGATCAGTATGGCAATTGCTCATGGACAATTCCCTCTTTATCGATCTCAAGGAGGCACTCCAAAAGCCCCTGTCCAATGTCTGTGTAGCAATTTGCCGTTAGCTTCTGGCCGATCTTGGGAGCATACGAATAAGGAGTAATCATGTAGTGTGCGGGGTTTGTCCCCGGTTGATAAGCAACATCGATTGAGTTATTCAGGATTTCCCTAATGGTTTCCATGAGTTGTTTTAGCTTCATCGGGTGGTGGCCTGTGATTATCAAGTGTTTATTCGCAAATTCCGGTGCAAGTATTTTTACCGTTAGTTCTGCCGCATCTCGAACGTGGATATATTCTCTTAGCTCTTCTCCATCGCCTGAAATAACTATCTTTTTATCCTGCCATGCCTGAGAAAGATACCTGAAAATGCTATTCCGCGTGTCTGCCCTGGGACCGTAGAGGGTACCGTATCTTAAAACCGTATAGTCAAGGCCGTAATGGTTATGAAACTCTTCTATATAAAGCTCGGCGGCTTGTTTGCTGCATCGATAGAATCCGCCCTTGTTGCTGTAAACATATATAGTGCTTGCAAAAATAAAGCGCTGCACTTCTGCTTGTCTGCATGCTTCAAGAATGTTAACGGTTCCTTCTATGTTCAAATGAATCGTATCTTTTGGCTTTGTTGTGGCATCATCCAAATCTGCAATTCCCGCGAAATCATAAACGTAGTCACAGCCTTTGATCGCCTCGAGAACCTCGTCAAAGTTTAGTATATCGCCAATTATCATCTTCTGACCGCTTTTAAGATAAGGTGAGCTTCTAATATCAAAAACTCTCACATCATAATTAGCGCTCGTTAAAACATCGGCAACATGACTCCCTAAGAAGCCACTTCCGCCAAATACAACAGCTTTCATAATCCCACCTCCTCGATCTTATCTTTAAGTTGCGTAAGATCGTTAATCTTGTGATTACTGTAGTCCGAGAGGCTTTCATTCTCAGAAGTCGATCTTAAGAAAAACTTAATTCCTGTTTCACGTGCTGCTATCATATCCGATTCGGCATCACCAATAAAGACTGTTTCGTCTCTTTTAATATTGTACTCATGTAATATGCCTTCGACTATCTCTCTTTTTGTACTCGGCGTACCATGAATCTCTTTAAAGAACTTTTTCATTTCCCTGGAGGAAACGATCTCGTCTAACTCTTCTTGCGGGGTTCCAGAAGCGATAAAAAGCAGATACTTTTGGTAGTTCGCGCGCAAGAACTCTTCAGTGCCTTTTACAAACGGCGCTTTTTTTATTTCATCAAGGACTATGTTTGAGAATTCGGCCCCTAACTGTTTTCCCAGAGCCTCCGAATACTCCTCGTTAAGTATATTCTCATAGAAATGTTTGAACTTAACATACCGAGATATCCCCATATTCTCGAGGTGATAGTTTACGATTTCTTCGACTTTATCGTCCCAGCTTGAAAAAAGCTGCCTAAAAGCACTGGTTTTGATATGCGCCGATTCAACCAAAACGCCATCAAAATCAAAGATAATTGCCGTTATCATTCAAACACTCCCATAACCGTACAGGGCGCACTATCTATACCTTGCAGCATCAATGGCACTACCCATACCTCTTCTAGTTTACTTAAATCCGCGCCTAAATGCATGTCTTCTATGATAAGGATAGGGCTCCCCGCTGCATTAGGATCAAGAAACGCTTTATGGGCAAGCCTTCCCTCTTCTCTGTTTTGGTAAGACGATATCGATACAAAGTCGAACCCTATCGCCTTTATCGTCTTATACCTAGCTCTCAACCAGGGGCCAACTCTTGAATCAACTCCTGGATTACCGGTACTATACTTTTCCTCGCCTCTGAATCGCTGAAAGCCGGTCTTGATCAAAAGTAAGTCTGTTTTGGCGTCTAGTTTATCTTCAAGATGTTCGATGCTTACCAAGATGCCCTCAGAGCAAGGTATCTCAATGACTTGCGGGTGCTTAAAGATCCAGTATTCTGCAGGATAATCAGCTACCGAAAAAGCATCGTCAAAAAAATGCGCCGGCGCATCAACATGAGTGCCCCAGTGGTTTTCTAACCCTATCCAATACGTATTACAGCTATCGCCGTCTTTTATTGATTTTCTTTTTTCTGTACCTATTTCTGTGCGACTACATCCGTAGACAGGTATAGACGATTTTAAAAAATGGGATAAATATCGAATCATTTTGACCGGAACAAACCTAACTTGTTAACCCTAATCCTTTTAAGAGATTCTTTGCAGATTCTAGCTCCATATTAATCCTGCTTTCCATCGCATACGAACCAATATGGGGGGTTAGAATAATATTATCCAGCTCTCTCAACTGCCCCGTATAAGGTTCCTGCTCGAACCCATCGAGTGCCGCGCCGGATAGATACCCATCCTTCAATGCCCCGTAAAGCTCTGCTTCATCAATAACGCCGCCCCTTGCAGCATTAACGAGCCAAGCGCCTTTTTTAATCTTTTTAAATTCGTCTTTCCCTATTATTTGAGCTTTAGATGAAATATGTATTGATATTATATCGCTCGTTTCTAAAAGCTCATCTAACTCCACGCGTTTGCTTGTTGTTCTCGTATCGACGGCCATTATGTCGTAATGAATTACGTCGCATCCGAGCGATACAAGCAGTTCGGCGACCTTCTGTCCGATTTTGCCGAAACCTATTATGCCAACCCTTTTTTGGCTTAAAAGATTCCCCATCAGTTTTTCCCACTTGCCGTTGCGTATCGCTATATCCATTATAGAGACTTTTCTTAAAAGATTAAGAATTAAGCCCACGGTCAGCTCGGCAACAGCAAGTGTCGGTGCATCGGGGGTATTTAAAACCTTGATGTTCAATCGCTGGGCGGCCTTAAGATCAACGCTGTCGAGACCTGTGCCGCAACGAGATATCACTTTTAGGTTAGGCAATTTCTCGAGCACATCAGCCTCTAATGGCTCTGTTCCTGCGATGATACCTACAGCGTTCTGGCATAACTCAACAATCTCGTCTTTGCGAAGTTTCCTTCCATATGGATTGTAAGTAATAGTGAGCTCATTCTTTTCTAGAAGTGTTATGGGCTCATTATCGTATTGTGCAAATGAGGTTGTTGTAATAGCAATACTTTTCATAAGTTAGTTACCTCTCAAATTTACTATCGCTTTTTTGCTAGAACTCTCATATGAGAGCTTAAATTATATTTTGAGATCCAATGTTGCAATTCGTTCTTGCACTCATCGCTTCCTTCTTTTGCTAAAACATCCCAGAGTTTACCTAATTCAAGATTTTCATTGGTTATCATGCCTTCAACGATATCCCAATCAAGTTTGCCCGGGGTTGAGATCTCTTCAATTTCAAAACCGGCTTTTTGAAACAATAGGTGAATCGACATGGGATTAAAAAAATTAAGGTGATGAGGAGGGGCTATACTTTTAGACTTTTCCCATAGGAGTAAGATATCAAATCCTTTGCTATTTAAAGTAGAGCAAGACAAGTAACCTCCCGGCTTTAACAATTCATAAGCCTTTTCTAAAAATATCTGCGGACTATATAGATGTTCGAGCAACTCAAATGCAGTAAGGATGTCAAAACCCTCTGCCATCTCTTCAAGCTCCTCTAGACATACGGGTTCTACATCTAGCCCCTTACTATGACAGATATCTGCCATCTCTACTGATGGCTCTATTGCAACATAGCGATTATCGGGTCTTATCTTTTTTAATTCTTCTAGGAATAAACCAAATCCTGCCCCTATATCACCGACAATATGTCTTTCGCTTTTATCGAGAAATCCGGCAACATATTCTGCCCGCGGTTTAAATATCTTTTCCCTTCTAACTTCAGCAACGGGCTTAAAGAATTCATTCACCCAGAAGCTTGTCGATGAAGATGTAGAATAGAATTCATTTAGCACTTCGAAAGGTGGTTTTGGGTTTACAAATAATGTTGAGCAGACTTGACACGAGGAATATTTAAACCCGATTTTTTCAAATTCAAACGTGGATTTACTGCTTCCACAAGCCGGACAATCGACATCGATAAACGACTTGAAATCAAAAAAATCATTAACATCTGTTGCCACAAGTTCGAGGTATTTGCTAAATACCTCTCGTTTTCTAATCTCTTCTTCTTTCATGCTAAGACCTATCCCCTGTATTTCATAACAAGCTCATCGTTTTCCATCAACGTTTCCACTCTCTGGAGATCTTCAATGGTATCAACACTATACGTATCGTAGTCAGTGGATACCATTTTGACTTTGCGACCGTGCTCAAGAACTCTTAGCATGTCTACGGATTCGATAATCTCAAGCGGCGTTGGTTCAAGTTCATTGAACGTAATCAAGAAGTCTCTTATAAACGGAATAATGCAAACTTGTTTTAGCATGGGCACGTCCTGTGCACCCTTTTTCCATGACGGGATAGGCTCTCTTGAAAAATAAAGGGCAAAATCTTTTTTATCAACAACTACTTTGACTTCGTTGGGGTCGTCATGCTCCTGTCTTGATTTCAAAGGTGCCATTAGGTTTGCAACTAATATGCTATCGTCTTCAAGCATAGGCTGTAATACCTCGTCTATCATTTCAGGGTGAAGCATCGGTTCATCGCCCTGTATCATGACTACGATATCGACCTTTGCACCCATTTCACTTTCGACTTTAAGCATCGCTTCTGCGGTTCTGTCAGACGCCCTTTCATGAGTGTCGGCGGTCATAATCGCCTTTCCGCCTATGGATTCAATATAATCAACGATTTCTTTGTCGCAGGTTGCCACGTAGACTTCGTCCAGGGTTTTCGACATTTTGCTCCTGAAATAGACGTGGCCTAGCATTGGGATACCACGTATCTCTGCCAACGGCTTACCCGGAAAACGGCTTGAACTCATACGTGCAGGAATAATTCCAATTATTTTACTGGTACTCATTACCTTACTCCTCATCAACAAAGTAAAATCTGTCTGACTTCAAATATAGATGTAGTTTATATAGAAACTTTGCCAACCTTCCTTGTCCCCTGAAGCTGAATCTCGTCATCCTTTTGCTGATTGACTTAAAAATAATCTCTTTTTCTGTCTTTTCAAGTATATTATCCTTTACCGCTCTATCGCATAAATATAAGGCATAATCATACATTCTATAGACCAAGCATATGGATATTGCTTTTAGTATCTTTGCCTGTTTCTGTTCAACATTCAGGCCGCTTATGGCTCTTAAAAAAGCCTCGTAACTCTTAAGATACAAAGCATCAGCAAAAATTAGCTGGCCCTTAACCATTCTTATCCCCGCCCCAACTTCTCGCTTCCAGTAATAGCGTCTTAAGTCAAAAAGCTGAAACCCTTTTTCTTGCAAAAGCTTATCCACATCAGAGAACAACGGTTGCTCCCTGTAAATAGGTACAAACTCTACTTCTACCTCTATGCCAAAAAGCAAATCCTCAAGAAGATCATTGGCGCCCTGCAGGATAAAAAGCTCTCCACCTTGCGTATCTACCTTTAGGAAATCAGCATCTCTGATGCCTTCATCCGCTAGCATCTGCTGAGTCAAACGCTTCGCATTTAGATCAACCGAACCTACAATCTCAAATCTTTGCTTATCTGGAAATTGCTCTAGAAAAGATTCATTTGGGGTAAAGATTGAAGAGTTGGCCTGTCCTTCCGTAAGATTCAGCTTTAAGACATCATTTTTATCATGCAACGCCGTATTGAGAAACCTTTGGCTAGCATTTGATTTAGCTTTTAGCCCTTCAAAAGCCCTTTTATCAGGCTCAAACCCTACTACCCGCAAGTACCTTTCAGCGCGCTTCCATTTGTTAGAAATGCCACCACTTGCACCTACGTCCAGTAATGTTAATGGATGTTTTTGAAAAACATTCCCAAAATGCGGATCTATAAAGATATTTCTCACGAATTACGATCTCCTAGGTAATTTTAATCTCGCCAGGGCATCCTTGCATGATGCTCCAAGAAATAAGCTATCAAGACTGAACGCTAAAAACTTATAGCCTTCCTTAACTTTTGCCATTAAAACATCGACATCGGGGGGTATAACATGGAAACCTGCTGGTACCTCTAACTTCTTAGAAGCTTCCATTACCTTAGTTAACGCACTTAGCATCTCGGGGTGCTCAAATTCACCAGGGTGACCTATAGACCCCGACATATCGTAAGGACCCACTATAAACGCATCGACACCTTCAACCTGCAAGATATCCTCAATATTCTCAGCAGCCTTAATATGCTCTATCTGTACAATTACAACACTCTCTTTGTTAACCCAGTCCTTATAGCTCTCAAACTCTAAACCATAGCCTTGAGCCCTTGCCAAGCCTACCCCTCTAGCTCCTAAAGGTGGATATTTCGTAGCCTTTACCGCATTGATTGCATCCTCTTTGGTATTTACCATCGGCACGATTACACCATGAGCGCCTGCATCCATGACCCTCTTAATAAGATTAGGGTTATTCTCGCCTACTCGCACTAACGGTGTGACTCCAGATAGCTCGATAATCTGAATAAGCTGTTGTGCTTGATATAAGGTTATAGCAGAGTGTTCCATGTCAACTGTCAGCCAATCAAAACCGGCCTTTACCATAATTTCAGCTATTGAGGGATGACCTATTGTAATCCATGAACCTAAAGTTAAACGACCGGTAGCAAAACATTCTTTTAAAGAGTTATTCTCATTCGCTAGACTACTCATGCTTGACCATTCTCTTTCCTTAGTTGGAATCTACGTTAACAAAACCGTACTCTTGTAAAGCAACCTGCTATTTAGTTGCTTTGCACTTACCTTTCCCGTAAGACTTTTAATTTTAAGAACCCGCCAAATAAAGCTTTTATCCTCGTAAGCATAGCTTTGATCTGCTCTCGTTCCATACCTGCTATCCATGGCATTAACCAGAGCAAACCGGTAATAGCAGATAAGTAAATAACACCCGTGAATAGCATAGGGGCTGATAGCCTTATTATACCAGTATAGCCAGTTATATTATTAAAATTCCAGTGCAGGCCTACGACAAATTTGGCCAGGTACCCAAGACCTATAACCAGACTGACCCCTATAACTTGATAGGACCAATCAAACTTCCAGTTATGACGACGGGCGATTATCCAGGCCCCTATGTTAACTGAAAAGATGTTAAATACCACCATTTTAAGACCCATCCCAGTAGCACCTAGCCCTAATCCAGGAATCAACGCACCAGATGTCGGCGCTTGTACAAAATAGGAAACCGGCAGGCTGACCAACATTATGATTACAGTCATAAGTGTATATGTACGGGTCTGTTCTTTTGCTAAGAACATGGTACCGATAATCTGCCCCAGGGACTGGTGGATAGGATATAGGAACATGATGGCTAATACAGGCCAGGCGACAATGTAAGCTTTGCCTAAAGTAAGTGAGACTATTTGTTCAGACCACGGAATTAAGAACCCCGATAAAATTGCACTAAACATAACAAGGCTACGGGTAACTTTACGGTAAAGGTAAGCGACCCTAGCATCATTATTAAGGGCGCTTGCCTCGGCTATCTCCTTCCAAAAGATGCGTAGGATTGAAGTAGTCGCTAAAAGGCTTACGGCGGCAAATTGGTTAGATATTTGATAAAAACCTTGTTGGCTTGCTCCGGCAAAGTGCTGGAGCATCCAGCGATCGGCAAATGCGCCTACGAACGCTCCTATCGAAAGAAATACCAAGGGTCTACAGTAGACCCAATATTCGTTGGCAGTACGCCTCAGAGATAATGAAACCACCTCTTGTTCTTCCACTGGGTTACGCTTTTCACCCAAGAACCAGATTGACCAAACCATGACCAAGAAGTACTCAACAGTAAACAACCAAAACACAATAGAAATTGATAGCATTTTAAAGGATAAAAGAATTGCTATGATGAGTATATGGGCAATTGCTACTACCAGGCCCATTATTTGCACCCTTACGGTCTTTCTTGATGCATCACCTACCTGGCCTATAGCCTGCCATACCTGTTGTTGCAGAAATGTGGCCAAGAAAGCGAGTAAGATTATACCACGGGAGTGTCCAAGCCAGATTCTATCAATAATTGTTTGCGGCATGATTGCAGTTATCAATAATGAGGTGAAAACAAATTGTAGAAGTAACCAGCCATAGTAATATAGGTAAAATTTGCGATCGCGAGCACGTTGCGAAATAAAGGTGTAAAAAGCGCTGGATGTACCCATATCCATTAGCGAGCGGATTGCAATAAAGCTACCTGAGAGGAACATTAGATCACCATAGTACGATGGACTCAGTCCCCTGGCAACAAGCAGCCCCCCAGCGAAATTGATGATACCTCGAAGGATATTGCCCGCGACAGATGCCAGAAACCTATGTTTCACGGATGTTGTGTCTAGCATTAATTCAGACCGCCGATTAACTCTTTTAGCGTAGCTTCGCTTGCTAACTGATTAAATTCAGCAGCCCATTCGTCAATAGCATTTGGGGATGTCCTTGCAAAGCGGTCGCAGAATTTTAGCCTTATTGCCTGGCGATCGGGATCATTCCACCATCTCTCAATATCGTAATAGGCCTCACCTACAGCAGCTGCGGCATCCTCCGGCGTATCGTACAGGATACCTGCTAAACGTAGTTCATTGTAATAAGGCTCGGCCTCTGGCCGCAGTAAATTATCCGCAGGATCCCAAAACAGGATGGTTGGCTTGTTAGCAGATAATGCCTCTGCAAATGTCGTCGATAGATGATCGCATACATAAAGACGAGCATTTTCAAGGCTATCCAGGAATGCTACGTCCCCTCTTTCAAATGCAATATCGGGGTTCCTATCTACTAAACGCTCTTCCATATCCCAGCCATAATCTTCCGAATAAAGACGTATTCGGATGCTGGGCTTAAGACTAGGGGTGATTGAATCTATGAACCTTATTTGCCACGCCAAATATTCGTTAAATCGACTGTCTATAATGGTGATATATCGCAAATACCTTGGCATCGAGGTGGTTACGAAAACAATGCCATCTTTTTCATTACTGGCGCCTATCTGTCTTCTTCCCGTTAACTTAGTAGCCGGAAGCGGAATAACTTTGCATGTACTTTCGGGGCGTTCCCATCCCCATGAGTAATATTGGTCTGTTATTATTAGCTCGTGAGTTTCACTTGACGAATTCACGACGCTCCCATAATTACCGCCGTGTTGGGTTCCAAGCAACATAGCCCCACTCTCGGCCGATAAGGCCGACCATTGTTTGAAAGCTTCATCAAAATACCAAGCGTTTGTACTAAACAATATCTTCGGTTTCGAGGGATAGTTCTGCTTAGCATTTTTATTTATTGCAAAGAAGGCCTCAACATAACTGTACGGTATATCCATGGGTAGCATATCTTTAAGTATTCGCTCAAACTGGTTTTCTTCAGGCAATGAACCCTGCAGGAGCGATCTCATTTGCTTGTTTAGTTGAAACGCAGGTATAGCGGTTGTTTTTTCAATAATAGGCCATACTCGCCCCTTAGTTTTCCATAGAAGTTGCAGCTCAACATCGCGCGAGAAATAAGAATTCTTTAGAAATATCGAACCATTGTTCTGAATATGCCTGATCAGAGACTTGAAAAACCGCACTATCGAGGCTTTCCAAAGAGGTTTGCTCTCATTTTCTACAACAGAATTAGACTCAATTTTCAAGTCTCTTCGAGGAAAAGATAATCCTAACCCATTAAGGATCTTTGTATAGAGCTGTAAATTATAAGGGTCATCTATGACGCATTGCACGAAGTCAAACATGTCATTGGGTGTTATATAGGAGTCTTCCGTTATGCCGATTGTAGTAATATCTGGATAGAGTGCCAAGGCTTTTTTTAGATTAGTATATCTATCGTAAGCCACCGAGACATAAAAATACAACCATGGTCCAATTATGACCCTCCAAAAGCGCTCGCTGTAATTCAAACGATGAATCTCATTTAGTGATCCCGCAAGAGACTTTAATAAACGCTCATATATAGCATGGACGTTAACATACGTGGCAAGGCATTCCTGGCTATCTTTCCAAGAGTTCTCAATTGTGATTCCGCCAAGCGGCTCCCAGAATGATCTACGACTATAGCGCTTACACCATTCACCGAGGAACAGAATCGGTTTTGACGTATCCCAGAAATCTTCCAAGGCAGTAGTTGCAAGAAAATATTCGGATGATTCATGAGTGCTTACTTTAGACACTTAACTAAATTACACCTACCCTAATAAATCCCAGTTAACAGGCGTACCTTTTGCTACATCCACATTAACCTTTTTACCAAGCAGAACATCATAATACTTAGGTGATAAACCAAGGCCAGGCCTAATCACTCTAAGATTATCCTCTGTAAAAACATCCCCAGCCTTCATATTTTGGGCGATATAGAGCGAGCGGCGAAACCGCAATGAGGATTTTTCCTTTTCAGTCGGTCCATAGCTAATTTTCCCAAGCGCTCGCCAAGCATGTTCGCTCTCAACCACTAGCGCCTTCAACTCTTCTGGTTCAATAGAAAATGCAGAATCCACGCCGCCATCCGCACGGGAAACGGTGAAATGTTTCTCAATTACGGTAGCGCCTAAAGCAACACTTGCAACCGCAGCTCCAATGCCTAAAGTGTGATCGGATAAACCAACAAGACACCCGAAGCGCTCACGCATATCGGGTATGGTAAGAAGATTCGTGTCATTGGGTGTCGCTGGATAGGTGCTGGTGCACTTCAGTAAGATCAAATTGGAGCAACCGGCATCACGCGCTTCACCGACTGCTTCATCCAATTCTTCTATGGTCGCCATACCGGTAGAGATAAGCAACGGTTTTCCGGTCGCAGCCACCTTACGAATAAGCGGAATATCATTGTTTTCAAAAGAAGCTATTTTATAGCAAGGTACATCTAACGACTCAAGAAAATCGACGGCCGTATCATCAAAAGGCGTACTAAAACCAATAATCCCCAACTCTTTGCAACGGTCAAAGATCGGTTTGTGCCAATCCCAGGGTGTATGGGCTTGTTGATACAGCTTGTATAGGGAAGTATCCTTCCATAAACTTTTAGGATCATCAACGTAAAACTCGCCACTATCAATATCTAAAGTCATTGTATCTGCTGTATACGTTTGAATCTTTAAAGCATGCGCACCAGCTTCTACCGCCGCTTCAACTATCTTTAGCGCTCGATCTAGCGATTGATTATGGTTACCAGACATCTCTGCAATTATAAAAGGAGGAAGGTCTTCACCTATTGCCCTTCCTTGTAAATCAATCTTCAAAATGTCCCCCCTGTAGCTATAGTATTGGCCTCGGCCATCTCTTCCCAAGCCAGCCACCTATCCGTACCTGCCTTGATAAGTTCTGCTGTTTTCTCTGGCCCAATATTTAAAAGAGCATCAAGAACTGAAAGAAACGGTATAAAATCTACAACTGATCCAATTTGCACATAGGGCTTAGGTTTAAAGTCTTGAAACAAGACTTCTATGTCGTTAACGGGAAAAACAAGGTCTCCATGCATGTACGTAAAGGAACCTTTAGCACAAAAATAACGGTCGGCACCACACCAACGCAATAGCTCGAGAACCCGCATCGAACGATCGGCTTCTGAAGGATACTGGGAGCTGAAGCGAAAATCTCGTGTAAAGCCTAAAAGCTCGCAAACAAACCTTATAAAGGCAATATTCTGTTCAGCTAGTGACTTCGCTGGAGTTAACAACCATTTCTCTACATAAGGAAAAACCTCAGTATAATAAGCAGCCTTAGAATAGTTCTGCTGGATACGTTTATGCATCTTCTTTCGCCAAGGAACTGTCTCGTTTATCTCTGTCTGATTGAGGGGTGACTTGAATGAGGTTGGTTTCTTCACCGACACCGTGTACCAATCAATTTGACCCCTATTTACAAAAAGACGATTCCTCTGGTGATAACTCTGGACCGAGAACTGAAAATCATCGAGAAAAATAAACCGCTCTGACCTATAAATTAATTCAAAAAAACCCTGCCATGGCATAAAGGTGGGTTGCATCATCGCAACATCCATGTTTATTTAATTACCTCCATGAGGATAACCCTACATCCACGATCTGACCATTCGCCTATATGTTTCTGCATTCGAATCTCTTGAAAACCAAGCTTTTCATAAAGCTTGCGCGCAGCAATATTAAAATCAGCAACGTGAAGATATATCCTCTCTAACTTTAAGGCATCAAATCCTTCACGAATTAATAGCGCAGTAGCCAGCTGACCTATTCCTCTCCGGCGATATTCCGGGTCACCTATATAAAACCAAAGCTCACCGTCGCTCACTGTCAGGTTCTTTAGACCACAGTTGCCGACATGGTCGCCATTAACAATAATAGCGAAACCACGCTGTGTGGAGTCTTCCAAAATACGTCGGCAATATGCCTGGTGCCCCTCCCATGTAGGTGCTCCTCTCATGAGAAATTGTTTCTGAAAATCAGCGTCAGAAACCCATCCGAATGTTTTGGAAACATGTTCAGCTGAAAATGGTTCGAGGGAAACGTCTGGGTTAGAGGTCATAATCCGTGCACTCAGAACACAGGGGAAGTTCCCAAAGTGTCCCCTCTTCATTCATTTTTAAATATTTGGAACGGTCAGGTCCGTTCCAAATTTCATACACGCTGTTCTGCCAGATATCGCCTATGTCCAACTGGTTGTTATACGCATTATCGCAAATCGCCACACTTCCATCGGAATTGATGAAGCAATCAGCACGTGAGACCCGTAAACACTGTACCCGCTCCCTTCGCTCCCTAAGACTTTTGCTTCCCTCGTTGAACTTCAGATCGGTATGCTCAAGCATATTAACGCTGATCAGGTCACATTTATCGTAAAAAGTATGCAAATAAGTATCGATCTCACCTAATGCGTGTTCCTGCTCAATGATTTGAAGACGGAAGAAAGGCTTTTGGCCAAGCCTTTCTCTTTTTTTCTCGACAAATAACTGTAGGTTTTCGAGGATTCTACTCGCAGGTGATTTCGGAGCGATCTTGCCATAATTCTCCACAGAGATACTCTG
>Ga0210051_1002004_pt1 | contig 20629 bp, 19 predicted proteins | sample CryGey092014_all_FD_185464 | JGI IMG/M metagenome (GOLD analysis project Ga0210051, IMG submission 185464) | Groundwater microbial communities from aquifer - Crystal Geyser CG23_combo_of_CG06-09_8/20/14_all (SPAdes) (version 2) | ecosystem: Environmental > Aquatic > Deep subsurface > Groundwater... | reverse complement strand
TTTAAGGTGAGCATTGGAGCCCTGGGAGCAAGTTTTCGTTTGAGGCGAAGCAAAAATAACATAGCCAGAAGTACCATTGCAGTGTGATGATGCCATCCCCTCCAGCCTGTAACCTGGTATTCATCAAGCCCTGCTAATCCTTTGGCATCTTGTAAGGAACGTTCTACGAAATAACGTCTGCTTTGCCACTCTGCCAGAGCTTCAATGGGAGTGGAATCTTTTGCATTGGAAAAGGAGAATTTAGTATCAGATCCATCCCGCTCTTGACGGATAAGCAACCAAACTTGTTGACAACATGGAAGCTCATTCTCTATTCGCCATACCCTAAGAGCAGAAAATCGAATCCAAAGCTCCCCTCTCTGAGTATCTCTTACCTTAAGGATATGCCATATTATCTTATCGGAGGATAGCAATTGCCTTACCTCAAGAGGTTTCTCTTGCAATACCTTCAGTTTAGTGGGGATTCGTCCCCGGTTTCCCTCTCTGACTGGCAAACCTACTTCTGGGTATTCCAGGTAGACTCTGCTATCACAGGGAATATCTGCCACATATACGACATCGTTCCCTTCTAGTTGTGTCAAAAGCCAGGGTTGTTCCCCATAATGAGCATCCATTCCCACAAGCTCGAAGGGGATCCCCCTTTTCCTTGCCTTGAGAATCATTTCCAGACCTAACTCTGCCTTAGTGCGAAGTTGTCGAGCCACCCCTGGTATACCTGCTTTTTCACACCGTTTGGGATCATTAGTCCATTCAGCAGGCAAGTACAATCGGCGATCAACCAACCCTGAATCAAGTTCAGGGTTCAGTGGGGGTGCTATAGGCCAGAAATACTCCCACTTGACAGTTGTCCACCTTCCCCAGCGCTCCACAATACTGACGGGCTACCCCCACAGATTCAATCCCTTGTTTGGGAATCCCACTCTCATCCAGAATCAATGCCCCAGATACTTCATCTTGAGACAACAACTCCACGGCACGCTTTCCAATAGCCTCTATCAGAGGTTCATCTTCCCATGGAGAGTTAGATACGAAATGGGACAAAGACTGTTCATCCTCGTCTGCAACTTCAACCGACATACGACTCATATTCCTCCGAGATTCCAAAAGCAATTGCCCCTTCAAGTAATCCAAAGCATGAGGTGCCACACTCCTCGTAGCTGTACAGAAAAAATCTGTAAACTCACCATGAAGCTTTACCAACATATCCGTATTTTGTTGTATATCTTCGGCATTCAGATTATAATCTATCTTCAAGGTTCCTCCAGATATAGGTTAACATTTTATTCTTTCTGGAGGATACGTTATTTTTACGATTTTTTCAAATGTGACAATGTCAAGTTAAAGGAGGTAGGAAAATGGCACTGGAAAACCTAACTGAAGAACTAATTTATTCGTGTGAGGGAGGAGTTGCTAAGTTAACACTGAACCGTCCCGACAGGCTGAATGCTATGACTCAAGCTATGTATGATGGTATGAAACAGGTGGCTGAGGAAGTCAAGCACAATGATGATATCAAAGTGCTGGTTATCACTGGAGCTGGCCGTGGCTTTTGCTCTGGATCCGATGTAGTATCTCGCTTAGCAGCGCAGGCATCTGGCGAGACTCCGAAGAGCACTCACAAAGAAATGGTTGAGCCGGTTGGGTATGTAGCCGCAATAATCCGGAGTTTAGGCAAGCCCAGCATTTGTGCTATAGGCGGGGTAGCTGCTGGAGCCGGCCTTTCCCTTGCTTTGCTCTGCGATATCAGGATTGCCTCGGAGCAAGCTAGATTTGGTGCGGTATGGGTGAGGAGAGGGTTGATACCAGACGTCGGGGGGACCTATTTGCTACCTCGCATCATAGGTCTGGATAAGGCACTTGAACTCGCTTTCACCGGGGATATTATTGATGCCAGGGAAGCTGAGAGGATTGGGTTGGTGACTGAAGTTGTTCCGCACGATGATTTGATGAAAGTTACCGATGAGTTGGCATCGAAAATAGCCAAAGGACCTTCTATTGCCATAGAATTGATGAGACGGGGTATGTATAGGGCGATGGATAACGATTTGGATACCCAACTGGATTTCGAAAGCTACGCCCAAAACATTTGTCGCGGGACGGAAGATTTCAAGGAGGGAGTAACCGCCTTCAAGGAGAAAAGGGAAGCTCATTTCCAAGGAATCTGAATAAGAGCGGGCGCGCCTTTCCAATGTTTCGCAGTGCGTTGGTCCCTGGAGCCAGCATGGGCAGCCAGTTGGGTTGGATTTGCCTCACCGAAGGAAGGTCGGCTTTTCATGCAGTCATTTTCACGGAACACCCGTGGAATTATGATAAGATAACAGTAGAATATTGACACAGTTTAAACCTAAAATCAGCGATTGAAGGTTGAGAGCCAGTTGACAAGTTGGAAAAACTCGCGACACCAAAGAATTGGAGCACAAGCCTTATGTGCGAGCCAGCGGTAACAGACTTTCACTGATATCATAGTATTCACTAATGCCATTGCGAGCAAAGCGAAGCAATCTAGAGCATTTGGAGGAACAGTGAAAACGAAGAGCAATTTGGAACGAGTGCTAGAAGCTAGACAGTTCGCTATCACAGGCGAACTAGGACCACCACAAAGCGCCGATTCCGAGGTGATTAGAAGGAAAGCAAGGATACTCAAGGGCCACGTCGATGCTGTTAACATCACCGATGGGCAAACTGCCGTAGTGCGCATGTCAAGCTGGGCAGCTTGCCTTATAGGCAAAGAAGAGGGGTTAGAACACATCGTGCAGATGACTTGTCGCGACCGAAATCGCATCGCTCTCCAGATGGATATATTGGGTATAGCAGCACTGGGCATAAACAATATCCTGTGTCTCACGGGCGACCATCAAAAATTTGGCAATCACCCTATGGCTAAAGGTGTTTATGATCTCGATTCTATTCAACTTGTTAAAATGGTGAAGGATATGCGAGATGAGAAAAAGTTTCAGTGTGGCGAGGAGATGGCAGTTGAGCCTCATCTCTTTATCGGAGCTGCCGCTAATCCCTTCGCCGACCCCTTTGAATTCCGGGTGACTCGCCTGGCTAAGAAGGTTAACGCTGGAGCAGATTTCGTCCAAACGCAAATCATCTACAATGTGGATAAGTTTGCGGAGTGGATGAAAATGGTGCGCGATAGAGGATTACACGAAAAAGTGAAAATACTTGGCGGAGTTGCTCCAATAAAGTCAGTGGGTGCTGCAAGGTACATGAAGACCAAAGTCCCCGGGATGGATGTCCCTGACACTATTATTGATAGGCTGCGAGGCGTGACCAAGGAGCAGGTGCCCAAAGAAGGGATTAAACTCTGCGTAGATATAATCAATCAAGTGCGCCAGATCGAAGGTGTAGCAGGCATTCACCTCATGGCCATTGAGTGGGAGGAAGCTGTACCTGAGATAGTAGAAGCAGTTGGTCTCTTGCCCCGCCCTTAATTTGCCGATCCTAATTTGCCACTTCTCCAACTAGTTAAGGAAGCCAGGCGCTGGAGCTAGTTTCGTTGTATATTGTAGATAATGACACCTACCAACAACGGGTCTGTTTGTCCTGAGTTGGAAGTCATAGCAATGCCACCAAATCCTGCCGAGCAACCTGGACTCTAACCACTGCCCTGTCGATAATATAGCACGGAAAACAGAAATAATAGCGAGGCTTCAATAGCCAAAATCTTCATTTTTGCTTTCATGTATTGCCATTACTATCTTGGCATAACCCTTAATAATATCTTGACGACGCAATATCCCCATAAGCTTAGTAGGGTCTCCCCTGCTAACGACAGGAATTCGTGGAATTTCGCCAGTTCCCATGCCCAGATGGTCAACTAGCTCACTTAAAGGTTGGTCAGGATAGACTGTGATTAACTTTGTAGTGGCAATATCAGCCACAGTAAGTTGCTTAATGTCGCCCGCTATCCTGGATTCGACATCGCTTAATGTAACCATTCCACAAAGGTGACCTCCCTCATCGACCACGGGAAGTCCATGATGCCCCATTTTATTTAGCTTCTTGATTAGCTCAATAACACTCATCTGAGGTGACCCGGTCATCTCGAAAAGAATAAAAAATGATGTAATCGGTGCTTGTGCAGCTCCAGCAAAAACCGCTGCCATGCCTACCAAAGCATAAGCGCCCGAAGGAGCAACTATGCCAGGCAAAAACCTATAAGCTATTCTCCCGAAAAACCTGCCAAGCATAGCTCCCATAAATAGGCTGGGGGCAAAAATACCACCACTCCCTCCACCTCCCAGGGTGAATGAGGTGGCTAATATCTCCAAAAACAATAACGCCGCTAGAGTGACAAATCCAACATTGCCTAAGAGGACCTGCTGCACGCCATCATAACCAACCCCAAAAAGATAAGGGTTGTAGAAACCGATGAGTCCAACAACAATGCCTCACTCCCCTCTAGAAATTGATTAACTTGTTCTATTGTCTGTAATTTTTCATCGTTCATGAGCAGTTGCACGTCTCAATCATAAACGAGTTACCTTATCTTCTCAGGCTCATCTTGTGTTAGAAATCATACCTTCCTCCAGGCTCATCTTGTATTGGAAGAGACTGGCTGTGGGTAAATGCTGAGCGCTAAAGGAGAACCCGTCGATAGCCAGAGAGGTAATTGCCAAGAGAGCTAATTGGAATCCCTCTTCTCAGCCCTATCAACAACATACCGACTGCGGATGAGTGACCACTGCTGAGTAGTAGTCATAAAGTACCTCATAAGCTCCTTGACCCCAGGGTATATGGTGAAAGGATAAATCCTATTGGGGTCTAGATTATCAACAGCATAGACCCCGATATGATGTGCTGATAAATATTCTCCATTTGTAAACATCCAACGTTCTTGAGCGTGTAGAGGAAGACCTAAGGATTCCTGAAAGGCAGGGACAACGAGTCCATAGTCATAGGAACTTCCATGCTTTCGCCTCAATTCTACCAGCCTCTTTGCCTTTTCCACTGCCTTTTCATCTAACCGTGCCGCAAGGTTAATAAAAAACCCCCTTCCTTCTTTCTCAAAGTAGAGCCCGATTTCCGCTTGCTCAATGTAAGAGGTGGCCCTCCCCGCAACTCCCTTTATTTGGCAAGGGACGGAAGGTGGCCCTCCCCGCTCCGCTCCATATCTGGCGAGGGACGGGTGGTATCCCTTATCCTGAAGAAGATGACTGATTGCCTCTTTTAGATAAGTCTCGGCTTCAGCTTCATTCTCAAAGGTGCTTTTCGCCCGCTGAGGGAGCATTTGTGATTTCAATGGCTCCAGAAGTGGCGGCGGTGCAGCTTTCTTTATCCTCTTTACCTTTGTTCTCCCGTGACAAAAGAGGATATCGGAAACCTCTCTGCCTCTTTCATCAATAAACTTCACACTTAGAAGTAACTTTATGTTATCACCGTCAGTTTGCTTCTCAAGTATCTCAATGCTTTTCACCACCCGATCAGGCGGCAGGGGAAGCTCAACATATACCCCTTTCTCAGCGAAAGTTTTGTTGATCTCTTCTACAGTTATCATAATAACCTCACGTCCCTTGCCAAATACGGTGGGAGGAAGGGAGGGCCTCCTCCATAATTGTCCCTTGCCAAATAGGATTGGAGGAAGGGAAGGCGTCCTTTACCACTCTTCTTCTTCGTCTTCACCTTCTCTAGATGAAGTCACCAAGTCCAGAGCATCAAAAGGACACTTTTCTTGACATAGGCTACATAGACTAACTTCTTTCAGTGTTCGCTTACAACTATCCCAGTTTATTACTTGGATAGTTCCGTCTACGATTCGAAGCACTGGAGGTACTTCCTCACGATGTACAAGCATAGCAGGTCGAGCGAGGGTTGTCAGTGCTTTGTTGCAAACAACCACACAATCACCACAACCGGTGCATTTCTCTTTATCTATCACCAAATCTGTCCCTTCAATAACCTGACCTGTCCCCAAGTGTTCGTTTAATAACTTGACGACTTTACTAAAGGCATTTAGCAAAAGCTCAGGGCAATCAGCGGGTTCTTTCTTCCTGCTTATCAGGGCAAAGGCAAAGGCATAACAAGTAGGATAACCACAAAGCTTGCAATTGGTGCGGGGCAGCAGTTGGTATATTTGAAGTGGCTGGAGACGTTCTTTCTTTTTCGGCAACTACATACCTACCTAATTATTATTGAAGTTCTGGAATAGGGGTAATTTCTTCTTCAGTGGCCTCGGCTGATACTTCTATTCGCTTGAAACCTGGCAATCTTGCTTTACCGGGGTCATATTCAACTAGCCTGCTTGAGTAATGGCCTACCGGCATGAAGGCAAATCCCCGTGGACAGCTAGAATATAGCTTCGCTTGAACAACTATGGTGCCGAGAGCGTTTCTGATTTTGATTTTGTCACCATCCTCTATATTTAGTGTCTTCATATCATCCGGTGATAACCATGCCACCGCTGAGCGTTCCTGATATTGCTCCTTCAAACCCTTTATCTGGTTCACCCACTGGAAAATATCTCTGTGAGTCACAATAATAAGAGAAATCTCTTGCCTCTCATTCGAAGAATTCATCGACTTAGCCTGTCTAGCAAACGTCCCAGAACCTCCTCATCAGAAGGGTAATTGGACACCCTAGCCTGAGTCAGTTTTATCTCCTCTCCATCCATTCGTAGTGCTCTACCATCGCACTCTAACCCGGAAATTGCCGTTCCAATTACTACATGTGCAGCTTTTGTGGTAGTGGTAGCGAATGGGTCAAGACAAATAACGGGCACTCCTTGTAGCTCTTTCATAATAGAATAAGGCAAATTTGAGAAAGGGTTCGATCCTACAATTAATACACAGTCGGCAAGGTGATTTCTTACTTGCTCCAAGAAAGAATATTCATCTCCATAGGAAATAGCACCGGCGAAACTCACCTTGTTGACATAACCTATTCGCTGATATAAAGATTGGTTGAAACCTCGCATATTGTAGTGCCCTACCATGGGGATTACTGCTATTCTGGTTGAAGGATTAAATTCCTGCACCATTTCAGCAAATAGACGGAAATCTCCATCAAGGGCATAAGTTAAACCTAGACCAACAAATATTACACAGAAATGGGAGCTCTTTACTAGCTCGGTAAAGGCTTTAGCTTCATCGGCCTCTTCTCCAGGATTGCTTCCGCTGCGCCTCGCGGCTGTCAAAATGGCTTCAATGAAATCCTTATCTTCGCCAGGTTTAAGCTTGAAAAAGGGATTGCTCAAGGAACTTACCTCAGTTTCCCTGACTTCAACACAACCAAGCTTTACCTTGGGCAGCCAGCCTAGCTCATTATACTCGGTATAACTATAGTAAGAGAACTTGGAAAGGTGTCTGGGGTGTGCATGGGAAGGATTGGAGCCCCAATATATGAGCAAATCAGCATTATCCTTGACCTCAGGGAGTGAGCAAGATGGGATAGTTCCATCTAATATCTTCTCAATTAGGGCACCTTGACAAAAAGAAGAACTATCATCCAGCACCGACCCAAGTGTCTGTGCTAGCTCTATCCCAATAGCCTGAGCCTCCAGAGTAGAACTATCTAAGCCAAAGATAAGCCGCCTTGATGACCTTTTGAGCAAATAGGCAGCCTCTTCGATAGCTTTTTCTAAGGGAACCTCTTGCCCGTCTATCTGACAGGAATTGCGGCGGTCAGGATTTTCGCCAGAATAGAAAATGCTGGCACCCTTAGCGCAAGCATTCTCTATTCTCTTGATACGATTTCCTTCTAGTTCAACATCAATATCGTCACATAGACAGCCACACGCAGGACAAGCCAGCTTAACAAGGCTCATGGTAACTTTATTCTTCTTCTTCCATCAACTCTCGAGAGAGCCTCATGCCCAGAATTGAATCCAAGCTTAACTTACTCAGGATAAAATAATCATTGAAAAGCTTATCGTTAGGTGAGCCCATAATACACCACATTGTCTCTTGTTTAGCGTTGCAAAGCCAGAGCATAAACTGTTCCTGTTTTATGTCGAAATACCACTTCCCTTTGTTATCAAACAAGAAGTCGAGTAGGCGGCGTTCACTTACAGGAGGGAGAACAAGCACATAATCAACTTCTTCTCCCAGAATAGGCTTCATTGCTACGAGCTTAGCAAATAAATTAGCCATGTCATTCAGGCTATGACCGACTAAACCCACAATCTCATAAGTAGTTGCTCCAGCGTGTCGCCTGGCGTGAAAGTCAGGCTGGGCGGAGCCTGTGGGCGATAGCGGCTGTAGTTGGTAGCCGACATACTGGAGGAACTGCGTAGTTGCTCTTAACACCTCTTCAGCACTGAACTCATACGCCAGTTCAGGGACCTGGCTCAGTCTCATTAGCATTTCCTCACTAGTGAATGCCTTCTCGCTCATATTAACCCCTTAACAGATAGAGACAGAGATAGAGATTCTCTGTCTCAAATCTCTTTCTCTTATAGAGATTGGATAAGCTGTTCCAAAGATTGCTGCCACTGGCACAATGAGGAGGACTGTGGTAAGGAGTAAGTTGCCTCTTCAATATACGTGCTCCCTAGCACCACAGTTTCGGCTTCTTCTACCGCGGAAGCAAGCCTGCTAGCGACTGTCGGAGGGTAGCCAATGAATACCAGAACCTCAGGTTTTTGTTCCATGACTGGGTCCTGCCAGGGATAGCGCATATAGTTTACTACTTCAGCAACCCACATCTTTTTAACAGATTTGGCGCCTCTAGCTTTTAACCCAATAGGAGTGTTTGCTGTGGCAGCCACCGGCGCATTTAGCTTGGTACTAACCTCCGCGGCGTAATTCAAGAGTTTTTTGCCGTCAAAATCTACCTCATCGCACAAAGAACCAGTGAGGAGCAAAATGTTTTTCTTGCCCTTAAGATATTCGGCTAACTCCTGTGGTAGTTTTACGCTCATATTTCAACTCCTTCTTTTGCCAAATTTTGCTTCGCAGCTTTGGACAGCAGCCGAGCAAGTCTCGTAAAATATGGTGCCTGTAGTGTACTGTATTCGTGGTGAAACTTATCTAAAGTCATCAACTCGCCATTCCGATGCCTGGCTTTCTTTATGATTAGCCTCTCTACCTTCCATCCATACTTGTCCTGCAACTCCTTGAGCAACTTTGCTTTCAACTTTGGCGGCAAGTCGGTATGACTTCTAACATAGAATTGCCAGTCATCAGGCAACTCACCAAAATTTTCCTCATGAAATCGTACATATGAGTCCAGCTTAACATGGCGAGCATCCCAAGGGTCAAATGGACGATGCATCAGGTTAAAAGCCATGGTTACTGCTTCCTCCTTCGTTTCCACAGGAACAAGGAAGTGCGCCGGGACAGGCTCCGTTTCCACACTCCTACCAGTGTTGGCATCCCACACTCGCCATTTACTACGGTCATAGACATTGCCCAAGAGGAATCGCTTCCACTCGAAAGCAGATTCGGGTCCGACGACTACAGCATCTTGCCCACGAGCGAAGGCTGTGGCCAGAGCAAACATCCTCTCGTTAGGCACTCCCCACATAACGGTAATTTGCCCCAGGTCGTGACTGCCAAGGTCTGCCGTTGGAGCGAAGTTGGCATAGTGGGAGATATGAGCACCAGTGCGACTATAATGAAAGAAAATGTCTCTTAGATAGCAGCTAGCTGAGCATGCCCCGCAGTTGAGTAGATTCCTCGGCTGATACTCGCAGTGAAACTCATCAAAAATGAATTTTTGCTCTTCCTCATTATAGTATTGAGCAACCTCCCCCGAGCCACAACCAGTCGTGACAACGAAGCAGCCCTCCGCAGTCAGCTCATGGGCAATCCAACCTATGTCCTTCTGATACTTAGTTCCTCCACAACCCATAAGTACCACGAAACCCGGGCAGTTGCCCCATAAGGCACCAAAAGCCCCTGCCATGGTTTCAAGCCGAGGTATTGGACCTCTTCCAGGACGCATTACAAATTTATCCTTCGCCGCCCGCTCGGCTTTGGTCGCCACTATCAAGTCACGCAGAGGGATATTCTCCGGGCAAACCTCTTCGCACTTGCCGCAAAAGGTGCAGCCTTCCTCCACCTCCACCAGGGCTTTCAAGCCTTCATCTTTTACCTTTCTGATTGCCCTGCCCAGCAGCAAGCTATTAGGGCAGACATTAAAGCATAGGTCACAATCCTCCTTACACTTCCCGGCTTCTTTCTTCACTGCTTCGCCAGACAACAGGTAATCACCCTTTCGCTTTAGCTCCTTTGCCACCCTCACTGCTATCTCTCCTGCCTTCTCTGCATCTCTGATCCACGCCCCCTCAGCTCCATCTATCAAATCCTTTACAATTCTGTCAACAGAGTCTTCCGTTCGGTCTTTCAATCCTGCGATCCCCTGGGCACTCGTCCAGATGACCTTGCTCTCCACTCGCCTCGCCTCTCCCAGGACATCCACGGGAACACAGCCGTTGCTGGCTACTACTACATCAGCAAATCCAGTCCTGATAGCTTTGGCCGCCATTACCTGGGTAGAGATGATACGGCACTTATCATAGAAGCGAAGTATGTCATGCCCCACAGGCCCCAGCCCGCATATCTCAATTTGCCCTGTAAGTTCCTTTTCTTTGAGGTAATTTATAGCGACCCAGGCTGATAGGAAATTATCCCCTAAAAACGCGATTACCGGCTTCCCCCGCTCCACATTCCCCAATCCACCAAGAGCACTCACCGCAGGCCAGTTGTTCATCTCCTCCAGTGGATGGTCATCACTGGAAACCAGGCCAAAGCAGCCGGTTTTCACCAGCTCAGCGGCCTCCATAGCAAGGACAAGAAGGGAACCAGCATGGAAGGTCATACCTTCAAATTCTAGTGTATCCCCTGTACCTGAATAACTCGCTAAGAAGAGCTTATTTAGTTGAGCTTCCGCATAGGATAGAGCTTTGTCTAGCTCATCGAGATTTTTCACATATAGCCCGGTTAAGACGCCAATACTAACAGCGTGGTCGGTAATATCATGGCGCGGTCCCAAGCTAACCTCCTTATCCCCGCCAAAAACCTTTATGGCATAGTTCAACAGCTCACGACTATCCATCATCTGGGAGAGACATCCCCTGCAAGCCATCCGCAAGCCCAATTTTCCCTGGAAGGATTCAAGCTCCAAGCCACACTTCCCTTTACCTTTCTCCAACTCACAAGGACCCAATGAGCAGTCTCTACAGATACCTTGGCGGTCAGTATATAGAGGGGGATATGTGTCCAATAACACTTGATCCCAGTCAGCTATATCGGCTGCCTCAGCAAAGGGGTAAAGCTTAACATCAAATCCCTTGTAGTAAGTTTCAGCCCAATCCGCTTTTATCACTTCAGCCAATCTATCCTCCATCCCACGGGCATCCTTGGCTATGGTACGAAGATCGATTAATGAACCTCCCAGTTGAACAAATCCTTTTTTCTCCATAAGTCCTCCTTACTAAGATTAGCCGAAGTTGGTTATATAAACTCTACTTCTGACAAGCACTTCTCACATACTATCTTGACCTGAACCGCCCGACGTATCGGAGAGAGGATTGTCCCCTTCATTTGATAGCCGAGGCTTTCTTCCGGTATCTCCACTTTTTTCATACAGGCGGCGCATAATGGCATGCCACACTGAGAGCATTTCTCACTTGCCTCTACCTTACCGCAAATACCACAAAGTTCTTGCTCAGCCATTTTGAAATCACCTCCTTTTGCAATTTAGATTAGGAAGCGTGCACCATAGCTGCTTCCTCAAGCAACGTAGTAGTTAATTCCTCAGCACCTACAATATAAATCCTTCCTTTACCTATTCTGGCTATCCTTCTCATCAGCTCCGGGTTCGAAGATTCCTGAGTAATGCATATACAAGAAATGGTAATGCCCCTTCGCACCGCCATAGCTGCTTGCCTGAGCGCAGATTTTTCTGGAGAAGGATGAGGTGCTGTGGCATCACCATCGGAGATAAGGATAATATGCTGTTTTGCCTTCCCCTTAGGATGATGAGCCAGCAAATCACAGGTCTTCAGTATCCCGTAGCCAATATTAGTGAAGGCATTCTCGTGGAGCTCCAAATCAAGCACTTGCCTTGTCACTCTGTATGGGTTGCTGGTAAGGTCAACAACAACGTCAGCCAAGTTAGAGAAGGATACTACTCCCACATTGTCTCCGTAACGAGTCGCAGCTAAGGCTAAAGCAATGGCACTTTCCTTAGCATACCAGAGTTTCTGAAGTTGACGCATGGTTCCTGAAAGGTCTATTAAGAGAATCATATTCAATTTAGTGTGAATATCCTTTATATTGACCATGATGTCTTCTCTGGTTATTGCCCGCCTCCGATTGCGGAGAGCCTCCCTAATTGTATCTTTAAAAGATACATCTCGATACCTGTCGCCAAAGCGGAAGTGCCTTACGCCCACGACTTTGCCCTCACCCAGGGTTAACTTTTTCCCAGTGCTGTGTTTCCCGTATCCATAAAACTGGACACCTTCGTCTAACCTTGGTGTCAGCTTCTCCAGTAAGAAGGTGATTCCTCTTTGAGACAACGTCCAACCTGTTGCGCTGCGCTCAATGATATCCTGTTCTTCCAGAAATTTGAGGGTCTCAGACAGAGCCTCTTTCTGCAACGCTTTATTTATCCTCTCCTTCCTTTTCCTCTCCTCCTCGACCTCCATCAACAACTCATCAGTGAGGTTGTCCACTTTGTAACGCTCTGGATAAAGCTCTTGTAAACGTTGAATCGCCTCTTTGTATATCTGTGCAAACTTTGACTCCGGGAACTGTTGAACCCTTCTCAGTAATAGGTCAAAGGCGCCATATTTAAGCGGCTTTCTTATCCTCTCTTCCTGCACAATCCCTTCTACCAGAGCGAGAATATCATCCTTGGAAAGAGTGACCAATTCCTTTTCTACTTCCTCAGCTCCTACAACTTTATTAACAACCTCATTGACAATCTGTTTCCTCTTTCCAGGCAAATCAACTTCTGGTGCGATGCCCAGACGGTGAGGCAAGGAAACTGAAGCGCCCTTGTGTAGCAATTCTTCCTCCCCATCAGACACGAATTGAGAGTAGGAGGCTAAAACCTCTGAATACTTAATCATCCCCCGCGTGCTCACCCCTCTCTCCACCTCTGGATGTTGCCTCGTTTGGTTGACTATTTCAATAACTTTCTCAATATTACCGTCGGTGATTGTCTCCACGCCATGATATTGTCGCTCAAGATTATTAAGGACTATTTGTTTTTGATTATCATGACCCTCTATATAGCCAAGCTTTACAACATCGAAGAAATCAATTATATCTAAAGGTAAGAACTTCAGTGCCTTCTCACTGCCAGTAGCTATAACCAGTATATCTAAAGAAATATTCTCTTCGAATGCTCCAATAGAAACCTCTCCCCCTTGGAGGGCATACAAAATTGTATTCAACACTCTTTCAGGAACCCTATCGATGAAATCAATCAGCAGTATGCCCCTATTAGCTCTCAACAGCTTTCCCGGAATAAAAGAGCCGAGGGAATAAATGCCCTGTGTGAAGGCTGCTTCTGGGTCGAGATCACCAATCAGGTCCTCGGCAGTCAAACCGCCACTGCCTTGCACTCGCTTTACCCTTTCTGAGGCAGGGAGAACTCCCTCCTCGAGCAGAATACCGTGGCTTTTTTTCTCAAGACACCAGGGACAGGAAGCATTTTGGGGAGGACAATTTAAAAGGCAACCCTCTACCACCTCTATGTCATCCAGAATAGCAGCAATTTTATTGGCTATTGCCGTCTTGCCGCTTCCTGGAGGACCGAGCATAAGAATATGATGCCCGCTCGAGATACTGGATAAAAGTGCCTCCTCTTCCTCTTGGTTTATACAGAAGCCATCAAAGACCCTTTTCTTAAACTCTTCCAGACCTAAATTATCGATGGTAGCGAGGATTTCTTCTCTAAGCAATACTCCCCCTTGCCTGCAGCTAAGAATTCCATCGCCCAACAACTCTGCCTTCACCAAGGATTATCCTTCCCTGCTCATCCTCGGGCCAAGACCCCCCGGGCGCGGGCACCGTTATAGGCTGAGGCTCACCATTCTTCCAGAACTTCTCTACGATAGGATGCTTCTTCTGGCGTAAGAACTCCTTGAGATCGCTGGGCTCTATGCAATCTTCCTCGGTGGCAATCTTGTCGTAAACCTCTTCGGGGATAGCCTCGGCAATCTCCAGCTTTATGTCCTTTGGAATCCAGACTATCCTATCCCAGCCCCCATCTCCCCTCAGAAAATCCTTCATCATAATGCTGCGGAGGGAGCACCCTTTAAATCCATGATTCTGCTCCCCTCCACTCATAAAGCCAGCCAGTGTAGAGAAGCGTATTCCTAGCGGTAGGAAACCAGTATAGCGGCGCTGGCTAAGTCCGATCCCGTCTACCTCAGGGATATAGAAAGCTGCGGCTTCAAAGCAGCCACAGTTGGTGGAAGGATAAGTGATGCTGCTATTTAAATGAAAATGTTTATAATGCTCATGAGACCTACGATACATCTCATCATCCACGCCTGAGTACCAGCCCAGGTCTGGGTCAAGGATTTCTCCTCTAGAAATCGGAAAGATATAACCTGTAGGGTCAACCTCATAATTTGTTTTGGCTCCCATGAAGGACATAATGCCACAGAAGGGTATCAGTGAAGGGGTGATTACGCAGGCATGGTTAGGGGCGATAGCCTGGCAGATGGTACAGCCATAGAAGGTATCCACATCTGCATCTTCCATGGCTGTTGCCCAAGCATCATATATTTCCCGTCTCTTATCTATCTTCTCAACCAACTGTCTTATTACTTCATTTCCTCCAACTTCAGGGGTAGCGGCTGTTATCACCGCTTCAAATTTTTCTATCAAGGGAACGCTTGACATGGCATAAGCTCGGGCCGCCTGAGCTACCTTAGGCCAGGTATATTTTGGGGCTGCCTTCTTACTCAGCCTTAACCAAGGTTCAGTAGGCGCGCCAGACAACATCCAACCTTCGAGATAGAGTAGAGGCATTGCCCCACCAATCCTTTCCAGGTATTCAAAATGCATGTGTGTGATATCCTTGCCATAAACCTTCCAATGAAAGCCAAAGGGAATGGAGGACTCCGGGGGTATTTCATTTATATCTGGTCCATAAACGGTTACTTTACCGTCTGTGACCTCTTCAGGGTCATCACATATGTCTACAAAATAAAAACCAGTGTAGCCTGTCTTTGGTCCACCTAATTCTAGGTGCCACTCCCCCTTGCGAACATGTCCGAAATACCTTGGTCCTACCCCCACGTTTTCCAAACCTTCATATAACTGGTCTAACCCTGTGGGGAGTTGGTAGACCTTGGGTGGAGGTAGCTTTACACTCGCCTCCATATCGGCCAATTTGGGGCCGACATATTTGCCAATTTCCGTAGCCATCTTTATCCCTCCTTCATTGTCATACTATCATTATCTTGGGCTCGCTGTCAAAATAGGAAAGTATTTCCCTACAAACTTCTCCTACTGCTATTGAAGCTGGCGATTCTTGTGGTAATTTTATCGCTGGCTTACCCTCAAGGTCAAATTGAGCCATCAATTCATCCCAGGGAATATAAACAGATATTTCAAGGTTATTTTCCTGTGCCATCTTATCCAAGAAAGGCTTCGCTTCGGGGGTTATCTTATTTGCTACCACTATGATCTTCCCAAAATCGATGGAAAGCTCCTTAGAAAGTTCCTTGACCCTTTTGGCTGTCATTATGCCGTTCTTTGTTGGTTCAGTGACCACTATCATGATATCTACATCCTTTGTAGTCAAACGGCTCAAGTGTTCCAGACCCGCTTCACAATCGATCACAGTGAAATCGTAGCTACTGGCCCTGAAATCTATTACCTGCCGAATTACCCAGTTAACGGCACAATAACAACCGGGCCCCTCCGGGCGACCCATCAGCACGAGGTCAAACTGGGGGTACTCCTCAATGGCTTCAGTTACAGCACGCTTCAAGGCTTGTTGCTTATCAGGTACCTCGCGACTGGAACTACTGCTGACATTTTCTCTTATATCCCCTACAGTTTTGTTTGCCGTTACACCCAAAGCCTGGGGGAGATTAGAGTCAGGATCAGCATCAATGGCTAATACACTGCCAATCTTCGACAGTGTCCTAATCAAAAGTGCTGCTAGGTTTGTCTTTCCGACGCCGCCTTTGCCTGATATAGCAATAACAATTCCTTGGCTCATTATTTATAAACCTTAATCATCTTGTTGGTGGTATGCTTTATGCCATCGCTACTCCAGAACATCTTTCATTATCTCATCGACTAATTCAAATGGGTTATCATAAAATTTGGATTCTGGGGATGGCTTGATCCTACTCGCCATAGAAGAAACCCCTACCCGCCTGATGTCATCTATGGCTGCTTTGGAGCGGCCGTTTAACAGCGCTATAGTTTGCACCCTGTCATAAATGGAGAGCCCGGCTCTTACGCTGGCAGCTTGGTCTAACTCTTTAGACCAAGGCTCTTGTCGTGTAGCTCTTATAAGGTTAACTATTGAGTTGAGGACTTCCTGCGGTATTTCAACATTATCAATCCTTCGCCCGTACCTGAGCAAAATCGCTCGCTCCCTTTCCGGAGTCTCAGGATAATCCATTTTGACCACATCGAACCTGTCAAGTAAAACATCTGAGAGTTCTTCTACTCCAGCACGCTCCCTTGGATTCATAGTAGCAATCATTATGAAGTCTGCCGGGTAATCTACATCATAGGGACCGATGGTAGCAATGCCCTCTTCAAGAACCTGCAATAAGGCATTCTGCAACTTCTCCGGCACCCGATTAAGCTCGTCAAAGAATACAATCCCTCTATTACCTTTAAGTAATTTCCCCGGAGTAAAAGCTCGGTAGTCGTGGGAGCCATACTTAAAGGCTTGTACAGGGTCAATGTCTCCCAGCAGGTCTTCGGCTGTGAGGTCTGGCGAGCCTTGGAGCCGAACAAATCTCGATCTTCCCGGAACTTGGGCGATCTCGAGATTTTCGCCGTTGGCAACCTTCATCTTACAAGAAGGACATATAGGTGCCTCAGGGTTGCAATGATAAGGGCAACCCTTTACTGCCGTTACAGCAGGTAGCGCCGAAGCCATGTGTTTGGCGAGGGTTGTTTTTCCTATGCCGGGTGAACCCTCTATTAGCACATGGTGCGAGGCTAACAAAGAGGCCAGGATTTTTTCCTTGGCATCCTCCTGTCCAATAATGGCGGAAAGTGGATCATTCCTTTGGTTTATAGAATCTAAAATAGCCTCCCTTAGTCCTTCAATCATTAAAACATCTCCTAATTAGTTATTTATTTAAAGGCCCACAATACAGACGCTAATAATATTCATGGCGGGAAAGCCGCCCATATTGTGAGTGAGGCCCGCTTTGGGATTCTTTATCTGTCGTGGCCCAGCCTTTCCTTGAAGCTGCTTGTATATTTCGTACATCATTCTCAAACCGGAAGCGCCGATAGGGTGTCCGAAACTCTTCAAGCCACCATCGGGCTGGATAGGCTGCTCTCCGTCGAGGTTGAAGCGACCAGCATCAATATCCTCCTTCACTCTCCCCCTGGGGCTGAATTGCAGATCTTCCATAGTCACCGCTTCAGTGATAGAAAAGCAATCGTGGACTTCAGCCATGCTTATCTCCTCACGGGGGTTCTTTATCCCCGCCTCCTGATAGGCTTTGCTCCCAGCACGACAAGCTGTCTCCACATGAGCACCATCCCAATCAGTATACATCAGTTCCTCTCCTGAGCTTATAGCAATCTGGAGCGACTTGACATAGACAGGGTCAGGTCTGAATTTTTTTGCCATGTCAGCACGAGTCACGATGGCTGCTGCCCCACCGTCACTTACTCCGCAGCAATCAAACAATCCCAGAGGCCAGGCGATCATGGGTGCATTCATTATTGCTTCTACAGTCACCTCGCGCCGAAGGTGGGCTTTAGGGTTTAAGGTGCCATTATGATGGCTCTTGGATGATACCTTGGCCAGAGTTCTTTTGCCCTCCTCCGGGCTGAGGCCGTACTGGGCAAAGTATCGGGTAGCCATCATGGCAAATGCACCAGGTGCAGTCATGTTTGGCCACGAAAGTCTGTTCTTGGTTCCCATAACTGCGGCGAATTCAGGAAGCCCGCCATAGCCGGTGTCTTTAAGCTTCTCTACGCCAACGGCCAGTACAATATCATAAGCCCCTGCGGCAACAGCATAACAAGCGCCCCTCAAAGCCTCCGACCCAGTAGCACAGAAATTCTCCACTCTGGTCACAGGGAGGAACGGTAACTTTAAAGCTAGGGACAAGGGAGTGGCAGCTTTACCTACATTAACTTCGTCAAAGCAACTGCCAAACCAGGCTGCTTGTATTTCCTTTTTCTCGATTCCAGCGTCCTCGATAGCTTCCTTAAAAGCATCCACCATTAGATCCTCGGGACCTTTATCCCATAACTCACCGAACTGAGTACAACCCATTCCAATAATTGCTATCTTGTCTTTTATGCCTTCTGCCATTTCTCATCTCCTTTACATAGTTATTCTTACCCTAGGTATCAAGCTAATCTTGGCGTTGCTTTCCAGAAGTATCCGCTATGGCCGCGTGCCTCATCAAGATATTTTCTGCGAAAGGTCATTTTCAGAGACATGCCTACTTTAACTGATTCTAGGTCGCAATCGGTAAGATCAGACCAGTTTCTTCCACCACCATCAAAATCTATGAGACCATATATCGCGGGAGGACTGGGACTGAAAGCCAAGTTGTCTGCGGTATAGGTAAATAGCTTAGCTGTCTTATCAGAAAACCGATAATATTCCATCTCGTCAATGGCGCCACACTTGGGATTCACACATACCCTCTGGTAGGGATATTGTGGAGTACCACAGCGTTTGCACTTGGCGCCACAGAGAGCCAGAATGGATTTGCGTTCTCTCCATAATGTTGATATCTGGGTAAAGGTTATCTCCTCTCCCCTTATGCCTTTCTCTGTGGGAAGCATATCACGGAAAGAGAGGTATTTTTCGTAACTGTTTAGCTCCTGCTTAGAGGCAAGATATTTTTTAATCCCCTTGTTGCTTCTCATCTTCTCTATATTATCTGTCACTTGGAAGAACAGAGCGTCACTGCCATTTCCATAGCTAACAACAAGTATCTTGTCATCGGGTTTGGCAGACTCAATCGCGGCTACTAGCATCATCAGGGGGTAGGCAGTTCCAGTATCGCCCACGGTGCTGAGCATTTCTTCCTGGATCTGCTCTGGAATAGCCCCAATGGCCTTGGCTATAGCCTGATATTCCCTGGCATAAAGGCAAGGATAAATAATCTTGGCGAAGTCCTTAATATTCAAGTTGTATTTATTTACCAGTCCTGAAATAGCCTGGGGGATAAATTTGGTATAACCCACGTCACGAATGAATCTGTCCTCCCAGGTCCGATCGAATTTGTCATTTTCGGCTCTCCAATGACCCATGAAATCATGAGAAAGGGAATAAGAACCCTCCAAGCTGGCAGCAACGTTCTTTTCTCCTATGAGAAAAGCGGCGGCACCGTCTCCAAAGGCCTGTTCTTGGGCACCACCTGCTCTGCCCAGGCGACGGTCAGCGGCACAAACAAGCAAGTTGCCTATCGCTCCTGCTCTGACTGCTTCACAGGCAGAGAGCAAAGCTGTAGTTCCTGCCTTAGTGGAATCGGTAAAATCTGCGGTTCTGATATCAGTCTCTAAATCGAGGGCGAGAGAAATCAGCCCGGCATCCTGTCTTTCTTTATATGGAGACGTGGTAGTGGCGAAATACAAGCCTCCTATTCCTTCCCGCCCAAGATCGCTCAGACAATCTATTCCCGAGGCTACTGCCATGGTGATGCTATCCTCATCGTAATTTGCCACTGCCTTCTCGCCTGGCAAAGGTACGGTACCAAACCATCCCATAGCTGATCCAATAATCTTGCGATTCATTCGCAGCCAGGGGACATACGCTCCACAAGAAGTAATTCCTACCATTACAAAATCCCTCCTTTTAACAAACTATTTTTGCGTCTGGAAATGTTTTATGACCTACACAGTGATATTCTTCCCCTTTTGACCTCTTTTCAAAAATGTTATTCTACAACGTTCCTTCCGATGGAGAGATAAATTGATTCCGAATCATTAGCAATTATAAATAGTTGCTAATTAGGATGTCAATATAACTTGACATTGTCACATTTGAAAAATAAACAAGCTTTTCAAGCACATACAAGTTTAAAAGGAACTTTTCAGCTTAAGAATCTACCATCTCCCTTCAAACTTCCATGAATATCACCTCCTTTAAGAAACTTTTGTTGGCTTCTTGATAATAATATTCCCCCCCCAAAAAAAAGTCAATAGCTTTTTCCAAAATTTTAAAAATTTTCCCGAGATTTATCTCCACATCGTTCATGCAACAAAACTGTTATCTTTAAGCCAAATTTGCTTCTTTTGTAACCTGCAATTACGAGAACGAAAACGGTTAAGATGTTTCTTGTAAATCAACTCTGCAGCCTCTTCAAAGGAAAGCTTCTTTTTTGGCATGACGATCTTCAAAATCTCTACCGAATCTTTTAAGGTGAGCATTGGAGCCCTGGGAGCAAGTTTTCGTTTGAGGCGAAGCAAAAATAACATAGCCAGAAGTACCATTGCAGTGTGATGATGCCATCCCCTCCAGCCTGTAACCTGGTATTCATCAA
>Ga0210051_1002003_pt1 | contig 20630 bp, 18 predicted proteins | sample CryGey092014_all_FD_185464 | JGI IMG/M metagenome (GOLD analysis project Ga0210051, IMG submission 185464) | Groundwater microbial communities from aquifer - Crystal Geyser CG23_combo_of_CG06-09_8/20/14_all (SPAdes) (version 2) | ecosystem: Environmental > Aquatic > Deep subsurface > Groundwater... | reverse complement strand
ATAAAAGAGCGGATTTTGGAACATTTGGCGGTGATGCAATTGCGGAGTAAGAGTAAAAAAGTTGGTAAGAAAGGAAAACAAGCGGTTTCACCGACAATCTTGTGTTTTATTGGCCCTCCTGGAGTAGGAAAAACTTCGGTGGGCAAATCAATTGCTCGAGCGTTGGGGCGGAAATTTGTTCGTGTTTCTTTGGGTGGAGTGAGAGATGAGGCGGAAATCCGCGGCCATCGACGGACTTATGTGGGGGCCTTGCCGGGACGGATTATTCAAGGAATGAAAGAAGCGGGGACAAAAAACCCGATTTTTATGTTAGATGAAATTGATAAGATAGGTAATGATTTTCGCGGTGATCCTTCGGCAGCGCTTTTAGAAGCTTTGGACCCGGAGCAAAATAAGGAATTTTCCGACCACTACCTTGAAGTGCCCTATGACTTATCAGAGGTCTTTTTTATCACCACTGGTAATATTTTAGATACCATTCCTCCTGCTTTACAAGATCGTTTAGAAATTATCCGTTTCCCCGGTTATACCGATGAAGAGAAATATCATATTGCCAAAGGTTTTCTTTGGCCTAAACAGACTGTCGCTCATGCTCTTGACGACAAACATCTTTTATTAACCTTAAATGCTTATTATGAAATTATTCGTCGTTACACTCGAGAAGCAGGGGTGAGACAATTAGAGAGAGAGTTAGCAAAAATCTGCCGTAAGTTAGCAAGGCAAATTGCTGAAGGTAAAAAAGTAGGAAATAAAATTAACATTGCCGAAGTTCACTCTTTGTTGGGGACAGTTCAGTTTTCTTCTTTATCGGCGGAGAGGAAAGATGATGTGGGACGAACGACTGGTTTGGCTTGGACTCAAGCGGGGGGAGAAATTTTGTTTATTGAGGTGGCTCTAATGCCCGGTAAAGGACAGACTCTTTTGACTGGGCACTTAGGGAATATAATGAAGGAATCTTGCCAGGCGGCGATTTCTTATGTGCGCTCTCATTGGAAAAAGTTTGGTTTAAAGAAGGATTTTGCTAAAAATTTGGATATTCATATTCACGTTCCCGAAGGGGCTGTTCCTAAAGATGGTCCTTCGGCGGGAGTGGCAATTGCCACGGCGGTGGTTTCTGCTCTTACTAAGAAGAAAGTTAAGTCCAACATTGGGATGACCGGAGAGATCACTTTAAGGGGCAAAGTTTTGGAGGTTGGCGGGGTGAAAGAAAAGGTTTTGGCGGCCCACCGGGCGGGATTAAAAACAATAATTTTGCCCAAAAACAATAAAAAAGATTTGGAAGATATTCCTAAAAAAATTCGTGGGAGCTTAAGGTTTATTTTTGTTGATGAATTAAGCCAAGCCTTAAAAACAGTCTTGAGAGAAAATTAATTTTACTGATAGGAGTGGCATTGATAGGAAGGACTCCTTCGGGTAATTGATAACCATTAATTTTTACTGAACCGCTCACTGTATAAACTCTTTCTGGATCTGCTTGAGGAAAATCAGAATTATTTTGTGTTGTCGGGGGATGTTTATTCTCTCCCTCGAATTGCTTCGCATATTGCCTAAAAGGACCACTACTTTGTAATTCAACCGCTCTTCTTCTTGTTGCCGTTCTTTCTGGAAAGATTGGTCTCCCTTGCTCGTGTTCTGGTGTTCTAACCATGTGACCCCACCGGGATTTGAACCCAGATTATCAGAATGAGAATCTGATGTCCTAACCATTAGACGATGGGGCCAAAAGAATAATTAAAAGTCAAAAGTCTAAAGTTAAAAATAAGGAAGCGGGGGTTAAAGCCTCTTGCTTTGTTTTCCGACAACTTTTAACTTTTGACTTTTAACTGTTTTGTGCTTATTATATGCCTTTTTTCTTTGCTTGACAAGAGAAGGGCAAAGTAATATAATCTCTTCATCTTTTTGAAAAAGCTTGATATACTTCTTAAACTTTTTCGGAAATATCAGCCAAAATTAAACTTCAGAATTTATTTTTTAGCAGTTGCTAATGATAATGAATGCCAAAAATTTTGATAACCAGGTTAGATTGATTACCAAAGAGGGGTTTGAGAATCTGCGAAAAAAGTTGTTAAAACTTGAAGATAAGCGACCCTATTTGGTGGATCGATTGGAGCATGCCCGCAGTATGGGTGATTTGGCGGAAAACAGCGAATATCACAGCGCTAAAGAGGACTTAGAGTTTTTGGATAGGCAAATTGATGAATCAAGAGAAGCAATTACTCATTTACGGGTAGCACAAAATAGGAACGATCATTCTCGGGTTTTGTTAGGTTGTCGAGTAAAAGTGGTGGCTGACGATGGCAAACAGATTGTTTTTATGATTGTGGGGGATTATGAAAGCGATCCTCTTAAGGGAAAGATTTCTTATTCTTCGCCATTGGGAAAAGCTTTATTTGAAAAGCGGGTAGGCGATAAAGCGATGGTGAAAACTCCCAATGGGATTGTCCATTACGAGATTTTGGCTATAAATTAGTTTTTCTTTGTGATAAACTATTAACTAAATGGTTAGTCGTTTACAAAAAATTCGCCAAGAGAGAGTTGAAAAGTTTAAAAAGCTTCGTCAATTGGGTGTTGACCCATACCCTCCTCGAGCTAAAAGACGGGAAGTAATCGGGAAAGCACGCGCTAAATTAGGTAAGGTTGTTTCGGTGGCGGGAAGAATTATAGCTTGGCGGGCTCATGGCGGCGCTGTTTTTGCTGACTTAATGGATTCTTCTGGAAAAATTCAGCTCTTTTTTAGCCGCAGTGATGTTGGCGAGAAAAATTACGAAATTTTGACACTTTTGGATATCGGTGATTTCTTGTGTGCTCAAGGAGAAGTTTTTAAGACAAAGCAGGGGGAAATTACTGTCAGGGTAGTTTCTTTTCAGGTTTTAGCTAAATCTTTGCGTTCTCTGCCAAACAGGTGGAGGGGCTTGAGAGATATTGAAATTCGTTCCCGAAAAAGGTATTTAGATCTTTTAGTAAACCCGAAATCGCAGCAGGTTTTTATCCATCGCAGTCAAATTATTCGCTCGTTGCGGAAAATTTTGGATGAAGAGGGATTTTTGGAGGTGGAAACGCCTACTCTTCAACCTCTTTATGGCGGCGCTTCGGCGCGGCCTTTTATCACTCGTCATCACGCTTTAGATGCTAATTTATATCTTAAAATTTCCGATGAACTTTATTTAAAGAGGTTGATTATTGGTGGTTTGGATAAGGTTTACGAAATTGACCATAATTTTAGGAATGAGGGGATAGATAAATCTCATAATCCGGAGTTTACGATGATGGAATGTTATTGGGCAATGGCTGATTATAAAGATATGATGGGATTAACGGAAAAGATTTTTTCACAGATAGCCGTTGAGGTTTTGGGGACGACTAAGATTAATTATGGTGGTCACCAAATTGACTTAAAACCGCCTTGGCCAAGAATAACAATGTTTGCGGCGATTAAGAAATATTTAGGTTGGGAGCCGAAGAAGATAAGCGATGGGGATTTGAAGAAGAAGTTAGCAGAGAGAAATCTTACCCTGTCAGGGGGTTTTAATCGGGGCTTGGCGGTGGCGGCTCTTTTTGAAGAGGTGGAGCCGAACTTAATCCAACCTGTTTTTATTACTGATTTTCCTAAAGAAACAACTATGCTTTGTAAGCCGCGAGAGGATAATCCTGAATTAATTGAGCGTTTTGAGCCTTATATTGCCGGTTTTGAGGTGGGCAATGCCTATTCTGAGTTAAATAATCCCTTTTTACAGCGGCAGTTTTTTGAAGAACAGGTTAAAGCGGCGGCGGTTGGTGACGAAGAGGCACCTCCTTTGGATGAAGATTTTTTGGAGGCGATGGAATATGGAATGCCGCCGACGGGAGGTTTGGGAATTGGTATTGATCGGATGGTAATGCTTTTAACCGGTGAAGAAAATATTCGCGATGTGATTTTATTTCCAACATTGAGACCGGAAAAGAAATAGGGTCGATGTTATATTGTTACATTGTTAAATTATTGGGGCTGTCATTCTGACAAAAGTCAGAATCAATAATTAATTTTCAATTTCCAATTTACAATTTTTATTGAATTTTTAATTGATTAATTTTCAATTTTTTAATGATTAACGTCCAGATCCTGAAATGAATTCAGGATGACCGTGCTCCGTCATTCTAAATTCATTTCAGAATCATCTTAAAGAGGCCCTGAATTTATTTCAGACAGCCAGCAATTTAGCAGTATAATAAATTTGAAATTTGCAATTTAAAATTTAAAATTGATTTATGGATAGAGATAAGATCTTAACTATTATTAACCAGTATATTGATAATAAAAATATTGTTAAACATATGTTGGCAATGGAGGCTTTTATGCGCGCTTTGGCGAAAAAGTTAGGGGGAGATGAAAATGAATGGGGCATTACCGGTTTGGTTCATGATTTAGATTATATTGATAGCACACCAGCAAATAAGCATGGTTTATTGGTGGGTGAGATGTTAGAAAAAGAAGGAGTTATTTTATCTCCAGAGATTTTGTCTGCCGTGGCGGCTCATAATTGGCACAATAATGGTGTTGAACCAAAATCGTTAATGGATTGGGCATTATTTTGCGGCGATTCGTTAACTGGTTTAATTGTTGCCTGTACTTTGGTTTTGCCTTCTAAAAAATTGGCTGACTTAACAGTAAAATCAATTTTGAAAAAGTTTCCTCAAAAGAGATTTGCCGCTGGCACTAGGCGAGAAGATATTAAAATGGGCGAGGAAAAGTTAGATATTCCCTTAGAGGAATTTGTTGATATTTGTCTTAAGGCAATGCAGGGAATAAACAAAGAGCTGGGGCTGTAAAGGATTAAAGTAATAAAAGAATAAATGGATAATCACGAAATGGTAAAAAACTATAAAGAACTAAAATTTTGGCAAACAGCTTTTGAAACAACGATTTTGGTTATAGATCTTACAAGAAAATTGCCAAAAGAAAAAGTTTTTTGGATAATAGGTGATCAAATTATTCGAGCCGCTTCGTCTGTTGGTGCTAATATCGCTGAAGGGTTTGGTCGTTATAGAGGAAAAGAATATGAGCGTTTTTTACAAATTTCTCTTGGATCAGCAAATGAGGTAGAATATTGGTTGTTAGTTATTAAAAGAATTTTACCAAAATTAAATGAAGAAATTTTCAGGACAATAGAAATTAATAAACAAACGATCAAAATGTTGGCTAGTTTATTAAAAACTTTAAGAGCGAAGAGATAAACTTTAATAAGACTGACTGATCACTTATTCTTTTAGTCCTTTATTCTTATGCTTTCGATTGACTTTATCCGCCAAAACCAGCCGTTAGTTAAAAAAGTGGCTCGTGATAAACAGCTTGACCCAAGAGTGGTAGATCAACTTTTGGCAGTAGATATTAAAAGGCGAGAATTAATTCAGAAAATAGAAAAATTGCGGGAAGAAAGAAACCAGGTAGCGCGGCAGAGGGATATTAAACGAGGCAGAGAGATAAAGGCGGCGTTAGTAAAATTCGAACCTCAACTTAAAAAGGTTGAGAGAGAATATAAAAGCTTAATGCTTTTAATTCCCAATATTCCTTCAGAGGATTCGCCCTTAGAGAATAAAGAAATTTATCGCTGGGGTAAAAAGCCGAAATTTAACTTTCCGCCGCGTTCTCACCTTGAGCTTGGGGAAGAATTAGGTTTAATTGATTTAAAAACAGGAGTTAAAACAGCCGGTTTTCGTGGTTATTATCTTAAGAATGAGGCGGCCTTACTTCATTTTGCCCTTTTATTTTATTCTTGGCAAAAGATTATTAGTAAGGGCTTTATGCCCATGTTGCCGCCGACAATTTTGCGGGAATTTGCTCTTTTGGGAAGTGGTCACTTTCCTTTTGGTCGGGAGGATGTTTACCAAATTGCCAATCCCGGTAAACTCTCAAGTGGTGAGGAAATTAGCGAACCATTGTTTTTAGCGGGCACGGCCGAGCCCTCGCTTTTAGCTTATTTTGCCAATCAGACTTTAAAAGAAGAGGATTTACCGGTTAAAGTTTGCGGTTGGACGCAATGTTATCGCTCCGAAGTGGGCAGTTATGGCCGGGATACTCAAGGTGTTTACCGGATTCATGAGTTTATGAAGGTAGAGCAAGTGGTTTTATGTCTAGCTGATGAGGTAATTGCTGACCAGTGGCTGGAGAAAATGCGGATTTATTCGGAAGAAATTTTGCGTGATTTAAAACTTCCATATCGGGTAATTCAGGTGGGAAAGAAAGAGATGGGGGTGGGGAAGCGGAAAATGTATGATTTGGAAACCTGGATGCCATCAAGAGAGGGCTATGGGGAAACCCATTCTGATTCTAATTTGACCGATTGGCAGGCGCGGCGGCTAAATATAAAATATAAAACTAAGAAAGGGGAAACAAAATATGTTTACGCCTTGAATAATACGGTGATTGCTTCGCCGCGGATTTTAATTGCCATTTTGGAAAATTATCAGCAAAAAGACGGCTCCATTTTAATTCCCAAGGTTTTGCAAAAGCTAGTAGGGAAAAAGGAAATTGGCTAAAATTATCGTTTTGATTAATATTATAGGGTGGGGATATAAGATTAAGTGATCGTTTAATTTTATGTCCTAAATTTTATTTCAAGAAATAGGTAATAATTGAGGAGAATATTTTATGGTGGGAAGAAAACGAACCACTAATGATACCAATAAAACTAAGGAGTTGGTTTCTTTTTTCTTTGAAATAGGAACGTTAAGGAAGATTGCTCGTTCCCACCGTCAAACTTTATTAACCGATGATTTTTCTGATAATATTGCTTCTCATTCCTTTCGGACGGCGTTTATTGGTTGGTTTTTAGCAGAAATAGAAAATGCCGATTCTTATAAGGTAGTAATGATGTGTTTACTGCATGATCTTGAAGAAACTCGTGCTGGTGACCAAAACTGGGTTCATAAAAGGTTTGTTAAGGTATTTGAGGAGGAAATTAGAAAAGGGCAGTTAACGCCTTTGCCAAAAGCAAACGAACTTTTATCGTTAAGCAGTGAATATCAGGGAAGAGAAACCCTGGAAGCTAAATTAGCTAAAGACGCTGATTTATTAGATCAAATCTTGCTGTTAAAGGAATACTCCCATCAAGGGAATAAGGAAGCGGATGATTGGCTTAAGGGAGGGCAGCAAGAAAAACTGATGTTTAGCAAAACTGCCAAGAAATTAGCTCATGAAGCTTATCAACAAACTCCTAGCGATTGGTGGCAAAATCTCTGGATTAATAAAAGAAGATAAGATTTTAATTGTTTTTGTATCGGCCAAAGAGTTTTTCATTTTGATAGCTGGTAATTTGAATGGGAATAATCTTTTTGGGTAGCTTTCTTTGGCTTTCCTGCCTGCAACGCTTTGGTCCGCCAGGTGGCGGAGATTGCGGGCAGGTAATTTTTACTTCCCAGAAGTTTTCGGTTAGGCCGCGCCAGTAATTTTTCTTCTTGCCGATAATAAGACAATTTAATTTTTTTCCTACCAGCTTTTCGGCTTCTTCACGGCGAATTTTTTTAACCAATTCACTGACTTTCTTGCTTCTTTCTTTTTTAATTTTTTCTGAAATTTCCTGCCATTGATTGTTTTTAGTCATTTTGTAAGCGATTGTCCCGGGTCGGGGTGAGTAGCGAAAAATATGGGCAAAGGCAATTTTTACCTCTTCAATATAATGAAGTGTTTCTTGAAAATCATTTTCGGTTTCGTCTGGAAAGCCAACGATGATATCGGCGCGGAGATTAAATTGGGGAATTTCCTGTTTAATATATTGTAGTAGGTCTTTTAATTTATTAAGATCCGTCTTGGGTCTATTCATTTTGATTAATATTTTTTTTGATCCTGATTGAAGGGCAATATGAAAATAGAAAGATAGTCTTTTTGAGCCGCTTCGCCAATCGTTAGTATAGAGATTAATTAATTTTTTATTAATGAGGTTTGGAGTTAGAGAACTTAAAGAAAGGCGGGAAATATTGGTTTTTTGGAGGATATTTTTTAGCAATTCTACCAAATCGGTTTTCGGTTTTAAATCCTGACCAAATAGCGATAAATTGATGCCGCAGAGATTTATTTCTAAAATGCCCTCTTTTTCTAATTTTTTAATTTCTCTGATAATTTGCGTCACTGGTTTGCTTTTTAATTGGTTGCGAAGATAGGGAACAATGCAAAAAGTGCAAAATTGATTACAACCGTCTTGGATTTTTACCCATCTTCGAATTGACATATCCATCTGTTTGATAGGTGGAGAAAACTTATCCCGCCCTGGCGGGCTGGTTTGAGGTGCGAATGATGGGTAGCCCTTCGCCGCTTTAGTAAAGGAGGGTTTCTGGGCTAAAATTTCGGGAATTTTCTCTTTATCTTGGTTGCCAATAAAAAGATCAGCCTCTGGCAATTTTATTCCTAATTTTTTTTGGGCTTCAACCGCGCATCCGGTAGCCAATAAAAAACTTTGAGGGAAAATTCTCTTTAAATGACGAATTTCTTTTCGAGTTTCTCGTTCTGCTTTTTTGGTGACAACACAAGTATTTAAAATAATAATATCGGGGTATTTGTTTATAAAAGGGAAATTTTGAGAAGCAAAAGGAAGAAATCCTGCTTTAATGAGGTCTTTTTTTATTTGATTGATTTCTTCTTGATTAACCCTACAACCTAATGAACGACACAAAATGGTGAGAGGATAATTATTTTTTAGAGAAAAGCCATTCATTTTTAGAAATTTAGCTTATTGTTTTGGGAATAAATTTGGAACGGCGATAGGCCGTATGTAACAGCCTATCTTTCCTTTTCTGCCTCTTATTATATCAGCCTTGCTTTTTTAGAGATGATGCTAACACTATCCGTAGCCGTCATTCTGATGAAAATCAGAATCATCTTAAGAAGATCCTGAATCAAGTTCAGGATGACGCTATCCATTTATGAATGACACTATACACCCTTTTTGTTTCTTTAGATTTTCGGGTTATAATTAAGGTATGTTTTCACTTAAAAATATTTTTGATACCAATTCTAAAGAGATTAAAAGGTTATCTAAAATAGTAGAAGAAATTAATAAAAGGGAAGGGAGAATTAAAAAATTAACCGATAAGCAGCTTGCTGATAGAACAAAAGAACTTAAAAAGAGGTTAAAAAAAGAAAATCTAAACACTATTTTGCCTGAGGCATTTGCGGTAGTGCGTGAGGTGGCTCAGAGAACCATTGTTGGCCAGCGTCATTTTGATGTTCAGTTAATGGCCGCCATTGCTTTGTTTGAGGGGAAGGTGGTGGAGCAAAAAACCGGTGAAGGAAAAACTCTGGCGGCGACTCCGGCGCTTTATTTGCGGGCCCTAACAGGGAAAGGGGCTCATTTGGTGACAGTTAACGACTATTTGGCACGGCGTGATGCCGGTTGGATGGGATCAATTTTTGATTTTTTAGGACTAAAAATAGGTTGTATTATTCACGATCAGGCCTTTTTGTTTGATTCTCAATTTACCACTAAAACTGACGACGAACGATTAGCTCATTTACGGCCAGTAGAAAGAAAAGAAGCTTACTTAGCCGATATTACCTATGGCACTAATAATGAATTTGGTTTTGACTATCTTCGTGATAATATGGCTTTAAATTGGGATGATAAAGTGCAGAGAGGGCATTATTTTGCCATTGTTGATGAGGTTGATTTTGCCTTGATTGATGAAGCGCGAACTCCTTTAATTATTTCCTCTCCTGAGGCTGAAGCGACTAATAAATATTTTCAGTTTGCTTCATTGGTTAAATCTCTTTTTCCGCAAACCGACTACACCATAGATGAGGAATCGCAAGTTGTTTCTTTAACCAATCACGGGATTACCAAGGTGGAAAAGATGTTAGCAATTGATAATCTTTATGAGAAAGATTTTGAAACAGTTCACCATATTGAAAATGCTCTTAAGGCAAAAGAATTATTCAGACGAGATCGGGATTATGTAATTAAGGATGGTGAAATAGTGATTGTTGATGAATTTACCGGTCGTTTAATGTTTGGCCGCCGTTGGTCGGCGGGGTTACATCAGGCAGTTGAAGCCAAAGAAGGAGTGGTGATTAAGCAAGAATCAAAAACTCTGGCAACGATTTCTTTCCAAAATTATTTTCGTCTTTACCAAGTTTTATCGGGGATGACGGGGACGGCATTTACCTCTAAAGAAGAATTTAAGAAAATTTATAATTTAGAGACAGTGGTAGTTCCCACTAATAAGCCGATGATTCGTCAAGATAAGACTGATGCCATTTTTAAAAATCAGCGGGCAAAATATGCGGCGATAGCCAGTGATGTAGAGAAATGTTATCAAGCGGGACAACCGGTTTTAGTGGGGACCACTTCGATTGAGAAAAATGAAATTGTTTCTCACCTATTAAAGCATAAAAAAATTCCCCATCAGATTTTGAACGCCAAAAATCACGAGAAAGAAGCTTTGATAATTGCTCAAGCCGGAGGGAAAGGGGTAATAACGGTGGCTACTAATATGGCGGGACGGGGAGTGGATATTGTTTTGGGCGGAGAACCGCCAAAAAAAATCCAAAATCCAGTCCGCCAGCTGGCGGACAAAACCCAAAACTATAAAGAAGAATATGAAAAATGGCAAGAAGAACATAACGAGATAGTTAGGTTAGGGGGATTACATGTTATCGGGACGGAAAGACATGAGGCGCGGCGAATTGATAATCAATTGAGGGGACGATCCGGGAGACAGGGTGATCCCGGCTCATCTCGATTTTATGTTGCTTTAGACGATGATATGATGCGGGTATTTGGTGGAGAACGAATAGCTGGTCTTATGACCCAATTTGATTTTCCCGAAGAAATTCCCGTGGAAAATAAATTGATTGGTCGGGCGATTGAGCAAATTCAAGCTAAAGTAGAAGGGGTTAATTTTGATTCTCGCCGCTATTTAGTGGAATATGATGACGTGATGAGTAAGCAACGGGAGATTATCTATAGAATTCGCGATAAAATCTTGTTACAGGCAAAAAATAAGGATTTTGAAGGTCTAAAAAAGACTATTGGGGATAAAGTTAATAAAGAAATAGATGGTCTGATCGGTGGAGGGGAACTGCGATTAGACGATAAAGCAATTGTTAATGAATTTTCCGAAATAGTTCCCCTTGATAAGGACACTCAGCAAAACTTGACCGATAAGATTAATGGTTGTTCATTTGATAAGGTCAAGGAGTTGTTGTCAGATTTAGCTAAAGATGCTTATGGTGATTTAGAGAAAAATATAGGGATAGAAACATTGTTGGCAATAAATAAATTAGTGTTTCTGATGACCATTGATAATTTATGGACAAGCCACTTGGATGATATGGAAAATTTACGAGAAGGAATAGGGTTGCGAGCCTATGGACAGCAAGATCCGTTGTCTGCTTATAAAAATGAATCTTTTGTTGTTTTTGAACGATTGATGGATCAAATTGATTATGAGGTGGTGCGGCGAGTCTTTCGGGCGCGATTGATGCCGCCAGCGCCGGTATTTATGCCTCAAAATATAACGACTAATGTTGATTCTGCCGACGGTATGGGTTTAGCTAATCCTAAGAGAACCGTGGGTTTAATGGTAAAACCTGTTGTTCCCAATCAACCTCATCCTGGTCGCAACGATCCCTGCCCCTGCGGGAGCGGGAAAAAATATAAAAAATGTTGTTACCCCAAATATGGGTAAGAAATAGTTAAAAGTCCAAATTTATCCGTCTTATCCGCCCTATCTGTCTTATTTATCTTATCTGTCCCATTCGTCCCATTTGTCCTATCTGCCCTATCCGTCCCATTTGTCCCAGTGGGTTTTATGTTCTGAGGTCACACCGCAGGCGACTGGATTGGGATGACAACTAAGATACTGTGGTAAAATAACTTCGTTACTTCTAAGGGTGCACCTTATTTCAAGAAAACCAGGAACCAAGGCTTTTAGGTTTGGGATGAAGGCGGTCTAAAAAGAACGAACGAAGTGAATATCAAGCGAAACAGGGCTATTAGCCCTCGGAGCCTTATTATTTACTTTAAAAAGGGAGGGTTTTTTATGCTTAAGAAAATTAAAATACTAAAGATTTTTTACCGATTTTTGTGGCGTTATAAAAAGAATTTTATTTTCTTTGGGTTTATTTTGCTTATTTGGTCGGTGGCGGTTAGCCTTAATCCTTATTTTTATAAGCTTTTTATTGATGCTATTTTTCAAAAAGGCTTTTCCGATTTGATAAAGATTTTAATTATCTTTGTCGGCTTTAGAATTTTGGTTAATCTTTTAGATGTTTTGGTCTATTATTGGGGAGATAAAATTTTAATTCCCGCTTCAAAAGATGCCCGTATTGCTATTTTTCGTCATATTCAAGATTTGGACTTTGCTTACCATACGGAAAAAAGCACCGGTTCTTTGATTAGTATTTTTAAACGAGGAGACGGATCTTTTTTTGATTTATTCCATGCTTTAAATATCAATATTGTTCGTATTTTAGTAGGGTTTTTGGTAATGTTTTTCTTTTTTACTGATTTGGGTAAATGGATTGCCCTGCCAATGTTTTTTATTTTGATTTTCAATAGTTTTTTAGTGGGAAAGCTGGTGATTATTAATATTAGAAAAAGGAGAGAATTTAATAAAGCCGAAGATGGGATTTCAGCGATAATCGCCGATAATTTAATTAATTTTGATACGGTTAAGTATTTTGCTAAAGAAAAATGGGAGCAAAAAAGATTGATAGAAAATTTTTCCGATTGGGCAAAAAAGCTTTGGCAATTTACTAACTCTTTTCGATTTATGGATCTTTCGGTAGGAATGGTTGCTAACTTGGGGGTATTTTTTCTTTTATTTTATTCTTTGAAAAAATATTCTCTTGGGGAAATAACCAGTGGGGATTTAGTTTTAATTCTGGGGTTTGTCACCGAATTTTTTAATCGATTTTTTGATTTGTTTTTTAGCTTGAGGACAATAGTTAAATGTTATGTTGATATTAGTCGCTATTTTAATATTTTAGATGAGAAAATTTTGGTTAAAGATAGTAAAAATCCGCTTAAAATAGATAAAATTGGCGGAGAAATTAAGTTTTGTGATGTTGACTTTTCTTATCCTCAAGGTAGGGAGGGAGCTCTTCGGGACTTTAATCTTGAAATTAAGTCGGGGGAAACGGTTGCTTTGGTAGGAAGTTCGGGAGCGGGAAAAACAACGGTTGTTAAGCTTTTGATGCGTTTTTATGACGTTGATAAGGGGAGGATTATAATTGATGATGGTGATATCCGTCGTTTTAACAAGAGTGATTTGCGTTCTTTCATTGGTATTGTTCCCCAGGAAACGATTTTGTTTAATGAGACAATTGCTTATAATATTGGCTACGGGTTGCCGGAAATTAAAATTGAGGCGATAAAGCGAGCCGCTAAGATAGCCAATTTATCAGATTTTATTGAAAGCTTACCCCAAAAATATGAAACTTTGGTGGGTGAGCGGGGGATAAAATTGTCGGGAGGGCAAAGGCAGCGGCTGTCTATTGCCAGAGTGGTTTTGTCTAAGCCCGAGATTATTATTTTTGACGAAGCCACTTCTCAACTTGATTCAGAGTCTGAAAATTTAGTTCAGGAAGCATTTTGGAAAATGAAAAAAAACAAGACGACGATTATTATCGCCCATAGACTGTCAACAATCAAGAAAGCTGATAGGATTGTAGTTATTGATAACGGTAAGATAGTGGAGAAGGGAACTCATAAGCAATTGTTATCTAAAAAAGATAGTCTTTATCACCATTTTTGGAAACTACAAACAGAATTGGTGTAGTAATGTTGCTATATCGTGACGTTATTGTTTTGGGTATAATATATTTAATGATGATAATGAAGCGTTTGTTGAGGGTTGCCCTTTTGGTAATTCTTTTAGCGGGAGTGGTTTATGGAGTTAAAAATTATCATCAAATTGATCAGAAAGATAGAATTTTGGGTGAGTGGTTAGAATCTCCGGAGGAGTTGGTCAATCCGGTTTTTGAAAAAGCAAATGAGGGGATAGAGTATTTTTCTGGGGCGGGAATAAAAATTCCCGAAGCCGGCAGCAGCGGTGATAATAAAGAAGTAATTGCTAACGATACCAAAGAAAAAGTTAATCAACTGGTTGAGATAATAAAGGAACTGCCCGAAAAGCAAGTGATTAAAATTAAAGAGCAGATAATTCAGGAAATTTTCCCCGGTTGTCAGTGTTCCTGTTCTGTCACTAAGAACAATTAATTAAATAAGGTAATAATTGTCATGCTGAATTCAGTTCAGCATCATCTTGATCCTGAAGCAAGTTCAGAGCCTGTCCCTAATTTATTTCAGGAATGACATTTTTAATCCTAAGATTATGGATAAAGAAAATTTATTAAACAGATCAGCTTTGTTAAAAGAGAAATTGGATATTGATGGAAAAAGAAGGGAATTAGCGGAGCTATCGAATAAAATTCAAGATCAAAAGATATGGGACGATTATCAAAAAGGAGCGGCATTGTCTAAGAAAATAGCTTTTTTAAAAGAAGAGATAGATTCTTGGGAAATGGCTGAGTTGTTTTTAGAAGGGGGAGAATTGAAAAATGCTGAGGAAGAGATTAGTAAATTAGAACAAAAGCTTTATTTTTCTGGGAAATACGATCGCGGCGGGGCGATTTTTTCTATTCAGGCCGGTCAAGGGGGGACCGAGGCGATGGATTGGGCGGAGATGTTAGAACGGATGTATACCCGTTTTTTCGAAAGAAAGGGTTGGCGAACTGAGGTTTTGGATAAATCGTATGGAGAGGAAGCGGGCATAAAAAAGGTTGTGATGAAAGTAAGCGGCGGAGATGTTTACGGGACATTAAAGCATGAGCAGGGCGCTCATCGTTTAGTTCGTCAATCGCCATTTAATGCCGATAAGCTACGACAGACTTCTTTTGCTCGCGTTGAGGTTTTACCGGAGTTGCGGGAAGAGGATTTAGTCATTGACCACAAGGATATTAAGTTTGAATCTTTTCGGGCCGGCGGCCATGGGGGCCAAAATGTTAATAAGGTAGCGACAGCAGTGCGATTACGTCATATTCCTACGGGTATTGTCGTCGCTTGCCAGTCACAGCGATATCAGGAGCAAAATCGGCAGTTGGCGATGGATTTGCTGCGTAATAAACTTTGGGTGATTGCTGAAGAGGAGAAAAAGCAAAAAAAGGCAAAGTTGCGGGGGCAGTACCGTCCCCCCAGTTGGGGTCGACAAATTCGTTCCTATGTTCTCCACCCCTATAAAATGGTTAAAGATTTGCGGACCGGATATGAAGATAAAAACGTGGAAGCAGTTTTAAGAGGAGAGTTAGAAGGTTTTATTGAAGTGGAAATTAAGACGTTGGCAAAGAATTAATAATATGATATATTGATATTGATAAGGAATATGGAGGAGGAAAACTTGTCGATTCACCAGTTAAAGAGTGAGCCGCTACCGAGACGGGGGGATGTGAAGGAGAAAGTAATTTTAGGAGTGGCTTTTTTAATTATTATTGGCGGAGGAATTTTTAGTGGCAAATTTTTGGCGGAGAAGCGGAGTTCTTCTAATTCTAAAGAATTGGCCAAGGGAAGTGTATCTCAAGAGGAAATAAAGAAGGGGGAGGAATTTGGTCTTAAAGATAAAGAGGCTTTTAAAGATGTGGCGACAGGAGTTTTGAAAGAAGGGGGAGTAGATGGTGAAGGGACTCATCATTTAGAACGCGAGGGGGGAGTTTCCCAGAACGTTTATTTAACTTCCTCAGTTTTAAATTTGCAACAATTTGTGGAGCGAAAAGTCCAAATTTGGGGAGAAACCTTTACCGCTCAGAAAGCGGGTTGGCTTATGGATGTGGGTAAATTAAAAGTTTTGGATTAAATATGGTATGCCTAAAAGCAAGGAAAAACCAATTATCAAAATTGATAAAGTGTCAAAAGAGTTTGGCTCTCTTGCTGTTTTAAAGGAAATTAGTTTTAATATTTATCCTCGTGAGTTTCTTTTTTTAATTGGTCCGTCGGGAGCAGGCAAAACCACTCTGTTTCGTTTATTGACCCATGAGATTGTTCCCACACAAGGAGAGATACTTTTTGATGATATAAAGGTTTCTGGGAAGCTGGCGGGAAGGCAATTGTGTGAATTGCGGCGGCGAGTGGGGAGAGTATTTCAAGATTTAAAGCTTATTGGGGATAAAACAGTGGCGGAGAATATAGAGTTAATTTTTGATATTCTTGGGATAGATAGGAAAAGAGCTTTTGAGGAAAGTCAAAAACTGCTTGATTTGGTAGGATTGAATGAACGGGCAGATCTTTTCCCATCCCAATTATCCGAGGGTGAAAAACAACGAGTTGGTATTGCCAGGACTTTGGTGGGACAACCTGACGTGTTATTGGTTGATGAACCCACCAGTAATTTAGATCCGGCCACTTCTTGGCAAATTATAGAAATGTTGCGAGATATTAACAATAAAGGAACGGCGGTGGTGATTGCTACCCATGATGAAGATATTGTTAGCTCATTAAAAGTACGGGTAATAGAAATTGATAAAGGGAAACTGGTACGTGATGAGAAGAGGGGGAAATATTAATATAATCAATAAATTATGACCGCCCTAAAAACTGCTTTAAGTCATATTCGTCGTTCTCCCTACCAATCGACTTTGGTGATTTTGACGCTGACATTTTCTTTCTTTTTAATTTCCGGTTTTACTGTTTTATCTTTTGCTTCTCAACAGGCTTTGAGTTTTTTTGAGGGCAAGCCGCAGGTAATTGCCTATTTAAGTGATAAGGCTACTTCGGAACAAATTTTAGCTCTTAAAGATAAACTTAGTGCTACCGGTAAGACTAAGGAAGTTAAATATGTATCTAAGGAAGATGCTTTGAAGATTTATCAAGAAGCCAATCGGGATAATCCCTTGCTTTTGGAGATGGTTAGTGCCGATATTTTACCTGCCAGTTTGGAAATTTCCGCCACTGATATTTCTTATCTTAAAGATTTAGCCGATACTTTAGAACACGAGGAGATTATCTCGGTTTCTGAAGGAGGGAAAAAAGAAATTGATTTTCAGGAGGATATCGCTCAATCTTTGCGCCGCTGGACACAATCAATTCGTAAAGTCGGCTTAGGATTGGAGGGATTTTTAGCATTAGAGTGTTTTTTGTTAATTTTAGTGGTTACCTCGATGAAAATTGCCCTGCGGCGTGATGAGATAGAAATTGTTCGCCTTTTAGGCGGTTCCTCCTGGTATGCTCGGGTGCCATTTTTGTTAGAAGGGATAATTTATGGGTTTTTAGGGGCACTTTCAGGGTTTTCAATAATGTATCTTGTTCTTACGCAGATTGCTCCTCTGGCGGCGAGTTTTTTGGGTGAAGTAAATGTTTTTCCGCTTTCGCAGGAATTTTTGTTGGCTCTTTTGGGTTCTACTCTTCTTTTTTCCTCTTTACTTTGCGGGCTGGCTAGCTTCTCGGCAACAAAAAGATATTTAAAGTAAATATCTGGAAAAACTAAGAGCTAAAAACTAAAAAGAATGAAGAGGATAAATAATGGGTAAAATTTGAAAATCTTAAATCCAAAATCTCAAATTTAAAAAACTAAAGGCTAAGCGTTTGAAACGTTTGAGTTATAATTCATATTAATACCTCAAACCTCAAATAATCCAAGCATTATTTTACCGTCATTCTGACGAAAGTCAGAATCATTCTTAAGACGATCCTGAAACAAGTTCAGGATGACGGTTAAAGTATCCCGCTGTGGTGAGGCAACATCTCTTATCTAATATCTCTTTTTTTATCTATATTTCTATATTATTACTCCTTTACCCTTGCAGATTGGCTTCTAATTAGGTAATCTTTTATATAGATAAAGATTATTTTTTTAAGATAATGAAAAAGAAAATTTGGGTTTTGCTTTTATCTTTTTTAGTTTTAGCAGTCCTTGTTATTTCCCCTTTGTCGGTTGGGGCTGATGAGGCTAGTGATTTAGAGGACAAGATTGCCGACCTTCAGCAAAAGATTAGCGAAACTCAAGAAAAAAAGAGAACTCTTTCTTCGCAGATTGAGTTGACAAATCAAAAAATTTATTTAATTCAACTTCAAATCTCTCAAACCAAAAATCAAATTAGTACCCTTGAAGAGGAGATTGAGGACTTATCCGGGAAGATAGAAAAATTAGATATTTCCTTAGATAAGGTTTCTCAAATATTGCTGCAGCGGATAGTGGAAACTTATAAAAAAGGCCAATTAGAGCCTAGTTTATTTTTGTTTAGTGCTGATAATGCCGGCCAATTTTTAAGAAATTATAAGTATATTCAAGAGGTGCAAAAGCATGACAAAATGCTGATGTTGGCCTTAGAAGAAGCCAAACAAAATTTTGACACCCAGAAGAGTCTTAAAGAAGAAAAGCAAGAAAAATTAGAAGAGCTAAAAAAACAGTTAGGGGAACAAAATACTGCTCTTGATCTCCAAAGGAAGGAAAAAGAATATCTCTTAGAAGTGACTAAAAATGATGAAGTTCGTTATCAGCAGTTATTAGCTGAAGCGCAGCGAGAATTATCAAAGCTGCTTTCTTTTACTACAAAAAGAGTAGGGGTTTTTGGCTCTTATTGCGCTGGCGAATTTTCTAGCGGTGAGACAGGTTGGTTTTTTAGCCAAAGAGATTCTCGCTGGTGTAGTAGTTTAATTGGAAATTCTGACATGACAATAGGTAAGGTAGGTTGCCTTATTTGTAGTACGGCAATGGTCAATAAAAGTAGGGGTGTTGATATTACTCCTCTGGGCGTAGCCAATAATCCATTTTTCTTTGTTCCGGGAACGGCTTATATGCTTTGGCCTTTTCCTTCTTTTGTTAGTCAACACTTTACAGGAATACTCAAATCAGAAATTGATAGTCAACTGGGGGAAAGTAATCCGGTAATTGTTCATCTCAATTTGGGGGGCGATGGCCATTGGATTGTTTTGATTAAAAAAGACGGTAATGATTATTTAATTAATGATCCTTGGGAAGGTCCAGATAAGAGATTGAACGACTACTATAGTTGGGCAGTAATTGATAGAGCCTATACTTTAAAATAAAGATTAAGTAGATAGTAATTTCTGCTAGTTTAATTATGGTGGGGAAGAGTTTGTGGTAGATTTGAAGCCAATTGGGGTGCCCATTTGTCTTTCCAAAGAACTAATATTGCCTCGGTGGGCTGGAATTGGGGGTTAGTATTTTCAGGGTTTTCATTTTTAATCAGTGTATTTAAGTCGTTGACGGCAGCGGATATTATTTGAGCTCTTTCGGGATTTACTTGTTTTTCTATCTTTTCGGTTTTTTCTTCTAAGCGGGATATTCCTTCAGTTAAGGAGAGAAGTAATTCAGCTTTTTCGGTAGAGTATAGATCTTTTGGATTGGCAAAAATGGCAAAATGAGTTTTGTTTCTTAACAGCTCTTTAGCTAAGTATAAATTAAGCATTTCTCTTTCTTCTTTATTGCTTAAGCCTAATTCTTGGTCAAGATAAAATTGGGCGTTTATCATTCTTGCTTTTGCCAAGAAAGATACGGAAAAGATATAGCCATCACTTTTTTCTGGGTACGGAAATTCTCTTTCTTGATACATACTTGAATTATACCACCTTTTCGTTTAATTTGGTATTATAGGATTTTTTTTGAATAAGAAAGTGATTATTTGTTTTGATTTTTAAATACTTATATGCTTCATAGCATATCACTAACATGCTATGAAGCATATTTGATACTTGACAGCTTGGTTAGTAAGACGTTATTCTCTTTTATTAATGACGCGACTGCCTAAACGCCCCCTACCTATTCCTACCAAAGAAAAGATTCTTGAAAATTTTACTATTTTTCTAAATTCTTTAGAGGGAAGAAGAGAATTTGATGATTTTTGTCTTTTCTTTCTTTCCCGGACAGAAAGGTTGGTGTTGGCTAAAAGACTGCAAATTGCCATTTTTCTAATTAAAGGATACGATTATCAGCGGATAGGGAAAGCTTTAGACACGAGTGCGGGAACAATTAGCAGGATTAGTGAAATGTTAAGGAAGCAGGGGGAAATTGCCAAATTGATTGACGAAGTTTTTATTGCTCCGCAAAAAAGAGCCAAGGAACAAGAAGAAAACGATAAAAAACTAAAAGAAGGTTCTGCTCTTTTTAAGACGCCAACTTTAGGAAAAAATTTAGAAAAAGCCATTTTCGGCGACAAATAATTGTTTAATAGAAAAAAAAGAGTCTTTTTATCACTAACATGCTTCATAGCATGTTAGTGGTGAGGGGTTGATAATTAGTTCTTGTTTATTGATAAGGGGAATATTGTGTTTGCTAAAAGAAAATTCTTCTTTTTGCTTATTGCGGCTGTTTTCTTGCTTTCGCCGAAGGATGTTTTAGCTGCTAATTTTGGCGATGTGGTGATTAATGAGGTTTATTATGATGTTTGTAGTAAAGGTGATTGCGGAGGAGATAGAGGCGAGGAGGGGAAAAATGAGTGGGTAGAAATTTATAATTGTGGTAAAGAAGATATTAATTTGAAAGGATGGAAAATAAAAGACACTACTGATAATGAGCGGATAATAATTGAGAGCGATTTATTTTTGTGCCCAGGGAAGTTTGCTTTAATTACTAACAATGTTTCTACTTGGAACTTTTGGGATATTCCCGGCAATGTTTTAAAAATTTCTTTAGGAGAAAATATTGGTGGA
>Ga0210051_1001997_pt1 | contig 20653 bp, 19 predicted proteins | sample CryGey092014_all_FD_185464 | JGI IMG/M metagenome (GOLD analysis project Ga0210051, IMG submission 185464) | Groundwater microbial communities from aquifer - Crystal Geyser CG23_combo_of_CG06-09_8/20/14_all (SPAdes) (version 2) | ecosystem: Environmental > Aquatic > Deep subsurface > Groundwater... | reverse complement strand
CTAAGCCTTTTTTACTAAGATACATGGTTATGGCGCTAGCGAGTGTTGTTTTCCCATGGTCTACGTGACCTATGGTACCAACATTGACGTGCGGCTTTGTGCGTTCAAACTTTTCTTTTGCCATCTCCTCCTCCTTCTTTTATTTTACACCCGTGAGTCTGGAGCCCACGACCGGGATTGAACCGGTGACCTCGTGCTTACCATGCACGTGCTCTACCAACTGAGCTACATGGGCATCTTGCCGGGATCACCCCCGCTTCAAACCCTCACTAAACAGCTCCCTTTAGAAAGATTATTATTGGGAGCGAATAAAAAACAACCCCATATTTTTCTCTGTCAAATGATTTTTGTGACGGAGATTTTTAACTGGTGCATTGTATTGCAGTAATATTCAAGTACCGTCATACAACGCTATAACACAAGTATATGCTCTATTATAATCAGTATTAGGATACAGGGGTAGTATTATACTAAAGACAAAAAAAATGTCAAGTAAAAAATATAAATTTTTTAATTCCTAACGGCCTTTCCGGGCGATTCAGAGAAGTGAGTCCGCGTAGCTATAATGATTATCGGACTCATCTCGCCGTAGCCTATCTTTCTCCTATGCATGCACTGGCGAAGGCGGATGGTCTGCTTCGCTCTTTAATGCTTAAACTATGGTATGAGCTTCGCAGGACCATTCCTTCGAAGCTCAATCGTGAAAACAATTGAGCGAAGAAGAATGGAGCGAGAGAAGGGGATCGAACCCTCGTAGGTAGCTTGGAAGGCTACTGCACTACCATTGTGCTACTCTCGCAAGCGGCCCATACTAACTTCGCTGCTCACCTAATTTACTCATTATTCTTCAGGGGCTCCAGCATCTGGAGTCTCGCGGACATCAGAAGTCCCTTTTTCTTTAAATGCCTTGCTTTCATAAATAGTTGCCGCAACAAACCACGCTATAAACATGATGATTGAATAACAAAGAAGAATATAAAATGTTCTTTTGTCTTTAAGGGCAGGGATGCGGGCGACCTTTTGATATTTTCTATACTTTACGCCGTCCTTTATGGATATTCCGGTATATATTCGTTTATATAATATTCTTTCGCGGATTTTTTTCCAATCCATTTATGAACACTCCTTAATGAAATTAAAGGAATTAAAGAACAATGGTCTGCTTCGCTGAATACTTACGTATTCAGCTTCGCAGGACCATTCCTTCGAAGCTCAATCGTGAAAACGATTGAGCGAAGAAGAATGCCCCTCGTTACTTACCTCAGACTATGGTAACTCGGGACTGCAACACTCGGGCGAATCAAAGAAGCGGTGGGGAGAGAAGGATTCGGCGCCTTCACCCGGCTCACTTCAAATCCTTCATAACCTCACAAAAGTTAAAGAACAATGGTCTGCTTCGCTGAATACTTACGTATTCAGCTTCGCAGGACCATTCCTTCGAAGCTCAATCGTGAAAACGATTGAGCGAAGAAGAATGGTGGGGAGAGAAGGATTCGAACCTTCGAAGGCCGAAACCGACAGATTTACAGTCTGTTCCCTTTGGCCGCTTGGGTATCTCCCCTGAGAAAAACTACGGTGCTGCTGAATAGATTGTTGTTTTGTACGATACCTTTAGGGGGTGTACTTTATACACCCTGGCTACGAAGGTCTTAGTGACCTTGTTTTTCTTAAGAGGGAAAACGTAGTTTTCCCTCTTAATATTCACCCTTTCCTAAAAGGTAACTACAGTCAAAGAGCAGCGCATTTGGAACTTTATGAGAAAAACTACGGTGCTGCTGAATAGATTGTTGTTTTGTACGATACCTTTAGGGGGTGTACTTTATACACCCTGGCTACGAAGGTCTTAGTGACCTTGTTTTTCTTAAGAGGGAAAACGTAGTTTTCCCTCTTAATATTCACCCTTTCCTAAAAGGTAACTACAGTCAAAGAGCAGCGCATTTGGAACTTTATGAGAAAAACTACGGTGCTGCTGAATAGATTGTTGTATCGAAATCTGCCCCTCGGCACCTATCTTATCCAAGAGTGCCTCGGGACAAATTTTGCATCCCGTTAAACTATTGCACAATTTGGAGCCGGGAATAGGATTCGAACCTACGACCTGAGGTTTACAAAACCCCTGCTCTACCAACTGAGCTATCCCGGCATAATTTTTTCATGCTTTGCACCAATTGAAAGATATACTATATTATATTATATTTTATTTTAGTCAACTATTTTTTTAAACACTACAGGTAGCGCAAACAAAATATCGCTTGCAATAAGGCTTGTTTCCCCTTTTTCTTTCTTTGCAATATCACCGGCTAATCCATGAATATATACACCCATGCTCGCGGCCGTAAAAGGTTCTATCCCCTGTCCAATGAAACTTGCGATAATTCCCGTCAAAACATCGCCTGCCCCACCGCTTGCCATACCGGGATTACCGGTGTTGTTTATATATTGCACCCCATTATATGCTGCAACGATCGTCTTATATCCTTTTAAGACGAGAACGCTCCTGTATTTTTTTACGAATTCCTTTGCAACCTTAAGCCTATTTCTCTGTATGTAATCAATTTGAATACCTAAGAGGTTTGCTAATTCTCCCGGATGCGGCGTAAGTATCGGAATTGTCTTTGCCTTTTTTAATAAAATGGGTTTGCCATCCAGGGCTTTTATACCGTCGGCGTCCAAAACAAAAGGTTTATCTATTGATGTTAAAAGTTTTTTTACCAACTTTTTAGTATCAGGATTCTTGGAAAGACCGGGCCCGATTGCCGCGGCGTCGATCTTATTTAAAAATTTATTTATCCCGGCGTATGCTTTTACTGATAGAGATGCGGCATCTGTTTCTGATAGCGGCAGGGTCATCACTTCGGTTAGTTTCGCTTCCATTATTTGATTTAAACTTTTAGGTATCCCAAGCGTGACTAGCCCGCTACCGGATAAAATAGCAGCCTGTGAAGTTAGGTATGCGGCGCCTGTTAAACCTTTTGAACCGGCAAGCACCAAAACATGCCCGTAATCTCCCTTATGGCTTTCTTTTTTCCTGGCTAGTAATTTCTTTATCAAGCTCTTATCCAATCCTAACCTCTTCTTGCTAATATTGCGTTGGCTACAGCATAATTTTTTGTATGAGACATGCTAACCATGATTTCGCTTATCTTTTTGACCCTCTTAAGCTTATTAAGATTTCCGTGCAGTTTAATTTCAGGCTTTCCGCTTTTTGCATTGGAAATTTCTATATTCTTCCAATCTGATAATTTGTCGTAACCAAAAGCCTTTAATACCGCTTCTTTCAGGGCGAACCTAGCCGCTAAGTGCTCAAATATAAAGCGCCTTTTTTTCGCATATTTTATCTCTTCATCTGTGAATACTTTCTTTAAGAAGCCATTACCCCATTTATCTATTGCATATTTTACCCTCTTTACCTCGACTATGTCTATTCCGGTGCCCACTATCATGAAATGAGCCCCTTCATCATACTTACGGCCTTTTCCATGCCAATAAATACGGAACGAGAAACAATAGAGTGGCCTATATTTAACTCTTCTATGCCGCTAATTGAAGCTATGGGCAACACATTGTCATAAGTAAGACCGTGTCCGGCGTTAACTGTCAATCCGAGTTTTCTGCCTAATTTAACGCACCGGTTTATTTTTTTAAGTTCTCTGTTTCTCTGTCTATTAGTTCTTGCGTTTGCATAAACCCCGGTATGAAGTTCTATGGCCTGAGCCCCCGCCTTCCGGGAAGCGTTAACCTGGCCAGTTTCGGGATTTATAAATAAACTCACCTCGATGCCTTTTTTACTTAAGGCTTCGATAACTTCTTTTACCTTATTTTTGAGCCTTACCACATCCAATCCGCCTTCCGTTGTCAACTCCTGCCTTTTTTCGGGGACGATCGTAGCCTGGTCAGGCCTTATCTTTTGCGCAAAATTAACAATTGCGCGTGACATTGACATCTCTAAATTAAACTTAACAGAAATCTGTTTTTTTATTCTAGATATGTCGTTTTCGTTTATGTGGCGTCTGTCTTCGCGCAAGTGCGCAACAACGGAATCGCAACCGCCTTTTTGGGCAAGCAAGGCCGCTTCGACAGGATCGGGTTCCATCGCTTTGCGCGCTTGCCTTAAGGTGGCTACATGGTCAATATTTACGCCTAATTTCATTTGGATTGATTAATATTTTCTTTTTCGATTTTTTCAACAATAGGTATAGAAACTGTGACGAACCCGTCTATAACCCTTACGCCCATTGCCGGGGATCTCAAAGAAACTTGTATGGTAGAGTTCTTTGTGTACTCGCTGATATCTATAGGCATTGTCTTAATAACTTTTATCTTATTAAGCAATCCTTCTGGGCCCATTACGCTGCATACGGCCGGCGTAATTACAATTTTATCCTCAATTATTCTGCAATTTGAGGCTACTTTTCCTGTTATATCAAGGGCTACAGGAAATATTTTTGCAGTAATCCTATAAGGAACTATTCCGCTTTTAAGACCCATTTCTTCTTCCAGCGTTATCCTGCTAAGTTCTCCGCGCATATAAAACCATAGCGTGACCGCGAGAACTAGCGAAAAAACTTTTAAATAAATATTACTTAAAATAAAGTTTCGTATCTTTTTCATTTTTTCCGCGTTCCGAAATTTGAGAATGAGTTATTATGTCTTTGCTGTTTTGGTTTGAAAAGACCCCGCAATACATCGTAAAGAGTGTCTCTGGTCAGGTCTTTTGTAAGCTTCCCGTCGACCGCAACCGATATAGCCCCTGTTTCTTCGGATACAACAATGCATACCGCATCCGTTTCCTCGGTCAAACCTATAGCGGCCCTGTGACGGGTCCCTAAGAGCGTGCTTACCCTCTGATTTTGAGTAAGAGGAAAAAGGCATCCTGCGGCTATTATCCTGCCGTTCTTTATAATAATGCCGCCGTCATGTAGAGGGGTACCAGGCATAAAGATAGTATTTATAAGTTCACTTGTCACTACGCTATCTATGTCAACGCCGCTTTCTCCGTACAATCGCAATCCTATCTCTCTCTCTAATGCTATTATTCCTCCGATCCTGCGATTAGACATAAATATAATTGATTTTACGATCTCATCCAAAATCTCTTCTTCCCTGTAGGAAAAGCCGAATTGCCCGAGCAATGCCAGGCCCCTGCGCAATTCCGGTTGGAATATTATGATAAAGCCTATCACTGAAATGGCAACGAGTCTGGTCAGCATCCAATTTATAGTTGCAAGGCCTAGTTGGCGCGTAATGAAAAACATAAGAACTAATACAATAATTCCTTTTGTCACCTGCACAGCCCTAGTGCCTTGTATAAACACGAAAAGCATATATAGCATAAACCATAAAAGCCCTATTTCGATAAAAGGCTTCGCTATATTCTGCCAATATTCTATAACCATTCTTTCCTACTCCGCGAAGCGGATCGCATCCGCAATTCTCGCAATTTCTACCATGGGCTTTACATCATGGACCCTTACAATATTCGCTCCATTTAAAATACTAATCGCTACCGAAGCGGCCGTTCCCATCAGGCGGTCATTTACTTCTGAATTAAGAATTTTTCCTATGAATGATTTTCTTGAAACCCCTACAAGAATGGGCCTTCCGAGCGTTTTAAATCTGTTCAAGTTTCTTATTACCGAGAGGTTATGCCCTGTTGTTTTGCCGAAACCTATACCTGGATCTATAATTATTTTACCTTCCGGGATACCGGCCTCTTTAGCGATTCCGATAGATTCTTTCAAATACGATATTATCTCTGATATTAAAGCATGGTATTCCGGATCTATCTGCATCGTCTTTGGCGTACCTTTCATATGCATGAGCACTATAGGGGTGCCGTACTTCGCGACGATCGATTTCATCCGTTCGTCGCCTCTCAAGGCTGTGACGTCATTGATGATCGACGCACCTGCCTCTATCGCGGCTTCGGCTACTTTACTTTTCTGGGTATCGATCGATATCGGAACGTCTATATCTTGCGCTATCCTCTTGATGATGGGTATTACCCTTGAGAGCTCTTCCTTCACGCTGACCGGCTCAGAGCCGGGTTTTGTTGACTCGCCGCCGATGTCGATGATATCGGCGCCGTCCCTTACCATTTCCTCTGCGTGGCGGACCGCTTTATCCTCATCTAAAAAAACTCCTCCGTCGCTGAACGAGTCAGGGGTGCGGTTCAATACCCCCATCACATATGTCTTTTTTGATAAGCAAAGGGTGCGTCTTTTGCAGATAATATCTTCCGGATCAGGCCTTTTTTGTTCCAGGTTCTTCCTGCTTAGGGTCAGCATTTTTGATCCCGACTATTTTCTTTACCTCTTCGCTGTCCAATACTTCTTTCTCGAGCAATACCTCTGCCAATTTCTTTAATTCTTCTTTGTGTTCTGTGAGTTTATCTTTCGCTATTTTATAACAGTAATCTACCATGCTTTTAACCTCTTGATCTATAAGGCGGGCTGTCTCTTCGCTGTAATTCCTTTCTTCAAAAAGGTCGCGTCCCAAAAAGATTTGTTCATCCCGTTTTCCGTAAGTAAGGCTGCCCAATTTTTCGCTCATCCCAAATTTTGTAACCATTTTTCTGGCTATATCGGTTGAGACCTCAAGGTCATTATGGGCTCCTGTTGATATCTCGTTAAAGATCAATTCTTCGCTGACCCTTCCGCCCAGCAAAATAATAAGTCTGCTTATAAGCTCAGTTTTAGTGGTTATATACCTGTCTTCAAGCGGCAGCTGCATAGTGTAGCCCAACGCAGACGTGCCTCTCGGTATAATAGAAACCTTATGAAGTGGGTCCAATCCAGGTATTAAAAGCGACAATAGCGCATGGCCTGACTCATGATATGCGACCATTGATTTTTCTTTCTTGCTTATAACGCGTGATTTTCTCTCAGGCCCTGTCATGACGCGCTCGATCGATTCTTGGAGTTCCGGCATTGTTACCGCATCCTTATCGCGCCTCGCGGCTAAAAGCGCTGCTTCATTGGCTAAATTGGCAAGGTCTGCCCCTGAAAAACCGGGCGTTTGCCTGGCAATGGCATTTAAATCGACATCCTTATCCACTTTTATGCTCCTCACGTGAACCTTGAGGATCTGTTCCCTGCCGACCAGGTCAGGCCTGTCTATAACTATCTGCCTGTCGAATCTGCCCGGTCGTAAGAGCGCGGGATCGAGTACGTCTGGCCTATTAGTAGCCGCTATAAGTATAACGCCTGCATGTGTATCGAAACCGTCCATTTCCACAAGAAGCGCGTTCAAAGTCTGCTCTCTCTCATCATGGCCGCCTCCGATACCGGCAAATCTCTGGCGGCCTACTGCGTCTATTTCATCTATAAAAATTATGCAGCCCTTCTGTGATTGCTTAGCGCTTCTCTTTGCCTGCTCGAATAGGTCTCTCACGCGCGAGGCGCCGATACCTACGAACATTTCCACAAAATCAGATCCTGATAAGCTGAAAAACGGAACTTCGGCCTCACCGCTCACAGCCTTTGCCAAAAGCGTCTTGCCTGTTCCCGGAGGGCCCATAAGCAAAACACCCTTTGGGATTTTTCCGCCTAGGCGCTGAAATTTTTTAGGGTCCTTTAAGAACTCTATTATCTCGGTAAGCTCTTCTTTGGCCTCGTCAACGCCGGCAACATCGTTAAAAGTGATCTTCGTCTGGCCTCCGGCAACCTGCTTCGCCTTGGATTTCCCGAACGCGAGTATTTTACTGCCGCCCTGGGCCGCGCCCCTGTAAATGAAGAAATATAAAAATGCTATGAATAAGACCATAGGCCCGAGAGAATAAAATATATTCGCCCACATTGTCCTAATAGGCTTTATATCAAAGTTAGAGATATTATCCCGTAATAATTTCATCACTTCCTGGTCGTTTTCCGGGACGTAAACTATGAATTTTTCTCCGTCTTTGAATTTACCTTTAAGAACGTTCTCTACCTGTACGGCGGATTCGATACGTCCTGTCTTCGGATTATCTTTCAATATCGAATAGAAATTACCGTAGGTAAGTTCGGCGGGCGGTTTTTCTACCCCCATGGAGGCCACATGTAAAATATAAAAAATGCCCAATGTCATCAAAATCCAAATTACCAGATTGCTGCCGCTTTTCTTAGGCAGTGGTTTTTTCTGAATCGGTTTTGGCTTCTGCCCAGCACCTGTAATCTTTTTATCCTGATTTTCCATTATACCTGCCAATCTTTTAGTTTTATTATACTAAACTTACACATTGATTTCAAGTATCTAACTTACCCAGTTTAAAGAACAAAAGTGAATCCTTTTCTTTTAGTATGCGCAAGCCTCCGGGCAGGTCGATGCGCTTGCCCTTCTGGCCCAACCTTATAAAGCTATCAAAATTCTTCCAGTGTTTATACGAAAGTTTTTTAATGTTCGCCCCTGCTTTAGTTAGAGCATCTCTTATTATTTCTTTCCGCAAGGCCTTTGGCTGTATGATGATATCTTTTAAGTTTAAGCTGAGACCCTTTCTGCTTTTAGAAAATCCTACGCCGCTTTTCCGTTTTTCTTCTTCTATAAAATTAAAATCCTCGCGCAGGCTTTCGGCTAGATTCGCCAAGGCTCGGCCTATCCGCGGATTATATCTCGAAAGATACGGCATTATTCGGTTACGCACCGTATTCCTAAAATATATGTCACTGTAATTCGTGTTGTCTATTCTGTACGGTATGTTTCTCTTCTTTAAAAAATTTACGATATCAGCTTTTTCTATATCGATCAGAGGCCGTATTATACTTACATCGTTTTCTTCTCTTACGGAAGGAATGCCTATCACGCCTCTAAGGGTAGTGCCCTTAATAATACGCATCAAAATTGTCTCGGCGTGGTCATCGATCGTATGGCCGGTAGCTATTTTGTTTACTTTCATTTTTTTTGCCGATTTTATCAGAAAATCATACCTTAGCTTTCTTGCGATCTCTTCGGTCGATAATTCATTGTCCCTGTATACCTTAGGGTCTATCTTTTTATAAATATAAGGGACTTTGAAGCTTTCTGAAATATATTTTACAAATTCCGAATCTATCGCCGAAGCCCTGCCCCGGATACTATGGTCTATATTTGCGACAAAAATGCTTATCTTTAGTTTATCCTTAAGTTTTTGGAGGGCGTAAAATAAAAATATAGAATCAGGCCCTCCGGAGACGGACAATAACACCTTGTCGCCGCGCTTCAGCATGTCGAATCTTCTGATAGTATTAAGGACGCTTGCTACCGGATCTTTGTTCATTTTTATAATAAGTATGGTAGCGGGGGAGAGATTTGAACTCTCGACACGCCGGGTATGAGCCGACTGCTCTGCCAGGCTGAGCTACCCCGCCACTGAATAACATCTCTCTGAAAAACATCAAAGCCTGTTTTAGCACAGGAAAGCTGTTGAGCCTAAGCCCAACTTTACACTATTCATGGCGAAATCCGCCGAAGCCTCTCTGCTATGAAATGCATAGATGGCGAAGGCGGAAGCTACCCCGCCAAAACTTACGAAATAAGTTTTGGCCCGCAGATGCGACGAACAGGAGCATCCGAGGATCAAGTTGGTCTAACTATATCACAAGGCAATTTCCTTGTCAAGGCGCTCCTGCAGCACCTCATTCATGCTGCCGGTGCGATAGCCTATGAGGTCAAGCACAATGTAGGAAAATCCCAGATTTTTGAATTTATTTATGACTTTATCTCTTAACGGCTTTTTCGAAAAACGCCCTATCTCGCCCACGCCCACTTCGATACGGGCCAAATCTCTGTGAAGGCGCACTCTTACATCCCGAAAATTCAACGATTTTAAAAAATCTTCTGCCGCTTCCACCTTTTTCAAGCTTGACTGTTCTATTTTCTGGCCGTATGGGATTCTTGAAGCGAGGCACGCAAACGATCCTTTATCCCAAGTAGGAAGCCTCATTGACCTTGATGCGTTTCTTATGTCTATCTTCTTTAGCCTCGCTTCCATAAGCGGGGATCGTATTCCTAATTCCAAAGCTGCCTTTCTACCATATCTAAGGTCTTTTAGGTCATCAAAATTTGTCCCGTCTATAACATAATTTATATTTCTTTCCTTCGCGACACTTTTCAATTTTGAAAAGAGTTCTTTTTTGCAATGATAACATCTGTTAACAGGATTTTTCACGAAGTTTTTATTTTTAAACTCCTGGGTTGTGATTATTAGATAGCCGGCGCCAAATTGTTTCGTTATCTTTTCCGCGCATCTAAGCTCGCTTCGCGGAAAAGTTTCTGACTTGGCAGTAACGGCTAATACATTTTTTTTGCCGAGTGTATCCATAGCAATTCTAAGCAAAAATGTGCTGTCTACCCCACCTGAATAAGCCACAACAACGCTTCTCATCTGCTTCAATATTGCCTTGAGTTTTCTAAGTTTTGCATTCATTCTCTATTCCTTAAACAATGTCACCAGAGCACCAAGTCACCAGGTCACCAGATGCCTTTTTCTGGTGACGTTGTGACCTCGCTAAACGCTAGCCGCTAACCATTCCGGATGTTACTTAAGGTTTCTTAATGTTACGTAATGTTTCTTAAGGTTGCTAAAGCTCTTTTGCAACTTCCCGTAACCTCACGTAACTTCCCGCAACCTCAAGCAACCTCACCCTATCCCCTAACCCCTATACCCTAATCCCTAAACACTACGCTTTATCCATCCACCCCCGACTACTGTATCTCCTTTGTAAAATACCGCTGCCTGGCCCGGGGTAATAGCCTCGGCTGGATTGTCGAATTCAACCAGAATTTCGCCATTTCCAAAATCCCTCACAGAAGCGCTAGCGGCTTTGTGCATATATCTTATTTTCACTTTAAGCCTTGTGGTTTTTTCTAATTTCTCCTTAGAAATCATATTAATATTTTCGACAATAAAAGACTTTGACTTTACCTCGTTCTTCTCGCCTACAATAACTTGATTTCTATCTTTATTTATCGCTACCACATAAAGCGGGACTTTGTGAGCAATGCCTAATCCGTGCCTCTGCCCTACAGTATAAAAGGGTATGCCTTTATGCCGGCCGAGAACATTTCCTTTTGTATCTACAATATCCCCTTCCTGGGGCTTCACGCCTATTTCATCCTTTAAAAATTTTGGAAAATTCTTGTCGGGCATAAAACATATTTCCTGGCTGGACATTTTTCTATAAACATTTTTCAGGCCCATTTTTTTAGCTACTGCCCTGACCTTTGCCTTTGTCAGATGGCCCAGCGGGAATACAATATGAGAAAGCTGCTCTTGGGTAAGGTTGAATAAAAAATAGGATTGATCCTTTGTTTTATCTTTGCCTTTCTTTAAAAGATATCGTTTTCTTTTCTTATCGTATTCAACATTCGCGTAATGACCTGTTGCTATGAGATTGGCGCCGATCTTCTTCGCAGAATCAAGAAGATGTCCGAATTTCATTTTCGCGTTGCAGACTATGCAAGGATTAGGTGTAAGACCGTTCAGGTATTGGTTGCAAAAATAATCTATGACTTGAGTGCGGAATTCTTTCGCGAAGTCTAACACGTAATACGGTATGCCGAGAGTCTCGGCCACGACCCTGGCATCAGTAATGCCTTCCAGGGAGCAGCATGCCTTGTCCCTGTGGGATCCGCAGGAGGATTTCGGCCATGTCTTCATCGTCATGCCTATGACTTCATAGCCTTCCTTCTTAAGCAGTGCTGCGGCCGCTGAGCTATCAACACCGCCGCTCATCGCAATAACAATTCTTGTTTTTTTATTTTTAATTATTTCTTGCATATGACTTTTTGGGGGATGCCTAAATGGCTAATTTGCCTTCACGGAACTTGGTTATATAATTCATGCAGTAATCATCTTGACCTAACAATGCGACGGCGGCGGATAGTGTCGCCATCGATTCTTTATCTAAAGGATCGATTATAACGGCGTCTATGCCGTTTGCTATTGCCATCGAGAGGAAAGTCTTATTTAAGAGCTTCCTTTGAGGCAGACCGAACGAAACATTGCTTAAACCTCCTACGGTTTTTGCGCTCCCCATTTTTTTTATGAGCCGTAGGGCACTTAAAAACTCATTCGCCTGATTCTGTTCGCTTGATATCGGCTTTACCAGCGGGTCAAAATAAATATTTTCATCCGAGATTTTATACGTCCTTGTCATGTTCAATATCTTTTCCGCGAGCTTCACCCTTTCATCTGCGGTCTGGGGCATGCCGGAATCGTCCATTGTAAGCGCCACAACATTTGTATTGAATTTTTTTGCCAATGCCAAAATTTCTCTGGCCGAACGTTCTTCCGCTGTAACAGAGTTGATAAAGGGCTTGCCGTTCTTATTGACTGAGAGCGCGGCTGCTATGGCTTTGGCACTCGGGCTGTCGATAGAAAACGGCGCAGAAACTTCTTTTTGTACAGCTTCTATAGCCCAGCATATATTTTCTTCTTCATTACCTTCTGCCGTCGCGCAGTTGACATCAAGAAAAGTCGCTCCGGCCTCAACCTGCCTTCTTGCCTCGCTGACCAGGAAAAGAGCGTCCCGCTTTTCGATCGCCTCTTTTATCTTTGCCCTTGATGAATTTATCCTCTCGCCTATTATGATCATAACCTTCTCTCTTGCTTTGTTTTATCAGATAATTTATTGCCCTTCATCATTGCCAAAATTTCTTAACGCTTTTTTAGCACATCCTGCAGCATGCTCGAAACATTGCCGCCTGTCGCATTCGCGACATCTTTTACTTTTTTAACCGGGTCATCGAATATGAGCTTGATACCTTTGGCATCCGCGACATAGATTGCCTCTCTAACAGCTTCTTCCAATATAGCCTCAGTGCCGGCGAATTCTATCAATCTTCCGTTATTCAGCCGCGTGATCGCGGTAAGGGCGTTTATCCCGATATTTATTACGAGTTTGGACCAGATAAGGTCTTCTATGTTCTCCGCGAGTTTCATCTGGAAACCCGCGCGCTCAAATACTTTTGCTATCTCGTCTAATTTTTTTGATGCTTGAGATTTTATCTTTAAACCGGCCATTCCGATAACTGTCTCGCCCTTCCCGGCGTGGCGTATGTGACCGTCTCCGAGAAGCGTAGCGCCATGTGAAGTAACGCCGCCGATCGTTTTTTCTTCGCCTGCTATTTTACTGATCGCCTCTACGTTACCAACGCCGTTTTGCCTCCTTTAATAAAAACATGAATTCTTTGCTAACGGCGTAGGACTGTCCAACCCTAGATTTATTCAGACGGAAAAGTTCGCTATCTGGGTCGTATAAACTGAAAATTCTCTCAACCTTTCTAATTTCACCAAAGGCGCCTTCTATTGCGCTATCTCTATACGCCTTGCCTATCCCTTTTTATGGGGCTGTCTTGATTTCAACCACTGTCCCCATCAAAAGGGCTGTTTTTTTATAATATGGGCTTCGCGTATCGCAACTAATTTGAGAAAGAACGCAACAAAGCAAAGCGAAGATGAGGATTTTTCTCATATAGCCTTGAGAAGTTTTCTAATATCCGCATAATTGTTTATCAATCTTTTCGCCATCCGAATTTTTTCTGTATCCTCGGGCCTTATTTTAACTACCCTGTCATGTATTCGGCTGGCTACCCTATAGGTATCGTCTTTACTTAAGAGAAGCGGTATTTTTGCCTTTTTCACCAAAGCCGTTATTGATTTATGCGGAATTATACCTCCGCTCAACACAAGCGCTACAACCTCAAATTCTTTTTTTTCTTTCCTAAGGTGCGAACTGACTGCCGTAAGTATGATGTCGTCCCTGTCGCCAGGGGTTATAATGAGGACCCTGCCTTTAAAATAGTTTATGGCGTCATGCGGTTTCATTGCCGCTACAATAATATTCTCCACCCGCCTATCAAGCAATTCATTTGTTCCGTATATAACCTCTCCTTTAATCTCTTCTTTTATCTGGTGTATATTTGGCATCGACAAATCTTTTATGTAGGGCAAAACGCCAAGCACCTCCATTCCTTTTCTGGTTAATCCTTTCTTCACCAGTTGACTTATTTTGCGGTATTTTTCGGGCAACACCTTATTTACAATCACGCCGGCAATTTCAACCCCCTGGCGTTCAAAAAGAGCTTGATTCAATACTAATTCGTCTATGGGCTTGCCTATGCCTCCCGAAGAGATTAGCACTACTTTCGCGTCAAGAAGTTTTGCTACATGCGCGTTTGAAAGGTCGAAACAAGAGCCTACGCCCGCATGGCCTGTTCCTTCTATTATAACCAAGTCTGCTCCGCGCGACACCTTATTGAAGGAAAGCTGTATCTTGTCTATCAAGGGTTTAATATTGGGTTTCCTTATAAAATTCTCGGTAAACCCCTTTTCAACGGCAACCGGGCTCATATCCTTTATGTTGCATCTAATATTGGCAATGCCATCTATCAATACGGAGTCTTCGTCCACCTTATAGCCCTGCTCTATGAGATACCGCTGTCCTATCGGTTTTATAAAACTTATTTTTTTAAAATATTTTTTAAGGGCGAAGATTAACCCCAGCGATACGGTAGTCTTGCCGTCGTTCTGTTGCGTAGCAGCTATAAATATGCGTTTGGGCATAGCGGTTTTTACTTTATCATTTGTGGTTCTTCAAAAAAATACGAATTATTCTTTCTTCGACTTTCGGGTGGAGCAGCACTACGAGAAGCCCTCCTATGATATTGCCTATAGTCACCGGGATGAGGTTATTAAAAATACTAAAAAAATTAGATGTGAATTCATTTTTAGCCATAAGACCAGCGGGCAGAAAATACATATTGGCAACAGAGTGTTCATAGCCTGAAGCGACGAAAGTCATAATAGGAAAGTATATACCGAATATTTTGCCGATGATTGACTTGGAAGCGATACACATAATTACGGCTAAACATACCAGCATATTGCAAAGAATCCCTCTGTATAGGGCCTCTGCAAAACTTAACTGCAACTTCGCCTCGGTAATTTTAGCGGCTACCCCGCCGAGGGCTGTTAAGTCGCCACCTTGGGTAAGCAAGCCCGAACGAAACACAAGCCAGGCGATAAATATAGACCCTAACAAATTGCCCAAATACACCACAAACCAATTACGTAAAACTTTTATTAATGAATACCTCCGATATATAAAACCTATAACCATAAGGATGTTGCCTGTGAAAAGTTCGGAGCCCGGTATAAGCACCAGCATAAGGCCTACGCTAAAAACGCTTCCTGCCAGAAACTTGGCAAATCCCGCGTCCAGCGTCCCGCCGCTTAATACGACGGTTGCGACATTGGCACCGAATGCGATATATATGCCCGCTAAAATGCCGAAAACAAACAGTTCAAAGAGCGTGGTATGGGCTTTTTGCTCGCCTACGTTTCGCAGCGTCTTTGATATTTCTAACGGCTCTAAAAAAAGTTTTTCCATCTTGCTCAGCTCCAATGTTAAATTTTTTGTTTAACCCTTCTATGCCTCTGAATATATCCCATGCAATACTGGTCCTCCCCGCTCAAAACAAGGGCGGCAGACAATACCGACATAAGCTGCTCGTCAAGAGGGTCTATCATAACGGCATCCAGCCCAGCCGCAACACACATAGCCAAAAACGTGGCATTTATAATAGACCTGTTCGGCAAGCCGTAGGATATATTGCTAAGGCCGCAAATCGTTTTTGCGTTACCAAGTTTTTTTATCATGGAAATGGAATCAAGGATTATTTTTGCCTGATCCTGGCCGCTACTGACCGGCTGGACCAGAGGATCAAAATAAATTTTTTCTTCCTCTACGCCGTGCCTTTTAGCGAATCCCAGAATCTTCTCTACCATCACTACCCTGTCGGCTGCTGTCTTGGGCATTCCGGCTTCATCCATAGTTAGGGCGACAACCGAACCGTCATATTCTTTTACAAACGGTAATATCTCATCGGCCTTCTTTTTTTCAGCCGTTATTGAATTTATTATAAGGGGCCCGTTTTTGCACAACGGCAACACCGATTTAATCGTATCGGGATTCGGGCTGTCTATACTCAAAGATAATGCGTCGGCGCTATGAACAATCCCTATGAGCCATTTCATCGTTAAAGCCTCTTTATCCAAGAGAGTCCCGCAATTTATATCGATAAAGTCTGCGCCGGCGTCTTTTTGCGAAAGAGCCTCTTTTTTTATAAAGTCCGCGTCGCCCCGCTCTATGGCGGATGCCATCGGCTTTCTGGAAGAATCTATCCTCTCGCCTATTATGATCATAACCTTTTCCTCCAGCATCCTTCCTGCAAATTGAGCCGCTAATAATAAGTTGCTAAGCGTTAATATAGGTTACTAATACTGCAATTAACGCTATCTTTAGTTAATAAAAGTTACCGTAACTTTTATTAACCTATATTAACTAACCCCATCTAAACTTCAGTCTATTAACCTTTAGTAACTTAATAATTCGCTGATTATCCGACTCGCAAGCTGTAACTGGCCTCTATCGTCTTAACTAAATTCGTAAGCATCCTATTGACCGGAACATCTATTTTTAATAGGCCTGCTTCCCTTACTATGGCCCCATTCATATAATCTATTTCTGTCTTCCGCTTTTTTAGCACATCCTGCAGCATGCTCGAAACATTGCCGCCTGTTGCATTCGCGACATCTTTTACTTTTTTAACCGGGTCATCGAATATGAGCTTGATACCTTTGGCATCCGCGACATAGATTGCCTCTCTAACAGCTTCTTCCAATATAGCCTCAGTGCCGGCGAATTCTATCAATCTTCCGTTATTCAGCCGCGTGATCGCGGTAAGGGCGTTTATCCCGATATTTATTACGAGTTTGGACCAGATAAGGTCTTCTATGTTCTCCGCGAGTTTCATCTGGAAACCCGCGCGCTCAAATACTTTTGCTATCTCGTCTAATTTTTTTGATGCTTGAGATTTTATCTTTAAACCGGCCATTCCGATAACTGTCTCGCCCTTCCCGGCGTGGCGTATGTGACCGTCTCCGAGAAGCGTAGCGCCATGTGAAGTAACGCCGCCGATCGTTTTTTCTTCGCCTGCTATTTTACTGATCGCCTCTACGTTACCAACGCCGTTTTGCAGGGTAAGAACAAGGGTGTCTTTCTTTATTATGGATTTTATACTTTTTATGGCGGCCTCTGTGTCGTAGGATTTGACGCAGATTATAACAAGCGCGCATTCGCCGATATCGCTAGGATTCGAGGTGGCCTTAACGGCTATTTTGAATTCGCCGCTTATGCCTTCGACCTTTATGCCGTTTTTATTTATATATTCGGCCCTTTTGTCTCTTCTATCAAGGAGATAAATGTCTTCGCCGAATTTAGCCAAAAAGGCCCCGAAAAGACATCCCATAGCCCCGGGGCCGACAATAACTATCCTCATCGAAACCCTCTTTTTAGAGCTTAGGGGTCAGGGTTTAGGGATTAGTGCCTTTACTATACCCTATACCCTATACCCTATTTAAAGATATGATCTGCTGAAGGAAACTTTCCTTCCTTCACTTCCTTTATATACTGTCTGACGGCATCCTTTATTACAGGCGCCAAGATTGCGTATTTTTTTACAAACTTGGGCGTGAAGCGCTCGAACAACCCTATGATATCGTGTATGACCAAAACTTGGCCGTCGCAATCAGCCCCGGCTCCGATACCGATCGTGGGAATCGAAAGACTTTTTGTAATCATTTTGCCGAGCTCTGCGGGCACGCATTCCAAAACTATAGAAAAACAACCCATCTTTTCCAGCCTTTTGGCATTGTCTATAATTTTCTGCGCTGCCTCAGGCGTCCTGCCCTGGACTTTAAAACCCCCTAATTTCTCAACGCTCTGGGGCGTCAGGCCAAGATGCCCTTCTACTGCTATCCCAGCTTTTATAATCGCGGCTGCCGAATCAAAAGAGCTTTCTTCCTGATTTTCCAATTTCACAGCGTCACAACCGGCTTCTTCTATGAACCGCTTTGCGTTCTTGACAGCATCTTTGGGCGTATCAAAAGATTTATAAGGCATATCTCCCACTATTAACGCCCGCTTTGTAGCCCTCTTTACCGCCTGAGAATGGCGTATCATGTCATCCATACTGACCGACAGCGTATCTTTATAACCCAATACGACCATCCCTAACGAATCTCCGACGAGAATCATATCTATGCCCGCTTCATCAACCATAGAGGCTATCGGATAATCGTAAGCTGTAAGCATAGTGATTTTTTCACCGCGTTTTTTCTTTTCTTGCAATTCTTGTATCGTAATCTTTTTATCCAACATTTCCTCCTCCTTCTCTACATACTAAATAGTATCTATCTCTTTCTATATGCATCTATATACGAATCGCAATATATATTTTTATTCAATAAAAGCTCTGCCGTTATCATGGCGTCCATTAGCTCTTTATCAAGCGGATCAACAATGGCGCCGGAAAGACCGCTAGCGACAGCCATAACCAAATAGGTGCGATTTATAAGCGACCTCTGCTTTGTTCCCTGCGACACATTGCTCAAGCCGACAACTGTTTGCGGCGGTGGGTCGCTTATGAGTTTGAATTCCCGCAAAACATCTAGAAGCTCGGCGCACTGGGCCTGGGCAACGTTTACAGGCAGGACTATCGGGTCTATATACACGTCTTCCAGGGGCAAGTCCATTTCCATGCATTTGGCTAAAATCTTAGCTGCCAACTCGCACTTTACGTTTTTATCTCGCGGAACGCCTTTTTTATCCATCGTAAGCCCTATGAGTTTTGCTTTATACTTTTTTGCGAGAGGAACGTATATATCCAATTTTTCATCGTCGGCTTTTGTGGAGTTTATCATAGAGCCTTCGCCTGCAAGTTTTAATCCCAATTCTACAACATCGAGTTTTGTGCTGTCTATCGCCAGGGGAGCAGGCGTTACCTCGCGGATAGTTTCAATAAGCCACCTCATAGTTTCTTTCGGATCGGCGCCGTGAGGTCCCGCATTAATATCGAGCATGTCTGCCCCGGCTTCAAGCTGTTCTTTTGCTAACTTATGAATTATCGAGCGGTTTTTAGTTTTTATTGCCTGCTCAACGTTTTGGTACATGCCATTTATAAGTTCGCCTATTACTAGCATATCGTTCTCCTTCTATTACCAAATGATGCGGGTCCTGTAATTCCGCCAAAGGTGGGATGACGCCCGCTTAGTTTCCCATATATGACTTGATTACCCAGATTGGACATTTCAAAATTTTAGTCCTGAGCAAGGTAAAAATCGGTTTATAAAAGGGCTGAAATTTGTTCGAACCCCACACCTGTTGGTGTGGGGTGAGTTATTTCTGCCCCTGATTTTTGCCGAAGCGAAGGACGTTCCTGCACGTGATAAATTTATATAGGCAGGAAAAATTTTGAGTCCAGGATAGGTAATCAATCATTATTTCCTTTCATCATACTATCAATAGATCTTTTCACAGTCGCAACTGCTTCCGGATGGCGCATAACAAGGATGTCTGCGCCGGCGTGCAGCATGGCTACCGCTGTTGCCGCTTCCCAAAGAGGGCCCCGCATGCGTTCGTCGCCCCAGCCGGGCTCGTCCGCAACATTTGCCGCTGCCTCTTTTACCTTCCAGGCTTCCTGTCCGACAAAAATAATAAACGGCATGGCGAGCATTTTGTCGCCGACAAACGCGGCAAGCCTTGAACGCTCCATAATGGAGTAGACGTATTCCATGCCATAGCCTAATGCCGCCGTGCTGGGATGCATGGCTATTTTTTCTGGTTTAAAACCCATATCTGTTATTAAAATATTAACCTGCTTAGCGATATTTATATCTATCGGGGAATCGGCTATGATGCAATGGTCATCTGCCATGCACGAAGCCACCAATGTCTTAAAATTGTCCTGCGCAGCCAGTCCGAATAAGCAATTTTCGCCTTTTGTTGCCTGGCTGCATCTGGCAAGGACGTCGTTATCTTTTTCCTTGTCTCCCGAACCAATTATTATTAGCGGCGTTGATATTTCTTTAAGCATATTTTTAACTAACTCAACCGCTTTATCGGCTGATATGTTTTCAGCCTCCGGGTGAGTCCCTTTAAGGGTAAGGCAAATAAGGTCGGCTTTAAACTCATTTATACATTTTTTTGCCCATTTTACAGGATCTTTAACCGCGTCGCCGAATGGTTCCAGTAAGGAGACCGGCCACTCGAGCGGGGCAACGTCAAATATCTCCATCGCTACAACGGGCCTATGCGGCATTCCCCCTTCGTCAAGCAGGAAAGGCAATGTTGTCTGGCCTCCAACGGTAATTGCTGAAGCGCGCGTTCCGCCTTCCTCTTTTACCGCGCCGACCTTAAGGACATTTATCGCGCTTGACCATCTTTCTTTTAAGAGTTCCAAAGCCATATTCTCGCCTCCTATATTCCGTCAATAAATGATTTGCAGATATTATCTATAGCTTTTTTGGCTGGAGATTCATCGCGCAATTCGCTTACCGGCTTTCCTTCCGCGCTTAATTTATAAATTTGCTCATCCTCGGGTATTGTGCCCGCTAATTTGAGTTTTGAGTTTTTTATCTCTTTCGTCATCTCTTCCGAGGTATTTTTGTTCCTATTCACAATCAAATAGGTGCTTTTTATCTTAATCTCGAGTTCTTTTACTAAATCACATATTCGCCTCGCAGACCTTATGCCTACCGGCGTTTCGTCGCTTATTATAAAAAGTACATTGATCGCCCTGGCGGTTCTGCGAGAAAGATGCTCCATGCCGGCTTCATTATCGATAACAGTATACA
>Ga0210051_1001996_pt1 | contig 20655 bp, 17 predicted proteins | sample CryGey092014_all_FD_185464 | JGI IMG/M metagenome (GOLD analysis project Ga0210051, IMG submission 185464) | Groundwater microbial communities from aquifer - Crystal Geyser CG23_combo_of_CG06-09_8/20/14_all (SPAdes) (version 2) | ecosystem: Environmental > Aquatic > Deep subsurface > Groundwater... | reverse complement strand
AGAAGAAGCATTTTTACAATTTATAAGGAGGAAATATGAAATATTTAATTGCGGGTTTTGGCTGTATCATTGGTTTCATTGTATCTATGCTGCTTTTGGTTTTAATTATAGGACCCTTTATGGTACGGAAAATGACTCTCCGCCAAGCCCGCCTTATATCAGTCTTAGGGGGCATAGGGGTAGCAATACTACTCATCATCTTGCTTTAATACCTCAAATGCCTCGAGGGGCAACAAAACCTGTTGCCCCTTATGTATTTTTTAGCTGATTTTTGATAATCTAAAAGAAGATTATGTGTTTAATTTCAAAAATAATTCTTTATCTTATTTTAATCTTTATTGGCTGGGTTTTAGTTGTAGGTATAGCCAGTTTTTTTATTTATTTTAGACCTCCAAAATTTCCCGTAACCAAAACTCCTTCTTATTTTGGTATGGAATTTGAAAGAGTTTCTTTTGAAACAGAGGACAAAAAAATTCTTTCCGGCTGGTTTATTCCTTCTTCCAAAGAAACAAACACCACGATTTTACTTTTACACGGCTATTTAGCCAACAAGGGCTATATGTTAAACACTGCCAAGTTGCTTCAGCCGGAGTATAATCTTTTTTTGTTTGATTTTAGAGCCCACGGAGAAAGTCAGGGGACCTTCAGTTCAATTGGTTTTTATGAAATAAGAGATGTTTTGGGGGCAATAGATTATCTCAAAAGAGAAAAAAAAGAAAAAGCTGAAAAGCTCGGCGCTTTGGGGTTTTCTTTAGGAGGGGCAGTAGCAATTATGGCAACTGAAAAATCTCCAGAAATTTCAGCTATAGTAGCTGACAGTTCCTATGCTACCTTTGAAAGAATGATTTTTAGCGCTTTTAAACTGACAAGTTTTATGAAAAAGCCAATGACTATATTTTCAAGATATTTTGGCAGAATATTTTTTAAGATTGATGCCAGAGAAATTTCTCCCCAAAGAGTAGTCAAAAATATAAAAATACCTATTTTCTTAATTCATGGCAGAGAAGATTCCGAAATAAGTATTGAAGATTCCCGAATGATTTTTGAGGCAGCTTCCGGACCCAAAGAATTTTGGCAGGTTGAAGGAGCTGAACACGGTGAAGCTCTTTATCTATATTCCAAAGAATATCAAGAAAAAGTTTTAAACTTTTTCAATAAATATTTAGGAAATATTCCCCAACTATAAAATTGATATATTGAACAAAGTCCGCTATAATAAAATAATGGAAGTCAGCAAGAGGCAAAATATAATTTTTCAAGCGAGCGATAGCGAAGATTCAAAAAGAAAACAAAGTTTTCTTTGCCAGTGGTTTGCTTGGCATTTTAGTGATGTTGCCAAGGAAATTTTGAAGGGCTGGGGGAATTTTCTCAAATTTAATTTGAATTATTTTTCCATTCCCTTGCTTTTTAAAACTTTATTTTCTTATTGGCGGAGATATCGCTGGTCCTATGGTCGGGGTTTCAACATTGCCAGATATTTAGAGGCATTTTTTTCCAATTTAATTTCCCGAATCTTAGGAGCAATAATCAGAAGTTTTTTAATAATAATTGGTTTAATAGTAGAAATCTTTCTGTTTTTAACTGGCTTGATTATATTCTTGGCTTGGCTCTTACTCCCTTTTTTATTAATCGGGGGTATTTTTTATAGTTTTAAACTTTTAATTTAAATTATCGAGGTCCGACCTCGATGATGGAGGTCGGACCTCCATCAATGTGTTTGACTTTAACCTAAAAACAACAGCAATTTATCAGACCTTAAAATGGGAGAAGATTTTTAAATTAGTCGGTATTTTTAAAAAACTTTTTCTTTTATTGTTTATTATTTTTCTTTTCTTATTTTTAACTTCTAATCTCTCTATTGATTTAGCCGGAATTGCCCTTTTGTTCTTTATTTTCTTTCTAATCTCCTGGCTCAAAGAAACCTTCTTTAACTTAAAAATAAAAAATCCTCAAATTAAATATCCTTTAGTTCAGGTTCTCAAGAACCCCGAGAACTATAATTTAGCTGAATTTTTAAGTTTTGAGTCGGCTGAGGCCTGTTTTCAATCTCTAAAACTTGCCAGGACCAGAAAAATTTCTCCAATAAACAGTACTTTAATTTTTTATTATCTTTTAGTTAATAACCCCAAATTAAATTTTGTATTTTCCAGAATTCTTTTAAATAAAGAAGAGGTTGGAGAGATAATCAAAAAGCAACTTGAGAATCTTTTTAGTAAAAAATCAACCAAACCTTTCCAAATAAATTTTTCTGCGGATTTTCAAAAAGTAATTTTAGGAGCATTAAAAATTGCTCAAAAAAAAGGACGTTTAAAAATAGGAATAGGGGATATTTTAGTAGCGATATCCCAACATAATCCAATTTTCCAAAAAATTTTGATTGAAAAAGGCCTTAAAAGTTCAGATATTGAAAATTTGGTTCTTTGGCAGGAGACATTGGAAAAGAAAATTTCTCAAGCCAAAAAGTTCTGGGAATATAACAATTTATTAAAAAAAGGAACCCTGGCTAAAGAATGGGCAGCTGGCTACACTCTCTTTTTAGACCAATATTCAATTGATTGGTCAAAAATAATACAAAGACAAGGTTTTCCAGAAATCATTGGTCACAAAAGAGAGTTAGAACAAATAGAAAGAATTTTAGCCAGACAGGAAATTAACAATGTTTTGTTGGTGGGTGAACCGGGAACCGGCCGCAAAAGCATAATTTCGGCCTTAACCTCAAAGAGTTTGAAGGGTCAAAGTTTATCCGAAGTAAATTTTAAGAGAATAGTGGAGCTTGATCTCCCTCTTTTGCTTTCCCAGATTGAAAATTTTGAGGAGGTAGAAGTAATTTTAAATAAAATCTTTCAAGAAGTTATTGAAGCCCAAAATGTTATTTTGATAATTGATGAATTTCATAATTTTGTCGGAGGAAAAGAGAGGCCGGGGGTGATTGATATTTCAGGAATTTTGGCTTCTTTTTTGCGCTTACCCCAATTTCAAATTATCGCCATTACCACCTATGCCGGTTTGCACCGCTACATTGAACAAAACCCCTCGATTTTGGGTCTTTTTGAAACAGTTGAAGTTTCAGAGATTTCTCCAGAAGAAACCTTGTCGCTTTTAGAAAAAAACGCCTTATATTTAGAAAATAAACATAAAGTTTTTGTTACTTATCCCGGCCTCAGACAAGTAATTGAAGATACTTCTCGCTATCTGCCCAACCTGACTTTTCCTAAAAAAGCCCTGGATCTTTTAGATGAATCTTTAATTTATGTTAAAACTTCCAAGAAAGAAAAAATTCTTTTAGCGGAAGACGTTGACAGAGTCATTTCTGAGAAAACAGGAATTCCCCTAGGCGAGATGGAAGTTAAAGAAAGGAAGATTTTACTGAACTTAGAGAATTTAATCCACAAAAGAATTATTAACCAGGACGAAGCAGTAAAAGAAGTATCTGCTGCCCTAAGAAGAGCCAGGGCAGAAGTGACGGTGAGGAATGGTCCTATGGGATGTTTTTTGTTTTTAGGTCCGACCGGGGTAGGGAAAACAGAAACTTCCAAAGCTTTAGCCGAAATTTACTTCGGTTCAGAAACTCGAATGATAAGATTAGATATGTCAGAATTTCAGGCAATAGAAGATATTCCCAGGTTAATTGGTTCTCCTGGCCAGGAGGGACTTTTAACTACTCCGGTTAGAGAAAATCCTTTCTCTTTAATCCTCTTGGATGAAATTGAAAAAGCCCATAAAAACGTTTTAAATCTGTTTTTGCAGGTTTTAGATGAAGGTCATTTGACCGATGGTTTGGGTAGAAAGGTTTCTTTCAAAAATACAATTATCATTGCTACCTCTAATGCTGGTTATCAAGTAATTTTAGAGGCCCTCAGGGAAAAAGCTTTCTGGCCGGAAGTTAAAGAAAAACTTTTGAGTTATCTTTTTCAAAAAGCTATTTTCAGACCAGAGTTTATTAATCGATTTGATGCGGTGGTTGTTTTTAGTCCTTTAAGTAAAGAAAATTTCTTAGATATTTCTCAACTTATGCTTGAGAGATTAAAAAACAATTTAAAAGAAAGGGGGATTGAGTTTTTGATTACTCCTTCTCTGAAAGAAAAAATTGTTGAATTGGGTTATTCACCAATCTTCGGAGCTCGTGAGCTGCGTCGAGTAATTCAAGATAAGGTTGAAAATGTTTTAGCCCGAGCTTTATTAGAAGAAAAACTAAAAAGAGGGGATAGGATAGAAATAGACCCTTTGAGTTTTGAAATTTCCAAAAAATAAGAAACAGTTTTTAAGACCGAAATTCTAAAAATGGCTGATTTTCAGCCATTTTTGTTTACCCGAGCGAGCGAAAGCGAGCGAAGAGTGGAGATGAAGCTTTATCTTCATCGACTACCCGAGCGAGCGAAAGCGAGCGAAGGGTCGAGATAAAGATAAATCTTCATCGACTACCCGAGCGTTAGCGAAGGGTCGAGATGAAGCTTTAGCTTCATCGACTACCCGAGCTTTAGCGAAGAGTGGAGATGAAGCTTTAGCTTCATCGACTAACTGGGGAAAAGTTGTGGAAAAACTAGCTATTTTAGGGCAATTTCGTTGCTTGACTAAAAAAACAAAGTGGACTATTGTGAGATATAAGTGGGTAATTGTGGATAACTATGGGAAAACCTATGGTTTCTGTGGATAAATATGTTTATCGGAGAATACATTTATACTATTGACCAAAAAAAGAGATTAGCTATTCCTTCCAAATTCAGGAAAGCCCTTGGGAATAAAGCAGTAATTACCCGGGGTATTGATAAATGCTTAGTTTTATACCCATTAGAAGAATGGGGGAAATTAGCTAAAAAATTGGAAAGTTTACCCACCAGTCAATCAGAAGCCAGAAACTTTGCCAGAATTATGTTGTCAGGAGCGGTTGACACCAAATTAGACAAACTGGGAAGAATTTTAATTCCTGATTTTCTAAAGAAATATGCTGCTTTTAAAAAGAACATCGCCATTTTAGGTTTATCTAATCGAATAGAAATCTGGGACGAGAGAAAATGGCAGGAGTTTAAGAAAAAGACCGAAAAGACAGTAGGGGGTATAGCTGAAAAGCTTCGGGAATTAGGTATTTAAAATGCACATTCCGGTTTTAGAAAAAGAAGTCCTTGAATATTTAGAACCAAAAACCAATGAGAATTTTATTGATTGTACGGTCGGCCAAGGCGGGCATAGCTTAGCTATCCTAGAACGGATTTTGCCAAAGGGAAAAGTATTAGGAATTGACTGGAGTCCTGAACTCATTCAAGAGGGCGAAGAAAGTAAACTTTCTTCTTCCCCTTTCGCTAATGCTCGGGAGGGCGAAGAAAGTAAACCTTCTTCTTCCCCTTTCGCTAATGCTCAGGAGCTCAAAGTCAAAAGTCAAAAAGTAAAAGTCAAAAATAATTTAATTTTAGTAAACGAGAATTTTGTCAACTTAAAAGAGATTGCCAAATCATATAGATTTAGAAAGGTTTCAGGAATTTTATTTGACCTCGGAATGTCGAGCTGGCATTTAGAAGAGAGTAAAAGAGGATTTTCTTTTCTTCGAAATGAACCCCTTGATATGAGATATAATCCAGAGATTCAATTAACTGCCGAGAAAATAATTAATTATTACTCGCTGTTTGAGCTTGAAAAAATCTTAAGAGAATATGGGGAAGAAAGATTTGCCAAGAAAATTGCTGAAGAAATTGTTAAAGAAAGAAAATTGAAGCCAATTAAAACAACCCTTCATTTAGTCAGGGTTATTAAAAAAGCTACCCCCGGTTGGTATCACCATAAAAAAATTTCCCGATACCCTTTGTCTACCCGAGCGCAGCGAAGGGTGAAGAAGAGATTTATCTCTTCGACTAGAGGCAGGCACCCGGCCACCAAAACCTTTCAAGCTCTAAGAATTGCTGTCAATGACGAGTTAAACAACTTAAAAAAAGCTTTGCCCCAGGCCCTGGAAATTTTACAACCCAGTGGCCGCTTAGTAGTAATTTCCTTCCATTCTTTAGAAGATAAAATTGTTAAAGATTTTTTGAAAGACTACGACCCACCCTCCGCCCTTTTACCCTACTATTCCCACCCTAAAAAAGAAAAATTGCTAAAAATTTTAACCAGGAAACCTGTTATTCCTTCAAAAAAAGAAATTAAAATTAATCCGGCCTCAAGGTCAGCCAAACTGAGAGCCGGCCAAAAATTATGAACCAGACCTTAACTTTAAATCCACCATTTTCAATTCAGTATCCCCACACTTTTAATTGGAAACTTTATTTGAAACTCTTTTGGATTTTAAGTTTTACTTCACTTTTTGCTCTTTTGGTTTTCTATATTTTTCAAATTAATGCAATGACCAGGTTAAATTTTTTAGTTTCAAATTATGAGCAAAAGATAATTTCAATTTCTGAAGAAAATCAAAATTTAGCAATTAGTTTTTCCAGATATGTTGATTTAGAAAATATTGAAAAGTTAGCTAAAAATTTAAATTTTGAAAAACCCGAAAAAATCCATTACATTAAGATTTTAGAAAGTACGGTTATGGCAAAATGATTGATTGGCGAAAAAATTTAATTTTATTTTCGGTTTTTCTTTTCGGAGCAGCTGTAATTGGCCGGCTTTTTTATATTCAGGTAATTCAAGGTAATTTTTATAGAGCTTTAGCTCAGGGACAGCAAAAAATTTTCCCTCAAATTTTAGGAGAAAGGGGAGAAATTTTTTTGGAAAATGGATTACCCTTAGCCATTAATAGAGACTGGCAATTATGTTTTATCTCCCCTCCAGAAATTCAGGACGAGGTAAGAACTGCTAATATTTTAGCAGCTCTTCTTAATTTAGAAGAGGATTTTGTATTAAAAAAAATTGAACAAAAAGAAACACTTTTCGCAATTTTAAAACATAAATTATCCGAAGAAGAAATTAAAAAATTACAAGAATTAAAACTAGCTGGAGTTTATCTAAGAAAAGAAAGTTTAAGAGAATACCCTCAAGGAACTTTGGCTTCCCACATCATAGGATTTTTAGGGGGAGAGGAAATTGGTCAATATGGAGTGGAGGGTTATTACAATGAAATTTTAGAAGGGAAAAAAGAAACCGTTGAGCAAGAAAAAGGACCAGCCGGTTTTTTGACTTTTCCTTTAAAGAAGAAAGAAAATCAAGGTTCAGACCTTATTTTAACCGTTGATTATGATATTCAACATCAGGCAGAAAAATTATTAAAAAAAGCAAACTCTAATTTAAGGGCAGAAGGGGGACAAATTTTAGTAATAAATCCAAAATCTGGCAAAATCTTGGCTTTAGCCCAAGAACCTCAATTTGACCCGAATTTCTATTTTCAAGAAAAAGATTTTGAGATTTTTCAAAATGCTTTAATCCAAAAAATCTTTGAACCGGGTTCTGTTTTCAAACCAATTACTATGGCTACTGGTTTAAATGAAGGAAAAATAACTCCTGAAACTACTTATCGCGATCCGGGAGAAATAAAAATTGGAGGTTATACAATCTATAATTATGAACAAAGGATATATCCAGGAGAAATATCAATGACCGAGGTTTTGGAAAAATCAATTAATAGCGGAGCCGTTTTTGCTCAATCTCAAATTCCTCACCACATTTTTTTAGATTACATTAAAAAATTTGGTATTTTTGAACGAACAGGAATTGATTTACAGGGAGAGGTTTTTTCTGAAAATGAAGAGTTTCAAAAGGGCTACGAAATAAATTTTGCCACCGCCTCTTTTGGTCAGGGGATTGAAATGACGCCAATTCAGCTGGCTCAAGCTTTTACTGTCTTTGCTAATGAGGGGAAAATGGTGAAACCTTATATTGTTGAAAAGTTTTCAGAGAATTTTGATACCACTCCTAAAGTAGTTATTTCTTCTGAGACAACTAAAAAAATTACCAATATGTTAATTAGTGTGGTAGAAAATGGTTTTGGAAAAGGAGCTAAAATTCCTGGATATTGGATTGCTGGCAAAACCGGAACTGCCCAGGTAGCCGAGAAAGGAGTATATTCAGCTGATAAAACCTGGCAGACTTTTGTTGGTTATTTCCCAGCTCTTTCGCCCCAATTTTTAATTTTAGTAAAATTAGATAATCCTCAGACCAAAACTGCTGAATATTCAGCAGTTCCCATTTTTCACGACTTAGCTGAGTTTATAATCAATCTTTACCAGCTGCCTCCTGACTACGAATAATTCACAATCGGAGGTCCGACTACGAACAGTTCTAACAATAGACAAAATTCCAATTTTGTGATAAATTAAAAAGGACGCCGCCTTCGTCTAGTGGACTAGGACACAAGATTCTCATTCTTGTAACACCGGTTCGACTCCGGTAGGCGGCACTTTTTTATTTGACTTTGAATTAGCTTCTTTTTTAGTTAAAATAGAGTAATGTCTAAAAATATTGCTTGGCATAATTTATCTTTTGAAGGAGTAATAAAGCAGCTTGGTTCAGATACTGAGCAGGGTTTGTCTGAAAAAGAAGTGAAACTTAGGCAGGAAAGGTTTGGCAAAAATAAACTTCCCGAAGAAAAACCTTTGTCAAAGTTGAGAATATTTTTAGAGCAGTTCCGCAGTCCCTTAATTTATATTTTAATTATTGCTGGAATTATTACTTTAGTTTTAAAAGAATACACCGACACCATTGTTATATTTGGTGCCGTTTTTTTAAATACTATTGTTGGTTTTTTTCAAGAAAACAAGGCCTCTCAGGCCTTAAAAGCCCTAAAAAAAGTAGTTAAACACCCAGCCGAAGTTTTAAGAGGAGGAAACTTAAAAATTATTGATTCTGAAGAATTAGTCCCCGGCGATATTATTATTTTAAATCCCGGAGACAAGATTCCAGCTGATGGCAGAATTATTGAGGCTCAGAATCTTAAAACAAATGAAATGGTTTTGACTGGTGAGTGGCTTTCAGCCCAAAAAAATCCAAAAACCTTAATAAAAGAAACCCCTTTGGCTGATAGAGATAATATGGTTTATATGGGCTGTGTGGTTGAAGATGGGAAAGGGAAAGCAGTGGTTACGGCAATCGGGAAAGACAGCGAGATAGGGAAAGTGGCTGTTATGGTCAAAGAGACCAAGGAAGAGAAAACGCCCTATCAAAAGAAATTAGCTCGTTTTTCGAAAATTGTTGGCATAATTATCGCCTTCATTTGTTTTCTTATTTTTGTTTTGGGATTAGCCAGAGGAAAAGAGTTTATAGAAATGTTTACCACTGCCGTGGCCGTAGCCGTGGCTGCTATCCCTGAGGGCTTGCCAGTAGCTATGACCGTAATTTTAGCTTTAGGAATGCAAAGAATATTAAAAAAGAAAGGGTTAGTCAGGAAGTTAGCTTCAGCCGAAACCCTGGGGAGCACCTCAGTGATTTGTAGTGACAAAACCGCTACCTTGACTGAAGGAAAAATGAAAGTGGATGAGGTAATTCCCGCCTTCGCTGACCTGCGCTTCGCCGAAGGCTTCGGCAAGGCGAGGGCTACGGCGGGCAAGGGAGATAAATTTTTAACTCTCAAAGCAGCTATTTTGACTTCCGAGGCCTTTATTGAAAATCCCGATGAGCCAAAAGAAAAATGGCGAATTCGAGGAAGACCAACTGATAAGGCACTACTTCAGGCTGGCATTGAATTTGGAATTGATAGAACCCCTCACCACTTTTCTACGAAAAGTGGTGAAGGGGGGAAGAAAATCGCTGAACTTTCTTTTAGTCCAATAAATAAGTGGGCTGCTGCCTTATATGAGGAAGATGGTAAAAAAAATTTATATGTTTGCGGAGCTCCAGAAAAAATTTTGGAATTATCAAAATTAAAAAAAGAAGAAAGAGATGATTGGGAAAACAAATTAGAAGAATTAGCCAAAAAAGGATTGAGGATAGTAGCTTCTGCCTATAAAAAGATTAACAGAGGCCCGTCCTCTGTGGAATTAACAGAGACCCGGTCTCTGTTGGCTGAGTTGATTAAAGATTTAACTTTTATTGGGTTTATTACTCTCCGGGATCCAGTTAGAAAGGAAGTAAAAAGCGCAATGAGGGTTTGTCGCCAGGCCGGGATGAGGCCGATTATCATCACGGGCGACCACAAATTAACAGCTAAAGCAGTAGCCGAAGAATTAGGTTTTAAAATAAAAGAAGAAAGTATCTTAGAAGGAAAAGATTTAGATAAACTTTCAGAGCAAGAATTTAAGAAAATTTTATCTCAAATTCAAATTTATGCTCGGGTAGAACCCAAACATAAAATGAGAATCATTGAAAGCTGGCAAGAGAGAGAAGAAGTAGTGGCAATGACCGGTGATGGAATTAACGATGCCCCAGCCCTTAAAAAAGCTGATATTGGAGTGGCTTTGGGCTCTGGGACTGAAGTGGCTAAAGAAACATCTGATTTGGTTTTACTAAATGACAGTTTTTCAATTATCGTAGCAGCAGTTGAAGAGGGAAGAGCGATTTTAGATAATATTCGAAAAGTTATTACTTATTTACTCTCTGATAGCTTTACTGAGGTAATTTTGATAGGCGTCAGTATTTTAGCAGGGTTTCCATTGCCAGTTACGGCAGTTCAAATTTTATGGGTAAATTTGATTGAGGATGGTCTGCCGGACATTGCTTTAGCTTTTGAACCGAAAGAGAAGGATTTAATGAAACAAAAACCAGCCGGCCACAAAATTCCTCTTTTAAATAGGGAAATGAAGGCCCTAATTTTTATCATTGGTCTTTTTACTGATATTTTACTTTTATGTCTATTTTTCTGGTTAATAAAATATTCTGGTTATGGGATTCCCCATATCAGGTCTATAATTTTTGCTGGTTTAACTATTGATTCAATTTTTTATGTTTTCTCTTGCAAGAGTTTAAGAAGAAATATCTGGCATATAAATCCTTTTTCTAATAAATTTTTAGTTTTTAGCTGGATTTTTGGGGTGATTGCTTTAATTGCTGGCCTCTATCTCCCAGCCCTCCAAACCCTTTTAAAAACCGTTCCCCTCAATCTTTTTGATTGGCAAATAATTTTAGGCCTGGGCTTGTTGAATATAGTTTTAATTGAAGCTACTAAATTCTACTTCATCGTTAGACAGCAAACCGAAAGCTAATTAATATGTCTCAGACCCAAAAAATCATCTATGCCTTATCTATTCTTTCTGGCACCATTATTGGGGTAGGGATTTTTTCTTTGCCCTATATTACTTCAAGGGTAGGTATTTTAATAATGCTGGGTTATTTTTTAGTTTTAGGGGGTTTGGTAATTTTGGTTACTTTGTGTTTTGGAGAATTGTCCTTGAGGACCCCGGATTTTAAACGGTTGCCCGGTTTTGCCAAAATTTATTTAGGAAATTGGGGAAAAAGAATAGCTTTGATTTCGACAATTTTAGGACTTTCGGGAGCAAGTTTAGCTTATTTGATAGTTGGCGGTAAGTTTTTAGAAACCCTGCTTTCCCCAATCTTTGGCGGAAACAATTTTTTATACACTTTTATTTATCTTATCCTGGGAGCAGTTCTTATTTATTTTGGTATTAAAGCAATTGCTAAAGTAGAATTTTGGGGATTTGTTTTATTTTTTATTACTTTAATTTTAATCTTTTTCCGAGCCCAATCTCAATTTCTTTTGAAAACCGAGAATCTTTTTTTAACTTCCCAGGGGGGGAATCTGTTTTTACCCTACGGCGCTGTTCTTTTTTCTTTGTGGGGAGCGGCTTTAATTCCTGAAGTGGAGGAGGCATTAAGAGGAAGAAAAGATTTACTGAAAAAGATAATTCCTATTGCTATTTTAATTCCCATCTTGGTTTATTTATTTTTTATCTATTTAATTTTAGGGATTACCGGTGCTCAAACAACCGAATCAGCCTTAACCGGGCTGCGAGATTTTCTGGGCGATGGAATAGTCAGTTTAGGACTCTTTTTTGGTGTTTTGGTAACCCTTACTTCCTTTATTACTTTGGGACTTACTTTGGAAAAAGTTTTTTGGTATGATTTAAAAATAGAGAAAAATTTGGCTTGGTTAATTACTTGCCTTATTCCCTTTATTCTTTTTTTGGTTGGTTTTAAAGATTTTATTGGTGTAATTGGTTTAGTGGGTGGGGTAATGCTGGGAATTGATGGAATTTTAATTTTATTAATGTACCAAAAGATAAAACCTCGAAAAAAATTTCTGATTTATCCTTTAACTTTGATATTTTTGGCAGGAATAATTTATGAAATAATATACTTTGTGAAATAAATGCTGTGGTTTTATATTTTTATTTTTATAATTTCTTGTGTCATACTTTATTTTTCTGGAGAGTGGGTTGTTGGTGGGTTAATGAAAATTGCCAGATTTTTGGGCTGGCGGGAATTCGTCGTTGCTTTTTTCGTAATGGCTTTTGCTGCCTCTTTACCTAATCTCTTTATTGGAATTACTTCGGCTTTGCAGCAAATTCCCGAACTTTCTTTTGGTGATGTTGCCGGCAACAATTTAGTTGCTATGACTCTGGCAGTAGCCCTGGCTGTTTTATTTGCTAAAGGTAGAGAAATCACAGCTGAAAGCCGAACCATCCAAACCACTTCGATTTTTACAATAGTAGCGGCAATTTTGCCCTTGATTTTAATCTTGGATGGAACTCTTTCTAGAGCCGATGGAATAATTTTAATTCTCCTTTTTGTTTTTTATCTCTCTTGGCTTTTTTCCAAAAAAGAGAGATTTACCAAAATTTATGATGAACACAAAATATCAATTGTTAAAGAATTTAAGATTTTTATAAAAGATTTAGGGAGAGTAATTTTGGGAATAATCCTGCTGATTGTCTCTGCCCAAGGAATTGTTGCCTCGGCTCAATTTTTCGCCCAGAGCTTTACTATTCCAATAATTTTAATTGGAGTTTTAATTACTGGTCTAGGGAGTGCTTTACCTGAAATTTATTTTGCCATTGCCTCAGCCAGAAAAGGTGAAACATGGATGATTTTAGGGGATTTAATGGGAGCAGTTATAGTGCCAGCCAGCCTGGTCTTAGGAATTGTGGCTTTAATTTGCCCAATTAAAGTTCCTGATTTTTCTCCTTTTGCCATTGCCCGATTTTTCTTAATAATTTCAGCAATATTTTTCCTCTTTTTTGTTCGAACCGGTCGGAAAATCACTAAAAAAGAAGCTTTATTACTATTAGGAATTTATATTATCTTTGTAATATTGGAAATTTTAATAAAATAAAAAAGTGTTGACAGGTTATTTCTTATTTGCTATCATAAAAGAGCCCGAGGAGGCAAGGCAATCGCACTTCATCTTCTTGAAAGATGTCGTGAGGAAAGTCCGAACTCTCACCCTGATTTTCAGGGTTAAAAGGGTAGCGGGTAATACCCGTCGGCGGCGACGCTAGAGGTGCGAACAGAGACGAGAAATGTGAAACGGCTAAATCCTTACCCGAGAGCAAGAACAAACCAAAAGGTCTTGTTTTATCAGGAGCTTTTGGAAAGGTAGTTCGCTTGAGCCAGAGAGCAATTTCTGGCCTAGATAGATGATTGCCACCGAGTACATAAAAAATTATGTGCTCGGGACAGAATTCGGCTTATTGCCTCCTCGGGCTTTTTTATTTAAAATAAAAATACCTGCAATATACTTAACTCGAGATGAAAATGAATTTTAATCACTTTTTTAATTCTCAGACAAAGACTGTTACTTTTGCCGCCATTTTATTGGGAATGTCTGCTTTAGCCAGTGGGGCTTTGGCTTTAATAAGAGATAGATTATTAGCTGGCCGCTTCGGAGCCGGTCAAGAATTAGATGTTTATTTCGCTGCTTTTAGGATTCCCGATTTTGTTTATGGGGTTTTAATAATGGGTGGAATATCGGCTTGTTTTTTGCCAGTATTTTCTGAATATTTCCGAAAGAGAAAGCCCTGGGAATTAACCAACAATGTTTTAAATTGTTTTTTTATTTTACTCATTGTCCTTTGCGCTATCTTGGCAATTTTTGCTCCTGCTTTAATAAGGTTTATTACTCCCGGTTTTTCTCCAGAAGACCAAGCTCTGACCGTCAGTTTAACCAGAATAATGTTTTTGAGCCCGATTTTTTTTGGTTTATCCTCGGTTTTCTCCGGGGTTTTGCATTATTTCAATCGTTTTTTGGTTTATTCGATAGCTCCTGTTTTATACAATCTTGGAATTATTTTTGGAATTTTATTTTTGGTTCCCAGGTTTTCACTTTTCGGTTTGGCTTACGGAGTAATTTTAGGAGCTTTTTTATATTTTCTCATCCAAATTCCGGCTGCTCTCAATTCTGGCTTTAAATACCGATTTCTTTTTAATTTCAGACACCCCGGTCTTAGAAAAATTTTTAAATTAATGATTCCCAGAACAATTGGGGCAACTTGCTATCATCTAAATCTTATCGTTATTACTGCCATTGCCTCAACCTTGATTGCCGGCTCAATTTCTATTTTTAATTTCTCAAATAATCTTCAATTTTTTCCAATCGGCATTATTGGAGTTTCTTTTGCCTTGGCCTCTTTTCCCGCTCTTTCTAAAAGTTGGGCCCAGGGAGAAAAAAACAAATTTTTAAACAATTTTTCTTCAACCTTCAGACAGATTCTTTTTTTAATAATTCCAATTTGTCTTCTAATTTTTTTATTGAGAGCTCAACTTGTCAGATTAATTTTGGGAACCGGCCAATTTGGTTGGTTTGAAACCAGATTAACCGCCGCCTCCTTAGGTCTTTTTTGCTTGGGGATTTGGGCTCAAGCTTTAATTCCATTGTTAGCCAGGACTTTTTTTTCTTTCCAGGATACCAAAACTCCGGTTATAATTGGATTAGCTTCGATGGCTTTAAATATATTTTTTTGTTTTTTGTTTGTTTGGTTTTTAAGATTTCCCAATTTTTTTCAGAGCTTTATGATAAATCTTCTTAAACTTCAGGGAATTAAAAATATCGGGGTCGTTGGTTTGCCTTTAGCTCTTTCTTTTTCGGGAATTTTTCAGTTTTCTTTATTATTAAGTTTTTTAAGAAAAAAAATTGGAGACATTAAAATAGCTGAAATTTCAAAATCTGCTGAAAAAATAATCGGAGCTACAGTTTTAACGGGGATAGCTGTCTATCTTTCTTTAAAAGTGGCAGCTCTTTTTGTTAATATGCAAACTTTTTTAGGGGTTTTGATTCAGACAATCTTTGCCGCAATAGTTGGACTTCTTATTTATCTTTTAATCACTTACTTTTTAAAATCCCCTGAACCGAGAATTATTAAATCTTCGATTTTGAAACAATTTTCTAAAAGATAAAATTATGTTTCAGGAAAGTATTAGAAATTTTGCAATTTTAAGCCATGTTGACCATGGGAAGTCAACTTTAGCTGACCGTTTTTTAGAATTAACAAAAACTGTTCCCAAAGAAAAAATGAGGCCTCAATTCTTAGATTCAATGGATTTAGAAAGGGAAAGGGGAGTGACTATTAAAATGCAGCCAGTCCGAATGCATTGGAAAGATTTTACCCTGAATTTAATTGATACCCCGGGCCACATTGATTTTTCTTACGAAGTTTCAAGGTCTTTGGCGGCAGTTGAAGGAGTAATCTTATTGGTTGATGGAAGCCGGGGCATTCAAGCTCAAACAGTTGCTAATTTAGAATTAGCCAAAAAAGAAAACCTTGTCATCTTGCCAGCAATCAATAAAATTGACCTTCCTCAAGCCGACATCGAGAAAACAAAAAGAGAGATTTTAGACCTTTTGGGAGAAAAAGAACCCTTTTTAATCTCGGCTAAATACGGCACAAATGTTGAGCAGATTTTGGAAGCGGTAATTAAAAAAATTCCTTCTCCCAAAGGTAATTCTGAAAATCCCTTCAAAGCTCTAATTTTTGATTCAAAGTACGACCCTTTCAAGGGGGTAATTATTTATATAAGGGTATTTGAAGGAAGAGTGAAAAAGGGAGATAAAATTTATTTTCTCAAAAATCAATTTGAAACCTCAATAAAAGAGGTAGGCTGTTTCTTTCCCCAATTAAGAGAGAAAGAAAAGCTGGAAGCAGGTGAAATTGGCTATATAGCTACTGGAATAAAAGAAATAGAAAAAGTAAAGGTGGGGGAGACAATAACAAATATTAATTTTAAAGAAAAAGTTCTTCCTTTGGGGGGATATAAAGAACCCAAGCCAATGGTCTTTGCCTCTGTTTTTCCAGACCATTCAGAAAATTTTAATCTTTTAAAAGAAGGTTTAGCCAAATTGAAACTAAATGATGCCTCTCTGTCTTTTCAATCTCAAAACAGCCCAGTAGGGAGAGGCTTCCTTTGCGGATTTTTAGGGACATTTCACGAAGAAATAACTTTAGAAAGATTAAAGAGAGAATACAATTTGAATTTATTAATTTCTCTGCCCCAGGTAGTTTATAAGGTTATTTTGAAAGATGGTAAAGAAAAACTGGTTTTTACCTCCAAAGATTGGCCAGAAACTATAAAAATTCAAAAAAGCCTGGAGCCCTACGTTAAATTAGAGATAATTACCCCGGAAAAATTTTTAGGCAATGTTTCCACGTTATTAAAAACCATCAAAGCAAAGCACATTAAAACTTCTTTTTTTGGCAGAGAAACTTTTTTAATCATTTATGAAGTTCCTCTCAGAGAAATAATTTTTGATTTTCATGACAAGCTAAAATCAGCCACCCAGGGATTTGCCTCCCTGGATTATCAGATGACAGATTGGAGAGAGGAAGATTTAATAAAACTTGAAATTTTTATTGGCGGAGAAAAAGAAGAATCTCTTTCCAGAATTGTTCCTAAAGATAAGGCCTTTTTGGAAGGAAAAAGATTTTTAAAAAAATTAAAGGAAGTTTTCCCGGCTCAACTTTTTGCCTTACCCTTACAGGCTAAAATTTCAGATAAGGTTATTGCCAGAGAAACAATAAAAGCAAAGAGAAGAGATGTAATAGCCCCTCTTTATGGAGGCGATTATACTAGAAAAAGAAAACTTTTGGAGAGGCAAAAGAAAGGAAAGAAGAAATTAAAGGAGAGAGGTCAGATTCGCATTCCCCAAGATGTTTTTTTGAAGCTCCTGAAAAGCGATTGAAAATCTTAAAAATTTAGTTAAAATAAAATTAGAACAAAGGAGCTAACAATAAAATAATCATACTTAAGATTACTAAAGCTATCAGCGAAATCCAAATAAGTTTAAAGATTGTCTTTGCTTTAAGTTTTCTCATATCTTTATGATACCAAAAACCAGGAAATCAAAAAAGACCTCTTCGCTATCGATACCCTTTTCTATTTTTTTGGCTATATTCACTCTAACCCTTATAGCTTTTTTGTTCGTTTCTAATTTTAGAATAAACCAGAGAAGGTCTGAGATGTTCTCTCAAATTGAGAGTTTAACACAAGAGCTTCAGAGATTGGAGGAAGAAAAAGCGATTCTCCAGGCTAAAGTTCCCCAGACCTCAAAAGAAGATGATTTGGAAAAAGAAATTAGGGAAAGATTGGGTCTCAAAAAACCAGGAGAAGAGGTAGTGGTGGTAGTGCCTCCAGAGGAAAGCTCCCAGGAAGAAACCTCAAAAGAGGGGTTTTGGCAAAGATTTTTCAAAAAACTAAAATTTTGGTAATGCGGGATTAGTATAGTGGTAGTACGTGACCTTCCCAAGGTCAAAGCGCCGGTTCAATCCCGGTATCCCGCTCTGCCGCCTTAGCTCAGTGGTAGAGCAACTGTTTCGTAAACAGTAGGTCCTCGGTTCAATTCCGAGAGGCGGCTTAATAAAAAATGGGGTCAGACCCGTGTATTTCTTTAAATTTAAAATTAGGTTTAACCTAAGGGGTTAAACTTGTTTACTTTTTGTAAGAAATTTGCTAAAATTTGAAATATGGAAAACTTAAAGGAAAAAATTGAGAATTTACAAATTAAACTCCATCAATTGATGGACTGTCTTTGACATAGCAAAAAAGAAAGAAGAAATTAAAAATTTGGAAAAGGAAAGCCAAAAGCCAGATTTCTGGCAAGACAAAGAGAAGGCAATAAAAATTAGCCAAAAAATAAATCAGTTGAGAGGGGAAATAACAGATTTTAATGAGTTAGAAAGGGAATTGGCTGAATTAATGAATAATGAAGAAAAAATTAGGGAAGGCGATGAAACTAAAGTTTCATCTTCACCCTTCGCTCGGCTTCGCCTCGCTCGGGTATTCGAAAAGAAATTAAAAGAAAAAGAGCTCCAGGTTTATCTTTCGGGAAAGCACGATAAAGGAACAGCTATTTTATCAATTTTTGCTGGAGCTGGAGGCCAGGATGCTCAAGATTGGGCAACCCTTTTGTTAAGGATGTATGAAAGATATTGTCAAAGAAAAGGATTTAAAACCAAAATTTTACATCAATCTTTTGGCGAACCGGGTCCGGAGGGAAGAATTGGCACAAAACAGCTAACAATGGAAATCAAAGGACCTTATGCTTACGGCTTTTTAAAGAAAGAAGCAGGGGTTCATAGATTGGTTAGAATTTCTCCTTTTTCAGCTCAAAAACTGAGACATACTTCTTTCGTTTTAGTTGAGGTAATGCCGGAGATTCCCAAAACAGATGAATCGAAAATAGAAATAAAACCAGAAGATTTAAAAATTGACTTTTATAGAGCTTCGGGTCCCGGTGGCCAATATGTTAATAAAAGAGAAACAGCAGTGAGAATTACTCATTTGCCAACCAAGCTTCAAGTTGCCTGTCAGTCAGAAAGAGTCCAGGGGCGAAATCGTCAAGGAGCAATGAAATTGCTTTTAGCTAAATTGTATCAATTCCAAGAAGAGGAAAAAGAAAAAGAAAGACAAAAAATAAAAGGGAAAAAAATCTCGGCTGGATGGGGAAATCAAATCAGGTCTTATGTTTTTCACCCCTATCAAATGGTCAAAGATTTAAGAACCGGAGTTGAAACTTCCAATGTTGAAGAAGTTTTGGAAGGAAATTTAGACCAATTTATACAAGCTGAAATAAAATTATGATAGTTTTTCAAAACGTAACAAAAATATATCGCTCCCATCCGGAGACAGGAGCAATTGTTGCCTTAGATAATGTTTCTTTTAAAATAAAAGAAAAAGAATTTGTTGTAATTTTAGGAAGGTCAGGGGCTGGAAAAACTACTTTACTTAAACTTTTAATTGGTGAAGAAAAACCAACCAGAGGACGGATTTTTTTTGATGGAAAAGAGGTTTCTAAAACAAGCCCAAAGGATTTTCCAATTTTGCGACGGGAAATAGGGGTAATTTTTCAGGATTACAAATTGCTTCCTTCAAAAACGGTTTATGAAAATATTGCCTATGCAATGGAAGTAATCGGGGCAAGCCCCGAGGAAATTGAAAAAGATATACCAAAAGTTTTAGAGTTGGTCGGTCTTGCTGAAAGAGCTTTTAATTTTCCCGAAGAACTTTCGGGGGGAGAAAAACAGAGGGCTACTATTGCCCGAGCTTTAATTCATCGTCCCAGAGTCATTTTAGCCGATGAACCTACTGGCAATTTGGATCCCTACCATACTCAAGACATTATCCACCTTTTAGAAAAAATTCATGAATTTGGTACAACCGTTGTTTTGTCTACCCATGACAAAGAAATAATTAATCAATTAGAAAGAAGAACAATAACTTTGGAAAAAGGGAAAGTAATTCGAGACGAAGAAAAAGGTAGTTTCATATTGTAATATGTTTATTTCCTTCAAGAGAATTTTTCAATCTGGCTGGCTAAATTTCTCCCGAAATAGCGGTTTAACATTTGCCACAATTTTTATTTTAATTTTAACTATTTTGGTAATAACTTCTCTATTTGCCTTAAAGAAAGGAACCAATTTGTTGATAGCAGTGGTTGAAGAAAAAGTAGATATTTCTGTTTATTTTAAAGAGGAATCCTCGGAGGAAGAAATTGTAAAAATCCAACAGGAAATCGTTAAAATTCCTCAGGTAAAAAATATAGAATATATTTCAAAAGAAAAAGCCCTTCAAAACTTTATCCAAAAACACAAAGATGACCCTACTTTAATGGAATCTCTGGAAGAACTGGGCAGAAATCCCTTTTTAGCTTCTTTAAATATTCAATCCTCAGAACCTAGTCAATATAAAGAAATCTCTGATATTTTAGAAAACTCTCAATTTAAAAACTCAATAGAAAAAGTTGATTATTATCAAAAAGAACCGATAATTGACAGATTATTCGCCTTTACTTCTTTTCTAAACCGGAGCGGTTTGGTTTTTACTCTTGTCTTGGTGACCCTTTCTATTTTGGTTGCTTTTAATACTATCAGATTAGCCATTTTAAATTTCAAAACAGAAATTCAGGTAATGAAATTGGTTGGAGCTTCCAACTGGTATGTTAGAGGACCATTTTTGGTTCAGGGAGGAATTTCCGGGCTCATTTCAGTTTCAGCTGCTTTTCTCATTACTTTTTCTATTGCTTATTTCTTGGGACCAAAAATGGAAATTCTCTTTACCGGTTTAAATATTTTTAACTATTTTAAAGAGAGTTTAGGTTCAATTTTACTTTTACAATTTGGCACCGGAATAGGTTTAGCTATATTCTCCAGTTTTATTGCCATCAGAAAATACTTGAAAATTTAATTTATTTAAAGATTTAATTGGGGAGTAGTCGAATTGGTAAGACGTCGCGCTCTGGACGCGAAGATTCCAGGTTCGAGGCCTGGCTCCCCAGCCATCACTTTCCGATACGAACTCATTTCGTTGAGGAACCCCCCATTTTTGGTGAGGGGGGAACGAGTTGCGCTTGTTCCT
>Ga0210051_1001990_pt1 | contig 20675 bp, 18 predicted proteins | sample CryGey092014_all_FD_185464 | JGI IMG/M metagenome (GOLD analysis project Ga0210051, IMG submission 185464) | Groundwater microbial communities from aquifer - Crystal Geyser CG23_combo_of_CG06-09_8/20/14_all (SPAdes) (version 2) | ecosystem: Environmental > Aquatic > Deep subsurface > Groundwater... | reverse complement strand
TACAACCAGTTTTTTGTATAGATTTGGTTTTTTTGTAAATATAAATAATAACCCATTGAGAATATAAGAAATAACAGGTTATAATGTGAAATTACACCCAGCGGGAATAATAAACACAATAGATAGAAATATTTCCCCTCACATTTATCCTCTCCCCTTGCCTGTCCTGAGCGAAGCCGAAGGAAGGGAGAGGCGACCGAAGGTCGGGTGAGGGGAACTTGGTTTAAAATTATAAAAGTAATTATTGACGCAAAAAACATTGCTGTCCCATATACTTCTGTGACGACTCCCATCTGCCATACGTTTGGAGAAAATGCAAAAATCAAAGACGATACAAATGATACAAAATTATTACCTGTAAGAACAGATATTATAAAAAATATCACAACCGCTGTTATTGAAACAAAAAATGCTGACAGGACATTAATTCTGTATGCAAAATTGGAATATGGTATGAGTGAGACAAATATTTTGCCGGTTATGGAATAAAGCGGATAACCGGGTGAGTGTGCTATACCTAAAGTGGCGGAGGCTCCGCTGAGTTCACCGGAGTCATCACTCGTTACTGTAGGGCACAGACAGGAGAGATAAATCCCGAATGTCAGAAGAAATATAATACAGGTTAGAATGTAAATTCTCATATAGGACAAAGAATGGGGACAGTTCTAATACTTACAGTGAAACGTCACTGTTTTTCCAAAAGAATTAGAACCGTCCCCATTCTTTGTCCAGGACTGTTCTTACTGTCTGGAGCAGGTTTGTTATACTGTAGGGTTTTCTGACACATGCTTTTGCCCGGGATAATATGGTTTCCTTCCAGTCTTCATCCATCTGTCCTGTGGATATAATAACTTTCACAATTGGATTAATACTTAACATTTTTTCAAATAATTCTTTCCCGGACATCCTTGGCATTATTATATCCAATAAAACAAGGTCAATAGTATCCCTGTGTCTGATATAGATATCTAAAGCTTCCTGCCCGTCCGTTGCAATAAAAACATTATAACCATATTTTCTTAAAATCTTTTCTGTAATATTCAGAATCGCATATTCATCATCAACTACTAAAATAGTTTCATTTCCTCCCTTGATTATTTCAGATTCTTTGACTTTAACCCGTTGGACGGGCTGTCCTTTTGGTAGATAGATATGAATTATTGTCCCCTTGCCCTCTGTACTTTCTATTTCAATATGACCTTTACTGTTTCTTGTAACGATATTATAAACTATTGCTAATCCCAGACCCTGACCTTTTCTTCTGCCTTTTTCCGTTGTTGTAAAAAACGGTTCAAATGCTTTCCTTTTTATCTCTTCACTCATCCCTTTTCCATTGTCTTCAAACATTATATGTACATATTCACCTTCAGGAAGCGGGGAGCGTGTTTTATCATAACCTTTAACTGTATATCCCTCAGCTCTTATACTGACATAGTCTCCGGATTGGACACCCCTTTCTTCTATTGCCTTTATTGAATTCGTGCCAAGATTAAGTAATATCTGATTAAATTCATAAAGGTCAGCAAATACATAAAATTCTTCCGGTTTTATATTAACTCTTTTTTCAATAAGTCTGTCTGTGGTCTCTTCTAAAAGATTGAAAACATCTTTGGCCGGTTCATAAATATCACAGATAGTTTGTTCAGAAACACGGCTTTTTGAAATTGCCTGCAACTGTTTAACAACATTAGCCGCCCGTTTGCAGGCAGTTTCAGCTGCCTTAAGAGTTTCCTGTTGTTTTTCAGTAAAACTTTCTGCATCTAAATTGAGCATAGATATATTTCCCATAATTCCCGTCAATAAATTATTATAATCGTGAGCAATACCGTTTGCTAATGTCCCCAGGGAGTCCATTCTCAGTTTTAGATAAAGACGTTCCTCCAATTGCATATGTTCGGTTATGTCACGCATTATCCCTTCAACTCCTGTCGGCTGATTATCTCTTTCAAATACAAAATGAGCACTTATTGAAACATTCTTAATTTCACCGTTTAAATTTATAGTTTTTATTCTATAGTTTTCTACAGTTCCTATTTCTTTTAGTTTCTTTATTAAAACTTCAATAACTGATTTATCAGTACAAAAATCTTTGAGATACCGTCCGATTAATTTCTGATTTTCATAGCCAAATACAGAAAGGGCAGAGGGACTAAGGACAGTTATAAGTCCTTCCATATCTATACAAAAATAAACATCGTGAAGGGATTCAAATATTCTGCGATACTTTTCCTCACTTTTTCGCAGGGATTCATCAGCTTTCTTTTGCTCTGTAACATCTATACATACCGTCTGAAATAAATTCTTGCCGTCAGGTGAATAAATACTGGAAATGTTCAAAAAGGCATCGTATGGAGTACCGTCTTTACGTTTCATCCGTACAGAAAAATTAGATACTCTACCATATTGTTTAAGCAACTCAATTAACTTTTTCCTGTCTTCTATATTCTCATAGGTATCAGCGAGATTAATTTTTTTGAACTCCTCATTGGAGTAACCGGTAATAAATGTCATTGTTTTATTGGCAAATATCACCTTCCCGTCAGGAGAGGATAAGCCAATACCGATGGGACATTGTTCTATGAGCTGCCAGTATTTTTTCTCGCTCTCCCGCAATTCATTTTCTACCTGCTTAAATTCCGTGAAGCAATCAGTAACTTCAAGAGCAGTTGAAATATGTCTGGCAAGATTTTTTACGGATGGAATAAAGTATTTTGATAAATTAATAGAAGATATTTCAAGAGTACCTATAATTTTACCTTTTCGTCTTAATGGTGTTATGATTGATTTTTTCTTCTCAAGTCCCAGAGGTTTTGCAACCAGGTGAGCTATCGGTTGAGAAAATAATTCATTTAATAAAACAGTAACGGGCACTTCAATGGTTTTTCCCTCTTTTATAACCTGATTGTAAGTTTTTGATTTTTCCCAGTCAATTTTAAATTCTTCAAATTTTAATCCGGTGATTTTTTCTCCTATTTTTATTAGTTTAGGAACATACGATGTTTTTACATATTTAAGTTTTGAACCGTCATCTACAAGAAGTGCAATACTTCCATTATAACGTTTTGATTTTACAAACTCCTCCTGGAGTACTCTGTAAATATCATTTTCATCCAGTAAACCATGTATTTTTGCAGAGATATTTTCTGTAAATTGAATTGTTTCTATCAGGTCACATAAAGGCCTGGCTATTTTTTTAGAACCCGTTCTTTTTTTCACGCACATCAGGTCCTTGGGAGGCATTCTATTAGAATGAGGTTTAGAATGGTTTTATACCCCCCACCCAGTATTCTAATATAAAAATACCCAAATTTCAAGCAATCGTCCGAATTCGGACGCTACTGGGATTCCCCAATTTATCCGCAGGATTATCTTATTTATTGGGGTTATAATTTCCTATACTTCAAGTAACTTAAAAAATTTCTTTTAAAAAAACACTCGCATCTAAAATTCTTATTTTTTTGTATTTTCTTAATTTCAAAATATGTTTATCCCCGGATATAATGCAATCTGCTTTGAATTCAATGGCACATTCTAAAATTCTGTTATCTGGTTCATCATGAATTACTTTTAACTCAAGTTTAGGTGTTACAGTTACAGAATTTCTTTTTATTAATTCTATTATTTCATTAGTTCTTTCTTCGGGCCAGAAAAATTTCTTTATTAAAACTTTTTTAAACTCTTCTAATATAGATTCTGATATCCCTAACTGATAGTCTTGTGTTATCACCCCCCGAAATATTTCTTCCGGTGGGCCTCCTGGAAAGACAAAGGCGGATATTAAAATATTAGTATCACATACTATTTTTTTCATCTTAATTCATGAATTACTTTATTTACATTTTCTTCGGTTATAATATTTTTTGCTTTTGCTATAAGAGAAAGTTCTTTTTGGATTCTTTTATATTGTTGCCATTCTACGTACTGTTTTATTGCTTCTGTGATAATTCCACTGCAACTTTTCATTTCTACTTTCTGCAATTTATCCAGTCTCTCTACTAGATTAGTGGGTATTGTTATACTAATTGATTGTACATTTCTCATAATATTTCTACCTCCCATACTATTTTATAGTATTATTATACAATATAAATATCTATTCGTCAAGGAGTTTTCGCCAAAATGTTTTTGATAAGAAAGGGAATGCAGTCTATCGTGTTTCTTTCAATCTTGCAATTGCCTGGGGCAGGTATTGTTTTGCCCCCTGATGGTTAGGGTCTATTCTAAGAACATTGCTGAACATTTCCACTACTTTCTCCCAGTTTTCTTCTCTCCAGTAAACCACACCTAAATTATAATATGCTTCAGTATAGTCCGGCTTGATTTCTATAACTTTAAGATATAATTCTTTAGCGAGTTTTATATTATTCTGCTTTTCTGCAATGACGCCTGAATTAGTTAAAGCGTTGATATCCGATTTGTTCAGATAAAGAATTCTATCATAATAGAATTTCGCTAAATCCAGTTTATTCTCCTGGAATGCCTGATATGCAACTTCGTGCAGTCCCAAGGATATATTGGTTTCCAGCCATCCCACTTCATCCCAGCGGTCATATGCATAAGTCCAGTACTGCAATAATCCCTTACTGTCCGGAGCAAGCCCGTTACCACCCCGGGCAAGCCCGAATCGGGCAAGCCCGTGCATAAACAAATAGACAGGAACCAATGCCCTGCTCCGGTAATCCCTGTATTCGTATGAGAAAACATTTCTCAAAGAGTAAAATTGCCAGGTAGGTCTCCCCGACCAGCTGTCAGGAACAGTAAGTTTGTCCGAGTCAAATGCCTCGTATAAAATGCCATTTTGTTTAATAATTGCACCCGGGAGGACTTTCTTGTTAAATGTTGAATAAAAGACAGGCTTTTTACCCAGATAACTCTTCTCTGTTGTTATCCTGCGTTCTTCCTTTTCCTGTTTAGTCAGACTGCGGAAATCACTGCCATAGATATTTCTGAATACCAATCCACCGCGGTCATGGAGTTCAATATCCTGACGGTGTTTTTCGGCAAAAGTCAAATATGCCATACTGTAAAAAGTATCGTCACCGCCGTCCATAAAAAATATACTCTCAGGTTTCAATGTCCGGAATATATTTCTTCCATAATCGTAAGTGAGATAATAATTTCTGAAATTACACTCATCAAAATGCTGGTGAATCAGGAATAAAGGTAGCAATAAAAATGCTATGCTGGTTATGCCGGCATAACCAGCATATTTTATTTTTTTACTTAACCAGATAATCCCCACACCTGTACAAACAACAAAGAAAAACAACGGTATTATATAAAACCTCTCAAGTATTCCCACTACTTCCGCTGTAAACGGTATATTGGCAAGTAATATAAATCCAATACCTGACATTACAAATACAAGGAAATACATTATTGCAAGTTGAATTCTTTCTTTAAATAATACTACCCAGCCGAATATTCCTATTATTATTGAGACAACACTTATCTGATGGTTGAATGTTGTCAGGAACCGGCCAATCTGCTTTATTGTCACAGGAACAGACCTGGCAAGTTTCTCACCCACGGTTAAGGCAAATGTCCCGTAATCCTTCCTGCTTATAACACGCCATAAGTTATGCAGTGTTTCAGGATTCCCCCAGTCCAGCCCGGGGTTTTTGAATGACCTTATGTGCAGGTATAAATAAACCGAAAAGCCTAACGAAAAGAAAAGTATGATATAAAACAGTTTGCCCCTTATGGATTTCCATGTTTTAATTGTTTTCCATAATATAATCGGCGAGATAAACACAAGCGTATGGTGATTGCCGAGCCCCAGCCCAAACAAAAAAGCAGTAAGGTAAATAAATTTAATATCCTCTCCCCCCGCGGGAGGGGTGAGGGGTTTTCTGGATAATATCAAAACAAGAACAGCAACAAAAAAAGTATTCAATGTGAATACTTCTGTCTGAACAGCGCTCCGCCAGAAAGTCGTGCTGAAACAAAAGATAAGACCTGCTACGATAATATTTAACATATCCCTCACCTTAATCCTCTCCCCCTTACTGGAGTAACCTACTTCTGGTTGTGGGAGAGGCGACCGAAGGTCGGGTGAGGGGTTAGATAATCCCTCAATAATTTTTGCCAGTATTACTATCGTTAAAACCGCAAAGAAAACTGAAATTAAATTCACCCTGTATGCTAAATTGCCAAACGGTATTATCAATGTGAATATTTTCCCTAACAGACAATAGAGGGGATAACCCGGACTGTGAGGCAGCCCCAGAATAACACTTGCCGCACAGAACTCACCCGAGTCGCCGGTTGATATCGTCGGGCACATCGTGTAGATATATGCCCCGAAAGACGCCAAAAAAAGAATAATGGGGGACGCTACTTGAATTTTGCTACTTTTCATTTACAATATAGTCTCTCAATTCCAGAATTTTCTGTCTAAATTCAGAATCTGTTTCCATATTAGATTCTATGTGTTTAATTATTTTTGCTACAGTGCTGTGATGACACGGCCCTATTTTCTCTCCTATTTCTGCTAAACCAAGATTTGTATATAAACGAACCAGATATATTAACTGATGCCGTATCATTTTAAAATGTTTTATTTTACTAAAAAGCAAATTCTCGTGTGAAAGGTTATAAAATTTTGCTAACCGTTGTAAAATATCATCAAATTTAATTATATTATACATTTGACGATCTCCTTTCCGTCTTAGCCTATCTGTATCGTTCTGCTTTCTTTTTTCTACTGTTTTAAATATCATATCGGCAAAATTTTCATCCCCGTGAATTACCCCTTCATATATGAAAGGTTTTGTTTTATCATTAAGCATATCTTCTACAAATTTACTATATTTTTGTCTCTGATTGATTTCTCCAAGATAATTCAACACAGTATTAGCATCAATAAATGTGTCACCGCCTTCCAGATAACTAAGATAACTACTCCATTTATAGTCTTCCGGATGATTTACTATTCCTGCTCGCACAGGATTCAGATGGATATATCGCGTTAGTTCTAACAGGTAACTATCTTTGTCTACAACTATTGATTTATATCTTCCTTGAAATAAATGCCCGATTAATTTGTATTTCTTCTTATAGTAACACATATAACTTATATTCAGCCCCCTCATAAACGAAGGAAGATTACCTTTCGGGGTTTCCAGAAGTAAATGCAGGTGAGTAGACATTAATGAATAGCAATAAACAATAACGCCTAATTGTTCGCAGTGTTTTTCGAGAAGTTTTAAATATTTATAGTAATCCTTATCGTCCCTAAATATTAACTGACGATTATTCCCACGATTCATTACATGGTAAACAGCTCCCGGAAAAACTATACGTGCAGTCCTTGGCATGTCGGTTATCCCTTGTAGCGTCCAGTTTTATCCGCAGGCCGACGAAGTCGGTCTAATTTAACTGGACGATATCTTAAATGAAAAGTAGCAAAATTCAAGTAGCGTCCCCTATTCTTTTTATGAGCCATTCTGCTAAAAGCAATCCAATCATTATAAAACAAAACACAGGTAAAGTCCACAGGTTGACCTGCCTTTTTATACCGGAAACAGTCTTTATTTTCACCTTGGAATTAATTCTGTCAATTGAAAAATCCGTTAAGGTGAAACTATCGGCATTTGTAATCTCTGCAATTTTCTCCATAAGAGGTCTGTTTACCTGCAGGTTAAAATCTTCTGAACTAACAGTTTTCTTAATAAAGACCACTTTTTTATCTTCAGCCACAATGTTGCTCCCGGGTTTTTCTAACCACGCTTTCAATATATATTTCCCGGGCAAAGAAGGCGTGAATTTCACATTCCAGCCATCCGGTATAACTGAAAGGACATTAATTTGCTTGATTTTCATATCCGGCTCTGTTATTGATAGGTAAGGTTTATAAAATTTCAATGATTTATCCATTACAATCAAATCAACGTTTATCTGATTACCGGGAATATAGTTTTTCTGAGCAACCGATATTCTGAAATTACCGCTTTCTTCAATATGCCCCACCCAGTTGAGAACGTTCTTCCAGAATTTTCTGTAATATATCCCGCTTTTACCTTTCTGTGCCATACCTAAAAGCCACCGCCAGGTTGTATTGATTCCCATAGCTACACTTCTACCCTTGCCGTATTCACCACAGGCAATGCATACGTGATTTTTCCAGGGATGAACAGCAATAGTCACCGCCCCGGGCTTTTCCCTCAGTTTCTGGCAGCCGTCAACAGGAGGAAATTCATCCCATATCTTTGTTGATTCTTTCACGCTGTCTGCAAGCAACACTATCGGGTGGCTGTAATTAACCAACCTTGCATTAAAGAATCCCTCTTCAAGGGGTTCTTCGGGTTTATCCATATTAACCGGTATAATCTCTTCTAATGCGGTGCCTCTATAATTACCTTTGCCAAAGGCATTCTCTCCTGCAATCATAAGTAACCCGCCGCCGCGTTCTTTAACAAAACGGTTAATATTTACGAGATGCTGACTCATTATATAAAATTTGGCATAATTGAAATTTTCCAGAATAAGAACATCGTAATCAAACAAATCCTTAGTAAAAACAGTATCTGTGGGGAACGGTATAAGTGACAATTGGTCGTCAGAAACAATAGCAATATTTTCCGGGTTACGTAATATTACAAACGATACGAGTTCCATTGAAGGTTCTGACTTTATCAAATTTCTTAAATAATAATATTCGGGATTGGGCTGTCCGCAAATATAGAGAATACGGAGTTTATCACGGACTGTTTCTATTGTGAATTCACGGTTATTATTTAATATTACTGTTTCGCCCTCAACAGGCATTATTTTAATTGTGTAGTTATGTATTCCAAGTTCCTTTGGTATAAAACTCATTATAACTTCATTATAACCTTCATTAGCAATGGTTTCTTTGCTTGATATAATTTCCTTGTCTTTTTCAAGATATATTTTTATATTTCTATCTTTCAAGCCATAAGCATAAAATACGGCAGTCAGTTCAACGGGTAAACTCTTAAATGCAAAATCACTGCACCTCACGTCTATTATAGAAATATCAGTTATCTGTTTATCAGCAGATGGATGGACAGTAAACACAGGTATGTCTGCCGATTTTAATGCCTCTGCAACATCCGGCCCGGCATTATTCTGTCCGTCAGAAATCAGGAGAACCGCATCAATGTTCTGCCCGAAACTATTAAGTAACTGTTTGACGGAGTTGCTAATATCAGTAGTAATACCGTTTGGTTTCATTTCTGATATTTCTTTTTGTGCTACCGGTTCCAGGTTAGGAGAGAAGCGATAAATATCAACTGTGAAATATTTTTCTAACAGAGGCAGGTTTTGTTTAATGAATTTAATAACAGTATTGAATCTGCCCCCGTATCTCATACTTGAGGACGTATCCACAAGGACGGCAAGATTCGGTTTTGATTTCCTGTTAAAAGAAACCCATACAGGCTCTAAGAGCAGGAATACCAATAAAAGCAGAACAAAAATCCTTATGCCAAAAAGCCAGGATAATTTTTTGGCTCTGGCCCTGAGATATATGACATAACCTAACATTGCTAATGCCAGAACCAGTATTAACACATCAAATAAACTCAGTGCCGTTATCTGCATAAATTTTGGGGACAAATTTTGGGGACACATCACTTAATTATTTTTGTGTGGCAATCTCACAGACTGTCATTGCTTGACATTTACATAGCAATGACACTTCGTGTCACTTATCTATACTCTAATTTACGTCTTATAAATGGGCGATGAATAAAATCAGTTTTATATGTCCCCGTTAAAGAGAAAACAATCATATTTATAGTAAGTTTTTGTGATTCAAACCTCTGGGATTCACCGCCGGGAGTACAGGGTAAAAAATAATTACCAAACATATCCCTTGCCCAACTTCCGAGGACATCATTCTGGGAATATATGACTGCTGTCCTGCCGTCTATGTCCATGCCTTCAATATAATTATTGACAATAGCTCTCCCGCTCATCGCTCTTAACAGGTAAAACGAACGGAATATCGCATGGTCTTTGGATATAATGCCGAACTCATTTTTTGGAAAAACCTTCTTGAATTCCATACGAATCTGTGTATTAAACCTGCTGTTTTTCTCACCGCTGGAATCTTCAATAAACATTAATCCGCCGTTTTCTAAATACTTTTTTATGATTTCCCTTTCTTCGTCTGTCCACCCGTTAAAACTGCCGTTATTCGTCATTATTACAAAAGGTGATGAAAAAAGAAGTTCATCTTTAATACTTACTGTACGTCTTGAAGGTTCTGCTTTTATGCTTGTAGTTGTTTTTAAGAATGACAGTATATCCGCATAAATAAACGGGTAAGGGTCCCATCCCCCGTCATATTTCATGACTGTAAAAACAAACCTATCCCTCTGCTGGCACTCCAGAGGCAAACCAGCCAAGAATAGCAATATAAAAAACAAAAAGAATTTTAGGAATTTTAGGGACATATCACTTAATTGTCCTTGCATTGTACATCTTGTAGCGTCTATCTTTAGATGGACGACTACTAAATTATACCACTTTGTTTATATTTTGTAAACACTACTATTCGGTAAGATTTTTTAGATGCGAATTCTGTTCTATGGTTTTTAAGGAATACCAGTAATATCTAATGCGAATTTTATTGCTTTATGGATTTTATCTATTTTTTCTGAGCTTAATAGAGATATTCTTTCAATAAGATATTTTTTACTAACGGTACTTATTGTATCTAAGTTGACCACGCACCGTTTAGGTAATTTATCCTCCGGACCAAGGGAAACTTCTACAGCTATATCCCAAATTTTTGTAGTGACTTCCGCTACTGTCACTGAGTTTCTTACCGCACAGGCCTCGTCTCTAGAAAGAATCACTACCGGACGCTTACCTATAGGTTGCGGAAAATCAGCCCACCACACCTCGCCTTTTTTCACTCTTTACCACCTCTCCCTATTGAATGACTCCAAACCCATCATTGTCCGAGTGTCTATTTTTTGAGTTGGTTCACCGTGTTTCTTGTATGCTTCTACATATTTCTCTATTTCCTTTTTTTCTTTTGTTTTTTCATAAAATAAATTAACCATCTTTTGCAAAAATTCACTGCGATTGAGTTTTTTCCTACTTCTATCCTGTTCAATTGACTTAAATAATGGTTCCGGAAATGTAATTGAGAATTTAATTGAACGCATGATAACCCCCGCTATTATCTTACTTTATCCTACTATTATCATACCATAAAAATACAGGTTTGTCAAGAGGGAGGGTCTTTAAAATGATTAGAATTTAATTACCTCCGTCCCCATTATTTTGACTTGTAGGCGACAAGGAGTTCCATACCCAAAAACAGCAGGGCAAATAACAGGAAATTCTTGGTAAGTTCTTCACCTTCAATGATATTTACGACTTTCCGGCTGAGGGAACTGTCATTTTCAAGAATGAGCAGATAAGCCCGGGTAAAGAATTCCTTGAGTCTATCCGGTTTAATTAAAGTCGTATCACTTTCTGATTTTGACCTGTCAGCATTGACACTGAAATATCTTTTAGACTGCCTGCCGGAGAGTTCATATCTCAATAGGTAAATACCCGGGTAATCTGTTTTGCTGAATTCAATTTCATCACCGCCTGCCCCGTAGATGACTTTGGCAGGTTCCACACCAGTTCCTTCAGGCAGAATAACATCGGCATTTCGGACCCTGCCCTCAAAATTATACCGGACGGTTTCTCCTGCGGTAAATGAATCTTTGTCAGTAGTAGTTTTTGACATATATTTACAGAGTGCTCTGACAAAGTAAGGATAAAATGTCTTTGCAGGGAAATTTGTCCAGTCCCTGTCTGCGGAGGAACCGAAGATGAATATTTCTTTAGATTCAAACTTTTTTTCAATCAATAACGGCATATCATTATTTAACCTCATTATCACATTGGAATCTATATCCCCCAGTTCATACACTTCGCTGAACTTTATTTTATCCGTTTCAAATTCATCAAATTTACTTAACACAGCACTGTTTTTGTCAATACTGCCGATTCTGAATTCCCCCTTCTGGCGTCCGTGAATGTTTTCCCGCAACCAGTCAGGATAATCTTCCGGAGAGACCTTATCGCCGAGAAAGAATATCAGCATTTGTTCTTCCTTCGTTTCTATTTCCGCCACCTTCTCCACATTACAGAAAATGAGCACATCATACCGGATTATATCTTTCTTCTCAAATTCTTCGGGACTGCATATAGTCACTGAAAAGCCGGAGTTTTTTTCAACGGTTTCACCTCTGAGTGCGGACTCCAGATAATAAGACTCCCTGTTTACCCCGCCGAGTTTAGGGTCGCCGTCTATAATCAAGACATTTATATCTTTTTCCGGTTGATGGACAAAATAATATATATCGTCAGTGGTTAAACTGTCCTCCTGCAGTTGAAGTTTTCCCGTCAGCACCTCTTCAATGTTCTCCGTATATGCAAACTCGTAGTTAAGTTTACTGAAAGGCTGGATTGTCAGTAAATTGTCATAGGTGCGTTTGTTGTCTTTAAACATTGAGATTGACCAGTTGGTGCGTATAGACGAGAAATTTTCTATTTCTGAGGTAAACCTTAATACCTTGCCGGAGATTTCCAGTTTGTTTATGGATGTGTTGTCGCAGATATCGGTGCCTGCGGCAGGTATAAAAACAAGCCTGACAGAACTGTCGTAATCCGGTATTAAGGTTTTTATATCCTTTTTTTCTTCCGGTAATATATGTTTGGCATTGTCACTTATAACTATGATTGTTCTTTCGCCTGCAGGCAGTTCCTGAAAGGTATCATAGGCAAAAGAAACCGCAGATATTAAATTTGTCGTATAGTATGTCTGTTCAACTGTGGCAAGGAATTTCTTTAAAGAGTTAATATCATTGGTGAATTTTGTGAATTCGTTGATTCTATCGGAAAAGGTTACTATTGATATTTGCTTATTGAGAACTTTGGTTGCTGATTTGCCCGTAGGCAGTAAGGCATCTAATAATTTGTCAGTTATATTTTTTGCCTCCATCAGTCTTGTTCTGCCTGATTCGCTATAGGACATTGAATATGAAACATCCAGCAGGAGGACTATCTGCTGGTTCTTCTTTCCCCCGTATGTGCCAAAAAAACCAACAGGTCTTGTAAAAGCAAGACATAATAGAAACAGGATAAGACATCTCAACAGAAGCAATAGCCATTCAAGAAGTTTTTTCCTGGGTTGGACGGTTTTTGTAGCTAACAGTATAAATTTTAGATAACTGAACTTGATTAATTTAGGTTTTTGCTGAAAAAACAGGTGAATTATAATAGGTAAAAGGCTGACCGGCAGAATCCAAAGTAAAGCAGGATTGATAAAGGTGAGGTTCATATATTTTATGCTTTTCTGCTGGCAAGAAAAGAGCCTAAACCGATTTCAAACGGTGTGTCGGTTTTAAGCAAACAATAGTCTATCCCGTATTGACGACAGCCGGTCGTGTAGTTTTCTATGAACGTGTTAAACAGGTTTGAATATTCGGACTGTATGAGTTCCGGTTCTGAATAAATTTGCCGTCTCAGGTGACCTTCGGTTTCAAGTGATTCAAATATTGCTCTACCCTTGAAAGGCAGGTTAGCCTCAGCAGGGTCAATTATCTGGAATACAATCAGGTCATGGTGTTTGAATTTTAGATGTCTTAACGATTGGAGAATACTTTCGGGTTCATCAAACAGGTCCGAGATTAATATAATCAGCCCTCTGCGTTTTAAGTATTTACTGAATTCATCAAGTGAATCTGTGATTTTAGTTTCATCGCCAGGTTCTATGTTCTCCAGGACTTCTGTTATTGTAGAAAAATAACTTAAATTTGCACGGGAGGGTATGAATTTCCTCACCCGGCTGTCTATTAAAGTCACGCCTACAGAATCCTTCTGATGTAACAAAAGATAACTGAGTGCCGCAACCAGATGGACACCATAAGTGAGTTTATCCATATTTGTGTCTGACTTAAATAACATTGATTGAGATGTATCTAATAAAATATACGCTCTCATATTGGTTTCATCCCGGAACTGTTTTACGAAGAATTTATCTGTTTTACCGTATATTTTCCAGTCAATATGTCTGAGTTCGTCGCCCGGCGCATATTCCCTGTGCTGGACGAATTCAAGGGAGTATCCGCGATACGGACTTTCGTGCATGCCAGAAATAAAACCTTCCACGACAGTCCTGGCGCGCAGATGCAGGTTACTTAGTTTAAGCAAACTTTCCGGGTCTATGTATTTCATTCTATTTGGTAATTCTAACCTGTTTCTAATACTTGTTTTCCTTTTTCGGTTATCACATATCTCTGTTTGCTACTTTGTGGTTTATCAGGAATAGTCATTTTCAATAATCCGTCCTGCAATAAAGGACTAATATATTTATTTCTGAATTTTGTGCGATTCGTCCATTTGAATTGTCTTTGAATATTAGATATCGCCTGCTCCTTAGAACAAAAAGACAGTAAACGTTCAACTTCATCCCAACTTAGTCCCAACTTAGTCCCAACTTGGTCCCAACTTGGGACAACTTGTTCACCGACTTGCTCACTGGTTCTAATCTTTTTTCTCTTGAAAATTACTACAAAATTCCCTGATATTTCTTTATATTCTGGGATAACGAGACCTTGTTCCTGCATCAATCTATTCATCTTATCTATACCTGTACCCCATCGCTCAATATAGCCTGCTAAAAATAAAACTTCTGCAATAGCAGGATTCCTTAATACTGATATATGTTTCTTGAAAAGATCCTTCATCGTTATGCCCAGAGGCAATCCCCCAGGAGACCAAACTTCTACTCTATCATCAAATATTGCTACATCAATATGGCTGGGAATTCTATAATCCCTATGTGCTACTGCATTTGCTATTGCTTCCCGAATAGCAAGATATGGAAGTTCATATTGTTCTTCTCTACGACCTGTTTGTGGATTTATCCAGGCAGACTTACGGATATTTCTAAGGATAAAATTCTCTGCATAATCTATCTGGTTGAAGATATTGTCTTTTATTTCAATATGGTCAAGTATTTTACCTGTTTTATCTATTCCTTCAAATAGAGCACATTTTACAATAGTGTCCGGGAAATACCTTTGAATTTCTCTGCCAAAAGCCATAAATCCAGCAAAATTTAATTTATCTTGAGTAAATAGTCCAAGTTTACTCAAAATAATATTTTTATTTTCAGTGGTATCAACAGGCAGATTTCTTTCTTCTTTTGCTTGTTTAAGAAACCATCTTAATGTTTTTATTGCAATTTTATCTTTATATTTTTTTATTATAGTTTTATCAAATCTATATGCTGAATTTTCTCTCTCATAAAGATATTTCTCAATTTCATATCTTGAAAGATAAGCATTAGTTGTACCTATGCGTTTGTAAGCCTTCCCTTTGTAAAAGTAAGGTTTCTCCGGACTGTTTTTCACCTCAACTACCAGGATATCTCTTCCATCTATTTTTTCTACATAGACATTCGGATACAGCCTCGGCTCTATTGAAGACAGGATAGTTGTGGAAACTCTTTTTAAAGTATCATCACTAATCAGCTGACCAACTATTTCGCCTCTATCAGATATTCCAAAATAGACTGTTCCTGTATCGCTATTAGCAAATGCACAGAGGTCTACCAATGCTTGATTCAATTCCGCTGTAGATTTTTTAAATTCTGTCTTCTCTGATTCTTTAAATTTCATTTTATGGCCTAAAGTTCGGTTTTTACTGTTTCCAGCAATTTCTTTATCACTTCGTTTGTATTTATTCCCTCTGCTTCTGCATGGAAATTTAATACAACCCTGTGCCTGAGTGCAGGAGGTGCTATCGCACGAATGTCTTCTATTGAAACAGTATATCTGTTGTTAAGTATAGCCCTTGCTTTGGCACCTAAAATAAGTGTTTGGCTTGCCCGTGGTCCTGCACCCCAGTTTATCCACTGTTTTGTAAACTCAGGAGCAGATGCATCTTTCGGCCTGGTGGCGCGGACCAGCCGGACTGCATAATCAACGACATAGTCGCTTGCAGGGACTTTACGCACTATTTCCTGTAATTCAATTATCTCCTTTGCATTGAGTACTTTAGTTAATTCCGGTTTGTAAGCACCTGTGGTCTGTAAAACAATTTCTTTTTCTTCTTTGTCTGACGGGTAATCAATGTTTATCTGGAAGAAGAACCTGTCAAGCTGTGCTTCAGGCAACGGGTATGTCCCTTCCTGTTCAATTGGATTCTGCGTGGATAGGACATAAAATGGCAGGGGAACAGGATATGTCTGACCTGCCACGGTTATTTTATACTCCTGCATTGACTGGAGAAGTGCACTCTGGGTCTTGGGCGGCGTACGATTAATTTCATCAGCAAGGACTATGTTTGCAAATATGGGCCCCTTTATAAACCTGTAATTTCTTTTACCTGTTTTCTGGTCTTCTTCTATGACCTCCGTTCCCGTTATATCGGATGGCATGAGGTCAGGCGTGAACTGTATCCGTTTGAAATCCAGGTCAATAATTTCCGCTAAACTCTGTATTAACAGCGTTTTTGCCAGACCGGGTACACCGACTATCATACAGTGACCGCGGGCAAAAAGGGCAATGAGTAATTCATCAATAACCTCTGTCTGACCTACGATAATTTTCTTCAGTTGTTCAACTATGGACTTATGTCCTGCAACAAGTTTTTCTACCAGTTCCAAATCTTTCTTTTCAGCCATTTTCCCTTCCTTTCAAAGAATGGGGACGGTTCTAATTCTTTTTGTCTTTTTGAAAATACTGACGGTTTATTAGAACCGTCCCCATTCTTTCTAAGAATATTGTATCATTAAAGTCTAGGTTAGTCAAGAAAAATGGGATGTGTCCCTATTTTTAGGGACGGGGGTGGTATTTTTTGTGAAGTTCTCTTAGGTGTTCTTTGTCAATATGCGTATAGATTTGTGTTGTGGCAATACTTGAATGGCCAAGCATCTCCTGCAGTACCCGCAGGTCAGCACCACCGCTGAGCAGATGGGACGCAAATGAATGGCGGATAGTATGAGGTGAAACAGATTTTGTAATCCCGGCCCTGCGGACATATTTTTTTATTTGTTTCCAGAATTCAACCCTGCTCAGTTTCTTTGCAAATTTACTCAAGAATACTTCTTTTTGGGTTGGATATTTTTTCAGTCTCAGTTCCAGGTATTTTTCTAAGGCATACTTTGCCCTTTTCCCGACAGGGACAATGCGTTCCTTATTCCCCTTTCCAAGCACGCGGACATAGCCGACCTTCAGGTCAATATTGTCTAAATTCAGATTTACAAGTTCAGAAACACGCAAACCCGATGCATAGAGCAGTTCAATCATTGCTTTATACCTTATATCCCGCTCATTTTTTTCAGGTATACTGTTCAGTAAATGTCCCATTTCATGAACTGTCAGCAGGTTCGGTAATCTGAAGGGTATTTTTGGTAAATTAATACCTTCGGTCGGGTCGTTTTTTGTATATTCTTCAGAAACAAGAAACTTATGCAACTGTCTTAAGGATTCAATTAACCTGAATATTGAAGTTGGTTTCAGGTTTTCTTCGGTTTTGGCTTTCATTATGAATTCAATGAGTAAGTCATAATCGGCGTTTAAAACACTGCATTTTGTTTTTGCCAGATACTTTAGGTATTTATCCAAATCACTCCTGTAGGACAGCATTGTATTTTTCGCTAACCCTTTTTCAACCATTATGAATTCCATAAATGCCGTTAAATATTCTTCGTTTGTCATGTTGTATGAATCCCCCTTTCTTCCCCCTTTACAAAAGGGGGATTATGGGGGATTGAAATTCAATAGCCCAAAAAGGGATTGTTTTTCAGTTCTTCTGCTATAGTGCTTTTCGGCCCATGTCCCGGATATATTACAGTATCACCCGGCAGAACACACAACTTCTTAAGTGAATTGATTAAATCTTTTTCACTTGCTCCGGGTAGGTCATAGCGTCCTATTGAACCAAAAAACAATGTATCACCGGTGAAAACATAACCCCCGCCTAAAAGAGAAATGCCTCCGGGAGTATGTCCCGGTGTCCACAGGACTTTCAGTTCAACACTGCCTGCTTTTATTATATCATTTTCATTAACCGTTTTATCTGCCGGTGGTGAAATTATTTGTTCGTAGTACATTGAGGCTGAAAGATTACTGTTCGGGTCAGTCAGCATCTGTGCATCAAACGGATGGATGTAGATAGGACAGTTATATTTTTCCTTTAGGTAAGCATTGCCGCCTATATGGTCGGCATGCCCGTGAGTGTTTACGATACCTGTCCCCTTAAGTTTTTCTTTTTCTATTATTGAGGATATTTTCCGGGGTTCTGCACCGGGGTCAATTATTAAAGTCTGTTTTGTATCAGGGTCGGTAACGAGGTAACAGTTGACCTGCAATTCGCCGACGGTAATTGGTATAATTGTCACTTTTTCTTTCGTGCAGGTTTTTCCTCTTCTTCTTTCTGCGGTGCAGGTGGAGTTATTTTTTGCGGTAAGAGTTTTTCCCGGAGAATTTTTTCAATTTCATCGGTCACCTGCGGATTTTCTTTCAAGTAGTTCTTAGCCTGTTCCTGTCCCTGCCCGATTTTCTCGCCTTTATAGGTTATCCAGGCACCTGCTTTTTCTATTATGTTTTGTTCAATGCCTAAATCAAGTATAGAGCCTTCCCGGGGAATACCTTCACCGAATATTATTTCAAATTCCGCTGTCCTGAACGGAGGCGCAACTTTATTCTTTACTACTTTTACTCTCACGCGGTTACCCACGATTTCATCACCGTGCTTAATTTTCTCTATTGAACGAATATCAAGCCTCATAGAAGAATAGAACTTTAACGCCAGACCGCCGGGTGTTGTTTCAGGACTGCCGAACATCACACCAATCTTATGCCTTATCTGGTTTATAAAGATTACTATTGTCCTTGATTTAGAAATACTTGAAGTCAATTTCCGCAGTGCCTGTGACATAAGTCTCGCCTGCAGTCCCATCTGTGCATCGCCCATTTCACCTTCAATTTCTGCTTTTGGAACTAATGCTGCAACAGAGTCAACAACCACCACATCCACAGCCCCTGAACGGACTAACCTTTCAGTAATTTCAAGCCCCTGTTCACCCGAATCGGGCTGTGAAATATAGAGGTTTTCCACATCAATGCCTAATTTTGCTGCATACGCCGTATCAAAAGCATGTTCTGCGTCTATATATGCTGATATCCCGCCGAGTTTTTGTGCCTGGGCAGCTATTATCATTGCCAGGGTAGATTTGCCCCCTGCTTCGGGACCAAAAATTTCAATCACACGTCCTCTTGGAATACCGCCGACACCCGTGGCAACATCAAGCGCTAAGGCGCCGGTGGGTATAGTTTCCACAGTAAGTTTTACGGTTTTTTCGCCTAATTTTATTACGGACTCTTTACCAAAATCTTTCTCAATCTGTGTTATTGCTGCTTCAAGTGCTTTTAATTTGTCGTCTTTTGACATTTTTTCTCCCTTTCTAATCCCCTTTTATTTCCCCCTTTAATAAAGGGGGATGAGGGGGATTTAAAAATTAAAATTTTATGTTAAGCGAAACACGGTGTGTATCACCTAAATCGCCAAACGGCACCCAGGCATAATCAATGCCGTAAGAATCTAAAATAAATCCGAATCCGATTGATAAACCTGCAGTTCCTGTCAGTCCCTTTGTATTTGTTTTATATCCGATTCTCGGTGAAAGTGACATTGTCTCACCGATACCAAGTTTGTATTCAACACCAAAATTAACTCTCAATTCATTGTCAATAGGTGCGTTCAAGTCAAGTGCTATCAGCATAGGTTTATTTTTTAACATAAGGTTATATGCCGAGGCAATCTTAATGTTCATAGGCAGCGGGTCTTCCTGAATTATAAACTTCATTTTTGTCCCTAAATTCTGCAGGACTACACCTACTGTAAGTTTGTCATTCTTAAATTTTTTTATTACACCTAAGTCAATGGCAAAGGCAGACGGACTTTTATCGTCTATCGTGCTTGAGATGTATTTAATGTTCATCCCGACAGGAACATTACGGAACTTTTTTGCAAAACTCAGTGTTACTGCCATATCCGAAGGACTGAATGTTTCATTAAGCGGTGTCCCTGAGTTATCGTATTTATCAATTTTACCGACTGCTAAATAGTTTATTGCTCCGCCGATAACGCAACATTTGGTCGGCTGGACATAAACTAAATTCTCATAACTTATTGCCTCAAGCCACATAGCATGTATGAAGGATACTTCTTTTCCTTCAATCTGGTTCAGTCCTGCAGGGTTCCAGTAAACGGCATTTGCATCATTGCTGACTGCACCGTATGCCTCACCCATACCTATCGCTCTTGCACCTACGCCTATTTTCAGAAATTGTGCTCCGGCTTTACCTGCATCATTAGTGCTGAAATCACAGGATCCTGTGTTTGCAAAACCTATAACGGAAACAAGAACTGCTAAAGTGAAAATATAAAATTTTCTCATTGTTTATATTATAATATATATTTTATTCTTTTTCAAATTCAAATTTTCAGGGATTCTCGTTTCACCGATTACTTACCCAGAATTTTTAGCTCGTTTTGGACCTCTTTTACCAAAAATGACCTTAACAATGCCTGGTAGGAAGTACTATGTTTGTTAGCCAAAAATTTTAACCTTTCAAGTAACCAATTTGGTAATTTTATCGGAATTGCACGAGAAGACGGTTTTA
>Ga0210051_1001987_pt1 | contig 20680 bp, 18 predicted proteins | sample CryGey092014_all_FD_185464 | JGI IMG/M metagenome (GOLD analysis project Ga0210051, IMG submission 185464) | Groundwater microbial communities from aquifer - Crystal Geyser CG23_combo_of_CG06-09_8/20/14_all (SPAdes) (version 2) | ecosystem: Environmental > Aquatic > Deep subsurface > Groundwater... | reverse complement strand
TGCGGCGAGACTCAGTGCTTGATTTTTTAATTTAAAAATACTAAAAAGAAGTATCTTGAAAATTATATTTGAAGATATAGTTCTTAATATCGCTAAGGAGGGCGGATAATATGGAAATACAAAATGAACGTGATAGCGGCGGCAATCTTCGCATTACCGATATTGAAGGCGACATGGGCCAGAAAACTCGGCTGAATCTTTTGCTGCAACCGGATGGAGATGTGGTTATGTCAATTTATGAGATTGACGAAATGGGATTAAAAATCCCAAGACCGAGCATTGAATTTTGTACCATGAGCAGGAATCCAATTATTGCCAAGGGGTTGCAGCAGATTATTCTGAAACTCGCGGAAGAAAATAAAAAATCGAGGTGAAAAGATGGCTGAAGAATTGTCAGAACAGAGACCTTTATGCAATATATTGGCCGAGTTGGTTGAAGATGGCAGTTGGCGGGGATATCAAAAAACCACCATTAATGGAGTGATAATGGTGGACGGTGATTTCGTCCAAAACGGGCCAATTCCAATTACCGGCTTGTGCTGTGGTGATTGTTTTTATTTAATAGACGAAGAAGATGGGGGAGACCTTAACGGTTTTTTTCTATTCCTTCAAATTTTTTCCACTGTGGAATTGTCGGTGGATGTCGCGGAGGCGTTTGTTTGTTACGTGAGTATATATCTGGGTTGTGACGATATTCTGGTGGCCGAGGAATTCCTGGATGGTTCTTAAATCAACGCCTTGAGTAAGCAAATCAGTTGCCATAGAATGTCTTAACGTATGGGGAGTGGTAAAAATCGGAACTCCGGCCAATATGGCGTATTTTTTTACCAGTCTTTCAATGGAACGGGGGGTGAGCCGGGACTCTGAGTCCTGTCTGGCCCGGTAATGGATAAACAAGGGTTTTTCTTTGTCATGGCGGGTATCTAAATATTTCTTAATCCACAGCAAAGATCTTTCCGAAAAATAAACCGTCCTCGGGTGGCTGCCTTTCCCGATAATTCCGATTTCCAAATCCTTTTTGTCTTTTATGCTGTTGAACTGCTCCCGGTTAAGGGCCACCAATTCGGCTATTCTAAGTCCGGTTGAAAACAACGCTTCCAAAATAGCCCTGTCTCTCAGGCCCTGAGGGATCTTGGTATTGGGAGCCATTAAAAGCTTCTCAACCTGATCCAGGTTAAGGAATTTGACGGTTTTTTCGGCTTTGGCGTCCTTTGGGAGGGCTATTTTGTCGGCAGGGAGCGATTCTATGTCTTTGGCGGTAAAATAGCCCAAAAGGGCTCTTAGAGCGATAAGATAGTAGTTTTGGGTGACCTTCTTCAAGGTATGGCCCTTTTCATCCGCATAACGGCTTAAATACAGACGATAATCCCAAATATCCTCGGCCGTAAGCTCATGGGGTAATAAGGCCTCTTTTTGGGTCTTTTTTAGCCAAGAGAGGAACTTCTGGAGGTAGCGGCTGTAATTCTCCTGAGTTTTATTTGATAAACCTTTTTCAACTTCGCAGTAATCCAGAAAGTCGGGGATATGTTCTATAATTTTTTTATTTGATTTTTGCATGTGTAATGAAGATAAAGCAGGTTTTTGCGATTCTTCGGAGAAGTGTTGCAAAACCTGCGCTAGGTATAAGCGTCTTTTCTTATATCTAAGAAATGACGCTTTACCTACATTGTGCGACCATTTCTACCTCTATAATATACAGGCCGAATAGCCTTGTCAAGGGTAAAAATCCTTATCCCCTATGCTTTTGACATAATAAAAAAAACGAGGGCACAAGAGAAGATGTGCCCATAATAATAGATGTGCTGCGTCTAATTGCAGCGAGTGAATTGTAAATGAGCTGGAAAAGATGATTTACGGGAGAGAGGGGCTGGGATGCAAGCCTACCAGCCCCTCTTCCTACTTTTATAGTAAAATACTAAGAATATTTGTCAAGAACCAAGCTTTCGCGAAGCGAAAGCGCAGGTGAAGATGAAGGCAAACCCGAAGGGGTAAACTTCATCGCCCAAAAATAAAAAACTGCCGGTTTCCCCTACCCCGGCAGTTTCAGTACCCTGTTAAATGTCGCACATCGAAATAAATTAAAAATTTATTGAAGATCGAAATGAATTAAAGATTCATTGAGTAATGTCGCTTGAATTTACTACTCGATAAATTTAGCCAAATACATAATAGTAATTCCGATCAGAAAAAAAACAAAAGAAACCAAAGATTTTTTCAAATCTTTTTCTTTCTTGATTTCCGGGATTAAATCAGAGGTCGAAATGTATAAAAATCCTCCGGCGGCAAAAGGCAGAAGATACGTTATCAGCCCGCTGATGCTTTGAGATAAAAAATATCCGAGGACGCCTCCGATTACAATAGTTAAGGCAACCAAGATGTTTATGATTATCGCCTTTCTTTTTTCGAAACCGGCATAAAGAAATATGCAGAAATCACCGATTTTCTGCGGTATTTCATGGGAAGCGATGGCAACGCTGGTTGTTATTCCCAGCCTCACGTCTACCAAAAAGGTCGCCGCAATAATCAGGCCGTCGATGAAATTATGGATACTGCTCCCTACTATGTTTATATATCCGAAAGTATGGATTTCGCACTCTGCCGTGTGGTGATGGTGCCAATGGATTATTTTTTCAATGAAAAAGAAAAGTATAAAAGAAAACAAAACGATATAAAGAAGTTTGGTAATTTCCAATTTTTCTGCGGCTTCGGGCATCAAATGGAAAAATGCGCCGCCCATTAAAGTTCCGGCCGAAAGCGAAACCAAAGATAAAAGAATCTTTTCAATCAGCTCTTTTCTGACCGCCAAAGCGATAATTCCGACGAGGGCGCCGGAAGCTATTAAAAAAGAGGCAATTAAAATATATGCCAGCGTGTGCATTTGTGAGTAATTCTATTTGATTAATTCTTTGAATTTTTCCCAGAGGGACTGGCCGATTTTCGGAAGTTCTTGTTTGACCTCCGTTTTCATTTCCCCGCTTTCTTTTTTGAATTCTTCTTCAACTTTGGGTTTTCTTTTGTCCAATTCGGGTTTTATAGTTTTTTGAAACCAATCATTAATTCTGTCTCCATACCTTGATTTAAACCAGCCGTACATTTTCAACCAAAGAGGAACGACTTCTTCCTTCCAGATTTTTTGTATTATTCCCGGCAGTTCTTTTTCTCCTATGGTAAGAGCTTTCTCCCCCACTTCTTTCACTTCTTCTATGTTTGCCGGCGGAGTGATCTGATTTTCCGATTGGGCGAAAACAAATAACGGAGCTAAGAGGCAAAATAAAATTAAAGTTGATAATATTTTTTGCATAACGAGACTTAATTTATTAAGCCGAAGTTGAAGAAGAGGACGGATTCCTCTTCGCCTTATTTCATTTTACCAAATCTCTGGCTTCTTTTATCCTTTTTATCGTTTTTTCTTTGCCCAGAATATCCGCTATGTCAAAAGGGCCGGCCGAGGCCGCTTTTCCCGTTAAAGCAACCCTTAAGGGCCATAAAAGCCTTCCCCTGTCCCCCATTTCTTCGGCTTCCGGCATCAAAACATTCTGCAGGTTTTCTTTATTCCAATCCTCGGACTTTATTTTGGATAATATTTTTTCCGATTTTTCCAGAGAATTCTTGATTTCTTTTTCTTCCATCCCATCCCATTTTAATAAATTTTTATCGTAATCGATTTTTTCTTTGAAAAAGAAATCGGCCAATTCCGCAATTTCGGAAAGTTTTTTCAATCTTTCCTGGTGGATGGCGATAATTTTTTTGACTTCTTCCTGGTTGTAATCATCGCCGACAAGCCCTTTTTCCCTGAGATAAGGAAGGCACAGATCCAGCAGTCTCTCAATTGATTTCTGACGGATGTAAAATCCGTTTAAGTAATCCAGCCTTTTAATGTTGAAAATCGCTCCGCCCTTTTGGACTTTTTCCAGGGAGAATTCTTTTATCAGAGAGTTCATCGAATAAATTTCTCTTTCGTCGCCGGGATTCCAGCCCAGAAATGCCATAAAATTGATCAGGGATTCGGCGAGATATCCTTCCTTTCTGTACTTCGAAACGGACACGGTGGCGTGCCTTTTGCTCAATTTGGTTCTGTCGGGCCCCAGGATCAAGGGCAAGTGGCCGTAAATCGGCTGGGAAAGACCCAGAGCCTCCTGTATTAAAATTTGCTTTGGAGTATTCGAAATATGGTCTTCCCCCCTTATCACATGGCTTATTTTCATTTCAAAATCATCTATGACTACGGCAAAATTATATAAAGGAGTTTCCAGGTTTTTGGCAATGACGATATCCCCCATTAACTCGGTATCGAACTCCAGGCGGCCCCTTATCAAATCGTCAAAGTGCAGTTTTTTGGGGACGACCCTGAATCTGATTACCGACGGTTTCCCTTCGGCCAAATATTTTTTGACCATCTCCTTGTCCAGATTTGCGCATTTTCCGGTATAGCGGGGCGTTTCTCCGATCGACATTTGATATTGCCTTTGGGTCTCCAATTCTTCTTCCGAACAGAAACAATGATAAGCCTTGTCTTCCGCCAGGAGTTTTTCCAGATATTTGGCGTAAATATTCAGTCTTTCCCTCTGGCGGTAAGGCCCGTATTGCCCGTCGATATCCGGACCTTCGGACCATTCGATTCCCAGCCATTTCAAGCTTTCGATGATGTCTTTTTCGAATTCGGGGGAAGATCTTTCCAAATCGGTATCTTCTATCCTTAAAACGAAACTTCCCTGATATTTTTTGGCAAAGAGATAATTAAAAAGAGCGGTTCTGGCCAAGCCGATATGCAAAAAGCCGGTTGGCGAAGGAGCAATTCTTGTTCTTACTCCCCCGGGCGTTATAAATTTAAATTCTTCTTCGGAAACCATATATTTTAATTTTATCATTTATCGAACCTCGCAGACAGCGGGGTGAGATGGAAGATGAGATTTATCTCATCGCCCGGTAAGAAATTCCACAAGATAATTAGCGATTATTCTGGCTGCTTCAGGTTTTGAAAATTCTTTGGTGGCTTTGGCCATTTCTATAAGAGTTTCCGGCTGAGAAAAAAGAGATTTTAATTTTTCCAAAAAGAAGTGAGGCGTAAAATTGGCTTCTTCCAGAACTAGGCTCGCTCCGGTTTCCTGATAAGCATAGGCATTTTTCACCTGATGATTTTGGGCGGATTCTGGAAGAGGAATCAAAATGGAGGGTTTGCCTGCGGCGGCGATCTCAAAAATGCTTCCCGAGCCTGCCCGGCTGCAGATTATATCGGCGGTAGCATATGCATGACGAAGTTCGGGCTCTTTCAAAAACGGAAAAAGATGATAGAACTTTTCCAGGTCTTCTTTCCCTCTCATCATCACTTTTGATTCCGCTTTAACCTGCTCGAAATTCTTTTCGCCGCACTGGTGGATTACTTCAAAATTTTCCAAAAGATTGGGCAGTATTTCAAGAATTTTATCATTGATCCTCTGGGCTCCCTGGGAACCGCCCAGGATGAGAACGACCGGTTTGGCGGAACTTAATTTGAAAAAACTTTCACCCTCAGCTTTCGAACCCTCCAAAACTTCTCTCCTTATCGGATTTCCCACCAAAATCATCTTTTTTAAGGGGAAATATTCGGTTCCCGGAAAAGAAACGAATATTTCCAAGGCAAACCGGGAAATGAATTGATTGGCTACTCCGGGAACAATATCCGATTCATGCAAAAAAACGGGAACCAAAAGAAGCTTGCCCGCAATAACTCCCGGAATAGAGCCGAATCCCCCTTTGCAGAAGATCATATCGGGAGACAAAAAGAAAATATAAAAGAAAGATTGCAGTACTCCGATCGGTATTTTAAAACAGACATCGGCAAAATTTTGCAGAAAGCTTTTCCATCCCGAATGCCTTCTGAGTTTTCCGGCAAAAACTTCCCTGACTTTTATGCCTTCCTGGGAAAGCAAGATCGAGCCGAATTCGTCTTTGGGGCCCAAATAAAAGAATTGAAGGTCTGTTTTTTGCCTATGGTCCGTTGGGCCCGGCCCAGAGGGGTAAATCCTTCTTATCTCTCTGGTGATGGCGATAATCGGGACGATGTGGCCGCCGGTGCCTCCGCCGGTAAATAATATTTTCATTGTTCGAAATAAATTAAGAATTTATTGAAGATTGAAATGAATTGAAAATTCATTGAGCTTTAGATACATTTAATAATAATCCCGCTCCGACAAGTTCGATGGCTAAGGCTGAACCGCCGTAACTGATGAAGGGCAGCGGTACTCCGGTTAGGGGCAGAATTCCCGTCATTGCTCCAATATTAACAAAAGCCTGCAGAATAATCCAAGAGGTAATTCCCAGGGACAGAAGCTGGGAAAATCTGTCTTTGGCGTCTTTCGCGATTCTGAAGCCTCTCCATAAAAAAATCAAAAAAAGAGAAATTAAAAAAATGCTTCCGATGAATCCGGTTTCTTCGGAAAAAATGGCAAATATGGAATCGGAAATAGTTTGGGGCAAAAACCCCCATTTCTGGGTGCTCATGCTGAGGCCCAGTCCTGCCAATCCGCCGGAGCCGATGGCAATCAGGGCCTGATTTATCTGGTATCCGATTCCCATGGGATCCGTGTCGGGATGAAGGAAAACCAGGAAACGGTTAGCCCTATAGGGGGCAAATTTTATTAAAGAAAATAATCCTCCGACTCCTATCAAAATCATTAAAATACTGTGCCATAAGGGCAAATTGACTGAAAAATACATTATTGCGGAAATGACAAGGATTATCGCCAAGGTGCTGGCATGCGATTGGAAATATAAAAGAGCGGCGACTACGATCAAAATTACTATGAAGGCAAAAAGAGTCTGTCCGAATTCCTTATTATTTTTATACGGCGATATTTTTTCCGTCCTGCTGCTGAGCCAGCTCGTCAGATAAAGTATGAAAGTCAGCTTCAGGAGTTCCGACGGCTGGAACGAGAATGGCCCCAGATAAATCCACCTGGCCGCCGATCCCGAACCGGAACCTACTACCGGCAAAAACACCATTACCATCAGGATTAAATTGAATAAAAGCAACCGCGGAGCCCATTTTTTCAAACGGGATAAATCAATCCGGAAAGCGAAAAATGCCAGAATCAGCCCCGGAATCAGGCCGAATAGTATTTGATGCCTTAAAAAATAAAAAGCTGTCCCGAATTTTTCCAGCGAATAAGGCGCGGAAACGCTGGCTAAAATCAATATTCCGAAAGCGATTAAGAAAACCATTATCCCCAACATAAAAAGATCGGGGCGGGCGTTACTTCTTGCCATATTTTTTTACGAATTTCTTGAATAAATTGCCTTTTTCTTCATAATTTTTGAAAATGCTGAAACTGGAAGAAGCAGTAGACAAAAGGCAGATATTGCCCGGTTTTGTGTGTTGATAAGCCAATTTGACCGCATCCTCCATGTTGCTGACAAAGAAATTTTTCGGCAATCCCCTGCCCCGCGACAATTTCAAAATATCTTTCCAGATTATTATTCCCGTTGTCGGAAAAAGAATTACGGTTTTTATTTTGCTTTCCAAAACTTTTTTCGCCAAATTTTTAAAATCAATATTTCTGTCGAATCCGCCGAGCATAATGGTTTGGACTTTCTTCCCCAGGGTTCCAATGGCGGCCATTGTCGCCTCGGGAATGGTTGCCAGGGCGTCATTATAAAAAGTAATTCCCCTGAAAGTTCCGACTAATTCCAGTCTGTGCGGAAGGTATTTGAATTTTTTTACTGCTTTATCGATAATTTTTCCGGGAATCTTAAATATTTTTCCCACGGCTCTTGCCGCGTTTTTATCCAATTCATAATACTCTCCCTTAACCGGAATTTTTTTGGCTTTTGTCTTTCCGGCGATTTCTCTGACGACTTTGTCTCCCGAGTTAAAAACCAAATAGTCATTTTTTGTCTGATGAAGAGCAATGTTGGATTTGGCCCAGGCATACTCTTTAAAATTTCTGTAATAATCCAGATGCTCGGGATAAATATTCAGCATGACCGCGACATGGGGAGATTTTTTAAGATTATAGAGTTGGTGAGAAGACAATTCATAAACATAGACGTCTTTGGGCGTAGCGGAAAACAAAAGATTTAAAACGGGCTTTCCGATATTCCCAACCAGATGGGCCTTAATTTTCCCCGCCTTTAATATTTCGTAAATCAAAGAAGTAGTCGTGCTTTTTCCTTTCGTGCCCGTTACCCCGATGATTTCCCCGGGGCAATTGTCAAAAAAAACATCGGTCTGAGTAATGATTTTTTTAAGAACCGATCTGGGCAAAATTTTAAAAGGAATTCCCGGAGATTTTATTACGACGTCGTAATCTTTGAGAAAGTTGAGATAATTTTTGCCCAAATGCCATTTTACATTTTGTATTTTGTATTTAGTATCTTGTATTTTGTATTTTACGTCAGCGATTCCTAAAACTTTTTTCGGAAATAATTTTCTCAAAAACAAAAAGGTATCTTGGCCTTCTCGTCCAAAACCCAAAATGAGAACTTTTTTATCTTTTAGTTCATCTAGCTTCATTCTGTCCTTAAAATAGCACAATTTCAGCTCTTTTTCGAGCTATATTTGAAAATTTTTTTAAATTTTTCGGGTAAATTATTCCGGCTGTCCCGGGAACTTAACAGTATTTCGGATTCTTTTTCCAAGTTTCGATATTTCGGCAGGATTTTCTCTTCAAAATATCGAAGAAGAAATGGCGGCTTGATCCTCTTTCGTATGAAGCTGCGGAGGGAAAGGTAAAAAGCCGCTAAGCTTTCTTTTTCGGTGCCGACGCATTCAAAAGGTTTAAATCCCTTTTCCCCTATTAACTCCTGCATTATCGGTAATAGCGCTTTGTCTTTAAAAAGATTTTTATTAAAAATCTTTATTAATTCGTTGCCGAGAAACGGATATAGAATCGTAAAAACGAATAAGCATTTTGAACATTTGCCGCACCATTTTTTCGCAGGTAATTTGGTTCCGGAAGCGGTTTTATAGGCTTCGTTGCAACTCAAAAAAACCGGGAAATACTTTGGGTATTTGCCGAACAATTTCGCTATCTGGATTTCGTATAAGGGCCGCAGAAAACTGAAATATTCGATTACCGAGTCCCGCTGTAAGCGGGACGAAGGTGGAAAAGAGGATTTATCCTCTTTGACTACTGGAGCCAGATATCTTTTGCAGTAATTTCTGAATTTTTGCTCGAACTCGAAACTCTTTGACCACTGGTGATTGATTGTCCGCCCTAAGTATTTTACATTGCCCTCGTTGGAGCTTCTTTCATTGGATAAGGCAACGTATTTTTGCCCGAAAATTGCAGCCGCCAGCAAGCTTAAAAAAGCCAAATATGCCGAAAAAGGCGTATGGCCGTTCAAAAAACCCCTTCTGTTCAATTCCAATAATTTTTTATCAATTTTCCTTCTGACGATAATCGGCTTTTTACAACCGGCGACTTTCATTGTTTTTAAAGCGGCACCTGTTGGATTCAGGGAAAAGCACTGAACGCCTTTTCCTGCTTTTTTCATTAACTCCAAGGTAACCGCCGAATCTTTTCCTCCCCCCACCGGTACCAGAATCCCCCTTCCTAAATTGTTGAAGATTATCTTCAATAAGCGAGTTTTGCCGGTTATTAGTTTTGGTTTTTGAAAAGGTATTTTATTTTCAAAGAAAAACTGGCCCATACCCTTCAAAATCAGGCCTTGCCAAAAGTTTATTTGTTCTTTATTCAGTGATCCGGCTTTGATTTCAATTGTTGGAGAACAGGTCGCTTTCCAGTAGCTGATCATTTCTATCAGGCCGAGATTGAATATCAGATTATCAAACTTGGCTAAGCTAAGTTTTGGAATGTCCTGAATGATTATGACGGGATTGAAAGAGAGGCCGGGTTCAACTCTGAAATTAAAAGAAATTTTCAGGTCTTTACCTGAAATTCTGCAGGAGTAGCTTTCGTAAATAAACCGAGGATATTTTTTTTGCAAATTTTTTAAGTCCATAAATTCAATGCCTATCCCAATAATCGGATTGCAATTCCGACGATCGCCGCAACCGCTCCGATAACCCAAAACCGCATGGTCACTTTGTAATGCGGCCAGCCCACTGCTTCAAAATGAAGATGAACCGGGGAAGCCAGAAATATTTTTTTGTGCCTGAATTTTTTGGAAAGAAGCTGCAGGATTACCGAGCCCGATTCAATCACCAGCAGAAATCCGATTATGGGCAAAACCAAAACGGAGTTCGTCAGAAAAGCTACGACGGTTAAGGTGGCGCACAACCCCATCATTCCGGTTTCTCCCATATAAAATCTGGCGGGAGGTATGTTAAACCACAAGAAAGCCAGCAGCGCGCCCAAAATAACGGCGCAGAAAGCGGCGATGTCAATCTGGCCCAGAAACAGGGCAATTCCGGCGAACGCCCCGAAAATTGAGGCAAAAGCGCCGCCCGCCAGTCCGTCTATCCCGTCGATCACTCCGCCGGAATAAACCGCCATCATCACAAAAATAAAAAGCGGAATATACCAGCCGTCAATTCCGAAGTCCCCGATTCCGGGTATATGGATCGTGCGCCAATCCAATTTGAAATAAAACCAGAGGGCTCCGATTAGGCCGATAACAATAACCAATAAAAGCCTTTTTTTCAGGCTTACTCCCCCGCCGATGTATTTTCCTTTGCCGAAAACCTGCAGAAGATCGTCGCTTAAGCCTATCAAAGAGGCCGCCACCAGAGTAAAAAGAGGAAGCCACGTTTGGCTCCTGCTTAAAAAATTAAGTTTCTTTAGCCACCAGATGTCGGTAATCTGGGAAATTCCGAAAAATAAAAAAATTAAAACCAGGGTCGTCCCCCAGATTAAAAGTCCGCCGGCTCTGGGAATATGAATTTCACCCTCTGAATGGAATTTTTGGAATATTGGAACTCCTTTTCCGTCTATTGCCTTTTGCCTTACTTCTTTCCGCCAGAGTTTATATTTGTATAAAAAACGGGTCAAAAGGGGCGTCAATAAAAAAGCGACGATGAAAGAAACCGCTCCCAAGGTGAAGATTTTAATTACATCTATGGCTGCTTCGGGCAGATACAACATATAAATAATTTTTTCTTATTCCCACTTGTAGGCCGTATTTAACCAATTGACTAATTTTTTCATTTCTCCGAATCTGCCGTTTCCTCCATCCGAACCCAAAATCACATTGACCAAAATTCCCTTTTCTCCCGGCGCCTTTGTCACCAAGACCATGCAGCCCCCGGCCGTATCGGTATAGCCGGTTTTTCCCCCTACTATTCCCGGAATTTCTCCCAGGAGTTCATTGGTATTCGTGAGTTCGGGACCGTAGAAGCTGTATTTAGGAGTGGAAAGAATTTCCCAGATTAAGGGCTTATTCAGTAATCCTTTGGTCAGTTCAGCGAGATCCCGCACGGTCGAATAATTTATCCTGGTTTGGGGTTCGTTTTCTTCCGGGTCAAGGCCGCTGGGATTTACAAAAGAAGTATTGTTGAAGCCCAATTTTCGGGCGGTCGAATTCATCAATTCAACGAATTTTTCAAAGGTCATGCCGTCGTAGTCGTTGGCCAGGGAAAATGCGGCGTCGTTGCTTGATTCCATCAGCAAAGGGTAAAGGAGATAATTCACCGTATACACCCTTCCTATTTCCAATTTGCCGAAATCTTCTTCCTGGGCAACCGCTTCTTTGGAAATTTTAATTTCTTTTGAAAGATCGTAGTTGTCCAAAACAACCAGAGTCGTCATCAGTTTGCTCAGGCTGGCAATCGGCAGTTTTTGATCAACGTCTTTTTCAAAAAGAATTTTTTCTTCGCCGTCATTTTTAATCAAGACCGAAAGTCCCGATTTGGCTATGATTTCCAGATCGGGAACGTTTTTGTCCCGGAGAGGCCTCAGATTTTTTATATGTTCCTGGAGGTTGATTTGGGCGGCGAAAATTTGGGGATTTTTACTGACTTCCTGCAAATAGAAAAAATCGCTTAAGTTCTTCTCCAAAAGATTTATCCCCCACCAAAAGGGTAAACTCAAAACTAATGCGGTTAGAAAAATTTTAAGTCTAGTTGTCATTTTTTAGACCTAATCTGTTTACTGTTTTTTTTCTTGCCGGATTTCTTTTTTCTTAATGACAATCTTTGGTCAATTCGTTCCATATCTCTCGGGAACAAACTCGCCTCTCGGACGTTCTCCAGACCCAGAATTTGTTTTACTATTCTTTCCGTTCCCAAAGCAAATCCTCCTTCTGGAGGAAAACCGTATTGAAAGGTTTGAAGATAAAATTTAAAATTTTCAACTCTATTCCCCCATTTTTTAATATTCTCAACCAATTTTTTGTATTCATTTATTCTCTGACCGCCGGTGACTATTTCTAAACCTCGGCAAAGCAAATCAAAACTTAAAGTGTATTCAGGATCTTTCGGGTCGGCAAGGGTGTAAAAAGGTCGTTTTGACACGGGATAATGAGTGATAAAAATTAATTCCGAACCGTATTTTTCTTTTGCAAACTGACAAATTTCTTTTTCATCTTCCGGTTCCAAATCATTTTCCTTTCTGTTGTCTCGACCCGTCCTTTGGAAAATAATCTTTTGCGCTTCCCGCATTTTCAAACAAGGAATTTTTTCGCTTATTTTGGGTAGAGTCGCTTGGTGCAGCTTTAGTTCTTGATTGCAATTCTTTTGCAAATCGGCAAAAATCTTCCGTATTAAATTTTCGCAGGTGTCCATTAAATCCTCCCAGGAATTTATAAATCCCATTTCGGCGTCCAAACTGATATATTCAGAAAGATGCCGGGTGGTGACACTGGGTTCAGCGCGAAAAACATGAGTAATGGTAAAAACCCTTTCAAAAATACCGACTAAAATTTGTTTATATAGTTGAGGGCTTTGTGATAAAAAAGCATCATTTTTGTAATAATCAATTTGAAATACTTCCGCTCCCCCTTCCGCGTTGGTGGGAACTATCATTGGCGCATTAAACTCAGTAAAGTCCAAATCTTTTAACGTTTTTCTGAAGCTTTCAATAACCTGTTCTTGAATTTTGAAAATCGCTTTGACTTTTTCATTTCGCAAAGTCAAAGGCCTAAAATCCAACAAAGTCGGCAAACTGACGTTCAAATCCCTTAAGTCAAAAGGCAGCGTTTCGGCTTTTGATAAAACTATCAGTTTTTCAGTTTTTAATTCCACTTTTCCCGTTGCCAAATCGGGATTTACCATTTTAATCGGCCGTTCCTGAACAGTTCCTTCAATTTCTAAAACGTCTTCTTCTTTAATGTCTTTAACTAAATCAGGCTTTGAAACAATCTGCAAAATACCGGATCTGTCTCTTAAATCCAAAAAAACGATACCGCCGTGGTCTCTTCTGGAGTTGATCCACCCCGCCACTTTTACTTTTTGGCCAGCGCATTGAACGGTTTCTGAAATAAGAGTTCTTAACATATTTATGTAAGATAAGTTTTAACTTTTTCAATAATTTCCTGAGGGGTATAATTCGTTTTAATCAAATAATCTTTCACCCCCAGACGGAGGGCTTCTCCTTTTGTTTCCGCATCATCATAATTTGAAAAGGCTATTACGGGAATTGAAGAAATTTCTGAATTTTTCTTTATTCTCGTTAAAAAACCGATTCCGTTGATTCTCGGCAGAAGAATATCGAGAAGTATCAAATCCGGTTTTTCTTTCTGCAGAACCTTAAGAGCCTCTTCGGACGAATAGGCCAAAATTACTTCAAACCCGGCCTGGATAAATTTATCCTTATACATTTCGGCCAAGACTTTTTCATCCTCGATGATCAAAATTTTATGCTCCATTAGTTTAACGGATTTTTAATTCTATGTAAAATGTGGAACCCTTCCCTCTTCCCGGGCTTTCCGCCCAGATTTTGCCATTATGCATTTCAACGAATTTTTTGGCAACATAGAGGCCCAAGCCCGCTCCTTCCGTCCAAAATCTGGTTCCAGCGCTTCCTCTGGAAAAACTCTCAAAAAGATAAGGGATCTCTTCTTTGCTTATTCCTTCACCGGTATCTTTTATTGAAATCTGAATTTTAGAATCCGATTTTTTAGCACTTATTGTAATACTTCCTTTATTAGTGTAGCGGATAGCGTTTTCTATTAAATTCAGGATAACCTGTCTTATTCTTTCTTCATCGACAGAAATTTCGGGCAATGGTTTTTCCGGTTTTTCAAATTTTAAATAAAGATCTTTTTCCCGGGCGAGGCCCTTTAATTCTTCGATTAGACTGACGATTATCTCATCTATCGAAACTTTTTCCAATTTGATTTCTATTCTTCCCGATTCAATCCTGGAAACGCTTAAGAGGTCGTTAACTAATTTTATCAGTCTTTCATTGGAAAGATAAATATTTTCGAGGGGTTTTCTCATTTTTTCCGGCGGCTTTCCGTAGCTTTCTTCAATCATCATCGAAATATAGCCCTTAATTGCCGTCAAAGGCGTTCTTAATTGGTGAGATGCAATGGATATAAATTCCGACTTAGCCCTATCCAATTTCTGCAGTTCTTCGTAAGCTTCTCTTAATTCTTTAGTCTGAAAATCGACTTTTTCCTGGAGATTTTGAGATAAATCCTGGACTTGGTCGTATAGTTTAGCATTTTGAAGAGCAATAGATGCCTGGTTGGAAAGATTGGTCAAAAGATCAATATCCTGTTCGGAATAAGGATCACCGGAAACTTTATTCCCAAGAACAATCATCCCGACAATTTTTTCCTCCATTAAAAGTGGCAGACAAAGAGCAGCTTCAATTCTTTTCATATTTTCTCGCAGTTTTTCTAACTTTTTTCTTTCTTCTCTATCCGTACTGTCTCTAATAATTAAAGAAATTTCTTCATAAACCAATGGCTTTTGAGTCTCTTCTAATCGAATGGTTAAGAAGTTATCTTTAACCAAAGAAATCCCATTTTCTTCTTTGAATCCGATGTTTTTTTGGATTTGGTACTCGCCGTCCCCGGGTTCCCGCAAAAGGATTACCGTTCTGTCCAGTTTCATCGTATTCATCAAGGTGGTAACAATTAATAAAGAAAGTTTGTCTAATTCCAAAAACTTAGTTAATCTTCTGCCCAAATCAGTAAGAACGGTTTGGTAAGAATAAAAAGTGTAATAAAACCATTTTGAAGCCCATTTTTCAAAAAACCGAAAAATCGGTTGGAAAAGTAAAATCCCGATAATCATCGCGAATGGCACCACAATATTTGTAGACATGGGGGTGGCTAATTTGCTATTTAAAAACATCATCAAAAACCCAAAGCCGATTAAAAGAATTAAAGTAAAAAAATATATTACTCCCCTCCCAAGCACTAAACGAATATCCATCAAACGGTATTTAACAATGGCATAGGCGACAATGCCCAGATAAAACGTAGCGGTCCAGTTTCCAATTGGAGGAATGGGAACATCATACCAAAGGAGATAATTTGTGGTTCCACCGAGATAACCGACGATTGTCCCTAATAGAATGTATCTCAATTGACTTTTTGTTGCGCCAAAAGAAGTAGAATATTCTTTAAATAATAAATAAATGGTATATAAAGCATAAAAAAACCACAATATGAGAAATGGAGAATAAAGAATGCCAGCATCGGGCCAAAAATTAAAATTCAATTTTGGCGTAACGCTTTTTACAAAAAAGGATGTAAAATTTGATAAAAGAAAGAAAAAGAAAACTAAATAACCAGTGATTAATACTTTTTTCTTTTCTTGAACTTTATTAAGTAAGCCAAGGATAAAGTGAAAATATGATATGGAAATAAAAATCGCCCCACACATTAGGGCACGTGACCAAAAGAGTGCGCTTGACGCCGTTGTAGAAATCTGCCAAAGGAAATAAAAATAGCTCCAAATTGCTACAAAAAAACAAAATAATCCAAAAGTTTTATTGACAATTCTTTTCCGGTTTTTGAAATAAACAACGGGCCCCAAAATTGAAGCGGCAAGGGCATTTATTAAGGCAATTACAGCGTAGAAAGTCATGAATTAGTAAACTTTTAAACTAAAACCCCTGAGAAGTGTTGTTATATTTTAACACTTCATCAGGGGTTAGGCAACTTTTCGAGCGATAGCTACCATGTGAATACATAGAGGCTCCTGTTCAATCCGGACATTCTTGGTCGAAAAACCAGTTTTCACCAGAAGATTTCTAAGTTCTTCCGGAGTTCTGTATGTCATCGGCCAGTTTATCCCTTTGGTAACGAATGGAGACTCTATATTTGGAGCAATGTTGCCGGTAATTAGATATCCTTTTATTGTAAGAATTCGATAAGCTTTACCGAGCAACACAACGGCCTGTTTATCCGTGAGGTAATCGAGTAATCCAACTAACTCGATTACGTCTGGGTTGAATTCAGCAGCATCTCGTTCTAGATGGAAGAAATTTCCAGTGAGTCGGGTTGTATAACCGTTGATGTCCAATTTCCGGGCTAATCTTCTGCTGAATTCAATCGCGGTTTGATCCCTGTCGATTAAAAGCGCCCTTATCTGAGGAGATTTTCCGTTAAAGAGCGCTATCGTTTCTAGAACAGATCTTGCGCTGCCACTACCAATACTAAGAATACGGACCAATTCTCCATCGTTATTAATCTTTCTGATAGCCCTGTTTAGTTCTTCTTTAGTCAAGGCAAGCCGATTCCTAATTGACCTAGCATTATCTAGGAAGTTTTCCCAGAATCGACTGTTAAGACTTACCTTTTTTTTCGTTTGCCTTTCTTGGTAAGTATACATTACCTCCAGCGCTTTCCATGTCGTTACATTATTGAACACTACACGAGTGTCATCATTTCTATCGCTTAGGGCAAGAAAGACAGTCTGGGCAATCTTTGACGGAAACTGGGCAAGCAGTTTTATAGTCCGTGTCTGTAGCCAGCTAATAAACCCTCTCCTCTTCTGTTCATAATCTTGAGTAACTTTCATTTCCTTTACCTCCTTATCATATATTCTCTATATTTATACGTCTGGATACTCCTTCCAGACGCAGTTGTTAAATTTGCTATTATAATAATACCGCGGATTTATTATTTTGTCAAGAAATGTTGACAAAACTTATCCACAAGCCGTTTTTTCTTCATTTTTTAAGCTAAAATGTTAAAAATAGTTTGTAAAGTAAATCCCGACAAAATAAAAAAACAGTTATCGAAATGATAACCATTTTAGTTTTGATTTATTTAAAAGTTTTATAATTAGCGAAAATGAGGCTGTTTAGAAAGAAGATCTGGCCAATTTATGGGTTCAAAGAGTTTGTCGCCTTGAAGTTGAACAAGTCTTTTCTGAAAATCATCAATTTTCATTTCTTCTAAATCTTGAATACCACGCGCTCTTATTGAGATTGTGTTATTTTTAATTTCTTTATCTCCTACCACACCAATAAAAGGTATCCAATTTACTTCTGCATCACGAATTTTTCGGGAAACAGTTCCAACCCGGTCATCGATTTCTACTCGTGCTTTAAGTCGAATGACAATTTTAAGACAGTGAGAAATATGCCTATCTGCTATCGGAATTAGGCGCACTTGTATTGGAGAGAGCCAGTAAGGGAATGCTGCAACACCTCCTTTTTCCGATATTCTTATTTGTTGTTCTATCAGGGCATACAGGTTCCGATCAGTCGACCCAGAAATAGATGCATGGAGTAATAAAGGAAACCGTTGCTTACCTTGCTGATCGGTATATTTAATACCAAACCTTTCAGCATTTTCAACATCGATTTGTACTGTCGAAAGGCACGCCGCTTTTTTTTGGTTATCTATTACATTGAACTCAAACTTAAGAATAAAATAGAAAAATCTTTTATTCCATTTTTCAAGTAATATTGGGTGACCAATATCTTTTGCAATTTTGTTAATAAAATCTTGATGTGTATCAAAAAAATCTCCCACAACTCGTATAGCCATTACGTAATTGAGGTCAAGCTCCTTCATCCACTTCTTGCAAAGAACATATTGTTGATAGAACTCTTCTTTTGCTTGTTCTATATCCGCACAAAGGGTATGCATATCAGGCATTGTAAATCCTCTTAAACGACGAAGTCCGGCTAGTTCTCCTGTTTGTTCACGCCGAAATGAATAATGCGTAAGCTCATAAAGCCGGATGGGTAAATGAGCATAGCTTATTTGCATGTCATGCATAATTAGATACTGACCGAAACAAGCAGCAAAACGTAAAAAATATTTTTTTTTGCCACTGAGAAGCTGATATTGTCTAGCCGGGAAGCGTTTAAGGTAGCTTGATAGTTGGGGATGTTTTAAATCATACATAATAGGGGTTTCAACTTGCATCCCTCCATAATTACGAACTATTTGTGAGGTGTGTTCTTCCAATAAACGTTTCATTAAATGTCCTTTGGGTAACCATCGAAAATTACCGGGGTCAGCGGCCGGTTCGTAATCGACTAATTCTAATTTCTGCATTACTTTTATATGGGCCGGAGGTTCTTTTATTTCTCTCGAACCTGAACTTTCATAGAGATAAAAAATCTTTAAATCTTCATGTCCAATCCAATCAAAATTTTTGACATCTTTAACTGTGCCATTAGGTAACAGGATAAACCACCGAGATTTTACTTCTTTTTTATCTTTAACATTATTTATTATTTTTTGTTGTCTTATCTTTGCTTTATTTCTCATTTTAATTATAATTAACTAAATTGTTTTATTATTATATCATTTTTAAGTTATTTTACAACAATTTAATTCGCAGATTAATATAAGAGGGTAACATTTGTAAAAAGTTACCCTCTTTTATGCCCTCCAGCAGGTAATATCAGATGAAAGGTAATCACCACTAGTCCCTTCTGCAACCGCCCGGCATCCGCCACAAAGTCTTCTTAGTTTACATTTGCCGCATTTTCCGCTGAATTTTCTGGCGATTAGATTACGGATTATTTCCGAAGAGGTATATTCTTTAAGGATTTCTTCTGTAGTTTTGTTCTGCACATTGACGATCGGTTTCAAAAGTGTAGCACAAGGAGTAATAGTTCCCTCGTTGTCAGCATTAAAACCGGTAACCCCTGCAGTACATCCTCCGAAAAAGGCTGAATTTGTGTAGTCGAAATTACCGTAATCCCAGATTTTCCCTGGAATAGCAAATTTAAGTGGATCTTCTGTTGTCACATCAATCTCGGTATATTTTTTCTTACAACCAGACACGATTTCTAGAAACTTTTTCTTTTGAGTTGACGTCATGAGCAACTCTTTATTTATGCTTCCCTTTCCAACAGGGATTACCGAACCAATACCCACTCGAGTGGCACCACATATTTTAGCTAGTTGGACAATTTTCTCGACTTCGTTAAGTGTAGTTGGGGTAACGGTTGCCCTTGATGAGGCGATCAATTTAGATTGAGTTACTCTTTTAAGACAATCCACGGCCTTTTCAAATGCGCCTTTATACGATCTGAAAGTATCGTGTCTCTGAGGATCAATACTATCGATACTTACCTGGATACAAAGATTATTAAGGCCAACACTTTCAAGTTCGGCAATTTTTTGATTAGTAACAAGGGAACCGTTGGTTGTGATTATCACATTTTCAACCCTCATCTCCTTTGCTAAATATATGATGTCTACGAGATCATGATGAAGGAATGGTTCCCCGCCTGAAATTGTCAACCTGAAGTCACTTTCGGAATTTGAGGTTGCAAATTCTAGAATTTTCTTTACCGTTCGCAAGGGCATATCTATCCGTTTTTCATTCCAAGCTCTACAGTGTTCACACCTCATATTACATCGTCCAGTGATTTCAAGTTGGGCATGTTGGAAAAAGGTTTCGTATATCACATCCGAAGTCTCTATTAACATTTCTGCACCTCCTACTTAAATTAAAGGGGATGTAGATATTGTTGAATTTTGATCTACACCCCCCCCTTAAGATGGCGGCTTTTTCTCGCCTACTTGTAGCTGCCGGACGTAGAACATGTGTTCTTGCCGACAATGGTCCGGAGAACGGTTTTTGATTTCACCAGCTTCACCTCCTTCGTTTTATATATATCAATGCATCAAAAATGCAGTTGTTAAGTTGCTGCTTTTATATTATCCGGGATTTATTATTTTGTCAAGAAATGTTGACAAAACTTATCCACAAGCCGTTTTCCCTTTATTTTTTAAGCTAAAATTATAATTTCTCTTTGTAAAGTAAATCCCGACAATTTTTAAGAATACTGAGAAAATAAAAATGGCCGGAAATGGCCCGGCCATAATTGTTTATCAGCTACCTGTGTTTTACTTTAAAATTGCGTTTTCATCCCGTATATTATTCTTTTTTCTCCAATCATCAAAAATCCCCAAGTATGCCTTGGCTATTTTTTCTCGTTTTTCAAGATTAAGTTTTTTTAACCACGTTTCTATTTTTTGAGGATCTGATTCAATCTCAAAATATTCTCCAAAAAGCAAGGTATCAAAGTTTATTGTAACGGAGGAATTATCCGTCAGCCAACTTTCCCTTAGTTTCTCGAAAATCCTTTCTTTACTGAAACCCATTGCTTTAATCATATCTCTTGCCGTGTTTATATCATTTATTGTTATTTCAAACTCGTTTCTCCTAAAATAATCTTTATCTTCTTTCGTTTTTACCTTTACCGTCAACAAACTCGACTTGCCCTTATTTATAGATTTTATTCTGGGAAATATACCTTTTCCAATAGAAGAATCATCTTCTGTAAAGAAACCGTAAGTAGTTTCTTTTTCGGATTTAATCTTAATCCCACCAAGCTTTTTTAACTTATTCTTTAAAATATCCGTTTCT